>Ga0247841_10000629_pt1 | contig 89170 bp, 99 predicted proteins | sample LaCruzMarch2015__2_FD_192410 | JGI IMG/M metagenome (GOLD analysis project Ga0247841, IMG submission 192410) | Freshwater microbial communities from meromictic Lake La Cruz, Castile-La Mancha, Spain - LaCruzMarch2015_18m | ecosystem: Environmental > Aquatic > Freshwater > Lake | place: Spain...
AAATAAGAAATGCGTGGATTATTTACAGGAAAAAGGAATTGATTCGCGGGTGTTTTATCCGGTTCCGTTGCATTTACAAAAATGTTTTAAATACTTAGGATATAAGATGGGTGATTTTCCGCAAGCTGAGCTAGCGGCAAAACAGGCGTTTACTTTACCGATTTATCCTGAATTGACGCAGGAAGAAAGGGGCTATATTATCGAAACAGTTTCGCAGCTAATCGGGAAATAGGGTTAAAATAAGGAGTTACTTATGGCGAAGTTATCAGTAATGATTTTAACAAAAAATGAAGAAGCCTGCATTGCAGAGTGCCTGGAGTCAGTGAAATGGGCGGATGAAATTATTGTGGTGGATGATGAGAGTACGGATAAGACGGTTGAAATTGTTAAAAAGTATACGGACAAGATTTTTCACAGAAAGATGGATAATGAGGGTAGGCATCGGAATTGGGGGTATGCGCAAGCAAGGAACCGATGGGTTTTAAGTTTGGATGCGGATGAAATCGTTATGCCTGAGCTTAAGGTGGCAATTGAAAAGGCAATTGAGTCCGATGAGTTCGTGGCCTATGATATTCCTTTGCGTAATTATATTAGTAATTATTGGGTAAAATACGGGGGCTGGTATCCGGCGGCAAAGGTGCGTTTGTTTCAGAAAGATAAATTCAAGTATGAAGAAGCAGTGGTACATCCGCGGGTTTTTATCGATGGGGCTTGCGGGCATTTACATGCGGATATTATTCATAAAGGATATCCTGATTTGGAGCATTTTTTAGCCAGCGTTAATCGACAGTCTACTTTAGAAGCGCAAAAATGGATTACCACCGGGCGCAAGATGACGCTGTTGTGGGCGACCTGGAGAGCGGTGGATCGGTTTTTTAGAAGATATTTCGGTAAGAAAGGGCGCAAGGATGGGATGTACGGGTTTATTATTGCTTTTTTTGACACGTTGTATCAGATATTAAGTTATTGCAAGTTCAGGGAGATGCAGAATAAAAATAAATGAAAACAATTTTTTTAGATAGAGATGGTGTGATAAATAAATATCCCGGCGATAGATTATATGTAACTTCGCTTAGGAAATTTAGATTTTTGCCACGAGCAAAGCAAGCAATTGCTCTGTTGAGCAGAAAGGGGTATAAAATTTTTGTGGCGTCCAATCAAGCGGGAGTGGGCAAAGGGACCTATACCCAAAGGACATTGGATGCAATAACTTCTAAGATGCTTGAGGGTATTGAGCAAGTAGGTGGGAAAATCACTAAGGTTTATTATTGTACACATCGTAAAGAAGTAGGTTGTCGCTGCCGTAAGCCTAAACCCGGGCTATTGAAGATGGCCGCAAAAGAATTTAAATTTAATTTAAAAGGTGCCTATTTTGTCGGTGACACTATACGCGATGTGCTCACTGCGCATACGGCAGGATGTAAATCAATTCTTGTCCTTTGCGGTAAAGAAAAACTCAAAGATAAAGAAAAATGGGTTACCCAGCCTGATTTTATCTTTAATGATCTTCTTGCAACAGCAAGATTCCTAACGGGTTATAAGGCCCAGAACCGTCCCCGATGAAAGTATTGATTGTGCATGCTTCAGCAGGTGCCGGCCATCGCCGGGCAGCCGAAGCAATCTATAACTATTTAAAAGAAACTTCCCCGGATTTGGATTTGGTGCTTTTGGATGCTTTGGATAAGACCAATGCCTTGTTCAAATTCGATTATACCAAAGGCTATTCCTTTTTAGTGCATTATGCCACTAGTGTTTGGCACTGGGCGTTTCTGGTTACGGATTCGAAATTCCTGCGGCCAATTAGCCGCACGCTGGCGCGGATAATAAATTGCATCAACTCTCAGAGATTAATCCGTTATTTTATTAAAGAAAATCCACAAGTAATTATTTCTACGCATTTTCTTCCATCAGAGCTAGCGGCTTCTCTTAAGAAAAAGAATAAAATAAGTTCGAAATTAATTACGGTGATTACCGATTATGGAGTCCACCCTTTTTGGATATCTTCCGGAACGGATTTGTATGTGGTCGCTTCAGATTTTACTAAGCTAAGATTAGTAATGGAAGGGGTGGAAGCCGAAAAGATTAGTGTTTTAGGCCTGCCCTTTGATCCAAAATTCTTGCGGCATTTTGACCGCAGGATACTTTGCCATAAAATCGGTATAGACCTTAAAAAATTCACCGTTCTTTTAATGACCGGTTCTTTTGGTTTAGGTCCGCTAGAGGAGATTGCCGAAGCTTTGCATAAAGATTGTCAGGTATTGGTGGTTTGTGCCGGAAATAGGAAGCTTTACGCTAAGCTGCTAAAAAGAAACCTGGAGAATGTAAAAGTTTTTGGTTTTGTTTCAAATACGGAGGAGTTAATGGCCGCCGCGCAGGTAATTATTACTAAGCCCGGAGGAGCGACAATTACTGAGATATTGATTATGGAGCTGCCGGTAATATTTATCAGCGCTATTCCGGGGCAGGAAACAGCCAATGTCAAAGCTTTAGCAGAATATGGTATCGGAGTTAGCCTTAGAAATATTGAAGAAATAAAAAATTATGTTTTGGATTTAAAAAACAATCCGCAAAAAATATCAGAGTTAGGGCAAAGGATTAGGGAGATTCAAAAGCCTTTTGCCTGTCAGGAGTTAGCCAGTGTTATACGCTAATGTCGTATTGGGCCTGCCGATTGACGGCCCGTTTGATTATCTGGTCCCGCCGGAGTTGGAAGAAAAAGTTGCAATCGGAGCAAGGGTCTGGGTAAATTTCCGCAACAAAAAAGAGGTTGCCTACGTTGTCGAGTTAAATAATAAAACTAAAATTAAAAAAATAAAAGAGGTCATCTCGGTTATTGATCTTTATCCGATTTTAGATAGCGCGATGCTGCAGTTAACTAAGGAGCTGGCAGAATATTATTGTTCTTCCTGGGGAGAGGCAATCGAAGCGGCGTTGCCGGATGAGTTAAGGAAGGGCAAGGCTGCTAAGGGTGACAGTTCCTCTGTAACTGCGTGTCTCCCATCAAGAAAAAAGGAAACGGTCCATTCAGTTTTGTTACAAGGGGCTAATCGGATGGAGGTTTATCTTAACCAGATTAAGCTGGCGGTTGTAAATCGGGAATCAGTAATTGCTATATTTCTGGATATAAGCGCCGTGCTTAAGGCTAGCCAGATAATCCAGCAGAACTTAAAGATTATCCCGCAGGTTTTATATCGCAAGCAGCCGGAAGAGCTTGCGGCTTGGATTTCGGTAAAGCAGGCAGATTTTAGTGTTGTTTTGGGCACGCGCTCAAGCATCTTTGCTCCGGTGAATAACTTAGGTTTAATTATTATTGATCAAGAGGAAGATCAGGTTTATAAGCAGGAGCAGGTGCCGCATTATCATGTTCGAGAAGTTGCCTTGATGCGTGTAAAAATCGAATCCGCCAGGGTCATCTTTGGCAGCCATAGCCCTTCTTTAGAATGCTTTCATCTTGTTGAAAATGGTGAACTTGAATACCAGAATATTCCGTCTAGTTCTGCTTATCCGCAAGTAAAGGTTATTGATTTGCGGCGGCTGGCTTATGCGGAGAGAAAAAGTAAAACCCTATTTTCAAAGTTTCTTATTGATGCCGTAGCTGATACGCTAGCGCAAAAAGGTAAAGTTTTATTATTGATTAATCGCAAGGGTTTCGCCACCAGCGCCGCCTGCCATAATTGCGGCGCGGCTTTAAAATGCCCGCGTTGCAATATTAATTTAGTATTTCATTTTGATGAAGATAAATTAAAATGCCACCATTGTAATTTTAAGATGGATGTGCCGAAAATCTGCCCGAGCTGTAATACAGGTTATATAAAATATTCGGGAATAGGCACAGAAAAAGTAGAAAGCGAACTGGCGAGGATTTTTCCGCAGGCGCGTATGAATGTGGATATCTTTGTGGCGACCAGCTCGGTAATTAAACACCCGGGAATAAATTTTGATTTAATCGGGGTTCTGGCGATTGATAATTCACTTAACCGGGTGGATTTTCGTGGGGCGGAGAAAACTTTTAATCTGCTGATGGGGTTAACCAACTTAACCTCAAAAAAGATAATTATTCAAAGCGCGAATGTCAATCATCATTGTTTCCAGGCGTTGATTAATAATGATCCTGGGTTGTTTTATAAAGAGGAATTAAAACAACGCAAACAGTTAAACTTCGCGCCTTTTAAGCATATGATCCTGGTTAGATTAAGGGGGGAAAATTTAGAGAAGGTTAAGCGGGCGGCGAGTGATCTATTTGAAAAGTTGAATAAGATTAAGACAAACAGCCTAAAAATGCTCTCGCTTAATCCCGGACAGCCGGCACAACTGCGGGGGAATTTTTATTATCAGATATTAATGCGCGCCGCTAATGTGCAGAAGGCCGGCCATTTTTTAAAATTACACTTAAAAGAAAGTCATTTTTCAGGTATAATAGTTACAGTGGACGTAGATCCCATTTAATATGAAAATAATATTCTTCGGTAGCGCACATTTTGCAGTTTCGTCCCTGGAAGCTTTAATTAAAGCTAAAGCTGAGATTGTCTGCGTGGTTACTCAGCCGGATAAGAAAAAAGGCAGGCATTTGCATGTTAGCGGCACGGATGTTAAAAGTACCGCGGTTGCCGCAAGTCTTAAAATATTCCAGCCGGATAATATTAAATCTAAAGAAAGTGTAAATTTCTTAAAAAGCCTGGAGGCGGATCTTTTTGTGATTGTGGCCTATGGCCAGATATTTTCTCAGGAAGTTTTAGATATTCCGAAACTTATGCCGATAAATATTCATGCATCGCTTTTGCCGCGTTATCGGGGGGCAGCTCCTATTAATTGGGCGATAATTAATGGAGACAAAAAGAGCGGAGTTACAATTATGTTTGTAACGCTGAAGATGGATTCCGGGCCGGTTATTTTACAGAAAGAAATTAAGATTGAAGATAAAGATACATCCGTGACTCTTGAAGAAAAGTTACGTTTCGCCGGAGCCGAACTTTTAGTTGATGCGCTTAACATTATTGATCGCCGGAGTTATCGTTTAGTGGAGCAGGATGAAGATAAGGTTATTCTGGCTCCTAAGCTTAAGAAAGAAGATGGTTTAATTGATTGGGGTGCATCCGCAATGGATATTTCTAACCAGGTTAGAGGCCTTTTGCCTTGGCCGGGCGCGTTTACGACTTACCGCGGGAAGATGTTAAAGGTATTTCATTCGGATGTTCTGCCGTTATTTCCAAATCACCGGCCTGTGCCTGGCGAAGTGGTGCGGGCGGATAAGGATGTAATTATTGTGGCTTGCGCTAGGGGATTTTTGGCCATTAAGGAACTGCAGCTAGAAGCGGGTAAGCGCATGTCCGCGCAAAGTTTTATTATCGGACATAAACTTGTTGCTGGAGAAATATTAGGGAAAAATTAGTTGCAAGATTTAACTCTTCTGTTATAATTAATTTCTATGCCAGAATTAAGGAAAGATCCAATTATAGGTAGGTGGGTAATTATTGCCACGGAGCGCGCTCGCCGGCCCGATCAATTTCCCGGATATATTCATGATCCGGAAGAGATTAAGGCTTGCCCGTTCTGTGAAGGCAAGGAAGGGAATACTCCTCCGGAAATTTATGCTATCCGGCCGCGTAATTCTACGCGTAATGGCCCCGGTTGGGATCTGCGCGTTATTCCTAGTATTTCTCCATTTTTAAGGGTCGAAGGTGATTTGGATCGTCGGGGAAATGGCGTTTATGATGTAATGAATGGGGTAGGGGCGCATGAAGTGGTCATTGAGACTAATGAGCATATCGCCAATATGGCGGATTTAAGCGAAGAGCAGATTACCCGGGTGCTTAATTGTTATTCTGATCGGATAATGGATTTGGAAAAAGATACGCGTTTAAAGTATGTTTTGGTATTTAAAAATTACGGTAAGGGTTCAGGTGGCACGGGAATCAGGCATGCACGTAGCCAGTTAATTGCCACTCCGGTTAATCCTAAACGGGTGAAAGAGGAGTTGGCCGGTTCGCGGCTTTATTATGAATATCATGAACGTTGCGTGTTTTGTGATTTAATTAAACAAGAGCTGGCCCAGAAAGACCGGGTAATTTTAGATTTTGATGGTTTTGTGGCGGTTAGCCCGTTTGCGGCGCGTTTTCCTTTCGAGACCTGGATTTTACCGAAACAGCATTGTTGTGATTATACCTGTATGGACGCAGAATCCAGAAGGAATCTGGCCCGCGTACTTAAAGCTGTGCTTTTAAAGTTAAAGATAGGATTAAATGACCCGGATTATAACTATGTGATTCATACTGCGCCGTTTCGTCGGCAAAAAATGGGTTACTGGAAAACGATCGATCAGGATTATCACTGGCATATTGAGATCATGCCGCGCTTAACTAAAGTGGCGGGTTTTGAGTGGGGTACAGGATTTTATATTTGTCCGCTTCCTCCGGAAGAAACAGCTAAGTTTTTAAGAGAGGTTAAAATATAGCATGGGCGAATTAAGAAGAGATCCGGTGGTTGGCCGCTGGGTGATTGTGGATACGGATCATCCGAAGAAGCCGGAAGATTTTAAATACGAGCAAAATGTCGTTAAGGGCGGATTGTGCCCATTTTGTTACGGCAATGAGTTTATGACTCCGCCGGAGATAACCTGTTTTCGCGATCCGAGCACCTCAGCAAACAACCCAGGTTGGCAGGTGCGTGTGGTGGCTAATAAATTTCCTGCACTGCAAATTGAAGGGGAGCTTGACCGCCGCGGACTAGGTATTTACGACATGTCTAATGGTATCGGCGCGCATGAAGTGTTAATTGAGAGCCCCTATCATAATAAAGATATCTCAGAGCTTTTGCCCGGAGAGATTGAAAATTATCTTAAAATGTGCTGTCTACGCGCGGCAGATTTAAGAAATGACAGCCGTTTTAAATATATTATGGTCTTTCGTAATTATGGTTCAGCCGCCGGGGCCTCCTTAGAACATCCGCATACCCAGTTAGTCGCTTTACCGATGGTGCCGAAAAATGCGTTAGAGGAGATTCACGGGGCGCGGGATTATTTTAATTATCGTGAACGGTGTATTTATTGTGATATCATTCGCCAGGAGATCGGCGATAAGGCAAGGGTGATTTTAGAAAATAAATATTTTATTTCGTTTTGCCCGTTTGTTTCGCGGTTTCCCTTTGAGATTATGATCATGCCTAAGCAGCATAGCGGGTATTTCTACCAGATGTCCGGGGTTGAGCTGTCCGCATTAGCGGTAATTTTAAAAGATACTTTAACGAAATTAAAAAAAGTATTTGTAAATTTGTCATATAATTATATAATTCATTCTGCACCGATTAACGGTGAAGCGGATGTAGAGTATTATCACTGGCATATTGAGATTATGCCTAAGCTGACGCAAGTTGCAGGTTTTGAGTGGGGGACTGGTTTTTATCTTGATCCAACCTCGCCGGAATTAGCCGCGCAGTATTTAAAAGCCGTAAAAGACTAAATAACATTTCTTAACTAGGAGGAGTAAGATGGCAGTAAAAGTTGGTATCAATGGTTTTGGTAGGATTGGACGTTTAGTGGCGCGGGCGATTTTAGAGAAGAATAGCAAGGATATCGAGCTAGTGGCGATTAATGATTTAACGGATGCCAAGAGCAATGCTTATCTTTTTAAATATGATTCTGTGCACGGACGTTTTAATGGCGAGGTAAAAGCAACCGCTGATGATGTGATCTCTGTAAATGGTAAAGAGATCAAAGTTTTAAGCAAAAGAGATCCCGCCGAGCTTCCCTGGAAAGATTTAGGGGTTGAAATTGTTGTCGAGTCCACAGGATTATTTACGATTAAGAAAGATGGCGTAAATAAAAAAGGTAAAGAAGTTAAGGGCGCGGAGAATCATATAACTAAAGGCGGAGCTAAAAAAGTTATTATTTCTGCTCCGGCTGAAGGGGAAGATATAACGATTGTTTTAGGAGTAAACGAATCAAGATATGATCCTAAAAGCCATCACGTAATTTCAAACGCCTCTTGTACGACTAATTGTCTTGCACCGGTGGCCAAGATATTGCATGGTAATTGGGGGATAGTGAAGGGGTTAATGACCACCATTCATTCCTATACTAATGACCAGAAGTTACAGGATATGGTGCATTCGGACTTACGCCGTGCGCGTGCTGCGGCAGTTTCGATGATTCCAACATCGACCGGAGCGGCTAAAGCGATTTCTTTAGTTATTCCGGAATTAAAGGGTAAGCTGGACGGTTTTGCGATTCGCGTGCCTACACCGAATGTTTCTATTGTTGATCTAACGGTAATGTTGGCAAAGAAAGCTACGGTTGAGGAATTAAACGCTGCTTTTAAGGCCGCGGCAGAAGGAGCAATGAAAGGGATACTCGGATATACTGAGGATCCGGTAGTTTCCATTGATTTTAATCATTGCGCATTAAGCTCGATAGTGGATGCTAAGATTACCAAGATTATTCAGGATGATTTTGTTAAAGTGCTGGCTTGGTATGACAATGAGTGGGGTTATTCAAATCGCGTTGTGGATTTGTGTGAGTATATTGTTAAGAAAGGATTATAAAGAGCGTGGCAAAGTTAACTTTAAAAGATATTGATTTAAAAAATAAAACTGTGCTGGTACGCGCGGATTTTAATGTGCCGCAGGATGCGCAGCTTAATATTACGGATGACACGCGTATTCGCTCGACTATTCCGACTCTGAAATATATTTTAGAGAATGGCGCTAAAAAATTAGTGTTGATGAGCCATTTAGGCCGTCCGGACGGAAAGATTGTGGCTAAATACAGTCTTAAGCCGGTAGCTGCGCGTTTAAAGGAGCTGCTCGGCCAGGAGGTGTTATTTCTTAATGATTGCGTCGGCGCGCAGGTTAAGCAGGATATTGATCAATCAAAAGAAAAGGTAATTTTGCTGGAAAATTTACGTTTCCACGCTGAAGAAGAGGCAAATGATGCCGATTTTGCGAAACAATTAGCTTGCCTGGCGGATGTTTTTGTTAATGATGCTTTTGGCACAGCGCACCGGGCGCACGCTTCTACCGAGGGGGTCACGCACTTTTTAAAATCTGTTGCGGGATTTCTTTTAGAGAAAGAAATTAAATATCTCGGTGGCGCCGTTACGGATCCGCAAAAGCCATTTATGGTCATTTTAGGCGGAGCCAAGGTAACGGATAAGATCGGGGTTATTGAAAACCTTTTGCCTAAGTGCGATGTGATTATTATCGGCGGAGGCATGGCCTATACATTTTTAAAAGCGCAAGGAAAACAGATTGGAAATTCTAAGCTGGAAAAAGAGAAATTAGAGATAGCTAAATCAATCTTAGATAAAGCCAAGCAGTTAAATAAAGAAATCTTATTGCCCATTGATCATGTGGTGGTGGATAAGATTGATCCTAATGCTCAAACTGAAATAGTCGGACAGGATATTCCGGATGGTAAGATTGCTGTGGATATCGGGCCAAAGACAGTTAAGTTATTTGAGGAAAAATTAAAATCCGCTAAAACCATTGTTTGGAACGGCCCATTAGGGATATTTGAGATGGATGCGTTTAGCAAAGGAACATTGGAAGTAGCTAAATTCATCGCGACTTTAAAAACAATTTCAATAATCGGCGGCGGGGATACCGCGGCGGCGATTGCTAAATTTAAATTAGAGGATAAGATGTCGCATATTTCAACCGGAGGAGGGGCGAGCCTGGAGTTCCTGGAGGGAAAGATTTTACCGGGAATTGCCGCGCTTGGTGAAAAATGAGAAGACCGATTATTGCGGGAAATTGGAAGATGTACAAAACGATTAAAGACGGCCAGGAATTAGCGGTGGCTTTAAAAAGAGAACTTTATAAAATAGAAAATGTGGATATCGTAATTTGTCCGGCTTATACATTATTGGCATATTTGGCGGATGATTTGGAAGATAGTAATATCGTTATCGGCGCTCAGGATATTTATTGGCAGGAAGAAGGTGCTTTTACTGGAGAGGTTTCTGCGGCCATGCTTAAGGATGCTGGCTGTCAATATGTGATTGTCGGGCACTCTGAACGCCGGCAGTTTTTCGGCGATACTAATGAAGCGGTAAATAAAAAAATCAAAGCCTGCTTAAAGCATGGTTTGATTCCGATTATTTGTGTGGGTGAGAATCTACAGGAAAGAGAATCTGAGAATACTTTTAAAGTTATCCAAAATCATATTCAAGGCAGCTTAGCGGAGATTAGCGCACAGGATATAATTAAAACTGTAATTGCCTATGAGCCGGTTTGGGCGATTGGCACGGGTAAAACGGCTACGGCGGATCAAGCTCAAGAAGTGCATAAATATATCCGGGATTTATTAAGAAAAATGTATGGTGAAGAAGTGGCCGCGAGTGTCAGGATCCAGTACGGCGGAAGTGTTAAGCCGGAAAATATTACGGAATTAATCAGTAAACCGGATGTGGACGGTGCTTTGGTGGGCGGAGCGAGTTTAAAGGCGGATAGTTTTAGCGCAATCGTGATTAAATCTAGTGAGGTTGTAAAATGATGACATTTTTGATTATAATTCATGTGACGGCTTGTATAGTTTTAATCGGCTTAGTTTTAATTCAGCGCGGAAGAGGCGCGGGGTTAGTGGAAAGCTTTGCCGGGGTAGAGTCGATGTTTGGCACTAAGACGAGTGTTTTTCTTACACGGACAACCACGATTATGTCGATTGTTTTTTTTATAACTTGTTTGGCCCTGGCAGTTTTATCGGTCAGGCAGAGCAAATCATTAATGCGTGATGTGCGTGGGGTAAAGGCGAAGATTGAGACGGTGAACACTGAAGCAGCGCAACCTGAAGCAGCGAAGGCTTCCGCGCCTGTAGCAACTTTGCCAGCGGAAACAGTTAAACCGGATGCCGCGAAAGTTAAATAAACAAATTTTAATGAATTAAATAAAGGCTACCAAATAAATTGGTAGCCTTTACTATTTCTATGAAGAATAAAAAACTATTTTGGATATTTGTTTTAAGTAGCGCGGTTTATTTTACGCAAGGTATAGAAGGCCTTCCTAGCCAAGGGTTATTTTATTATCTTAAGGAGAGTTTGAATTTTTCTCCTGAAAAAATAATGCTTATTGGCAGCTTAACGACCCTTGCCTGGCTGGTTAAGCCGTTAATCGGCTATGCCATTGATCGGTTTCTTAGTAAACGGGCCTGGATATTTATCTCTTTAGCGCTGGATATAGTTTTTGTTTTATTTTTAGGCCTCATTCAGATGCCGCTTTTTATCTTGGTGGCGATCTTGGTGATTACTTCCGGTAACGCCGCTTTTCGTGATGTGGCGGTTGATGGAATTATGTGCGTGGAAGGTAAAAAATATCAGGCCACGGGAAAAATACAAAGTATTCAGTGGGTTTCAATTTTAATCGCCGGTCTATTTACCGGAATCGGCGGAGCCTTTATCGCCGAGAAATGGGATTATAAAATAGGCTTTTTGTGTTTAATTCCGGTTTATTTTTTAGTTGCTCTGCCGGCGTATTTTTATCAAGAAGAGCGGCAGGAAAACAAACATTCAACTTTGTTTACGGATTTAAAAAAACTTTTTTCCGATAAGAAATTATTGATTATCGGTTTATTTATATTTTTGTACAAGTACTCCCCATCTTTCGGTACTCCTTTATTTTTTATTCAACGGGATAGTTTTAAATGGGGCAAAATGTGGATTGGAACATTAGGAACACTTAGTACGCTGTTTGGGGTAATCGGGGCATTGCTTTATTATAAATTCAGTCAAAAGATAGATATTAAAAAATGGCTGTATTATTCTGTGCTGGCGGGAGGCTTAACTACTTTAAGTTATTTATATTACACGCCGGTTACCGCAGTTGTTTATGATGTGGTTTATGCCGTAGTCGGAATGTTTATATTTATTATGGTGATGGATTTTATGGCGCGCCACTCGGTTAAGGGGCTGGAGGCGACTTCATTTGCGCTTTTGTGCAGCATTAATAATTTAGCCGGAGTAAGCAGCAGTTTATCGGGTGCTTTTTTGCTTCCGTTAGTCGGCCTAAAATGGCTGATTGTCCTATCCGCATTAACCAGTTTTCTGTGTTTGTTTTTGATCAATAAGATAGAATAATACCCTATTTCCCGATTAACTGAGAAACAGTTTCCTAGTTAAAGCGGAAACTGTTTCCCCTTTGGCTGGGAAACTGTTTCGAAAGGGGAAATTTTTCTATTGCCATTTTACGGAGTATTCGATATAATAATTAATTATGATGGAAGCGCTTAGGCCCTATATACTTAGCTTTATTCCGCTGTTTGTAGCGGTGGATGCGATTGCCAATATTCCTATTTTTTTATCTCTGGTTGAACATTCTTCTAAACCGGCGAGAAAAAAGATAATTTTAGATGCGGTGATTACCGCAACGGCTGTCGCGATTATTTTTATGTCTCTGGGTAAGTGGGTTTTTTCATTACTGGGCATAACTATCCCTGATTTTCAAATTGCCGGAGGCGCACTTTTATTTGTTATTTCGGTGCGGCTTTTATTGCCGGGTGCTGCCAAAAGCGCATTAACCAGCTCACAGGATAAAGATATGGGTGTATTCCCGCTGGGTACACCATTAATAACAGGACCAGCGGTTTTAACCACTACGCTGATGATGATGAATAGCTATGGTGCTTTGGCTACTTTGGTGGCCGTAGTGTTAAATATGTTTTTTGTCTGGATTACTTTGGTTAAGGCGGATATGATTATGAAGGCTATCGGCCCCAGCGGAACACGGGCATTTTCTAAAATAATGTATATCTTGTTGGCGGCTATTGCGGTAATGATGATTCGGCACGGCGTAATGGGAGCGTTTATAAAATGATGCGTAAAGTTCTAACTTTTATTATGGCCGGGGGAAAAGGCGAGCGGCTGTTGCCTTTAACTAAAGACCGTACTAAGCCGGCAGTTCCTTTCGGGGGGATTTACCGGATTATTGATTTTACTTTAAGTAACTGTATTAATTCCGGGATGCGTAAGATTTATATTCTTACCCAGTATAAATCCGCTTCTTTGCAAAGGCATATTCGTTTGGGTTGGAATTTCCTTCCTTCGGAGCTCGGCCAGTTTATTGAGCTGCTTCCCGCGCAGCAGCGCATCGGAGACTCCTGGTATTTGGGTACGGCGGATGCGATTTATCAGAATCTTTATACATTAGAGATGGACCGTCCGGATGAGGTTTTGATTCTAGCCGGTGACCATATCTATAAAATGAATTATTATTCAATGATTGATGTGCACCGTGAGCAAAATGCGGATTTAACGGTGGGGGTGGTGGAGATTGATAAAACTAAATCTAAACATTTAGGGGTAGTGGAGGCGGATGCCGCGGGACGGGTTACCGGTTTTCATGAAAAACCGGCGAATCCTAAGACTATTCCTGGTAAGCCGGATAAGATTTATGGCTCAATGGGAATTTATGTATTTAATCAGTCGGTACTTATGCAGGAATTGCTGGAGGATGCCAAGAATAGTAAGTCCGCACATGATTTTGGCAAGGATATTATCCCGCAGATGGTAAAAAAGGGGATGAAGGTGGTGGCTTATAATTTTTGTAATAAGGAAAAAGACCAGGAATATTGGCGGGATATCGGGACAATTGATGCTTATTACGAAGCAAATATGGAATTAATCCAGGTTAATCCGACATTTAATCTTTACGATCAAGAATGGTTAATCCGGACTTTTCAGGAGCAGTATCCTCCGGTTAAAACGGTGCACTCCGGAGATAAAGAAGAAGGCAGGGTGGGATTGGTGCTTGATTCTATAGTTTCCGAGGGTTGCGTAGTTTCCGGCGGCCGGGTGCAGCGCTCTATACTTTCACCAAATGTCCGGATCAACAGCTTTTCCGAGGTTTATGATTCAATTTTAATGGAGAGTGTTCATGTCGGCAGGCATGCTAAAATTAAACGGGCGATTATTGATAAAGATGTGAGCATTCCGCAGGGGATGGTGATTGGTTTTAATTTAGAAGAGGATAAGAAAAGGTTCTTTGTGAGTGAGTCGGGGATTGTGGTTGTGGCTAAAGGCACGGAGTTTAAATAATATTAATTAAGGGTGTCCCCTTAGAGGACGTCCCCTCAAATGATAAGAAAAGCGAAGATAAAAGATATTAAACATATTCAGGAGCTGATCGGTTGTTTTGCCAAGCAGGATGTGATGTTGCCGCGCTCGCTGAATGAGCTTTATGAGAATATTCGTGATTTTTGGGTTTACGAAGATAAGGGCAAGATATCCGGTTGCGCTGCCTTGCATATTTCCTGGGATGATTTAGCCGAGATTAAATCTTTAGCGGTGGCTAAGAAAAGTCAAGGAAAGGGTTTGGGCCAGGATTTAGTTTCCGCCTGCCTTGCCGAAGCCCAGGTGATGGGGGCAAAAAAGATTTTTGTGCTCACGTATAAACCGGAGTTTTTTAAAAAGATCGGTTTTAAAAAAATTAAGCATGAGGCTCTCCCACATAAGATTTGGGCGGAATGCATTAACTGCTGTAAATTCCCCAACTGCCAAGAGATTGCCCTGTTAAAAATATTGTAAAATAATTATTTTATGTTATAATTTCTCAAATCAAGAAAATCGCTAAAACGGTTTTCACGGTGGGTTGAAATAACTGGAGGATAATATGGATTATTTATTGACTGATGAACAAAAGATGATTAAGGATCTGGCGCATAAGATCGCTGAAGAAAAGATCCGCCCGGTGGCGGCTAAATATGATGTTAGCGAAGAGTATCCTTGGGAGGTTTTAAAAGTTATGGGCGAGAGTGATATGTTCGGCCTGTTTATTCCCGAGGAGTACGGTGGATTTGCCAATAGCACAATGAACCTGTGTTTGGCAACCGAAGAGTTTTCCCGCGCTTGCGGCGGTATCGCGGTTTGCTACGCGGCCAGCGCTTTAGGAACAATTCCGATTGTTTTATTCGGTACGGATGAGCAAAAGAAAAAATATTTGCCGGCTTTAGCCAGCGGTAAAAGAGTAGCGGCTTTCGGAATTACTGAACCGGAAGCCGGCAGTGATGCTTCAGCGATTAAGACCGTGGCTAAAAAAGTTGGTGACCACTATGTTTTAAATGGCCTGAAGCATTTTATTACCAATGGTGGTGATGCGGAGACTTACGTGGTGATTGCCATGACCGATAAGACAAAAGGGGCCCGCGGAGCGAGCGCGTTTATCGTCGAAAAAGGAACTCCGGGTTTTACCTTTGGTAAAAAAGAAGATAAGTTTGGGATTCGAGCCTCCAGTACGCGGGAGTTAATTTTTACGGATTGTAAAATCCCGGCAGCGAATTTATTAGCTAAAGAAGGTATGGGCTTTATTGTGACCATGCGGACTTTTGATATGTCGCGCCCGGGTGTAGCGGCTCAGGCATTAGGAATTGCTCAGGGAGCGTTGGAACTGGCGGTTAAATATGTACGGGAAAGAGTGCAGTTTGGTAAATCCATCTCTAGTTTTCAGGGGATTCAATGGATGCTGGCGGATATGGCCACGGAAGTGGAAGCCGCGCGTGGTTTGGTATATTCAACGGCCAGGATGGTGGATGCCGGAATTAAGGATGTGGCGAAAGAATCCGCGATGGCGAAGATGTATGCTTCGGATGTGGCGATGAAGGTGACTGTGGATGCCTTGCAGCTATTCGGCGGTTATGGTTATATGAAAGACTATCCAATTGAAAAATACGTGCGTGATGCTAAGATTACCCAGATTTATGAAGGTACTAATCAGGTGCAGCGCGGTATTATTGCTTTGAAAATAATTAAAGAGATGGCGAAATAAATATGAATATCGTGGTTTGTATTAAACAGGTTCCCGAGACTACCGAAGTAAGGATTAATCCTGAGACCAACACTTTGATGCGTGAAGGGGTTAAGTCGATTATTAATCCTTTTGATATGTATGCTATTGAAGAGGCTATTCGGCTTAAGGAAAGATTTGGCGGTAAGATTATGATCTTGACTATGGGCCCTCCTCAGGCAGATAGCGCTTTACGTGAAGCCATTTCTATGGGGGCCGATGAAGGATATTTAGTTTGTGACCGGGCTTTTGCCGGAAGCGATACCTGGGCGACCAGCTATACTTTGGCCGGGGCAATTAAAAAGCTGGGCCAATTTGATTTAATTATTTGTGGCAAACAGGCTTCTGATGGAGATACCGCACAGGTTGGCCCGGGGATATCGACACATTTAAATATTCCTCAGGTAACTTATGTAAAAAAAGTAGAAGAGGCCACGGATAAGTTAATGCGTGTAGAAAGAATGCTCGAGGAAGGTTTTGAGATTATTGAAACTCCGCTTCCGGCACTTTTAACCGTAGTTAAAGAGATTAATGAGCCCAGGATTCCTTCATTAAAAGGTTTAATGCGCGCAAAATCCGCTAAAATTACGATGTTAACTCAGAAAGAGCTGGATTTAGATCCGCAGCAGATTGGTTTGTGCGGTTCACCTACTCAGGTGGTAAAAATCTTCACTCCTACGCCGCGAATCGGCGGCCAGATACTTAAAGGAGAGGTTCCGGATATTGCTAAGCAGTTAGTAGATTTAATTAAGGATGCGGTAAATTAAAGATGCCAATTTCCATTATTATTGAGAAATGTACGGGTTGTACTTTATGTGTCAAGGTTTGCCCGTTTGATGCCATCCGGATGATGGATAAGAAGGCTTCTATTGATTTGCATAAATGTACACTTTGCGGAGCCTGCAAAGATGCTTGTAAGTTTAAGGCAGTACTCTTAGAGAATACCCCGGCTAAATGTGCTTTACCGGATATCAAAGATTATAAGGGAATTTGGGTTTTTATTGAGCAGAAAAATGGCCGGGTACAGTCGGTTTCCTACGAATTATTAGGTAAGGCTCAGGAGCTGGCGAAAAAATTAAATACTGATGTCAGCGGAGTTTTAATCGGTAATAAATTAGAAGATCAATTGGATGAGTTGACTGCCTGCGGAGCGGATAATATTTATTTGGTGGAGGCTCCGGAGTTGGCGAATTTTCAGGATGAGCCTTATACTAATATTTTAGTGGAGTTGGTTAAGAAATATAAACCGGAGATTCTTTTATGTGGAGCTACGAATATCGGCCGATCTTTGATTTCGCGAGTGGCGATTAATATTAAAGCCGGCTTAACCGCAGACTGTACGGGGCTAGATATTGATTTGGACAAAAAGATTTTATTACAAACTCGTCCGGCTTTCGGCGGCAATATTATGGCGACAATCATCTCCCCGAATTACCGTCCGCAGATGGCGACCGTTAGGCATAAAGTATTCGCGCCGATGGCTGCGGATAAAAAACGCAAAGGGAAAATTATTCGAGAAAGTTTTAATTCCGCGCTTTATGTTTCGCGGACCAAGCTTTTAGATATCATCGAAGAGATTGAGTCTACGGTAAATTTGTCTGAAGCAGATATTATTGTTTCCGGAGGCCGCGGAATGGGGGGGCCGGAAAATTTTAAACTATTAGAAGATTTTGCCCATGTTTTAGGGGCAGCCGTTGGTTCCAGCCGCGCGGCAGTTGACGCCGGATGGATGCCTTATTCACATCAGGTTGGCCAGACCGGTCGCACGGTTGGGCCGAAGATTTATTTTGCCTGCGGAATAAGCGGCCAGATTCAGCACCTTGTTGGTATGCAATCCTCAAAGATTATTGTGGCGATTAATAAAGATCCCGAAGCTCCTATTTTTAAGGTAGCCACTTATGGGATAGTCGGTGATCTCTTCCAGGTTGTTCCTGCTTTAACTCAAGCCTTCAAAGTAGCTCTGCGTAAATAAAATTAGAAAATCAGGACCGTTTCCTTCTAACTAATTGGTATTAAATTAGTTCTGGGTGAACTGTCACTATCTGAGTGAGATTTATCCTTATCTATCGTCTATTATGGTAGGAGGATAATATGACTAGAGGAAGAAGAATTTATTTTTGTGACGCAGTGTATCATGTTTCTGTAAGGGGAAATAATAAACAGAATGTTTTGGGCACAGTAGAAGATAAGAAAATATTCCTGGGATTATTAAATAAATTCAAATTAAGATTCCGTTTTAAGCTTTATGGTTTAGTTTTGATGGATAACCATGTGCATTTAATTATTCGTGCTGTCAGTAATATCAATATTTCTAAGATAATGCAGGCAGTGAATTTATCTTTTAGTTTCAAATTCAGAAAGAAATATAATTACTTCGGGCATGTTTGGCAAGGAAGATTTAGAAGCAACGTTATAGATGAAGATCGTTACATATCTAGTTGTCTTGAGTATATACATAATAATCCGGTTCGAGCAGGTTTAGTTAGTGATGCTGGGGATTATCTCTGGAGCAGTTATAATTTCTGTAACGATTTGCCCAATCCCCTTCAAGAGTATATTAATTTAGACTCATTTACTGAATAGGGCTATTAAAGCACTTCACTTGCAACCTGTTGATATATAATAAGATATAAGGAAACGGTCCTGGTATGGTTTGCAGCAATATGACTTAGATTGACACTGTTAGTATCTATATGTCAAAGAATGTAAAGATTCTCCTTGACAAAATCCGCACGATTGTTTATAATAACCTCAATATGGTAAACAGTAATTTAATGACAATAGAGGATTTGGCGGATTATTTAAAGGTTACCCGCCGGACTATTTATGACTGGTTAAAGCATAATAAAGTCCCGGCGTTAAAGTTGGTTGGGCAATGGCGTTTTAAAAAAGATAAAATTGATGATTGGCTTGAGGGTCAAACGCAAACTCATTAGGAGGATTAAACCATGTATTTTAAAAGATTAGAGCTGGTAGGTTTTAAATCATTTTGCAATAAGACCACGCTTAATTTTGAACCGGGGATTACGGCGGTGGTCGGTCCCAACGGATGCGGCAAATCTAATATTTTTGATTCTATCCGTTGGGTCCTCGGTGAGCAGTCCGCAAAATCATTGCGAGGTTCTGAGATGCTGGATGTTATTTTCAATGGCACGGATCAAAAAGAGCCATTAAGTATGGCTGAGGTAAGCCTAGCCTTTGATAATACCAGCCGCTTTTTTAACGTGGACAATCCTGAGGTGTTGATTACGCGCAGGCTTTTCAGATCCGGGGAAAGCGAATATATGTTGAATAAAGCCACGGTGCGGCTTAAGGACATTCTGGATCTGTTATTAGGTACAGGTATAGGTGCTGAAAGTTATTCGATTATTGCCCAGGGAAAAATTGATTTAGTGTTAAGTTCTCGTCCGGAAGACCGCCGAGTGGTTTTTGATGAAGCCAGCGGAATCAGCAAGTATAAAGCCCAGAAAAGAGAGACTACGCGTAAACTGGATGAGACAGAGCAAAATCTTTTACGTGTAAATGATATTGTCACGGAGGTCAAACGCCAGATTGGTTCCCTGGAACGCCAGGCGAACAAAGCGCGCCGTTATAAAGAAGTTTTTGAAGAATTAAAATTAAAAGAGATTGATTTAGCTACTCTGAATAAGAAAAATTTGTTGTCAGAGAAAAACCAGATAGTTGGACAGCTGGCGGATTTAGGAAAAGAGGAAGTTGGCTTGATAGAATTAATTGCTCAGCAAGAAGCAAAGATCGCTAACCGTCAGAGCGAGCTAAAATGTTTAGAGGAGACGATGATGGAGGCGCGCAGCCAGATGCTTAATCTGGAAAATAGCCTGGTACGTAATAATGAACACATTAATTTTAATCAGCAACGCATTAATGAATTAATCCAGGATAGCCAGGTTTTAGAAGGCCAAATTGACCAGGCCGCTGCCAAACTTGTTCAGGATGAAGAAAAATTACGCCAGGTACGCGATGAGTACGCTAATTTAAAACAAAATATAGAAGTCAAGCAAACTAGTTTGACACAAAAACAAGAGGAGATTGATAAGCTTTCTTTAAGTATTAAAAATTCACTTGGCTTAATCGCGGAGTGTAAAAAAATAATCCTAGATTTAGAGACGGCAATTTCTAATACTCATAACCAAATCGGAGATTTTAATTCTAAGCATCAGGTTTACCTGGCGCGTAAAAAGAGGCTGGAGATAGAAAAAGCCAAGGTTTATGAGGATAAAGCAATTACTGAAGAAGCTTTAAAGAAAGTTACTCAGGAATTAGAGGATACGCGAACTCAGGTTGCTGAGTTTAAACAGAAGATTTCTGAAGTCAAAACTAACTTAGCGCATGAGGGATTAAATTTAGAGGAGATTAACCAGCAGATTGTAAGCTTGGGAAATGAAAAGCTTACTTTAGTTTCGCACAAAGAATTTTTAGAAAAATTAAAGAGCAAATATGATGATATTGGTGAGTCCTCAAACGCCGTGATTTATCTGGACAAAATGCCCAATGAAGCTTCTACCGGACTGGTGGTAAAGATTCAGAATCAGCAGCCTTTAAGCCCGGAGGATCGTTTGGTTTCGGGGGCGGCTACTTTTAAGATAAGCGGAGAAGCTAAGCCAATTGAATTGGATACGCAGAAAATTGACGAAAAAATTGCCCGGCTGGAAGAAAATCTTGGTGAGTTAAGGAATAGATTGGTGTTGCGGCAGGCCTGTATTTCGGAGTTGACCAAGATGTCCGATGAATTGGAGCTTGAGTTACGTAACCATGAGATTACTTTAGCGAATAAAGAATCCAATCACGCGGCGATTGCGGAGCAATTCGATAAAATTAAAGAAGAAGAAGACGTGATTGTCATGGAGTTAACCGATGTTGCGCGGGAGATCTCGGCAATTGAGCAAAATTTAACCAGTGCTCAAAATCAGCTTAGCGATTTAAATAGCCAGGAAAGAAGCCGGCAGGACACGATTACAGAGCAAGAAGATACCATTTCTTTAAATAGTAAATCACGAGAAGAGGTATTAGTTTTTATTACCCAGACTAAGGCGGAGATTGAAGCTTTGAATAGGCGCTTTAGTTCTGATGCGGCGACATTAAAGATATTAGATCAAACTTATGCGCAGGATAAGGCGAGCCTGGAAAATATTCAGCGGCAGATTAGTGAGGCTAAAGAGCGCCAGGAGATTTTAAAGGTTGAGATTACGCAGTGTCAGAATTCCAATAACGAAGCCCAGGTTCAGATAGAACAGAAAAAAACCGCTTTAGAGGAAGTTGAGCTTAAGTATAATGAAGTATCCAGCGGCACAGTTGGAGTAGTTAAGAAAATTGAAATTGACCGTAAACAATTGGATCAGCTAAAGAATCGCCTGCATAATCTAGAGATGCTCGATAGGGAGTTGGATTACCGCTACAGTGTGATTAAAGAAAGGATGGCCTCGGCTTATAAGGTAGATTTTGAGATTTTAGCAGAGTCGGATAAAGAGTTAAATCAAGAGGCGTTAGCTGCAGGGGTAAGTGAATTAAAAAAGAAGCTGGAATCATACGGCACAGTAAATTTAGTGGCGATTGAAGAGTATGATGAGCTAAAGAAGCGTTACGATTTTCTTATTCAGCAGCAGACTGATTTGGTGGAGGCTAAGGAGTCTTTGCATCAGGCAATTTTAAAGATTAATCGTACCACTAAACAGATGTTTATGGAGACATTTGAAAAAGTAAAAGTGGAATTTAAGAATTATTTTCGCCTGCTTTTTAACGGAGGAGACGCGCAGCTTTTTCTGTTGGATGAGAACGATCCTTTAGAGTCAGGAATTGAAATTATTTGCCGGCCTCCGGGAAAGAAATTGCAGAATGTTCTTTTGTTAAGCGGGGGTGAGAAAACCATGTCGGCAATCGCTTTAATTTTCGCGATTTTTAAAGTTAAGCCGTCGCCGTTTTGCATTTTGGATGAGATTGATGCGGCTTTAGATGAAGCTAATGTTGATCGGTTCTCCAGGGTTCTGCAGGAGTTTGCTAAAACTTCGCAGTTTATCGTAATTACCCATAATAAGAAAACTATTGTGAATGCCAATATCATGTATGGGATCACTATGGAACAGAGCGGGGTTTCTAAAATTGTTTCGGTGAAATTATCGCAGAATCAAGAAAAAGAGCTACAGGCCCAGAAGGAAATTCAGGAACAGTCGGTGGCGGCTTGATATATTCATGCTAAGGTAAGAGCACCTTGCACTGAAACACCCGACGCTAATAATGCACCTGGCCCAGATAGGAATTGGGCCAGTGTTCGCCAGGTGGCGAAGTATTGCGTCGGTGTGCGCTAGGTAGCGCAATTAACCGCAGCAGGTATTATTTTTACCTTTGTTTTTAGCTTGGTAGAGAGATTTGTCGGAAGTGGTAATTAAGTCCGCAGCCAGCAGGCCATCGCCAGGGAAGGTGGCTACCCCTAAACTTACCGTTAGTTGCTTTTTAGGAAAAATCTGTTCATTCAGGAAAGGGTATTTTAGAATATCCATTCTGATGCGTTCAGCGATTAAAAAAGCTTCTTTTTTATCCGTCTGAGGCAGAATAATCGTGAACTCTTCGCCTCCGTAACGGCAGACATGATCCATTTTGCGTGATTGATTGCGTAAGAGAATAGCTAGATTTTTGAGTATCTTGTCTCCCGCCTGATGGCCAAGAGTATCGTTATAAATCTTAAAATCATCGATATCAACCATAATTAAAGTAAGCGGATTATTAGTGGCCTTAGCTTTCTCCATTTCATTTTGCAGTAGATATTGAAAATATCCGTGATTCCAGAGGTTGGTTAGGTAATCCGAATGCGCGCGCTCTACGGTTAATTCAAAAAGCTGAGAGTTTTCAATGGCCAGGCCCGCCTGGTTAGCGAGCATAGTGAGCATGCGGATGTCATCTTTAGTAATCGGATCGTTGTTAATAAAGTTGTCTGCCACGATGATTCCGTTTACCCGGTCCTTGGCTTTTAATGGTATGAGCACTAGTTCATTGCTTTCCAGTGTTTGAATTACCGGTGAATTACGATACTGATGAAGAGTTTGTCCGGTTAAATGTAAAGGCATGCCTTCCAATACCGCCAAAGCCAGCGGATTTTCATTTTTATCCAACATCGATACTTTTAAATCCCTAACCTGCCGGTTAAATCCTGATTCTAATACCGCGTTAGAATTTTTAAAGGCGCCGATTAAATCCTCCAGATCCATTTTTTCTTCTTCGATTCTGGTCCAGGCAATGTTCGCTTCTTCTCCGTTTTCCGGGCCGATCCCCATTTTACCCTCAATGATTTTTTCTTTTTCATTAACCAAGAAAAGCATTGCCCGGTTAAATCCTAATCCGGTATGCGCAGTTACACCGGTAAGGATGATATAGAGAATTTCATCTAGCTTTAAAGTGGTGCGCATGGCATTGGAGACTTCATGCAGAATTTTTAGTTCAATTTTGGTGCGCTCAAGCTCAATTTTTAGTTTGTTTAAATCTTCCATAATGGTTAAATTTAACACATTCTGTTCTGGTTGTCAAGGAGGGTAAGCGGGTCCTGCCGAAGACTGTTTCTCGGCCGCCTGAAGCGTCTTCGAATCCAGCCATCGTCACCCGCTGAATAATAGTTTTGCGAGTATTATTAATTGACAGATAGATAGAGACGGGTTATACACCCCGCGCTAATTGGTGTTGCGCGGGTGTCCGCCAGGTGGCGGATTATTCGTTTGACAGGATAAAGTGAATGAATTATAATATTCCAATAAACATTGGAGGTGGATATGCCTAGAGTATTAAAAAGTATTTTTTTATTTTTATTTCTTTGTTTAACTTGTGTTTCTGCTGAAGAGATTACGATTACCTCTTATTTCCCTTCCCCATATGGAAGCTATAAAAGCTTAAATATATATAACCAAGATGATAGCGGTTTACAGACAGATTTTACTCAAGCAGTTAACAAGGCCGGCCTTTTAATTACCACGGATTATGTAAATCTGGCATATACACCGGGTATTTTCTGGTCAACGCAAGATAACAATCCCACCAAGCCTAAAGCCGGTATTTACTTAAGGGAAACTAATACGGGAACGAATATGTATTTAGGGACTTCTAATTCCTATGCTACCGGTGTAACTAATGATGCGATAGTGATTAATCCCGCCGGCCAGGTTACTAAACCGGTTCAGGCAGCATTTGTGGCAACCTATAGTGGCGCAATATCTGCACCGAACACTATTATTTGGAGTAATGTTTTGAATAATGTCGGTAGTAATTATAGCGCGGCTACGGGTAGATTTACCGCTCCGGTAGCCGGTATGTATATGTTTGGTTTTAATATTTTATTGCCGTACGCTCCTTCTGGAGAATGGAGGATTGCTTTTTATAGAAACGGGGCTAACTATGATCAAATTATTGGGTATAAAACTATTGGTAGTTATTGGCAGACAATGCAGGGGACAATCATAATTTATCTAAATGCGAGCGATTACGTGACCACTTACTACGTTTCGGGCTCTGGTGCATTATATAATGATACGAATTTTAATAGGTTTTGGGGTTATTTACTGGGTTAAGACGAGATTTTTTAGATTTATATAAAATTGCAGCAGATAAAAGATTAAAGGTTAGATTTCCCTCCTTCCTACGTCTATTAGGGTAGAAAGGAGGGATTTTTATTGTTTGACAGGGGGATATGGGCGGGTTATAATATTAATTCAAAATTAAAAATTGGAGGGTTAGAATGGTAGTTGATAAGAAAAAAGAAGACCTAAAAGAGACAACCGACCGTCAAAAAGCACTGGAGCTGGCGCTGGCGCAGATCGAAAAACAGTTTGGCAAGGGCTCGATTATGAAACTGGGCGCGCACACCAAAGTAAATGTGGAAACGATACCTACAGGTGCTTTGACCCTTGATCTGGCTTTGGGCATCGGTGGGCTTCCTCGCGGAAGGGTCGTGGAAATATTCGGACCGGAAGCTTCCGGTAAAACTACGCTAACCTTAACCGCGATAAGAGAAAATCAGAAAAAAGGCGGGGTGGCGGCATTCATTGACGCGGAGCATGCCTTTGATTCAACTTATGCCAAATTAATCGGGGTTAATTTAGATGATCTTTTAATTTCTCAGCCGGATACCGGTGAGCAGGCCTTAGAGATTGCCGAAACACTGGTGCGTTCTAATGCTGTAGATTTAGTGGTAATTGATTCGGTGGCGGCATTAACTCCTCGCGCAGAAATTGAAGGAGAGATGGGTGATTCACATATGGGCCTTCAGGCGCGACTGATGTCGCAGGCTTTGCGTAAATTGACCGGCGCGATCAGTAAATCGCGCACCACGGTAATTTTTATTAATCAGCTGCGGGAAAAAATTGGCGTGATGTTTGGTTCCCCGGAGACTACTCCGGGTGGACGGGCGCTAAAATTTTATTCGTCGGTAAGACTGGATGTGCGTAGGATTGCCTATTTAAAAGAAGGTGATAAAGTTATCGGTAATCATGTCCGGGTAAAGGTCGTAAAAAATAAAATTGCCCCGCCTTTTCGTGAGGCGGAATTTGATATATTGCACAATGAAGGGATCGCCAAAACCGGTGCGGTGATTGATGCGGCGGTAAACTTGGAAGTAATTGCCAAAAGCGGTACCTGGCTTTCATTTGAAGATAAAAAACTGGGCCAGGGTAGGGATGCGGCGATTAAGTTTTTAAAAGAAAACCCGAAAATACAGGATGATATTGAAAAAGCCGCGCGTAAAAAGTTCAGCCTCGCTGAGTAGCGCCGAAAGTGCCAGGGCTTATGCTTTTTTGCTGCTGAAGTTTCGTTTGCGCAGCGAAAATGAGCTAAAAACAAGATTAAAGCAAAAAGGTTTTTCTGAAGAACTAAGCCAAGATACCGTTAATTTTTTAAAGGATAAAGAGTTTATTGATGATCGCGTTTTTGCGCGTGGCTGGGTGGCCTCGCGGCTTAGGCGGCCATTTGGATTTAGAAAGATTAGACAAGAGTTAATTCAAAAAGGCCTAGATAAAAAGATTATTGAGAATTCTTTATCGCAAGTAAAAGAGCATTACAACGAAAGTCAGATCGTTAGTCAGTTGGCCCAGCAGAGATTCTCCAAGTTAAAAAGTATAGAGCCACTTAAAGCCAAAGCGCGTGTCTATGCGTATTTGATACGCCGTGGTTTTGCGCCGGATGTGGTGGGGGAAATAATTAGGACCATTGCCCCTAAAGGAAACGGTCCTATATAAAACCATGACAGCAGATAGTTTAAGAGAAAAATTCCTCGCTTTTTTTAAAGCCCGTGAGCATAAAATCATTGATAGTGATTCTTTGGTTCCCAAGGATGATCCTACGGTTTTATTTACTCCTGCCGGAATGAACCAGTTTAAGAAAGAGTTTATGGGGTGGGATTCCGGATTTAAGCGCGCCGCGACCTCGCAGCGTTGTCTGCGTACGGATGATTTGGATAAAGTCGGTAAAACCAGCGCGCATCATACTTTTTTTGAAATGTTGGGAAATTTTTCTTTCGGGGATTATTTTAAGCCGGAGGCAATCGCCTGGGCTTGGGAGTTTTTGACCAAGGAGTTAAAGATAAATCAGGATAAGCTTTGGGTTTCGGTTTATCAGGATGATGATCAGGCTTATAATATTTGGAAAGATAAAATAGGCATACCTGAAAAAAGGATCGTAAAGCTGGCAGATAAAGATAATTTTTGGCCGGCAGAAGCTAAGACTAAAGGGCCTAATGGCCCATGCGGCCCTTGTTCAGAGATATTTTATGATTTTGGATCTGCTGTTGGCTGTGGTGAAAAAAATTGCGATCCTTCATGTAGCTGTGGAAGATTTGTGGAAATATGGAATTTAGTTTTTACGCAGTTTAACCGTAAAGAGAATGGAAGTTTAGAGCCGCTGCCGAATAAAAATATTGATACGGGGATGGGCCTTGAGAGATTGACTGCGGTAATGCAAGGCAAGCAGAATAATTTTCAGACAGAATTATTCCAGCCGATAATTAAAGAGATAATTCGGGGACTGTCCCCGAAGGGGACTGTCCCCGAAGAGAAACTTCTTTATGCGATTGCCGATCATATTCGGGCAGTAGTATTTTCTATTTTCGACGGGATAATGCCTTCCAATGAAGGCAGGGGTTATGTGGTAAGAAAGATAATCCGCAAGGCTATTTTACATTTAAATAACCTGGGAATTAAAGAGCCTTTTCTTTATCGTTTAGTGTCTAGCGTGGTTGAAATAATGCGTCAACCTTATCCGGAGTTGATTAATCGGCGTGAAGAAATTGCGCAGATTGTTTTAGCTGAAGAACATAATTTTATTAATACGCTTGCTGCTAGTGATGAGTTATTCAAAGATAAGTTCGCTGGATTTAGAGAAAACCCCGATCCGGAAAATGTAGGAACGATAGCCTTTTTGTTACATGACACTTATGGAATTCCTTTAGAGCTGACTGTTCAGTGGCTGGATAAACAGGGCATAGGTTTTTCGCAAAAAGCTTTTTCAGAAGCTATGCAGGAGCAGAAGGCGCGTTCAAAATCAGGCAGCGCGATGAAGGGCGATGTTTTTAGTGTTCCGGCCCGTGCAGTTGAAGGTTTGGAAAAGACGCAATTTTTAGGTTATGATCAATTTGAAACAAAAGCTAAGGTTCTTAGATTTATGGGTAAGGCGGATAATGAAGATACAACTTTGAGCGAAGTTGTTCTAGATAAAACTGTTTTTTATGCTGAATCCGGAGGCCAGGTTCATGATGTTGGTACCTTAACTGTCGGTGGAAAGATTTTTGATGTAATTAATGTCACGAAAAGCAATGATGTATATATACATTTTGTGAAGAATGTGCATTCTCTTCAAAAAGGCGAAATCGTTCATGCTGAAATCGACGTTGATTATCGTATGAATGTAGCGCGTAATCATACGGCAACACATCTTTTACAAGCGGCTTTGCGCGAAGTCTTAGGTAAGCATGTCCAGCAGCAGGGATCATTAGTTAGTGAAGAGAAATTCCGTTTTGATTTTACGCATTTTAAAGGGTTGTCTAAGGAAGAGATTTCCAGGGTTGAGGAAATGGCGAATAGCTATATTACTAAAGACCAGGCGGTAAGTTGTAAAGAGATGGCTTTTAAAGACGCAAAGAAAGCAGGGGCATTAGCATTTTTTGAAGAAAAATACGGCGAAAATGTCCGGGTGGTCGAAATAGGAGATATTTCAAAAGAACTCTGTGGTGGCACGCATCTTACCGATATTAAACAGATCGGTTTAATAAAGATAACTAGTGAAAGCTCTGTAGCTAGCGGAATAAGAAGGATTGAGGCAGTTACTGACAAATTCGCAGAACAGTTTATTCAGGACCAAAAGCAGAAGGCGATTGAAGAATCTGCTAAGAAAAGTAAACAAGAAGAGCAAAAAGCTCAGGAAAGAAAACACAATGTAGAAATTAATAAGTTGCTACCTGCTAAATCCGCTGAGCTATTGGAAAAGAGCGTAATGATAAATGGAATGTACGCTGTTTTTTCGGTTGAAAATAATTTAGATATTAATGCCTTACGGATTTTGGTGGATATGGTTAAAGGAAAATTAAGCCAGGCGGTAATTGTTTTAGGTTCAGAGGACGGCAATCGGGCGTCTTTAGTAGTCGGATTAACTGCGGATTTATGCGCAAAAGGATTAAGCGCCAAAAACATCATTCTTCAGGTTGCGCCGCTTATTGGCGGAAGCGGTGGCGGCCGTGAAGATTTTGCCCAAGCCGGAGGCAATGCCCCGGAGAATTTTGCGCTGGCATTTGATAAAATAAAGGATATAATAATTAAGTTATGAAAATAATCCGTTTTACCAGTAAAAAATTAGAGAAGATTTATAACCGCGGCCAATTGCGCCAGCAGCGCGTTGAAGAAAAGGTTAGAAAGATTATTGATGATGTGCGCCTTTTTGGCGATGATGCGCTAATTAAATATACCCGTAAGTTTGATAAGGTCAAGCTTAGTCAGCGGCAGTTAAAAGTTTCCCAGATTGAAATCAGCGGCGCTTATGCTAATATCAGCCCGCATTTTGTCAGCTCATTGAAGGTAATTATTGAAAACGTAAACCGTTTTTATGGCAAGCAGCTGCGTAAATCCTGGAGGATGAAGGGGGCCGAAGGCGTAGTATTGGGTGAAAATTATACGCCTTTGGAGAAAGTGGGTGTTTATATTCCGGCCGGGACTGCTCCGTTGGTTTCTACTGTTTATATGACGGTTTTACCGGCAAAGCTGGCCGGGGTAAAAAAGATTGTTTTAATCAGCCCTCCGGATAAAAATGGATATATTAATCCGCATATTTTAGTGGTTGCTGACCTGTTAAAGGTGGATGAGATTTATCGAGTGGGGGGCGCTCAAGGGGTTGCCGCCTTAGCTTACGGGACGAAGACTATCACTAAGGTAGATAAGATTGTCGGCCCGGGAAATATTTATGTCAGTGAGGCCAAGCGGCAGGTTTTCGGGATGGTGGATATTGATATGATTGCCGGACCGACAGAACTAGTGGTAATTGCCAACCGTTTTAGTGACCCGAAATTTATCGTTGCCGATCTACGCGCTCAAGGAGAGCATGCTAAAGGCCTGGCGATATTAATTACCAATTCTAAAGGTTTAGCCAAAGAAGTAAAATCCCAGCTTGATGGGCATAATGGATATATTATTTTGACTAAGAATTTAAAGCAGGCTGCGGAAATTACCAATCGGATCGCCCCGGAACATTTAGAGATACTGGTGCAGAATCCTCAAAAACTGCTTAAGGATATAAAAAATGCCGGAGCAATATTTTTAGGTCCCTATAGCCCGGTGGCGCTGGGAGATTATGTTGCCGGCCCCAGCCATGTACTGCCGACTTCCGGCACAGCCAGGTTTTTTTCGGGCTTAAGTGTTACGGATTTTATTAAGAGCAGTCATGTTATTAGTTATTCCAAAAAGGCGCTGGAGAAAATCCGTGAGCCTTTAGAAAAAATTGCGGGTATCGAAGGATTGCAGAAGCACGTAGATTCGGTGAAGAGCAGGTTTATCTAAAAATCAAAGGGGACGACGCAGATGGAAAAAAGAATTGCAGAAGTTTTAAGAAAAACGCACGAAACAGAGATTTCTGTAAAATTAAATATTGATGGAACGGAAGAAAGAAAAATCAAAACCGGCATCGGCCTGCTTGACCATATGTTAGATCTGTTTGCTTACTGGGGCCATTTTGATCTGGAGGCAATCGTTAATTGGGGGGATTTTAATATCGATATTCATCATACCAATGAAGATGTCGGGATAGTTTTGGGCCAGGTTTTTAAGAAGGCGCTCGGTGATAAAGCGGGAATTAACCGTATCGGTTCAGCTTCAGTGCCCATGGAAGAGGTGACGGCTACGGTTATAGTGGATATTAGTGGCAGAGGTTCATTTAAATTGCTTAAACCTTTGGCAGGTTATCCGGCCATAGAAGACGTAAAAGACGATAAAGAGGGTTATGCTTTAAAAGATGCGGAACATTTTTTTGAATCTTTCGCTAAACATCTCGGCATGAATTTAAACATTAAGGTTGATCTTTTTAGCCAGGATTTACATACTAATTTAGAACCTATTTTTAAGGGATTGGGTATTGCTTTGGATCAAGCCACTCAAATTGACCCGCGTAGGAAAGGCGTTCCCTCGACTAAAGGCGTGATTGACTAATGAAGATTGCGATTATTGACTATGGTATGGGTAATATCCATAGCGTGGCTAAGAGTATCCAGGTTTGCGGCGGCGAACCGATAATTACCAATAAAAAAACTGATATAAGCTTGGCGGATAAAATAGTTTTACCGGGAGTAGGTGCTTTTGATGATGCGATGTCGGAATTAAAGAAACTGGATTTAATCGGTGCTATTCGCCAGCAGATTAATAACAAAAAGCCGTTTTTGGGAATTTGTTTAGGAATGCAGATTTTGTTGGAAAGTAGCCAAGAAGCTAAAATTAATCCGGGATTAGGTATCTTAAAAGGTCAGGTGGTTAAGTTTAATTGCGGGCCGGATTTGAAAGTTCCGCATATGGGATGGAATGATTGTAAGGTTGTGGATAAAGACTGTCTTTTATTAAGCGGTATCAGTGATGGAACCCAAGTTTACTTTTGCCATTCTTACTATCCCCAGCCTAGTGATAAATCCGTGATTGCCGCAACCTGTAACTATGGAGGAGATTTCGGTTGTGTTTTACATAAAGATAATGTTTATGGGGTGCAGTTTCATCCGGAAAAAAGCCAAACGCTAGGGTTAAAGATAATTAAAAATTTTATAAATTTATGTTAATTATTCCAGCAATAGATTTAAGGGGTGGCAAAGTCGTCAGGCTTTTTCAGGGTAAGTTTGATTGCCAAAAGGTTTATTCCGCCGATCCGGTTAAAGTAGCTAAACATTGGGCTAAGCAAGGGGCTAAATTTTTACACATCGTGGATTTAGACGCAGCCGCCAGCGGCAAGCTTAAGAATTTCGAGGTGCTAAAGAAAATTATTGATCAGGTGGGTATCGGAGTGGAATTCGGCGGCGGGGTCAGGAGTATTGAAACTATATCTCAATTGTTAAGTTTAGGGGTAATCAGAGTTATTTTGGGCACCCGGGCAGCCAGTGATGCAAAATTTTTAAAACAAGCTTGGAAAAAATTTGGAGAAAGAATTATTGTTAGTATTGATGCTAAATGTGGAAAGGTTCTCACGCACGGGTGGAATTGTAAGGTAGCTAAAACTGCTTTGGTTTTTGCTAAAGAGTTAAAAACAATAGGATTTAAACAACTAATTTATACGGACATTTCTAAGGATGGTACTCTGGCCGGCCCGAATATTTCAGGGATTAAGGAATTAATCAAGGGAACCGGGTTAAAGGTTATCGCTTCCGGAGGGGTAGCAAGTTTAAACGATTTGCTTAAACTTAAAAAATTGCAGAAAAAAGGCTGCGCGGGGGTAATTATCGGTAAGGCTCTGTATGAAGGAAAATTTACTTTAGTGGAAGCGTTGAAATTAATCAGCGCTTAATTTATTGAAACTAACGAAAGGGGAGGAAAGATGGCAAAGAAACTTAGGTGGGTAGGGTTAGCAGTTGCGGGGATTTTTGTTTTAAGCGGTTGTGCAACGATGAATAAGAATGATGCGTTATCAAATCAGGGGTTACGCAATAAGATTTCGGCGTTAGAGGCGCAGTTAAAAGAAAAAGATGATGAAATTAACAGCTTAAAAGAGACTTCGTTAAAGATCAGTGAAGATGTTAATCTGAATAAAACCAATGAAGCTAATCAGCAAATAGATCCGAAGCAGATTCAGACTGCTTTAAAAAATGCGGGTTATTATCAAGGAACAGTTGATGGCAAGTTGGGAAAGAATACGCGCAGAGCAGTAAGAGCGTTTCAGAGAGCAAATAAACTTCCTGCTGATGGTAAAGTGGGTGAGAATACCTGGATGGTTTTAAAGGAATATTTGGAGAAAAAGGTAAAATAACTGTATCCCGCCTCGTAATGCTCGGCGGGATCAATTCACACATTGAATGCTGAGTAAACGTATAATTCCCTGTTTGGATATTAAAGAAGGCCGCGTAGTCAAGGGGGTAAAATTCCTGGGGCTGCGTGATGCCGGCGATCCGGTAGAGGTAGCCAAGGCTTATGATGAGCAGGGTGCCGATGAACTAGTATTTTTGGATATTACGGCTAGTTTTGAAAATAGAAAAACCTTGGTGGAGCTGGTGGAAAAAATAGCCGGTAATATCTTTATGCCTTTTACGGTCGGCGGAGGTATCGGCGAAATTGAGGATATCCGTAATCTTTTAAATGCCGGAGCGGAAAAGGTTTCGGTTAATACTCAAGCAGTAAAATTTCCGGAGTTAGTCAGTACGGCTGCGAAAAGATTTGGCAGCCAGTGTATCGTCGTGGCCATCGATGCGAAGAAGCAACTTGATCATTGGGAAGTGTATATCAACGGCGGCCGGACACCTACGGGGATTGATGCTTTAGTTTGGGCAGAAAAAGTAGCTAGGCTTGGCGCGGGGGAAATACTCTTAACGAGTATGGATTGTGATGGGACCAGGGATGGCTATGATTTGGAATTGACCCGGGCGGTTACTCATAAAGTAAATATTCCGGTGATTGCCTCCGGTGGGGCGGGGTCTCTGGAAGATTTTTATAATGTTTTTGTAAAGGCTAATGCCGATGCGGCTTTAGCGGCCTCACTTTTTCACTACCAAGAGTTTACAATCAAGCAGGTAAAAAATTATTTAAAAGCTAAAGGGGTGGCGGTAAGAATATGAAAAAAATAAATTTTAGATTAGGAAGTTTAAAATTTGATAAAAATGGATTAATACCTACGGTTATTCAGGATTATAAAAATAATGCGGTGCTCATGGTTGCTTATATGAATAAAGAGTCATTGCGCAGGAGTTTGAAATTAGGAAAAACTTGTTTTTGGTCGCGATCCAGAAAAGAATACTGGGTTAAAGGATTAACCAGCGGGCACTTCCAGTTTATTAAGTCTGTCTCTTATGATTGTGACCTGGACGCGCTCTTAATCCGGGTGCGGCAAATCGGCAAGGCCTGCCATACGGGCAATCGGAGCTGTTTTTATAGAAAGATTGAATGAGGGCATAACTTATTTTTAAATGTATAAACCAAATTTAAAAGAATTTCTAAAATTAAGCCAAAAAGGCAATGTTATTCCGGTTTACCAGGAGATTGACGCCGACCTGGATACCCCGGTTTCTGTTTTTTTAAAGATCAAGAAAGGTGACTACTCTTTTCTTTTGGAATCGGTTGAGGGGCAGGAAAAGATCGCCCGCTATTCATTCCTCGGTACAAACCCCAGTCTGATTTTTAAAAGCCGGGCTAAAAATATAGAAATTATTTATCCGGAGAATAATAAAAGAAAAAGTTTCATTGCCAAGGGCTCGCCTTTAGATGAGATTAAAAAAATAATGCGGGATTTTCGAGGTGTTGAGGTTGCCGGCCTGCCGCGTTTTTACGGCGGTTTGGTGGGTTATATCGGATATGGTATGGTCAGGTTTTTTGAGAATATTCCGGATAAGAATAAGGATCATCTGGGAATTCCGGATACAGTTTTAATTTTAACGGATACGCTTTTGATTTTTGACCGGCTTAATCATACAATCAAGATTTTAAGTAATGTTATTTTGCCAAAAAATTCTAACCTGCTTAAGAAAAAACAACTTTATGAAAAGGCAATTAGAAAGATTGAAGCAATTCATTGCAATTTTAATAATTCTAATATTACGCAAAACGGCGTAAGCAAATCTGGCCGGTTGCGTGTAACGAGTAATTTAAAGCAGCCGGAGTTTGTCCAAATGGTTAAAAAGGCTAAAAGCTATATAAAACAGGGTGATATCATTCAGGTAGTTTTATCGCAACGTTTTAAGGTTAAAACACAGAAAAATGATTTTGCAATCTACCGGGCTTTGCGCAGCCTTAACCCTTCACCCTATATGTATTATTTAAAATTGAAGGATTTTTCTATTGTGGGCTCAAGCCCGGAAATGCTCGTGCGTTGCGAGAATGGTTTAGTCCAGACGCGTCCGATTGCCGGCACGCGCCGGCGGGGAAAAAACCAAAAGCAAGATTGCGCACTGGAAAAAGAACTTTTGGCTGATGAGAAAGAAAGAGCCGAACATCTGATGTTAGTAGATTTAGGCAGGAATGATTTAGGCCGGATCAGCAAGCTAGGCCAAGTTAAAGTTGATGATTTTATGCGCGTAGAAAAATATTCTCATGTTATGCATTTGGTCAGTGAGGTAAGTGCCGTACTTGACAAAAAAAGGTTTGATATCTATGATGTATTCAAAGCGGCATTTCCGGCTGGTACAGTTTCGGGAAGCCCGAAGATCCGCGCGATGCAGATTATTGATGAGCTGGAGAATTTAAGGCGCTCCTTATATGCCGGGGCAATCGGCTATTTTAGTTTTTCGCATAATTTAGATACATGCATTGCTATCCGCACAATAGTAATTAAGGATGGTGCGGCTTTTGTGCAGGCCGGAGGAGGGATTGTCGCTGACTCTGTTCCGGAAAAAGAATATCAGGAATCAGTGAATAAAGCTAAAGCAATGATTGAAGCAATTAAAAGGTAAGAAAGGAGCAACACCATGGCAGTACATATTCGTTTAAGAAGAATCGGTAAAAATCCTAAAGGTAAGCCGCATTTTCGGGTTACTGTTTTTGATGAGCGTATGGGCCGGGATAGCCGGGTGATTGAAGAGTTAGGTTATTATAAACCGACAACCGGGGTGGCCGTGCTTAAGAAAGAGCGGATTGCACATTGGGTAAAAAACGGTGCGCAACTATCCGTAACCGTAAAAAGTTTATTAAAGAAATCAAATAAAGGAGCTTAAGATGCCACAATCCAGCGCAGCGAGTCCATTAATTCAGTTTTTACCGTTAGTTTTAATTTTTATTATTTTTTATTTTCTGTTAATTCGGCCGCAAAAACAGAAAGAGAAAGAACATCAAAAGATGCTTACGGGTATTGATAAAAATGATGCGGTGGTAACTTTAGGCGGTATACATGGCACAGTGGTTAATGTAAAAGAGAAGACTTTAATTTTACGTATCGATGAAAATGTAAAGATGGAGATTGAAAAAAATAGCGTTGCCTATATTAAGAAGCCTTGAGTTGATCAAAAAGACCTCTGGGCCTAAAAAAACAGGAGTTTAGAATAATGGAAAGAAAGCTGATTTATAAAATATTGCTGATCTTAGGGGTGGTGGGGTTATGTGTCTACTACACTTTTCCTTTAGATAAGCGTATTAACCTGGGCCTGGATTTGCAAGGCGGAATGCATCTTTTGCTTAAAGTTGACACGAGCCATCTTCAGGGAGAGGCTAAGCTTGATGCCACGGATCGGGCAGTGGAAGTAATTCGCAACCGCATTGATGAATTTGGAGTCAGGGAAACTTCCATTCAAAAGCAAGGTGAAGACGAGATTGTGGTGCAGCTTCCCGGGGTTACGGATCGTGAGCGGGCTATTGAGCTGATCGGTAAAACCGCAATGCTGGAGTTTAAAATTGTTTCTAATGATCTTCAAAAGCTTAAAGAGGCAATCGCCGGAACAGTCCCGGAAGGGTTTGAATTAAAATATACCCCGGATGAGAATGAGCCGTTGTTGCTTGAAAAACAGCCGGTTCTAAGCGGAGATGCTTTAACAAATGCCACGGTGCGTTTTGACCAAAGCCAGTTTAATGAACCGATTGTCGCTTTACAGTTTAATGCTGTGGGAGCCAAAAAATTTGCTGAAGTAACCGCCTCGAATATCGGTAAGCGCCTGGCGATTGTTTTAGATGGTAAAGTGCAGTCTGCTCCGCGGATTAGGGAGGCGATTCCATCGGGAGAGGCAGTGATTACCGGCAGGTTTGACGCGCAAGTCGCGCAAGATTTAGCGCTTATTTTAAGAGTTGGGGCATTGCCTGCTCCGATGCATGTTGAAGAAGAAAGAACTGTCGGACCGCTCTTAGGCCAGGATTCTATAAATAAAGGCGTTAAGGCTTGCTTGGTTGGTTGTGCCCTGGTTTTTATTTTTATGGCAGGATATTATCTTTTGGCCGGGTTAGTAAGCGATATCGCGCTTTTTCTGAACTTGATTATGATTCTCGGGGGGCTTGGTTTATTGCCGCTGCTTTTTCCCGGGATATCCGCGACTTTAACTTTACCGGGTATTGCGGGTATTGCTTTATCTTTAGGTATGGCCGTAGATGCCAATGTTTTGATTAATGAAAGAATCAGAGAAGAGCTTGCTGCGGGCAGGAATTTACGTGCCGCCATCAGCAATGGTTATGGGCGTGCTTTTAGCGCAATATTCGATTCCAATCTGACTACTTTAATTGCGGCATTCATGTTGTTTCAGTTCGGTACCGGGCCGATTCGTGGTTTTGCGGTGACCTTGACCATTGGTTTAATCTCAAGCATGTTTACCGCCATTGTGGTTACGCGGGTAGTTTTTGAGCTTTTACTTAATTTGGGTTGGATTAAGAATTCTTTACCCATGCTTAAATTAATCGGAGAGACTAAGTTGGATTTTATCGGTAAAAGAAAAATATTTTATGTTCTCTCAATCATCGTAATTACGGTCGGGCTTTTTTCATATTTTAAGAAAGGCCCGGCAGCCTACGGGATTGATTTTGCCGGCGGGCAGCTTCAGGAGTACAGCTTTAAGAATCCTCCGGCAATGGATAAAGTGCGCCAGGCGTTGAAAGATATAAATTTACCGGATGCGAGTATTCAGCAGTTCAAGGATAATCCTAAGGTAGTTTTAATCAGGACATCGGAGGATAAAAATCAGCTTTTAACTAATAAACTTAAAGAAAATTTTCCCGATCAGGATATTCAAATATTAAGGATTGAGCGGGTCGGCCCGGTGGCGGGTAAGAATCTTCAAAACAAGGCAGTTTTGGCGTTGTTTTGGTCTTTAATTGCTATCTTAGTTTATGTGAGCTTTAGGTTCAAACATGTTAATTTTGCGGTGGCAGGCGTGATTGCCCTGATTCACGATGTACTGGTGGCTTTGGGGTTCTTAGCGGTTACCAACCGGTCGATAGACCTTTTAAGTGTTACGGCTTTTTTGACCATCGCCGGTTATTCGATCAATGATACTATCGTAATTTATGACCGCGTGCGTGAAAATGCGCGCCTTTACCGTAAGCTTTCATTAAAAGAGTTGATTAATTTAAGCGTAAATCAGACGCTTGGGCGGACTTTGCTTACTTCCGGAGTTACGCTTTTGGTGGTTATATCTTTTATGCTTTACGGTGGTGAGGTATTGAGTAATTTTTCTTGGACTTTATTCGTGGGATTTATTTCGGGTGTGTATTCCACAATTTTCATTGCTTCTCCGTTAGTGCTTGCCTGGAGCCGTAAGAATATTAAGTAAATAATAAACGGGAAACTAAATTGGGGACGTTTCCCTTAAGGGAAACGTCCCCAATTTCTTAAAAGATGATATTTAAATCCCTTAAACTATATCTTAATCAAGAGCTTAATTTAGAAAATTTGTTGTCGGCTTTGGTTGATTATGGTTACAGCCGGCAGAGCCAGGTTTCGACAGAAGGGGATTTTAGTTGCCGCGGCGCAGTCATCGATATCTTCCCGGTTTCTTTTGAGTTACCTATCCGTATCGAGTTGGATAATCTGAAAGTTTCTTCGATTAAAACCTTTGATCCGTCCAACGGCCAGGGGCTTTGGCAGCATAAGATTGTAATTATCCTGCCTTTTAAAAAATACGCAGGTATCCGTAGGGGGCCTGAATTTCGTGAAGAATTTCCTTTAAAGAATTTTCTGGATCTGCAGGTTGGAGATTTTGTAGTGCATAGCCAGCATGGTATCGGTAAATTCCAGGGTATACAGAAGATTAAATTAAAAGGCGCAGCTTGCGACCATTTGGTGATTGAGTACGACCGCAATGAAAAACTTTATGTGCCGATTGATGCGATGCATTTGGTGCAAAAGTATATTGCTTTTCATACGCGTAAGCCTAAGCTCTATCGACTGGGTAACAAGGAGTGGCAAAGAATTAAGGAGCGCACGCGCAAAGGTATCCAAAAATTAGCCTGGGAGTTATTGAGTTTGCAGGCGATACGTTTGGCGAGCGAGGGATTTAAATTTTCTGCGGATACCCAGTGGCAAGCGGATTTTGAGAAGACGTTTCCTTATTTAGAAACTCCGGATCAGATTAAAGCGGCCGCAGAGGTTAAGTCGGATATGGAATCCCTTAAGCCGATGGATCGGTTACTTTGCGGAGATGTGGGGTATGGGAAAACCGAGGTCGCTATGCGCGCAGCTTTTAAGGCGGTGATGGACAATAAACAGGTGGCCTATCTGGTCCCGACTACGATATTAGCCGAACAGCATTATAAAAATTTCAGCGCACGCCTGAAAGATTTTCCCATAAATGTGCAGATGCTTTCGCGTTTTAGGACTAAGCTCCAGCAGAATGAAATTATCAAGATTTTACACCAGGGAGGCGTGGATATTGTTATCGGCACACACCGTTTACTTTCAGCGGATGTAAGTTTTAAAAATCTGGGCTTAGTGATTGTTGATGAAGAGCAACGTTTTGGGGTCAAGGCCAAAGAGCAATTAAAAAAACTTAAAAGCACCATTGATTTTTTGGTGCTTACCGCTACGCCTATTCCGCGTACTTTATATATGAGCCTGATGGGGGCGAAAGATTTTTCGGTGATTAATACTCCTCCCCAAAATAGATTGCCTATTCAGACGGTTGTGGTAGAATATGACGCTGACTTAGTTACTCAGGCAATTAAGCGCGAGTTGGCACGTCGAGGCCAGGTATTTTTTCTGCATAACCGTATCTTGGATTTAGAAAAAATTAAAGATAAGATTGCCAGGAATTTGCCCTCCGGAGCGCGCATCGCTATTGCTCATGGCCAAATGCCTGCCAAGCTCTTGGAACAAATAATGTCGGATTTTATTTCCGGAGAGATTGACATTTTAGTCTCCACAATGATTATTGAGTCCGGAATTGATATACCGAATGCCAACACGATCATTGTAAATAATGCCCAGATGTTTGGATTAAGTGATTTGCATCAGTTGCGTGGCAGGGTCGGCAGGTTTAATCGCTGCGCCTACGCTTATTTTATGATTCCGAGCAATCACCATCTGGTTTTAGAAATGGACGCCAAGAAGAGGCTGCAGGCGATCCAGGAGCATAGTGATCTGGGTGCGGGTTTTAATATTGCTCTGGAGGATTTAGAGATTCGTGGCGCGGGTAATCTGCTGGGCCAGGAGCAGCATGGATTTATTTCGGCCGTGGGGTTTGATCTTTATTGCCGTTTATTAAAAGAAGCCATTGCTAATTTTAAGAAAGCAGGTGTTTTTGATGAAACGCATAATTAATTTAATTTTTTTAGCCTCTTTAATTTTACTGCCGCATAGTTATCTTTGCGCAGAGGATAAAGTAATTGCGGTAGTTAATAATGAAATAATTACGCAAAAGGATCTGTCGGACTTTTTGAATTTTATACGCCTGCAGTATTCCCGTCAGCTTCAAGGTAAAGCTTTAGAGGAAAAGATAAACTCGATGAAGCTTGATTTATTGCATCGTTTAATTGAAGACCGTCTTATACTTCAGCAGGCCAAGCTGGATAAGATTATTGTGGAGCCATCCAGGATTAAGGACAGAATTAATGAAGTTAAGAAGCGCTATGGTTCGGACTCTGATTTTGAGCTGGATTTAGCTAAGCAGGGGTTGGTGCTCGCAGACTTAGAAAATAAAATTAAAGAACAGATGTTAATGTATAATCTTGTTGAGCAGAAGGTGCGTGGCAAAGTAGTAATCCGGCCTGATGAAATTACTTCTTTTTTTACCCAGAATAAGCGGCAGTTTTTAAAACCTGAAGAACGGATTTTAACGCTGTTTATTTTGCAGGATGAAGGTACAGCCAAAACAGTAAGTTATCAACTGCGGCTGGGTAAAAAATTAGAGGAGTTGGCGGCAAAATTTGCATTTACTACCGATAAGCTTTCTGCATCAGCCGGCCAGCAGTTGCGTCCGGAGATTGAAGCTACTGTCTTTAAGTTGGGAATCGGTGAAGTCTCCAGCCCGGTTAAGATTGATACCCAATATTTTATTTTTAGGTTAGATGATATTATCGGAAGCCAGCAGTTAACCCTTGCCCAGGCACAGGATAAGATTCAGGCGTATTTATTTGAAAAGAAGCTGCAGGAAGAGCTAGCGAAGTGGTTAGATGAGCTTAAAAAACAATCCTACATTAAAATCCTCGAAAATTAGAGTCGGTTTGACGATTGGCGACCCCGCGGGGATCGGCGCGGCCATCACTTTAAAAGCGCTTAAAATACTAAAAGGTAAGGCGGATTTCACGGTTATCGGTGACCGCTTTGTATTGGCTAAAGCCGCTAAACTCTTAAAGATTACTTCTGAGCCTGTAAAATTAATTGATTTAAATAATGTTAGAGAAAAAAAATTCAGGTTTGGCAGTTTAAACGCCCAAAACGGCTCGGCTTGCCTGGAGTATTTGGACGCGGCTTTAGATTTACTTAAAAATAATAAAATCGATTGTTTAGTTACCTGTCCGATTTCCAAGGAAGCGATTCATCTGGCGGGTGTTAATTTTTCCGGGCACACCGAATATTTGGCCAAGCGGACAGGAATGAGAGATTTAGTGATGATGTTGATTAATGATAAATTAAAATTCAGCTTGGTGACCCGGCATATCCGGTTGCGTGATGTTTCCAGGATGCTGACACGGGAAAAATTAGAAAATAATATTTTAAATACCGTTAAAGGTTTAAAGAGTTTGTTTTTAATAAAGAAACCAAGATTGGTAGTTTGTGGGGTTAATCCGCATGCTTCGGATAACGGGGTAATCGGTACAGAGGAGCAAGAGATAATTATTCCGGTAATTAAACGATTAAATAAAAAATTTAGCGGTTTAGTAACCGGCGGGGTGCTTGGTGCGGATCTGGCTATTTCCAGCGCAGCGAAAGGGAAGTTTGATTGCGTAATTGCCCCTTATCATGACCAGGCATTAATTGCTTTAAAATTAACCGGTTTTAATAGCGGTGTAAATCTTACCTTGGGGCTACCTTTTGTGCGTACTTCTCCGTTGCATGGGACAGCTTTTGATATTGCCGGTAAACCGGCATTAGCTGTTCCGGATTCCATGATTGCTGCGATAAAACTTGCCATAAAATGTACATTAAACCAAAAAAAAGCTTAGGCCAGAATTTTCTGATCGATAAAAATATTCAAAAAAAAATAATCCGCGCTTGTCATTTATCTAAAGAAGATATTGTTTTAGAGATCGGAGCAGGCAGAGGGGATTTAACGGTGCAACTTACTCAAAGTGCAAAAAAAGTTTACGCCTTAGAGGTTGACCGGCGCCTTTATCCGCACCTTGATCAAATCGCAGATATTTATGATAACTGCCAGATTATTAAGACGGATATATTAAAATTTGATATAAATAAATTTTTAGATGATCAACAGATAAAACAGAAAATAAAAGTAATCGGCAATATTCCTTATTATATTTCCAGCCCGATTATTGAACAGCTTATCCGGTATCGTCAGGCAATTAATCTTGCTTTTATAACCGTACAAAAAGAGTTTGGACGCAGAGCCAGGGCTGTGCCGGGATCAAAAGAATACGGTTCTTTTAGTTGTTTTGTACAGTATTACTGTGTATGCGAAATCCTTTTTGAAATTAAAAAAAATAGCTTTAAACCTGCGCCGAATGTTGAATCATGTTTTCTATCTTTAGCATTTAGAGAGAAGGCGGCGGTTTTAGCCCAGGATGAAGGAAGGTTATTTAAAATAATCCGCACTGCTTTTAATCAAAGAAGGAAAACTTTAAGAAATAGCCTGGATGGCTTGGTGGCCCAAGAGCGGCTGAAGAATTTTCTTCAGGGAGCAGGCCTGGATAAGAATGTGCGGCCGGAGGATCTCTCTTTGGGGCAATTTGCTGATTTGAGTAATTATTAAAATTTGGGGTAGTTAAAACCAAGTGCTCAAAAAGCAAAAATATATCTTGACAAATACACTCTCTTGGTATAAACTCTTGTACTTACGTAAATATCTATTGATTCAGCATTAAAACTAGTAAGTATTTATTAAAAAAGAAAGAGTTTTGAATAATTTCTTAATGGTTCTTTTTTTGTTTTATAGCTTGACCGACAAAGCGAATCCATTTCTGCTGGAGTAGCTCAGTTGGCAGAGCACGTCCTTGGTAAGGACGGGGTCACGAGTTCAATTCTCGTCTCCAGCTTTAAGTGATTTATCCCGATAAGCGGGAGTGAAAGAATAAATATGCGCGAAACTATAACATTGGAATGTACGGTTTGCAAAAATAGAAATTATACGACGAGTAAGAATAAAAAGTTACATCAGGATAGGCTGGAGCTTAGTAAGTTCTGTAACTCCTGTCATAAGCATACCCCGCATAAAGAGATTAAATGAGGCTAGAACTTATGGAGCACGTAAGTGCGACATAAGTCCTTAGCCGAATTTATCCCGGCGAATAATATGAGCCGGGATAAAGGTGGTAAATTTAGGGGCGTCGGTTAATGGCAAACCAACGGTCTCCAAAACCGTGACTGCAGGTTCAAGTCCTGCCGCTCCTGTGGTTTTGAAAGCGCAAGAGCGGTTTGACAAGTGAAGAAAAGGTATGAATATTTTAGCAAAACCGATAAATTTTTTTAACGAAGTTAGAAGCGAATTAAGCAAGGTTTCCTGGTCAACGCGAAAAGAATTGCTGGCTTCTACGATTTTAGTGATTACGGTAACCGGAATCTTAACAGCTTTTATTGGGATAGTGGATCTGGGGTTATCCAGATTTCTAAGCGTGGTTTTTAAATGAAAAATTGGTACGTTGTCCATACGCAAACCGGAATAGAAGAAAAAGTAAAGAGGTCCCTGGATAAGCGGGTTTTAGGGGCAGGTTTGCAGGGTCTAATTTCTAGCGTGATTATTCCTACCGAACAAGTCTCTGAAGTGCGCTCCGGTAAGAAGAAGATTACCCAGAGAAAGTTTTTTCCGGGATATTTATTAGTGGAGATGGATCTAAGCGAGCAGACCTATCTTTTCGTTAAGAATTCTCCCGGGGTTACCGGCTTTATCGGGTTAGGGAGGAAACCGGTTCCGCTTCCCCAGGAAGAAGTTGATAGTATACTTAAACGCACTAAAGAAACCGCAGCTAAGCCTTCACCTAAAATAGTTTTTGAAAAAGGTGAACAGGTTAGAGTTAATGAAGGCCCATTTCTGAATTTTAACGGAACAATTGAAGAAGTTTATCCTGAAAAAGGAAAAGTTAAGGTGAGTGTTTCTATTTTTGGTCGTTCTACGCCGGTAGAATTAGAGTACTGGCAGGTGGAGAAGGTATAATCATGGCAAAGGCAATTAAAGCACAAATTAAGTTGCACGTTCCGGCTGCACAAGCCAATCCCGCTCCTCCGGTTGGCCCGGCATTAGGCCAGCATGGCGTAAACATTATGCAGTTTTGCAAGCAATTTAATGATCAGACTAAAGGCAGAGACGGGTTAATTCTGCCGGTAGTGATCAGTGTTTTTGAGGATAGATCCTTTACCTTTATTATAAAGAGCCCGCCATCATCTATTTTATTAAAGAGAGCGGCTAACCTGGCTAAGGCTTCCGGGATTAGCGGTAAAGAGACTATTGGTAAAGTAACTAAAAAGCAGGTTGAGGAGATTGCTAAACTTAAACTGCCGGATTTAAATACTAATAGTATGGAGCAGGCAATTAAAACTATCGAAGGCACTGCCCGCAGCATGGGTATTGCTATTGAAGGATAAAATATGAAAACTCAAAGCAAGAGATATAAGGAATCCGTTAAACAGGTTACCCCGGATAAGTTTTATCAATTAAAGGAAGCAGTGGCAATATTAAAAAAGTTGTCTAAACCGAAATTTGACGGATCAGTTGACCTGCATTTTAATTTGAGCGTTGATACTAAAAAAAGTGATCAGATGATTCGCGGTACGGTTGTGCTTCCTCATGGGACAGGAAAAAAAGTGCGGGTAGCCGTATTCTGCAAAGGTGAACATGAGCGCCAGGCAAGAGAAGCTAAGGCGGATTATGTGGGCGCTACGGAGTTGATGGATAAGGTTGCCGCCGGTTTTCTTGATTTTGATTGTGCTATCGCTACTCCGGAAATGATGAAAGATTTAAGTAAATTAGGAAAAGTATTAGGCCCGCGCGGTTTAATGCCCAGTCCGAAGACCGGTACCGTGACTAACGATATCTCAAAAGCAATTGAAGACGTAAGAAGGGGAAAAGTTGAATTTCGCGTTGATAAGCAGGGCGGGATGCATCTGTCCGTGGGCAAAATTTCATTCGATGAGAATCAGATAAATGATAATGCTTCTAAGGTTATTGAAGCGGTTAATGAGTCCCGGCCGGCATCCGTAAAAGGCAAGTTCGTTAAAAGTTTAAGTATAACTACTTCTATGAATCCCGGCTTAAGGATTGTCTGCTAAGACGAAAAATTGCCTAGAGCAATAAGGTTTATACTATGAAAAAAATTGGTCAATTAGTTAAGGAAACCTCAAGTAATCGCATTAAAGATAGCTTTAATGCCAGTCAAGGTTTAATTATCGTAAAATACTCCGGAGTATCCAGCCCGGATATGAGCACTTTAAGAAAAACGCTTAAAGGTTCTGGCGCTGATCTTTTTGTAGTTAAAAATAGCATTGCCCGGAAGGCAATGAAAGAGCTTGGCCTGGAAGGATTAATTCCGTCTATCGAGACGCCTTGCGGGATGATTTTTTTCAAGAGTGAACCAGTGGATACTTCTAGGATATTGTGCGCTTTCCGTAAAGAACATGAAAAGTTGGTATTAGCAGGTGGATTATTAGAGGATAAGTTATTAACTTTAAAAGATATTGAAGTGATGAGCACCTTGCCCTCTAAGGATGCGTTAAGAGGCAAGTTAGTCGTGGCATTAAATGCTCCGATTTCAAAGTTAGTGATAGTTTTGAATCAATCTTTAAAGAAGTTTGTGTATTGCTTAGATCAAATTAAACAGAGTAAAGATAAACAAAGTATTGATCCAGGAAAATCCTCGTGAGCGAAGCGAACGAGGAAAAATCAAATTAACAAACCCAAGGAGGAAGAAATGGCAACTGCAAAATTGGAAGATTTAATTAAATCTATCGAGACGATGAGTGTATTGGAGCTCGCTGATCTAGTTAAAGCTTTGGAAGAGAAATTTGGTGTTAGTGCGAATATGCCGATGATGGCTGCTCCTAGCGCCGGTGGTGCTGCCGCACCTGCTGCCGCTGAAGAAAAAAGTGTTTTTACGGTAATGTTAGTCAGTTGTGGTGCAAATAAAATCGCGGTAATTAAAGAGGTGCGTACAATCACGAGCTTAGGTTTGAAGGAAGCCAAAGATTTAGTGGATGCTGCTCCTAAAGCGATTAAAGAGGGCGTTAATAAAGAAGAAGCGGCTGAAATGAAAAAGAAATTAGAAGCAGCGGGTGCTACTGTAGAATTAAAGTAACTACAAGTAAGTTTAGTTAAGATTAGATAAAAGTAAGTAAGTAATATTGAGTAATAGCAAGTAATTATAAGTAAGTTTAGTTAAGTTAACCTGGCTGGGTTTAGCCATAAGGAATATGATTAAACGAAAAAATTTTGCTAAAATCAAAGAAGTTTATGGGTTACCTAATCTTTTAGATGTTCAGCTGGATACTTATCGTGAATTTCTGCAGATGGACGTTCCTACAGGCGAAAAGAAGAACCAGGGGTTACAGGAAGTTTTTGGGGAAATCTTTCCGATAGAAAATTCTGATCGCTCCGTAAAACTGGAGTTTATTAGCTATTCTTTAGGTAAGCCCAAATATACCATGGGTGAATCTAAGAATCGTTCATTAACCTATGCTGCCCCATTAAAGGTTAAATTTCGCTTAACTACTCCTCATGAAACAAAAGAACAGGATGCTTATTTCGGCGAAATCCCCTTAATGACTGAAACCGGAACTTTTATTATTAACGGTGATGAGCGGGTAGTGGTTAGCCAGTTACAGCGTTCTCCCGGGGTATCCTTTGAAGAAGAGTTACATCCTACAGGCAAAAAGATTTTTTATGGTCGGGTTATTCCTTACCGTGGTGCCTGGTTGGAATTTAAATATGACCTTACCGAAACGATTACTGCTTATGTTGACCGCCGCAGAAATTTTCCCGCAACTCAAATTTTAAGAATTTTAGGTTTTTCCGAGGATAGCCAAATATTTGCAGCATTTGGTAAAGAGCATCCGGAGATTATCAATACCTTAAAGAAGGATTACACTAAAAATAAAGAAGAAGCATATCTTGATTTCTATCGTAAGATGCGTCCTACCGAGCCGGTAACTAAAGAGGCTGCCGAAGGACTGTTTTATAGATTATTTTTTGATCCGGCCAGATATGATTTAGAGAGGGCTGGCCGTTTTATTTTAAACCGTAAGCTGGGGATGAATGTCTCTTTAGAGAAAAGGATATTGGATTCAGATACAGTAATTAAAGTAATTGAGTATTTGATTAAATTAAATGCCGGCACAGGCAAGATTGATGATATCGACCATTTAGGAAACCGCCGCGTAAAAAGTGTCGGGGAATTAGTGCAAAACCAGGTGCGCATCGGCCTTTCCCGGGTTGAGCGTTCAATTAAGGAAAGACTAAGCATTCTTGGCGAGTTTGATAATTTAAATGTGCATTATTTGATTAATTCTAAGCTGTTAAGTAACCAGATCCGCGATTTCTTCGGGCGTAGTCAGTTGTCGCAGTTTATGGATCAGATTAATCCTTTAGCGGAAATGACGCATAAGCGCCGTTTGAGTGCTTTAGGCCCCGGAGGGCTTTCACGTGAAAGAGCGGGGTTTGAAGTCCGGGACATTCACCCTTCACATTACGGAAGGGTTTGTCCGATTGAGACACCGGAAGGCCCGAATATCGGTTTGATTGCATCTCTAAGCTGTTTTGCGCGGATTAACGCCTTAGGCTTAATTGAAACTCCTTACCGTAAAGTTGAAGATGGCCGGGTAACTAAAAAGTTTGAATATTTAACTGCGGATATTGAAGAGGATAAATTTATTGCTCAGGCGGATGTACCTTTAGATAGCGAGGGTTGTTTTACAGATAAATTTGTTACCTGCCGTTATAAAGATGATTTTCCCAAAGTGCCGGGAAAAGATGTGCAATATATGGATGTTTCCGCAAAACAGTTGGTTTCAGTTGCCGCATCCTTAATTCCTTTCTTAGAGCACGATGATGCTAACCGCGCTTTGATGGGGTCAAACATGCAAAGACAGGCCGTGCCGTTGATGATTACGGAATCGCCTTTAGTCGGTACGGATATGGAAGCCAAGGTTGCCCAGGATTCCGGGACCGTGGTTATGGCGCAGGCCAGCGGAAAAGTAACGAGTGTGGATGCTGCCGCAATTACGGTTGGTAAGAAAATTTATCATTTAAAGAAATTCCTGCGTACCAATGCGGATACCTCAATAAATCAAAGGCCATTAGTAAAATTAGGTGATTATGTGGAAGCCGGCACTCCGATTGCCGATGGTATTGCTACTAAAGAAGGCGAATTGGCTTTAGGTAAAAATGTGCTAGTCGCTTTAATGCCCTGGAGAGGTTATAACTTCGAAGATGCTATCTTGATTAGCGAAAGATTAGTTAAGATTGACGCTTTTACTTCTATCCATATTGAAGAATTTGATATTGAAGCTGCTGAAACCAGGTTAGGCAACGAAGAAATTACCCGGGATATCCCGAATGTTAGCGAGGATGCCTTAAGGAACCTGGATGAGGAAGGGATTATCCGCGTTGGTGCAGAGGTAGCGGCCGGAGATATTTTAGTTGGTAAAATTACGCCTAAAACTGATTCTGAGCCAAGCCCTGAAGAAAGATTGTTGCGTGCGATATTCGGTGAGAAGGCCGGTGATGTACGCGATACTTCTTTGATTGTTCCTCCGGGAGTTGAAGGGGTAGTTATTGATGTACATGTCTTTGCGCGTAAGGATCGTGGACGTAAAACCAAAGAAGAAAAAACAACGGAGTTGGCCAAGATTCGCGAACTCAAAGCTTATTATAAGCAGGAGATTGAGTTTCTACAGACTGAAAAAACTTTAAGATTATCTCAAGTTCTCGGGATTGATAAGAAAAAAGTAGAAAAGTTTGATTTTAGCGAGAATGAAGAGGTGAAAATCTTAGCGGCTTCTTTTGATGAGCAGATGCAGGAGCTTTTGTCGGAAGAGGAGCAGGAAATTGAGAAGGTGCGCCGTGGAGATGAATTACCTACGGGGATCTTAAAAAGAGTGGTGGTTTATGTGGCGACGAAGCGTAAACTTTCTGAAGGCGATAAACTTGCCGGCCGCCATGGTAACAAAGGCGTAGTGGCCAGGATTATCCCTGAGGAAAATATGCCTTATATGCCTGACGGTACGCCGGTAGACGTGGTTTTGAATCCTTTAGGCGTGCCTTCGCGTATGAATGTCGGACAGATTTTGGAATGCCATTTAGGCTGGGCAGCGAATGCCTTAGGTATAAAAGTCAGCTGTCCGGTTTTCGACGGGGCTAAAGAAGCGGAGATTAAAGAGTTACTTAAAAAAGCCGGCCTTCCCGAAGATGGCAAGATTACTCTTTATGATGGTTATAGCGGCGAGCCTTTTGATCAAAGAGTAACTGTGGGATATATGTATATTTTAAAACTCATCCACTTAGTTGATGAAAAAATTCATGCCCGTTCGATTGGGCCTTATTCCTTAGTTACTCAGCAGCCCTTAGGCGGTAAAGCGCAGTTTGGTGGCCAAAGATTAGGTGAAATGGAAGTTTGGGCACTGGAGGCTTATGGGGCGGCATTTACTTTACAGGAAATGCTTACGGTTAAGAGCGATGATGTCAGCGGCCGAACGCGTATATATGAAGCGATTGTGAAGGGTGAACAGCGCCTGACACACGGAACTCCAGAGTCATTTAATGTTTTAATCAAAGAATTACAAGGCTTATGCCTTGATATCCGCACAGAAAAGGCTAAATAATGGAAGAGATCGTCTCATTTGATAGTATTTCAATTAAGATTGCCAGCCCGCAGGTAATTAAATCCTGGTCTAAGGGTGATGTTAAAAAAGCTGAAACGATTAATTATCGCACACTTAAGCCGGAAAAAGATGGCCTATTTTGCGAGAAAATCTTCGGCCCCGTGCGTGACTGGGAGTGTAACTGCGGTAAATACAAAGGAATAAAATTTAAAGGTATTACCTGCGATCGTTGCGGAGTTACGGTTGACCGCTCAAGCGTAAGACGCGAACGCATGGGGCATATTGATTTAGCGACACCGGTTACGCATATCTGGTTTTTTAAGGCTGTGCCCAGCAGGATGAGCGCGCTTTTAGATATTGGTTTAAGAGACTTAGAGAGAATTATCTATTATGAAGAGTATGTGATTACGGATCCGGGGACGACACCTTTAAAGAAAAAAGAGTTGCTTACTGATGAGCAGTATCAGGAAGCTTTAAGCAAATATGGAACGAATTTTAAGGCTAAAATCGGAGCGGAGGCAATCGCTGAGCTTTTGAAAGAGCTGGATTTGGATGTGGTTTGCCGTAAATTCCGGAAAGACCTGGAGAAGTCCAAGGATGTTTTAAATAATCGTAAGGCGATTAAGAATTTAAAGATCGTCGAGGATTTTAAGAAGAGTGGTAATAAACCGGAATGGATGATTTTAGAGATTGTTCCGGTAATTCCTCCGGATCTGCGCCCCTTAGTTCCGCTAGAGGGTGGTCGGTTTGCAACTAGCGATCTTAATGATTTGTATCGTCGGGTAATTAACCGTAATAATCGTCTGAAGAAATTGATGGAGCTAAGCGCCCCGGAAATTATTATCCGTAATGAGAAGCGCATGCTTCAGGAGGCAGTGGATGCGCTTTTAGATAACGGCCGTCATGGTAAACCGGTAAATGGCGCGAATAATCGCCCGTTAAAATCTCTTTCCGATATGCTTAAAGGAAAACAAGGCCGTTTCCGTCAGAACCTTTTGGGTAAACGTGTAGATTATTCCGGCCGTTCAGTGATTGTTGTCGGGCCGGAACTAAAGCTGCATGAATGCGGCCTTCCTAAACAAATGGCTTTAGAGTTATTTGAGCCGTTTATTATTAAAAAGTTAAGAGAAAAAGGTTTTGTGCATACAATTAAAGGCGCTCGCCGTATGGTTGAACGCGGCAAGATTGAAGTTTGGGATATTCTGGATGAAGTAATTAAAGATCATCCGATTATGCTTAACCGCGCGCCAACTCTGCACCGTTTGGGTATTCAGGCATTCCAGCCGTTATTGATTGAAGGAAAATCCATAAAGATACACCCGTTAGTTTGTACTGCTTTTAACGCCGACTTTGATGGCGATCAGATGGCGGTGCATGTGCCGTTATCTTTGGAATCGCAGCTTGAGACTAAGGTGCTGATTATGGCGATTAATAACATATTTTCTCCGGCGGATGGCCGTCCGGTAATTTCTCCTACTCAGGATATTATCTTAGGTGTGGCCTATTTAAGCCGGGAAAAATCCGGAGCGGTCGGAGAAGGGATGATTTTTTCCAGTGCCGATGAAGTTTTGATTGCTTACAATGATAAAGCGGTAGAGGTGCATGCTAAAATTAAAATTCGCATCAATGGTTTGTATGATTTTGACCAGAAAAAAGTAATCAACCAAAATCAATTAATTACTACTACTGTCGGGCGGGTAATTTTTAATCAGGTTTTGCCTGCGGAGTTCGGATTTGTTAATTGTGATTTAAAGAAAAGCAAAGTGAGCGATATTGTGGTTAGCTGTTATAAAAGGTTCGGCCATACCGCGACCATCCAGCTGCTCGATGATATTAAAAGATTAGGTTTTGAAATGGGTACCTTAGGGGGTATTTCTATCGGTATAGATGATATGTGCGTGCCGGTAGCTAAGCCGCAAGTTTTAAAAGAATCTAAAGAAGAGGTGGCGCGCGTTGAAGATCAATACCGTAAAGGTATTATTACTAATAGTGAGCGTAAATCAAAGATCATCGATATTTGGACACACGCTACGGATAAGATTTCGGACCTGTTGTTTAAAGGGATGGATTCATTTAATCCTATTTTTATGATGGCCGACAGCGGGGCGCGTGGTTCACGTTTACAGGTTAGGCAGTTAGCGGGTATGCGCGGACTTATGGCTAAACCCAGCGGAGAAATCATTGAAAACCCGATTACCGCTAATTTCCGTGAAGGATTAAATGTTTTAGAGTATTTTATTTCTACTCACGGTGCGCGTAAAGGTTTGGCGGATACCGCGCTGAAGACCGCCGATGCCGGTTATCTGACCCGCAGGCTGGTGGATGTCGCCCAGGAAGTAATTGTTTGCGAAGATGACTGCGGCACGCTTAACGGTATTACTGTTTCGGCGATTATTGAAGGGGATGAGGAAGTCGTCGGTTTAAAGGACCGGATTATCGGAAGAGTGGCTTTAGATAATGTTGTGGATATTATTACCGATGAGGTTATTATTGAACAGGGCTGTGAAATAACTGAAGAAAAAACTGATCAGATTGAAAAATTGGGAATTGAGAAAATCCGTATTCGTAGTGTTTTAACCTGTGAAAGCGGAAGAGGGGTTTGTGCTAAATGTTATGGCCGTAATCTTTCTACCGGCAGGTTAATTGAGTTAGGGGAAGCAGTCGGTGTGGTGGCGGCTCAGAGTATTGGAGAACCCGGTACCCAGCTGACCATGAGAACCTTCCATATCGGAGGTACAGCTTCTAGAACCATTGAGCAGTCATTTATTAAGGCTAAGAATGAAGGTTTTATTAAGTACCATAGTTTAAGGGTTACGCTGAAAAATAAAGAAAACGTAGTTTTAAATAGAAACGGAGCAATCAGTATTAATGACGCGCAAGGACGGGAGTTTGAGCGTTATTCGCTTCCTCAGGGCGCTTTTATTACTTTTGCTGACGGGCAGGAGGTTAAAAAGGGAGTTTCTTTAGCACATTGGGATCCGTATACTTTGCCTGTACTGACGGAAGTTGGCGGGTTAGTGCGTTTTGAAGATCTGCGTGAAAGCATTACTATGCGTGAAGAGGTCAACCCGGTTACAAAATTATCTGAGCGCGTAGTGGTTGAACATAAGCCGGAGTATCATCCGCAGGTAGTTATTTTGGATGATAAAAAGGAAGTTTTAGGTATTTATCCTATTCCGATCGGTGCGCATATTATTGTACGGGATGGTGAACAAGTAGGTGGAGGAGACCTCTTAGCAAAAATTCCGCGTTCAGTTGTCAAGACGCGTGATATTACCGGTGGTTTACCGCGAGTCGCTGAGCTTTTTGAGGCCAGGCGCCCGAAGGATCCGGCGGTGATTAGTGAAATAGATGGTTTCGTGGAATTTGGCGAAACCAAGAAAAATCAGCGCGTGATTATTGTTAAATCGGCTACCGGGATGGCCAGAGAATATATTATTCCGCATGGTAAACATCCGAATGTTTATAAAGGAGATAAGGTTGCTGCCGGCCAGCAGCTTACCGATGGGCCGGTAGTTTTACAGGATATTTTGAGTGTTTGCGGTGATAAAGTCTTACAGGAATATTTGGTGAATGAGGTGCAGGAGGTTTATCGTTTACAGGGTGTGCGGATTAATGATAAACATATTGAAGTAATCATCCGTCAGATGCTTAAAAAGGTAAGAGTTGAGGATCCGGGTGATACGGAATTTTTGGCTACGCAACAGGTAGATAAATGGGTGTTCCAGAAAGAAAATACCCGGGTAATTAAAAAAGGCGGCAAACCGGCTCAGGCTACGCCTTTACTTTTAGGTATAACCAAGGCTTCCTTGACTACGGAGAGTTTTATTTCCGCCGCTAGTTTTCAGGAGACGACCCGGGTGTTAACGGAAGCGGCTACCAGTGGTAAGCGGGATGAACTATTGGGTTTAAAAGAAAATGTTATCGTCGGGCACTTGATTCCGGCGGGTACAGGATTTAAGGCGCATCGCGATATTGAAGTGGTCAAGGTTGTCGAAGGCAGCGCTGAAAAGAAAGAAGAAAAGGAATAAACTATGCCCACAATTGCTCAGTTAATCAGATTCGGTAGAATTTCCAAAAAAAAGAAAAGTAAATCTCCGGCCTTAAAGGCTTGTCCTCAGAGAAGAGGGGTTTGTTTACAGGTGCGTACGATGACACCGAAAAAACCAAACTCGGCTTTGAGAAAAATTGCCAGGGTCAGGTTGACTACGGGTTTAGAAGTTACCGCGTACATCCCCGGAGAAGGGCATAACCTTCAGGAGCACTCGATTGTTTTAGTTAGAGGCGGCCGAGTCAAGGATTTGCCGGGCGTGCGTTATCATATTGTGAGAGGTTCATTAGATGCTTCCGGGGTGAATGCTCGCCGAAGAAGCCGTTCTAAGTATGGAGCTAAGAAACCAAAGGATAAATAATGAGAAGAAGAAAAGCGCAGGAAAAAGTTATTTTAGCCGATCCTAAGTACAACAGTAAAATTATCGCCAAGTTTATGAATATGGTGATGTATGACGGTAAAAAGGCGGTTGCGGAAAAATTGGTTTACAGTGCTTTTGATATTGTGTTAAAGAATTTAAATGAACAGGACATTTTAAAGGTATTTTATAAAGCATTAGATAACGCCCGTCCGCGTTTGGAGGTTAAACCGCGCAGAGTTGGCGGGGCGACCTATCAGGTGCCGATTGAAGTTCGGCAGGAACGCGGTACTTCTATTGCTTTACGCTGGCTTAGGGATTTTGCCCAGAACAGAAAAGGTAAACCGATGCAGGAAAAACTAGCCGATGAAATTATTGCTGCTTATAAAGGCGAAGGTTCCGCAATTAAAAAGAGGGATGATACGCATAAAATGGCAGAGTCGAATAAAGCTTATGCGCATTTCAGGTGGTAAATGAATTAAAACTATGAGAAAAATACCTTTAGAGAAAATCAGGAATATCGGAATCATTGCCCACATCGACGCCGGTAAGACCACGACCAGCGAGCGTGTTTTATTTTATACCGGCAAGAATTATAAGATTGGCGAAGTGCATGACGGTGCCGCGACGATGGACTGGATGGTTCAGGAGCAGGAAAGAGGAATTACTATCACTGCTGCTGCGACTACCTGTAAATGGAAGGACATCACAATTAATTTAATTGATACTCCGGGCCACGTGGATTTTACGATCGAAGTAGAGAGATCGTTAAAGGTATTAGACGGAGCAGTGGTGGTTTTTTGCGCGGTAGGCGGAGTACAGCCGCAATCAGAAACTGTCTGGCGTCAGGCAGACCGTTATGGTGTCCCGCGCCTTGCTTTTGTGAATAAAATGGACCGTACCGGTAGCGATTTTTTCGGAATCGTTAAGCAAATGCATGAAAGACTAGGTGGTAATGTTGCGGCGATCCAGATACCCGTAGGCCGGGAAGCTAGTTTTAGCGGTATAATTGACCTGGTAGATAAAAAGCTTATTCATTATAAAGAAGATTTAGGTAAAGAAGACATGGGGAAAAGTTTTGATGTTAAAGAAATCCCTGAAGAGTCGATGGCGGAGTTCGAAAAATATCGTTCAATTCTGGTGGAGAAGGTTGCTGAAGCTGATGATTTGATTATGGAAGAATATCTGGCGGGTAAGACAGTGACTAATGAACAATTGAAAGCTGGAATTCGACGAGGATGTATTGCTAATAAATTTGTTCCGCTACTTTGTGGTTCATCTCTTAAGAATAAAGGCGTGCAGATGGTTTTAGACGCAGTCATTGATTATCTTCCTTCTCCAATCGACGTTCCGCCAGTTAAGGGAAATAACCCGGATTCGGGTGAATTTGAAGAAGTAGTGGCTAATGATAATTCTCCTTTTACCGCTTTATGTTTTAAAGTAGCCAGCGATCCTTTTGTCGGCAAAATTTATTTTACCAGGGTGTATTCCGGAACGCTTTCCTCTGGGACCTATATTTACAACTCGACTAAAAGATTAAGGGAGCGTGTTACAAAAATAGTTAAAATGCATGCTAACCATCAGGAGGTTACTGAGAGTATTTCAACCGGTGATATTGCCGCCTTGGTTGGTTTAAAAGATACTAAGACTGGTGATACCCTGTGTATGGAAAAAAATCCTATTCTTATTGAAGCGATGCGTTTTCCGGAACCGGTCATTCAGCAGGCGATTGAGCCTAAGAGTAAAGATGCTCAGGAGAAACTGGGTATGGCCATGCATAAACTCGAGGATGAAGATCCGTCATTCCGTGTTACTTATAACCAGGAAACCGGACAGACCTTAATTGCCGGAATGGGGCAATTACATTTAGAGATTATTGTCGACAGAATTCTGCGTGAGTTTAATGTTGAGGCTACGGTGGGGGCTCCTCAGGTTGCTTATCGTGAAACCATTAGAAAAAGCGTATCCAGCGTGGGAAAATTTATTTCGCAATCCGGTGGGCGTGGGCAATATGGGCATTGTGTTATTGAAATGAGCCCGCAGGAAGTTCCTGGTACCGGAATTACTTTTGAAGATAAAATTAAAAGCGGTTCTATTCCGCGTGAATTTATTCCGGCAGTAAAACAAGGTGTGATCGGCGCAGCTAAAAATGGCGTCTTGGCTGGTTTTCCGGTTACCGACGTAAAAGTGGTTTTAGTTGATGGGTCATTTCATGAAGTTGATTCTTCGGAGTTGGCTTTTAAAATGGCAGGTTCTATTGCTTTTCAGGATGGAATGAAAAAAGCTCATCCGGTTTTGCTAGAACCGATCATGGATATCGAAGTAATTGTTCCGGAAGAGTTTATGGGCCAGATTATTGGAGACTTAAGTTCTCGACGAGCGAAAATAGTTGCGCTTGGTCAAATACAAAACTTGCGGAGTATCCGGGCCAATGTTCCGCTGTCGGAAGTTTTTAATTATGCAACTGTAACAAGATCCTTGACACAGGGACGCGCATCGTATACAATGGAACCTTCCTTCTACAGCGAAGTTCCCGCGCATGTAGCGGAAAAAGTTGTTTCGGGATCAACAAATTCAAACGCAAGGAAAACTTTTTAAAACGGAGGATAAACGAAATGGCTAAGGAAAAATTTGTAAGAAGTAAACCGCACGTAAATATTGGGACCATCGGACATATTGATCATGGTAAAACTACGCTTACAGCGGCCATTTGTAATGTTTTATCAAAACTCGGACAAGCTACAGCCAGAGATTATGCAGATATTGCTAAAGGTGGTACGGTCAGAGATGATACAAAAGTTGTTACCATATCCGTTGCGCACGTTGAATATGAGACAGCTGCACGCCACTATGCACATATAGATTGCCCCGGGCATGCCGATTATATTAAAAATATGATTACCGGCGCCGCTCAGATGGACGGAGCAATTTTGGTAGTTTCTGCTGCGGACGGCCCGATGCCTCAAACCAGAGAGCATATTCTTTTAGCGCGTCAGGTTAATGTGCCTTCGATGGTCGTATTTATGAATAAGGTTGATTTAGTTGATGATAAAGAGCTGTTGGATTTAGTGGAGATGGAGATCAGGGATCTTTTAACAAAATATGGATATCCGGGAGATAAAACACCGATTATCCGTGGTAGTGCGAATAAGGCTTATACTGCGACTGATCCTAATGGAGCAGACGCTAAATGTATTATGGAATTAATGAAAGCAGTTGATGATTTTATTCCTCTGCCTCCTAGAGAATTGGACAAGCCTTTACTGATGGCCGTTGAAGATGTCTTTAGTATTGAAGGTAGAGGTACGGTGGCTACCGGAAGAATTGAACGTGGCAAGGTAAAGGTTGGAGAAGAAGTTGAAATTATCGGTTTAAGGCCGGAAGCCAAAAAGTCCGTAGTTACCGGAATCGAAATGTTCCGCAAGCTTCTGGATGAAGGTCAGGCTGGCGATAATGTCGGGCTTCTGTTAAGGGGCGTGGAAAAGAATGATATCGAGCGCGGAATGGTTATTGCTGCGCCTAAATCTATTCTACCGCATACAAAATTTAAAGCTCAAGTGTATATTTTGACGAAAGAAGAAGGCGGACGACATACCCCATTTTTTAAAGGTTATCGGCCGCAGTTTTATTTTCGAACTACCGATGTTACCGGAGCAGCTACTCTTCCTACGGGCGTAGAAATGGTTATGCCTGGCGATAACGTGGCCTTGGAAGTGGAGTTGATTACTCCGATTGCTATTGAGAAGGAATCCCGTTTTGCTATTCGTGAAGGCGGCCATACCGTAGGCGCAGGAGTGGTTACGGAGGTTATCGCTTAAATATCATGAATACGCAAAAGATTCGGATTAAATTAAAAGCCTATGATCATCGTTTACTCGATCAGGCGGTAATTGAAATTGTGGATACGGTTAAGCGTACCGGGGCCAAGATTTCCGGCCCCGTACCGCTGCCTACTAAAAGAGAAATTTACACGGTATTACGTTCTCCGCATGTTGATAAAAAATCGCGGGAACAGTTTGATTTATCTACCCATAAGCGCCTTATTGACATCTTTGAGCCCACAGCTAAGACCATCGATTCATTAAGGAAATTAAACCTGCCTGCAGGAGTGGATGTAGAGATCAAGTAGTAAATCAAAAACGGATAAATTAAATGATCGGATTGATTGGTAAAAAAATTGGAATGACTCAAGTGTTTGCGGCAGATAACCGCCAGTTAGGTGTTACCGCCATTGAAGCCGGCCCCTGTCCGATTCTTATGGTCATGGATAAAAATATTCAGTTGGGTTTTGATGCCGTCAAAGAAAAAAGCTTAAAGAAAGCGCAGTTGGGCCTTTATAAGAAATTAAAGATTACTCCACGCAAAGTGATTAAGGATCTTTCCAGAGAGGCCGATGTTGAATATAAGGTTGGGGATGAGCTTAAGGTTGATCTTTTTACGGAAGGTGATTTTGTGGATGTAAGCGGGATTTCCATCGGTAAAGGTTTTGCCGGCGGTATGAAACGCTGGCATTGGAAGGGCGGTCCGCGGACACATGGTTCAACTTCACATCGCCGGGTTGGCTCGATTGGTTCCAGCACTACTCCCGGAAGAGTTTTTAGAGGGCATCATATGCCCGGGCATATGGGGGCGCAAAAAGCAACTGTACAAAACTTAAAAATTATTAAGATAGATTTAGCGAATAACCTTCTGTTGGTTGAAGGAGGGGTTCCCGGGCATAAGAATGGATATCTGGTGATTACTAAAGCGATTAAGAAAAGAGCCAAGAAAACGGCGGTTAAGAAATAATATGTTTACTCTACCGATATATAATAGCGAAGGTAAAGAAGTAGATACGATGAAGCTCAATGCTGATGTGTTTGACGGCAGCCAGAATCTTGATTGTCTCCATCAGGCAATTTTAGGGTTTCAGGCTAATCAGAGGAAAGGGTTAGCTTCGACGAAGACCCGCGGCGAAGTTTCCGGAGGCGGCAAAAAGCCTTGGAAACAGAAAGGGACCGGCCGCGCGCGTGTAGGTTCCACCCGATCACCTCTTTGGAGGCATGGTGGCGTAGTTTTTGGCCCTCACCCGCGTGATTTCTCTTATGAAATTCCCCAGAAGATTAAGGCTCAGGCTTTAAAAACAACTTTAAATGCTAAATTAAATGAAAATAACTTTATGATCTTAGATGAATTTAAAGTTCAGGAACCGAAGACCAAACAGGCAGTAGGAGTATTTTCTAATTTAAAATTGTTTTCGGCTAAAGATAAAAAATCAAAAAAAGTTTTATTTTTGACGCATAAATTAGACGCGCAATTAAAAAGAACCTTAAAAAATATAAGTTTCCTGACCGTAGATTTGGCTTCTGATTGCCACGCTTATGAAGTGATGAATAATCAAAAATTACTCATTACTAAAGCCGGCCTGGCGGACTTAACCCAGAGGTTAAAGCCATGAGCCAGATTCAGTTAATTATCAAATCCTTGTTGCAGACGGAGAAATCGAGCAGCTATTTACCGACCGGCAAGTATCTTTTTTTAGTAGATAATTCTGCCAATAAAATTCAGATTAAGCGGGCGGTGGAACAGGCTTATAAGGTAAAAGTTAAGAATGTTAATACTTTTATTTCCAGAGGAAAACTTAAGAGAGTAAGGCATCAACTCGGCCGTACGGTGGATACTAAAAAGGCTGTGGTTACTTTAGCCGCCGGCCAAAAAATAGAGGTAGTCTAAGATGGGCATTATTAAATTTAAACCGACAACACCTAGCCGCAGACATATGAGCGGTCCGGATTTTAAAGAGATTACCAAGAACAGGCCTGAACGTTCGTTGCTGCTCCCGCTTAAAAAAACCGGCGGAAGGAATGCGCATGGCCGGATAACGACCAGACATATCGGTGGTGGGCATAAACGCATGTTACGTATAATTGATTTTAAACGCAATCTCTATGATCAGCCGGCAAAGGTTCTGGCGATTGAATATGATCCTAATCGTTCTGCGAGGATTGCTTTGGTGGAATATCCGGATAAAGAGAAACGTTATATTATTGCTCCTTTAGGCCTTAACGTTGGAGATATGATTATTTCCAGCGATCAAAAAGAAATCGAAATTAAGCAGGGTAATTGTCTTCTTTTGCGCAATATTCCTTCCGGGACCCTTATTCATAATATTGAATTATCCAGGGGTAAAGGCGGACAGATCGTACGTAGTGCCGGTACGAGTGCTCAGATTATGGCCAAAGAGGCAGACCAGGCCCATATTCGATTACCTTCCGGTGAAGTAAGATTAGTAAGTTTAGATTGCCATGCGAGCATCGGCCAGATTGGTAATGTTGACCATGATGCGATTATTTTAGGTAAAGCCGGAAAAAGCCGCTGGTTGGGGATTAAGCCTTCAGTTAGAGGGGTAGTGATGAATCCTTTTGATCATCCTCACGGTGGCGGTGAAGGTAAAAGTGGCCAGGGTAATCCGCATCCGGTTACTCCTTGGGGGAAACCGACTAAAGGATATCGCACGAGAAATCGTAAAAAATACTCAAATAAGTTTATTGTTAAAAGAAGGAAACCATAATTATGCCGCGCTCACTGAAAAAAGGTCCATACGTAGAAGAAAGTTTATTAAAGAAGATTCAAAAACAGACTAAAACGGGGTTACGCCAGGCAATTAAAACCTGGAGCCGGCGTTCAACGATTATTCCGGATTTTGTCGGTTTGACTTTTGCGGTGCACGATGGTAAAAAGCACATTCCGGTTTTTGTTACTGAAAATATGGTTGGCCATAAGTTAGGGGAGTTTGCTCCTTCTCGGATTTTTAGGAAACACGGTGGTATTAAGGCGAAGAAGGGGTTGGAGAAAACATAAAATGATTGCTAAGGCCGAAGGAAAATTTTTAAGGATTTCACCGAGCAAGGTACGCATAGTTTTAGATCTTATTCGCGGTAAGGATGCAATAGTCGCGCAAAGTATCTTACTGCACGTGAATAAAAGATCGAAAGAATATCTGATTAAGATATTAAAATCCGCGATTGCCAATGCCAAGGTTAAGGGTTTTGCGGCGGATAAATTGTATGTTTCCAAGGCTCTGTGTAATTGCGGGCCGATGTGGAAAAGGTTTAAGGCTGCTGCTTTTGGGCGGGCGGCGTCAATCGTTAAGCGTACCGTACACATAAGAATAGAGTTGGATTTAAAATCTGGAGAATAAATTATGGGTCATAAGGTAAGTCCTTTATTATTAAGGATTGGTTTTATAAGACAGTGGCATTCACGATGGTTTGCTAAGCCTAAAGATTTTCCTCTGTTTATTCAGCAGGATTTTAAGATTAGGAAATTTATTAAGAGTAAATTTAAACAAGCCGCGATCTCTAAGATTGTTATTGAGAGATTAGCGGAAAGAATTAAAATTCGTATATTTTCGGCGCGCCCGGGAATCATTATCGGGCGGCATGGTTCAGATATTGAGCGGTTGCGTTCAGATTTAAATGGTTTAGTGAAGAATGAGCTTTCGATTGATATCCAGGAAATAAATAATCCTACATGGGATGCGCAGTTGGTTGCCGAGAATATCGCTTTGCAGCAGGAAAAGAGAATTGCTTTTCGCCGGGCTGTAAAAAGAGCGATGGAGCAATCCATACAATCCGGGGTAAAAGGTATTCGCGTTAGCTGTTCCGGCCGCCTTAATGGCGCGGAAATGGGGCGCAAAGAAACCTATAAAATGGGTAAAGTACCTTTGCAAACCTTACGCGCGGATATTGATTATGGTTTTGCGGAAGCTTTGACGACATATGGTTTAATCGGAGTCAAGGTTTGGATTTATAAGGGTGATATTCTGGGAAAACATTTTATCCAGGAAGAGACTAAAAACGTGCAGCAGCAGCCTAAAGAACAATTTAGGCCTTCACGGTCAAATTAATACACCCCGCGCTAATTGGAATTGCGCGGGTGTTATCTAGGTAGATAAGGAGTTTAAATGGCTTTAATGCCTAAGCGGGTTAAATATCGTAAATTGCAAAAAGGCCAGAGGCGCGGGATAGCGACTACCGGTTCAACTGTTTCTTTTGGAGAGTTTGGTTTAAAATCTTTAGAGAACGGATGGATTAAGAATACGCAAATTGAAGCGGTGCGCGTTATTTTGGCGCGCCAATTGCATAAGGGCGGAAAATTATGGATCAGAATTTTTCCGGATAAATCGATAACTAAGAAACCGGCGGAAGTGCGTATGGGTAAAGGTAAGGGTGATTTGGATCATTGGGTTTGCGTAATTAAAAGAGGCCGGGTGCTTTTCGAATTAGGGGGAGTTCCCCAGGAATATGCCAAGACCTGTTTTCGCCTGGCCGCTTATAAAATTCCGCTGCGCACTAAATTTGTAACCAGGGTACATAAATAATATGAAACCACTTGAGTTAAGAAATTTATCTAAAGATGAGCTAGCAGAGAAAGAAAAAGGCTTGTATGCCGAATTAGCTAAATTAAATACACAGCGTTATACAGGCAGTGTAGAGAAGCCGCATAAGTTTGCACTGGTGAAGAGGGATATCGCACGTATCAGGACAATCTTAAACGAAAAGAAAGACAAATAAGATGGGTAAGCAAAAAGAATTTACTGGGGTAGTCATCAGCGATAAAATGCAGAAAACCGTGGTGGTAAAAGCGATGCATTTAACTCGGCATGCTAAATATTCTAAAACGGTTAAGCTTCATAATAAATTTAAAGCGCATGATGAAAAGGGTATTGCTAAGCTTGGGGATACGGTAATTATCGTTGAAACCCGTCCTTTGTCAAAAGATAAGCATTTTATAGTTAAACAGGTGTTGAAGAAGGCCGAAAATATGCATTTAGTAAAGCCTGAGGAGATTGTATAAATGTTGCAATTGCGCAGTATTTTAGATGTTGCGGATAATACCGGAGCCCGCAGAGCTTCGTTAATCTGTGTATTGAATAAAATGGGCAGCTTTAATGCCGATATTGGAGATGTGGTCAGGGTGAATATTAAGGAGTCTATTCCCGGGGCAACGGTGAAAAAGGGGGAGATGGCTTTGGGAGTAATCGTGCGTACCCGGCGTGATATCCGAAGAGCGGACGGCTCGATCTTGCGTTTTGACCGCAATGCTATAGTGATTATTGATGATAAAGATAACCCCAGAGGCACGCGTGTATTCGGGCCGGTTGCCCGTGAGTTAAGAGATAAAAATTTTAATAAGATTATTTCATTAGCACCCGAGGTAATTTAATGCAAAAAATCAGGAAAAATGATTTTGTTCAAATAACTAAAGGCAAAGATAAGGGTAAACAAGGTAAAGTAATCAGCATAATTGAAGATGGTGCGCGAGCCATCGTTGAAGGTTTGAACTTATCTAAGAAGCATAAACGTCAGAGCCGGCAGGATCAAAAAGGCGGGATAATTTCAATTGAGATGCCGCTGTCGGTTTCTAATCTTATGATTTTCTGTAAACATTGCTCAAAACCTTCCCGCGTAGGAGCAATGACCTTAAAAGACGGGACAAAATCCAGATTTTGCAAGGCTTGTAAAGAGGCGTTATAATATGATACCGAGATTGTTGGAAAAATATCGTAATGAAATTGCTCCTAAGTTGATGGCCGATTTTAAGCTTAAGAATAAAATGGCTGTTCCGTTAATCGATAAAATTGTAGTGAACATGGGGATTGGCGAAGGAACCCAGGATATTAAACTTTTGGAGAAGTCGGTTGAGGAGTTAGCTAATATCACCGGGCAGAAACCGCTTATTCGCCGGGCGAAAAAAGCGATTGCTAATTTTAAAGTTCGGGAAGGCCAGGCGGTGGGTGCGAAGGTTACCTTAAGAAGAGCGATGATGTATGAGTTTATGGACCGCTTATTGAACATTTCTTTACCGCGCATCCGTGATTTTCGCGGAGTATCCCGGGATTCTTTTGACCAGGGCAACAACTATACTCTGGGTTTAAGTGAACAGATTATTTTTCCGGAGATTGAATATGACAGGATTACCCGTACTCAGGGTATGGATATTACTTTTGTAATTAAAAATGCCAAGAATGCTGATCAGTCAAGGGCTTTGTTAAAATATTTTGGCATGCCTTTCAAAGAAAAGGAAGAAAAATAAAAAATGGCAAAGAATTCGCAAATTGCAAGATGGAAGAGGGCGCCGAAATTTTCCACCCGTAAATATAACCGTTGTTCAATCTGCGGGAGAAGCGGCGGGTATTTAAGAAGATTTCAGCTGTGCCGTATTTGTTTTAGAGAACTGGTTTGGCAGGGGTTGATTCCCGGTGTTAAGAAGGCCAGCTGGTAGTATTGGGCAGGAAAATTTTTTTAAGGATTTGATTATAACAATTCGGGGGCAGAATGTCTAGAACAGATTTAATCGCAGATGTATTTACAATAATTCGTAATGCCATCAGGATTAAGAAGGATACCGTGGATCTTCCGGCCTCCGGTAACATAAAATCAATTATGGCTATTCTTAAAAAGAATGAATATATTGATAATTTTAAACTGATTGAAGATAAAAAACAGGGAGTGGTTAGGGTTTATTTAAAGTATATTGCCGGTAAATCTGCGATTCGTAATATCAAGCGGGTTTCTAAACCCGGTTTAAGGGTTTATGTTAAAGGTAAGAAGGTGCCGACAGTTCTACGCGGCCGGGGATTAGCGGTTGTTTCTACTTCTAAAGGTGTAATTACCGATAAAGAAGCCAGGGAGTTAGGCGTAGGCGGCGAAGTTATCGGTTATATTTGGTAAAGGGATAAAAATGTCTAGGCTGGGGAAAAAATTAGTAGCAATACCTAAAGATGTCAAAATCGAGGTTAAGGACGGGGCTGTTTGCGTTGAGGGTCCAAAGGGAAAGCTTGCGCGTAAACTAGTTGACCGGATTAGTATTGAAATTAAGGATGGCCAGCTTTCGGTAAAAAGGGTGGCGGATACTAAAATTGATAAATCACTGCATGGATTATTTCGCGCGCTGATTGTGAATATGATTGTGGGGGTAACTCAGGGGTATCTTAAGGAGTTAGAAATTCAGGGCGTAGGTTTTAAGGCCGCGGTAGCCGGAGATAAATTGAATATGGCTTTAGGTTTTTCGCATCCGGTAAATTATATAATTCCTGCCGGTATTAAGATAGAAACTCCTAAGCCGACCCAGGTAGTGATTAAAGGAATTGATAAAGAGTTAATCGGAAAAGTAGCTACGGAGATCCGTGCATTTTATCCTCCTGAGCCTTACAAGGGCAAAGGGATCCGTTTTGTCGGGGAGCATGTTAAGAAGAAAGTGGGAAAGGCACAAGCAACCGGTAAATAAGATGAGAAAAAAAGAAGAGTTAAGGTTAAAAAGGCATAAAAGAATCAAGATGAGGATGCTCGGCACTCAAGAGAAGCCGCGTTTGGTGGTGCACCGTTCGTTGAAGAATATTTCGGCGCAAGTAATCGATGATACCGTAGGTAAGGTTTTATTTTCTCTTTCAACTAAAGATAAGGCGATAAAACAGAAATTTATCAAAGGTGGGGATTTAAAGTCGGCTGTGCTTTTTGGTGAACTTTTTGCGATAACCGCAAAGGAAAAGGGATATAGTAAGGTAATTTTTGACCGGGCAGGATATCTTTATCACGGCAGGATTAAATCTTTTGCCGAGGCATTAAGAAAAGGTGGAATGGAGTTTTAAATTATGCGTGAATTAAACATTGGACAGCAGTCAGATTTAATCGAAAAAGTTATCAGTATAAATCGCGTTACTAAGGTAACCAAGGGCGGAAAGAAATTGCATTTTAGCGCTTTGGTGGTTGTTGGCGATACAAAGGGCAGGGTTGGTTTTGCTTTGGATAAAGCCAATGAAGTTGCCGAAGCTATCCGTAAATCTTTAACTAAGGCGAAAAAGAGCCTATTTAAGGTTCCTTTGGAAGGCTCGACTATTCCTCACGAAGTAATCGGAAAATTCGGAGCAGCTTCGGTAATGCTTAAGCCGGCAAGCGAAGGTACGGGGGTTATTGCGGCCGGCCCGGTGCGCGCAATTTGCGAAGCCGCAGGGATTAAGGATATACTGACGAAATGTTTAAAATCAAATAATCCGATCAATGTTATTAAAGCTACGATGCAGGGCCTAATGGAACTTAAGCCATAAAAATAAAATGAAAGAAAAAAAATCTGTAGAAAAACCAACGGTAAAAAAAGTAGCAGTTAAAAAAACCCTTAAGAGCGTAGCGTCTAAGCCGGCGCAAGAGAAGCCTTTGGTTAAAGTGCTTTCTTTGTCTAATTTGAAGAGTCCGGTTGGTTCGCGTAAAAAGAGAAAACTTTTGGGCCGCGGTTCCAGCTCCGGGCATGGTAAAACTTCTACCCGGGGAAGTAAAGGGCAGACCTCCCGTGCCGGAAGGCATTTTTATTTAGGTTTTGAAGGAGGCCAGTCTCCGTTGATCCGTAAAATGCCCAAGCGGGGATTTGTAAGTAATTTTAAAAAAGTTTATCAGATTGTTAACCTTGGCGATTTGAACTCGATTAAAGAAACTACTATTACGCCACTTCTTTTAAAAGCAAATGGTTTAATTCGTAATGAGTCAGCCTTAATTAAAATATTGGGTAAAGGCTTAATTAAGAATGCGGTAACTATCCAGGCGCATGCATTTTCAAAACGTGCATCTGTAGAAATTGCCAGTGCCGGTGGTAAAGCAGAAATCATAAATGTTTAATGCACTGGTTAATGCTTTTAAAATTCCAGATTTAAAAAGACGATTAATTATTACCGGCGCTCTGATTGCGGTTTACCGCGTGGGTTGTTATATTCCGACTCCGGGCATTGATGGGTCGGCCTTGGCAGATTTCTTTAGTCGGATTGCTAAAACTCAAGGCGGCACGCTCTTTGGCATAATTAACATGTTTTCCGGTGGCGCGATGGAACGATTAACTATCTTTGCCCTGGGGATCATGCCGTATATTTCATCCTCAATTATCATGCAGTTACTTACGGCAGTTATTCCGGCTTTTGAGAAAATGGCCAAAGAGGGTAAAGCGGGATACGAGAAGATTAACCAATTTACGCGTTACGGGACAGTTTTACTTTCGGTTGTGCAGTCATATTTCATCGCTCTTTGGCTTGAAAATCCGGCACGTTTTGAAGGGCTGCAGATTGTTATGCATCCGGGGTGGGGATTTCGTATTTTAACAGTTTTAACGTTGACTACCGGAACGATTTTCATTATGTGGCTGGGTGAGCAGATTCAGGAGCGGGGTATCGGCAATGGCATTTCCTTGATCATCACCGCCGGTATTATTTCACGGATTCCCACGGCATTACATCAGCTTTTTGTTTTAATTTCTCCTTTTGCTGCCAGCCGCAGGCAGATTCAGCCGATTACCTTGTTAATTATGGCAATCTTGCTGGTGGGTGTGGTTTTTTCGGTAATTTTAATTACGCAGGGCGTAAGAAAGATTCCTGTGCAATATGCCCGGCGAATCGTCGGGCGGAAGATTTATGGCGGCCAAAGTACTTATATACCGCTTAAAGTAGATACTTCCGGAGTTATCGCGATTATTTTTGCTCAGTCGATTATTTTGTTTCCGGCAACACTGGCATCTTTTATTCCTAATCCGGGTTTTCAGCGCTTTGCCCAGAGTTTAATCCGGGGGCAGGTGCTTTATTCGTTAGTTTATGCTCTTTTGATAATTTTCTTCTGTTATTTTTATACGGCCATTGTTTTTAATCCGAATGATTTAGCGGAGAATATGAAGAAGTACGGTGGTTTTATTCCGGGAATCCGGCCGGGGACACCCACAGCTGAATTTTTGGATTTTGTCATGACCAGGATTACTTTGGCGGGTGCGAGTTTTATTGCGATTATTGCTATTTTTCCGGATTTTATTATGGCCTGGCTAAAGGTTCCTTATTTGGTGGCGTCGTTTTTCGGTGGGACAGGAGTTTTGATTATTGTGGGCGTTATGCTCGATACCTTAAAACAGGTTGAATCACATTTGCTGACGCATCATTATGAAGGTTTTATTAAAAGTGGGCAGATTAGAGGGAGAAGGTAATGTATTTGGTACTTTTGGGGCCTCCGGGGGCAGGTAAAGGTACTCAGGCAAAAAGGCTGGCCGAAGAATTAAATCTGCCGCATATCTCAACCGGGGATATCTTAAGGCAGAATGTTAAGCTGGATACGGATTTGGGTAAACAGGCCAAAGGTATTATGGATCAAGGGCTTTTGGTGCCGGATGATTTAGTGGCTAAAATGCTTGACCAGCGTTTTAATAATCCGGATATAAAAAACGGTTTTATTTTAGACGGTTATCCCAGGACTTTGGCGCAGGCTTTTTCGTTAGATGAAATTTTGGCGGCTAAGGGTTTAGTTGTGGATGCGGTTGTTTATTTGGATACCAGTGATCAGGTAATTATCAAGCGGCTTACGGGAAGATTGGTTTGTTCTAAGTGTGGAGCAAATTTTCATTCGACAAACATGCCTCCTAAAGTAAAAGGTTTATGCGATAGTTGTGGCGGGGCATTGTTCCAGCGCTCCGATGATAATGAGGTAACCGTGCGTAAGCGCCTGGAAGTTTATAAAGAGCAAGTTGCTTCTTTGATAGAGTATTATAAAAAAGCAAAAAAACTACATAGCTTAGATGCGGATTTAGAAGCGGGAGTAGTTTTGAAGCAGATTATTGAGTTAAGCAGCCAAGTTTAAATGATTCCCCTGAAGTCGCCAAAAGATTTAATTATGCTTAAGCGTTCAGGAGCAATTTTGGCTGCGGTTATGCGGAAATTGCAAGAGAGTTTACGATCTGGAATGACTACTCTGGATATTGATCTTTTGAGTGAGGAGTTAATTCGTAAAGAGCGGGCGTTAGCGGCTTTTAAAGGTTATAAAGGTTTTCCGGGTACGGCTTGTGTTTCCGTCAACGAAGAAATTGTTCATGGGATTCCCGGTTCAAGGGTTATTTTAGAAGGGGATATTGTTAGTATAGATTTAGGTGTAATTTACGAAGGTTTTTTTTCGGATATGGCGGTAACTTTGCCGGTTGGTAAAGTAGATGATGCGAAATTAAAGTTAGTTGCCGTAGCCAAGCAGTCTTTAGATATTGGAATCAAGCAGGCGCAGGTTGGAAAGTATTTAACCGATATTTCTCATAGTATTCAAAGTTTTGTAGAGGGCCAGGGTTTTTCGGTAGTCCGGCAGTTTGTGGGGCATGGCATCGGAACCGCCTTGCATGAAGAACCGGAAATTCCTAATTTTGGCAAACCAGGTTTAGGGCCTCGCTTAAAAAACGGAATGGTTTTAGCGATTGAGCCGATGATTAATCTAGGCGGTTGGGAGTGTAAAGTTATTGAAAATGGCTGGACAGCGGTAACTAAGGATGGCTTGCCGTCAGCGCATTTTGAGCATACAGTAGCGGTTACAGATAAAGGGCCGTTGATATTAACGCAGCTATCGGGATTTCGCTAAACAAGAGCATAAGGTGCTTAAAAAATGGCTAAAGAAGAATTAATTGAAACAGAAGGAAAAATTCTTGAAGCACTGCCTAATGCCATGTTTAAGGTGGCACTTGAAAATGGCCACGTAGTGTTGGCGCATGTTTCCGGAAAGATGCGCATGAATTTTATCAGGATTATTCCGGGTGATAAAGTTAAATTAGAACTTTCTCCTTATGATTTAAGCCGGGGGAGAATTACTTTTCGGGTGAGATAAAATGAAAGTAAAAGCTTCGATTCGTAAAATTTGCGACAAATGTAAAATAATAAAAAGAAGAGGGGTAGTGCGGGTTATTTGCGTTACCGCTAAACATAAACAAAGACAAGGTTAAATTAATTTTTAAGTTTGCCTAAGCTGCCGGTTGGCAGGTAAGGGCAGGCAGAAAGAGAACATGCCAAGAATTATCGGTGTTGATATACCTAAAGAAAAAAGAATTGAGATTGCTCTTACTTATTTATATGGGATCGGCCGCGCTATGTCTAATGTGGTACTTAAAGAGGCGGGAATTAATCCGGATAAACGGGCTAAAGATTTAAGTGAAGAAGAGGTTTCGCGGATTACGCAAATTTTACAAAAAGGATCGTTAAGGATTGAAGGTGACCTGCGGCGTGATATATCTCAGAATATTAAGCGCTTGATGGATATTGGTTCCTGGAGAGGAATGCGGCATAAAAAAGGCCTGCCGGTTAGGGGGCAGCGCACACGTACAAATGCACACACTCGCAAGGGAAAGAAGAGATCAACTCAAGCACCGGTGATTAAAAAAGCTGAGCCTTCAAAGGCTAAGGCTCCAGCAAAATAAATAAGGAGTAGAAAATAAAATGGCAACAAAAGAAAAAGCAAAAAAGAAAAAAATTGCTCGCGGTGTAACCAGTGGGATTGCGCATATTCAGGCAAGTTTTAATAATACAATCATTACGATAACCGATAAGCAGGGTAATGTATTAGCTTGGAGTGCTCCGGGTACCGTAGGTTACAGTGGTTCTAAAAAATCTACTCCTTTTGCCGCTCAGGTAGCCGCTACTGACGCTGCACGTAAAGCTAAAGAGGTGGGGGTTAAAGAATTGGAAGTTTATGTTAAGGGGCCGGGATTTGGCAGGGAGTCAGCAATTCGCGCGCTTCAGGCAGCGGGTTTGGTAGTAACTTTAATCAAGGATGTAACCCCTATTCCGCATAACGGTTGCCGTCCTAAGAAGAAAAGGAGAGTATAAATTTATGGGCCGCTATATTGGTGCAGTTTGCAGGTTATGCCGTAGACAGGGGGAGAAACTGTTTTTAAAAGGAACTAAATGCCAGACTGAAAAGTGCGCAGCGGCTAAAAGAGCCTATCCGCCGGGTCAGCATGGACAGGGGCGCAGGCAGAAGCTTTCTAATTACGGAATGCAGCTGAAAGAAAAACAAAAAGTTAAAAGAATTTACGGAGTTTTGGAAAGACAGTTCCGTAAATATTTTAAAATTGCTTCTAAGACCAAAGGGGTAACCGGTAAGGTGCTTTTGCAATTATTAGAGCGTCGGCTGGATAATGTGGTTTTTCGTATGGGGCTGGGTATTTCACGCTCACAAGCACGCCAAATCGTTAGGCATAATTTAATTGCGGTTAATTCCCAACGGGTTAATATTCCATCGTATTTAGTGGCTAAGGATGATCTGATTGAAATTAAGGCTAAGGATAAGGTAAAGATTAAGATTAAGGATAATCTGGAGCTGTCTAAAGATAGGACCGTCCCCAGCTGGCTGGAATTTAGCGCTGCGGATATGAAAGGAAAAGTCTTAAGGCTTCCGGAGAAAACTGATATTCAACAGCCGATACAAGAGCAGTTGATCGTTGAGTTGTATTCTAAGTAACATGAGTCATGGCTTATCTCTGCTTACTTACGTTTGCAGGGACTTCGCTGGATAAAAGATTTAAGGTGTCCGGTTTTATTAAATACAATTAGGGGGGAAAGATGGGGATAAAATGGAGAGATTTTCAGTTTCCTAAAAAGCTTGAATGTGATGAATCAACCTATACTGATACTTACGGAAAGTTTCAGGCAGCTCCTTTTGAAAGAGGGTATGGCGTAACTTTGGGTAATTCTTTAAGAAGAGTCCTGCTTTCTTCGATTGAGGGTAGCGCGGTTACGGCGATTAAAATTGCCGGAATCTCTCATGAGTTCTCGACCATTCCCGGTATTTTAGAAGATGTCCCGGAAATTATCTTGAATATCAAAAGCATAGTTTTGAATTCTCATTCCAAAATTCCTAAAACAATCTATTTAAAAGCGGACAAAAAAGGCGTAGTTAAGGCTAAGGATATTCAAGCAGATGAGACCATTGAGATCATTAATCCTGAATTACACATTGCTACGCTTACTAAGGATACCAAGCTGAATATTGAGATGGAGGTATCGCGCGGCCGGGGTTATATTGCTGGTGAGTTGAATAAAAGGGAAGATAAAACCGCCGGTTTTATCGCCATCGATTCGATATTTACTCCGATTAAGAAGATTAATTATTTTGTGGAGAATACCCGGGTAGGACAGCGTACGGATTATGATAAGTTAATCCTTGAAATTTGGACGAATGGCAGTATTAATCCAAAAGATGCCCTGCTCTATGCCTCTAATATTCTACAAAGGCATTTGGATATCTTTGTAAGCTTTGGCCAATTGCCGGAAGATGTCGCTGAAGAGGAGCCGGAGATGACCAAGGAAGATACAGCCTTGTATGAAAAATTAAGGTTGCCGATTTCGGAGCTTGAGCTTTCCGTGAGAAGCGCTAATTGTTTAAGAGAAGCAGGGATTAAGACGATTGCCGACTTAGTTAAGAGAAGCGAAGATGAGATGCTTAACTTTAAGAATTTTGGCAAAAAATCTCTTACTGAGATTCAAGAACTCTTAGTCGCCATGGGAGTTACTTTAGGGATGCAGGTTGATCCTAAGAAAATTAAGAAGGGTTAAAATAAAATGAGACATGCAAAGAAAAGGCTGCAATTAAGTCGCTTTACTAGCTGGCACGATGCAACAATCAGGAGTTTGGCTAGAAATATGGTTATTTCCCAGAGTATACACACTACTTTGACGCGGGCTAAAGCGAGTAAACAGTTGATTGAAAAACTTATAACCCTGGGTAAGAAAAATACGCTTTTTGCACGTAGACAAGCGCAAAAAGTTTTAGGTGAGCATAAATTGGTGAATTTACTTTTTAATGATATTGCGCCGCGTTTTGCCAAGCGCAATAGCGGTTTCACCCGGATCATTGGTTTAGGTAAGCGTCGTGGAGATAATGCCGAGATGGTTATTTTTGAGCTTACCGAATTAAAGAAGAAAGAAGCCAAGAAACTAAAACCGGCTACTAAAGAGGAAAAACCGCAAGCAACTGGAGCGGATATTGAAGTTATCGAAAAGAAATCCATAGCGGAACAAAAAAAGGAATCCAAGGTCGCCATTAAAGATAATCCGATTGACGAAAAAAAGCCACAGAAGAAATTTATGGGTGGCCTAAGGACGATATTTAAAAAGAAAAGTGATTCTTTATAAATAAGGAACCCTGGCGGGCTTTTATGAAAATAGATACAAGGCTTGCTGAGCGCCTAAAAAAAATAAATCCATCCTCGACATTAGCAATTACCTCTAAAGCTAAAAAGCTTAAAAGCGCAGGTTTTGATATTGTTAATTTTGCCGCCGGTGAACCGGATTTTGACACTCCTGACTTTATTAAAGAAGCAGCCGTTGCGGCAATCAAATCGGGATTTACCAAATATACTCCTACCACCGGTACCGCGGAATTAAAAAAGCTTATTTGTCAGAAATTCAAAAAAGATAATTCCTTAGAATACGCGCCGGATCAAATTATTGTTTCTAACGGGGCAAAACATAGTATTTACAATGCCTTGATGGTGCTTTTGAACCGTTCGGATGAAGTGCTCATTCCCTTACCTTACTGGGTGAGTTATCCGGAGATGGTGAACCTTTGTGAAGCAACTCCGCGTTTTATTAAAACTACTGCCGCAAATAATTTTAAAATCACCACTAAAGACCTGGCTAAGCATCTTACCCTGAAAACTAAAATATTGATTCTTAACAGTCCGTCAAATCCCGCCGGTTCAGTTTATAATAAAGAAGAGCTAGCCGGGATTGCTAAAATCTGCGTTGAGAAGAATATTTTTGTGATTAGCGATGAGATTTATGAAAAGATAATTTTTGATGGTTTAAAGCATGAATCCATTGCTAGTTTTAATAAAGAAATCTATGATTTAACGATTACGGTTAACGGTTTGTCTAAGAGCCACGCGATGACCGGCTGGCGAATCGGTTATCTGGGTGCCCCTAGCGATATAGCGGCCGCAATTTCAAACCTGCAGGATCATTCAACCTCTAATTCTAATTCTATTGCCCAAAAAGCAGCCGTAGCTGCCTTAAGTGCCCCGGATGATTTTTCGCATAAATTATGCCAGGAATTTTCTAAACGCAGAGATTATTTAGCTACCAGGGTTAGAGGGATTAAAGGCTTGGATTTCTGTCTACCGCAGGGGGCATTTTATATGTTTTGCAATATTTCTAAAACGGGCCTGGATGCGATGACTTTTGCCAAGAGATTGCTGGATGAAGAGTATGTAAGCCTTATTCCGGGTAGCGCCTTCGGATTGAATGATTATGTGAGAATAAGTTTCGCCACGAGTATAAATGAATTGGAAAAGGGGATGGATAGAATAGAGAAATGGATTGCGAAGCTTTAAAATATGCCAAAGACAATTGCTGAAAAAATATTAAGTAAACATGCGGGCAAAGATTTATCTGCCGGCGATTTCGCAGTTTGTAAAATAGATTTTGCTTTTGGCCAGGATGGAACTTCATCAATAATCATTGATCGGATCAAGGAGCTTGGGATAACCAAAATAAAAACTCCGTTTTGCATGGTTATTGATCACAGCGCTCCAAGCCCAAGCGAAGGGGTGTCTCGGGTGCATAAAAAGATGCGCGATTTTTCAAAAAAATTTAAAACAGAAATTTTCGATGTGGGTTGCGGTGTTTGCCATCAGGTTATTCCTGAATCCGGGAATATTCTACCGGGAGATCTGGTTTTAGGCGCGGATTCCCATACCTGCACTTACGGGGCAATTGGCGCATTCTCTACCGGTGTCGGTTCTACGGATTTGGCCATTGCTCTGGCTACCGGAAAAAACTGGTTTAAAGTACCTTCGACTATAAAGATTGTCGTTAAAGGTAAACTGCCGTGCGGCGTTTTTGCCAAGGATATTATTCTGCATATAATCGGAAAACTAAAAAGTGACGGGGCCACCTATAAGGCGGTTGAGTTTTCCGGGCCGGTAATCGATAATTTAGGCATGGATGGGCGCTTTACTATCTCGAATATGTTAGTGGAAATGGGCGCGAAAGCCGGTTTTATGCCGGTGGATAAAAAGACTACTGATTGGTTAAAGCTTAATCGCCGTCAGAATAAGAAAATCAAAAATATTTCTGCAGATATCGGAGCAGTTTATGAAAGTGTTTATGAATTTGATATTTCTAAGCTTGCGCCGATGATTGCCATGCCGCACAGCGTCGATAACGTTGCTGTAGCCTCTTCTTTAAAAAAGGTTAAAATAACCGAAGCTTTTCTGGGTACCTGTACTAATGGCCGCATAGATGATTTTAAGGCAGCGGCAAAAGTTTTAAATAAACGTAAAGTTAATTCTCAGGTAAAGTTGATTATTGCTCCTAGCTCACGGAAGGTTTATCTGGAGGCCTTGCGGCTGGGTTTGGTTGAAATATTTATCAAGGCTGGCGCAATTATTGTCGGGCCGGGTTGCGGTCCTTGTGTGGGCACGCATAACGGTATTCCGAGTGATAAGGAATCCGTGATTTCTACCGCTAATCGTAATTTTAAAGGTAGAATGGGCAATCCCGCGGCGTTTATTTATTTAGCTTCACCGGCAACCGTGGCGGCTTCGGCATTAAAAGGTTACATTTGCGATCCTAGAGGTTACTTCTAACGGAGGTACTTATGGAAATTCGTGATTTGCTTCTGATGTGTATTGAAAAGAATGCTTCGGATTTACATCTTACTGAAAATGAACCGCCGATTTTACGAGTTGATGGCAGGTTGCTACGGGCAAATTTAGAGAAATTAAATAAGCAGGATTTAAAGAAGATGCTCTACAGTGTTCTTTCTAATTCTCAAAAAGAGATTTTTGAGCGGGAATTGGAATTAGATTTTTCACTGGCTTTGCCGGATTTAGACCGTTTTCGGGTAAATATTCATTTGCAGAGAGGCAGCGTGGAAGGGGCTTTTCGCCGAATCCCTATTGAAATACCTACGGTTGAAAAATTAGGCTTACCAAAGATTATCACGGATTTAGCGCGCAAGCCAAACGGTTTAGTTTTGGTTACCGGCCCTACCGGTATGGGTAAAACCACTACCTTAGCGGCGATGATTGATCTGATTAATAGCGAACGTGAGTGTTTGGTTACCTGCATTGAAGATCCGATAGAGTTTATTTATGCCAATAAAAAAAGTATTATTAAACAGCGCGAAGTTTACGCGGATACGCATTCTTTTGCCCAGGCTTTGCGGCATGCTTTACGCCAGGATCCTAATGTTATCGTGGTCGGGGAGATGCGCGACCTGGAGACTATCTCTACCGCATTAACTGCCGCGGAAACCGGCCATTTAGTTTTAGCTACCTTACATACACCGGATGCCCCACAAACTATCTCCAGGATTATCGATGTTTTTCCGCCGCATCAGCAGCAGCAAGTTAAGTTACAGCTTTCTGATTGTTTGCAAGGGGTAGTTTCACAGCTTTTGCTTCCGCATGCCTCAGGAAAGGGGAGGGTGTTGGCTACAGAGGTGATGGTGGCTACCTCCAGTATCCGTAATCTTATACGTGAGCAACAGATCGAACAGATTCCCACAGCTATGCAGACAGGCTTACAATATGGCATGAATACCATGGACAGCTGCCTTAAAGCTTTAATGCAAAAAGGACTAATTACTTTGGATGTAGCGATGTCTAAAACAAAAAACAAGGAAGAGTTTAAACAGCTATGAGTTTTTTGTTCACTTTGTTTGCAAGGATTCTACCGGATTAAATTTTATATGAATATTACAGGAAAAAGCATAAAACTCGGGGATAATATCAATACGGATTTTATTATTTCCGGCAGGTATAAGTTTGCGATTACCGATATGAAGGAATTGGCCAAACATATCATGGAGGATATTGACCCTAATTTTGCGCAAAAGATTATTCCGGGTGAATCGATAATTGTCGCCGGAAATAACTTCGGTATGGGGTCTTCCCGGGAGCAGGCCCCTTTAGTAATTAAAGAAGCCGGGATCACCGCGGTTTTATCAGGCCAATTTGCGCGCATATTTTTCCGGAATAGTTTTAATATCGGTTTACCTCTGATTGAGACGGATACCAGCAAGATTGATGAAGGCGATCAATTGCAAATTGATTTAGATAAGGGGCTGGTGAAGAATCTAACCAAAGGGATAGACCTTGAGATTAAACCTTTACCTGAATTCATGCAGGATCTTTTGGCTGAAGGCGGAATAATTAATTATTATAAAAAATACGGAGAGCTTAAAATTTAAATGGCGCATAAAATAACCCTGATTCCCGGCGATGGTATAGGTTATGAAATCTCTCTGGCGGCTACCAGATGTATTGAGGCTACCGGCGTTAATATCCAGTGGGATAATCTGCTGGCGGGCCAGGATGCTTTGGATAAAACCGGAGAGCTTCTGCCGCAGAATGTACTGGATTCAATTAAGAAAAATAAAGTTGCCCTTAAGGGGCCGCTGACTACGCCGATTGGTATGGGATTTCGTTCCGTAAATGTAGCGATCCGTCAGGCTCTGGATCTTTTTGCTTGTGTGCGTCCGGCAAAAAGTTACGTGGGAGTTAAAAGCCGTTTTAAGGATATTGATTTAGTGATCGTCCGGGAAAATAGCGAAGATCTTTATGCGGGAATTGAATTTCAGGAAGGTAAGCCCGAAACTAAAAGCCTGATTGCTCAAATTGAAAAAGATACAAATAAGAGTATACGCCTCGATTCCGGAGTAAGCATTAAACCGATATCTAAATTTGCCTCAGAAAGGATTGTCCGGTTTGCTTTTCAGTACGCTTTGGATAATAAACGCAAGAAAATTACTTGCGTGCACAAGGCAAATATTATGAAATTTACGGATGGTTTATTTTTGCAGGCAGCGCGCCAGGTTGCCGGTGAGTTTGCCGGAAGAATTATTTTTGAGGAAGCGATCGTTGATAATATGGCGATGCAGCTGGTGCAAAAACCGCACAATTACGATGTTTTGGTACTCCCCAATCTTTACGGAGATATTCTTTCCGACCTTTGCGCCGGGCTTATCGGCGGTTTAGGAGTCGCTCCCGGTGCGAATATCGGAAGCGAAATGGCTGTTTTTGAGGCGGTGCATGGTTCTGCTCCTAAATATAAGGGGAAAAATAAAGTTAATCCTACCGCGATGATTTTATCCGGTGTCTTAATGTTGCGTTATATTAATGAAAATAAGGCAGCGGATAGTTTAGAGGAAGCGGTCAGGCAAGTAATCGCGGAAGGTACATTTGTAACTTACGATTTAAAACCTGATTTGCTTGATCCATCTGCGGTTGGTACGGCGCAAATGGCAGATGCAATTATTAATAAAATAAAAAAGATATAACCAGATGAAGATTACCGTGATTGGCGCAGGAAACGTGGGAAGTTTAGCGGCCATGCGCATCGCCGCAGATGGCTTAGGCGATGTTTTGTTGATTGATGTAGTAAAAGGATTAGCTTTAGGTAAGGCTTTGGATTTAGAAGATGCCCGGCCGCTTTTAAAAAGTAATTACAGTATCGGCGGAAGCGATGATATCCGGCAGATTAAGGATTCAGATATTGTCGTGGTTACCGCCGGATTAGCGCGTAAACCCGGAATGACCCGCGAGGAATTGTTAGCTAAAAACGCCCAGATCTTAAAAGACGTATGTTTAAAGATAAAAGAATTAGCTAAAAATGCGATTGTGGTTATTGTTACCAACCCTCTGGATATTATGACTTTTTATGCTTTGAAGATTACTGATTTTAAACCTGGTAAACTTTTCGGTATGGGGATTAGTTTAGATACTGCCAGGTTTATTAATTTAATCTCGCAGGAGTTACACCTTCCCGCTACCGATATTGAGGCATTGGTGATCGGCGCTCATGGTGAAGGCATGCTTCCTTTATCTAGTTTTACAAAAGTTAAAGGGGTAGGTTTAGATGAATTTATTAGCGATGAAAAAATTGATTCATTAATCAGCCGTACGATTAATCGCGGCGCTCAGATTGTGGCTAATCTTGGAACCGGCAGTGCTTTTTTTGCTCCTTCCGCGGCCATCGCCTCAATCGTCAAAACGATAGTTAAGGACGAAAAACGTACTGTTGGTTTATGCAGTTATTTAAACGGCCAGTATGGTATTAAAGATTCTTGTATCGGCGTTCCTTGCCGTCTAGGCAAAAACGGTATTGAACAAATTGTGGAATTGGATCTTTCGGCAGGTGAATTGGCTCAGCTGGCTAAATCCGCTGCGGCTGTGGCTCAGGCAACAGCACAATTATTTGTTTAATCTATGCCTATCTATGATCTGGCGGTCATCGGAGCAGGTTGGGCAGGTTTTAACGCTGCCTTAAGGGCAAAAAAGCTGGGCTTAAAAGTTTGCCTGATTGATTCCCAGAAGATCGGCGGAACCTGCCTGAATTACGGTTGTATCCCCACCAAAACATTAATTGCCTGCGCTAAGGTTTTTTCATCAGCCAAAAAATCATCCAATTTCGGTATAGAGTCGGATAATCTGCGGGTAAATTTAGCAACTATCCAAGAAAAAAAAGATCAAGTTATCCGTCAGCTTGGCGTAAGCATGCAGAGTGAGCTGGGGGGGATCGATTTTATTAATTCTTTGGCGCAAATTATTTCTACTCAGGAAATAAAAGTTGACGGCCGCATCATTAATGCCAAGTTTATCCTGATTGCCACCGGAAGTTACCCCGTTGCGTTACCGGAATTAAAATTTGACCGAAAAAAAATAATTTCGAGCGACGAGGCCTTAGCTTTACTTGAGATTCCGCAATCTTTGTTAATTATCGGCGGAGGCGTTATTGGTTGTGAATTTGCCAGTTTATTTTCTATTTTCGGGGCCCAAGTGACGATTGCCGAAAAGATGCCCTTACTCTTGCCGAGCGAGGATAGGGATGTTGCCAGAAAGATCGAAGTTATTTTTAAGAAAAAAGGGATTAAGGTAGTTACGGATGCGGATATTTCTACTTTTGATTTAGAGAATTATTCTAAAGTATTAGTTTGTGTCGGCCGCCTTCCGCGTACCGCGGGATTAGGTTTGGAGGATTTAGGGGTAGAGTTAAAAAATAACAGAATAGCAGTTGACGATTATCTTAAGAGCAGCCGGGATAATATTTATGCCGCCGGGGATTGTACCGCTAAAGTGATGCTTGCGCATTATGCGGCTTATCAGGGTGTAATGGCCGTAGAGAATATGTTCTTAAGTAACCGGCAAAAAGCGGATAATTTAGTTGTACCGGCCTGTATTTTTACTGAACCGCAAATTGCCAGCGTGGGTTTAAACCAAGAGAATGCGCTGGCTGCGGGTTTAAAGATTAAGGTGCACAAGTTTGATTTTCGTGCCAGTGCGATGGCGCGGATTATTGATGAGGTTGATGGTTTTGTTAAAATTATTAGTAACCAAGAAAATGGCCGGATAATCGGCGCTTCTATAGTCGGCCCGCAGGCGACGGAATTAATCTCAACTATGGTTGCGGCGATCTCTGCTCATTTAACTACGGATCAGATTCGTGAAATGATTTTTGCGCATCCTACTTTTTCTGAAAGTTTTCATGAGGCTCTTAAAAATCAAGGAGGAGTCGATGATTAAAGTCGTTTTACCGGAATTAGGTGAGGGAATTACTAAAGCGACCGTTTCATACTGGTTCTTTAAGGACGGTGAAATGGTAAATCAGAATGATGACCTGGTGGAATTAACCACAGATAAATCTACCTTTAATCTGCCTAGCCCCTGCAAAGGAACAATCTCTGAGATTATGTATAGCGAAGGGGATACTGTAAACGTTGGGCAAATTCTTGCCGTAATTAACGAGAGCTAACCATTTTTATTGACAATCTTTGACTTCTCTAGTATATATAAGATTAGTCTAGATATGTTAAAAATAAAGGAAGGCTATGTTTATCAGTAAAGAAATTATGACGGCAAAAGAAGTCGCGCAATATTTGAGTATCCACCCGCTTACGGTGCATAAATATGCCCGGGAAGGGAAGATCCCGGCATTTAAGATTGGTACGGATTGGCGTTTTCATAAAAAATCTCTTGAAAAATGGATTCACCAGAAGTCAACTTTTAATCTTAAGCAGAGCAACCGGCTGGTAGGTAAAATTATAAATTAAATGGCGATTGATTATAAAAAAGAATTAGAGAGTACGGCCAGAAACATGATATTTGTGCACGATCCGGATCTTTTGATTAAGATGACCGTGCGGATGATTGTCAGCAAAGCCAAGATTGCCCACGCCAGTTTCTTTTTGCATAATAAAGAAAAACAGGGTTATTCGCTTATAGTTTCCCGGGGGTCATTGCACAAAAAGATTCCCCTGGATTTAGTTTGCATTGATAAGGATGATGTATTAATCCGTTTCTTTAGGGAACATAAGAGTAATTTTATATTTGGAAGAGAAGCGTTACTGCTTAGTGAAGCGAAATTGGCTTTAAAAGCCAATAAATTGAAGCCCGAAGCCAAGCAACAATTAGCTCAGGTCCTTTATCAGATGGAGCTGTTGGATGCGGTGGTTTGTATCCCCAGTTATTTTCGGGATGAATTGTTAGGATTGTTATTGCTGGGTAAGAAGGAGAGCGACAGAAAATTTATTGATGAGGAATTGGATTTTTTTGTCGCGCTTAATTCTAATGTGGCGATGGCGATTAGAAATGCGCAGTTGTTTAAAGAACTTGAGTACGAGTTAGACCGTAAACATCAGCTGTTTATCCGTACGACTATCGCATTGGCCGCGGCTATTGAAGCCAAGGATCATTATACTCATGGACATACTAGCCGGGTAACAAATTTGAGCATGGAGATTGCGCAGAGGATGGGGATAAAAGCGAAGAAAAATTTTGATAGCAAATTCCTGGAGAATCTGCATATTTCCAGCCTGTTGCATGATATCGGTAAGATCGGCGTGCCGGAGCATATCTTGAATAAAAGGGGCAGCCTTACTGTCGGTGAGCGTAATCGGATTAATGAACACCCGATGATCGGAGTAAACATCTTAAAGTCAATTAAGGAGTTAGAAGGCGCTGTTTCGGGAGTCAGGTATCACCACGAACGATTTGACGGTAAAGGGTATCCGGAAGGGCTAAAAGGCGATCAGATTCCGCTGATTGCTTCGATAATCACCGTAGCAGATTCTTTTGACGCGATGAGCACTGACCGGCCATACCGGGTAGCTTTGAATAAGGCGGATGTGATTAATGAAATCGGGAATTTAAGCGGGCGGCAGTTCTCTCCGCAAGTTACGGATACTTTTTTGGAGCTTTGCGGCGAAGGTAGAATTTAATTCATATTATGCATCCTAAGCGTATAATTTTAATGTATATCTCTGAAGTTTCCGGCCATCGTAGTGCCACTCTGGCTATTGAAAAGGCAATTAAACAGCTGCATCCGGATACGGAGATTTTAAATATCAATGCCTTTAATTATACTAATCCTATATCGGAAAAAGTGATTAATCGGATTTATATGGAGGTAATTAAGCGTACTCCGAAGATCTGGGATTATCTTTATGATAACCCCAGCGTTGTAAGGGGGCTGGAAAATATTAAGCAGCACATCCATAAATCAAATTCACCGAAGTTAAAAAAACTTTTCGATAAATTTAATCCGGACCTGGTGGTTTGCACACAAGCATTTCCCTGCGGGATGGTCGCAGATTTCAAGAAAACTTACCGGGTTAATTTACCGCTGGTGGCGGTGCTCACGGATTATATTCCGCATTCTTATTGGATTTATGATGAGGTGGATTATTATATTACTCCTTCCGATGAGGTATCTGTACGCCTGGAGAAAAAAGGTGTGCGGCCGGCTAAAATTAAGCCTTACGGTATCCCCTTTGATGCGAAGTTTAATCAAAAGCTGAACAATGACGATATTTTCTGTAAATTAAAATTAAATCCGCATAAGCCGGTGGTATTAATTATGGGGGGTGGTCAGGGTTTAGGCCCGATTAAAACGATTGTTAAGTCACTGGAAAAAAGTGAGCATGATATTACCGAGTTGATTGTTGCCGGGACGAACAAGAAATTATTCCGTTCGTTGAAAAGGAGAATAAAACATTATAAGAAGGATATACATCTGTTTGGTTTTATCCAGAATATCCATGAATTAATGCATATTTCTAAGGTGATTATCTCTAAACCCGGAGGGGTTACTACTGCCGAGGTTTTGAGCATGGGGCTGCCTATGGTTATTGTTAAGCCTATTCCCGGACAAGAAATAAATAATACTAATTTTCTGGCTCAAAAGCAAGCCGCCATTAAAGTGGATGAGCCTAAAGAGGTTTATCGGGTTATTGATGATTTGTTAAAAAATAAAACAAGGCTAGAGCGGTTAAGAGCCGCGGGATTAAAAATTGCTAAACCTGGCGCAAGCCTGGATATTGCTAAACTCATTTTAAGCCTATAAGTCGAAAGGACAATGGTTTGCCCTCTACTAGGCAAAGCCATAAATCGTGTCTAATTATTATATCTATCGCTTCGGCCAATTTCTCGCGTTAGCCTTACCATTAAGATTAATTTATTCTTTAGCGGCGGTTTTAGCTCAAGGGTATTATTTTTTTGCTTTCCGTGACCGGCGATTTGTAAAAGCTAACCTGCGGGTTATTTTTCCTGAAAAATCGAACCGCCAACTTCGTAAAATTAGCAGAATGGTCTTTAGAAATTTTGCTAAATATTTGGTCGATTTTTTCCGTTTTGAAAAATTAAACCGCCAGTATATAGATAAAAACATAAAATTAGAGAATTTGCATTATTTTGACCAGGCTTTAGCTAAGGGTAAAGGCGTGGTTGTTTTGACCGCGCATTTAGGCAACTGGGAGCTAGGCGGGGTAGTCCTTGCGCAATTAGGATATCCTTTTTGGGCGGTAGCTTTGCCGCATAAAAATAAAAAGGTTAATGATTTTTTTGACGCGCAAAGAAACCGTAAAGGGGTCAAGGTTATTGCCATGGGTAAAGCGGTGAGAAGCTGTATTACTGAAATCAGGAATAATCATATGGTCGCCTTAGTCGGAGATCGTGATTTTTCCGAAAAAGGGATTATTGTAGATTTTTTTGGTAAGCCTACGCATTTTCCGGAAGGCCCGGCAGCTTTGAGCCTGATTACCGGCGCGAGTATTGTTCCGGGATTTATGCTTAGAAATCCCGATGATAGTTTCACCTTAAGGATAGAAAAACCGATAGAATTTATATCTACCGATGATAAAGCAAAAAATTTGGCGGATTTAATTGACATCTATAAAGGTATTATTCAGGATTATATCCGTAAGTATCCGGAGCAGTGGTATGTTTTCCGCAGATTTTGGGTAGAACCCAGCCCTTCCTCGGGCAAGGTTAACAATGAAAGGAAGCGCTGAGTGCGTATTTGTGTAATTATCCCCACTTATAATGAGACCCGGGCAATTGCCGGGTTAATTCAACAGATTACTAAGTTAGGATTAGAGGTAATCATTATCGACGATGGTTCAACTGATGACACGGTAAAGATTGCTACTGCCTGTGGCGCTAAGGTTTTGGTTAACTTGAGGAATATGGGTAAGGGGGCAGCTTTAATTAAAGGGTATAAGTTTGCGCTTAAGTGTGGTTTTGATGAAGTGATTAGCATGGATGGTGATGGACAGCATTCTTGTGATGATCTTTTGGCTTTTATTCGGAAGGCTCAAACTTCTCAGAGCGCACTGATTGTGGGAAACCGCATGGGGATGACTAAAGGAATGCCCTTTTTGCGGCTGACCACCAACTTTTTGATGTCAAAATTTATCTCGCTGATTGTTAAACAGCGTATTCCTGATACGCAATGCGGGTTTCGTCTCATAAAAAAAGAATTATTGGAGAAAATTGATTTATCAACTTCTAAGTATGAGACGGAGTCTGAAGTTTTAATTAAGGCAGCGCATCTAGGCTTTAAGATTGAATCTATCCCGGTGAAGACCATCTATTCCGGTGGAAAAAGCCAGATTAACCCTTTGGTGGATGGTTTAAGATTCTTGCGTTTTATGATTCTGGAGTTTATCCGGCCCCTTAAACATGCTTAATGTAATTTTGCAATACCTGAATCAACTGCCTAAAGATTATATCGTGATAATTGTGGGCGCTTTACCTGTTTCAGAATTAAGGGGCGCAATACCGTTGGCCTTGTCATTCGGAATGCCTTTGGCTAAGGCTTTTTGGCTTTCTGTCCTGGGTAATTGCATAATTGTGGCTCCGGCGCTTTTTCTTTTTGAGCCGGTTACCGGATTTTTAAGAAAATTTAAAATATGGAGCCGTTTTTTTGATTGGGTATTTGAACGCACTAAAAAGAATTCTGATGCTATTCAAAAATATGAAGCATTGGGCCTGGCGATTTTTGTGGCCATACCCTTACCGATGACCGGGGCTTGGAGCGGGGTGATCGCGGCGTCACTATTTAAGATTCGTTTTCGTTATGCGTTTTTAGCGATTATTGCCGGGGTAATCTGTGCCGGGTTAATTGTTACGGCATTATGTGCGTTAGGCCTGTTAAGCATAAAGGCGGTGGCCGGATGATTCAGGTTTATACGGGAAACGGTAAAGGTAAAACTACTGCCGCTTTCGGGCTGGCTTTACGGGCAGCCGGAGCAGGGTTAAATGTTTATATTGCGCAGTTTACTAAGGGGGCTTGCTGCAGTGAACATCAAGCATTAAAAAAAATTAAAAATATAAAAATTGAACAGTTTGGCCGGGCTTGTTTTATTAGAAATAAGCCTGAACAGATGGATATAGAATTGGCAAAGAAAGGATTAAGGAAGGTAAAAGAGGTTATTAATTGTAAAAATTACCGCATAATTATTTTAGATGAAATTAATATTGCTTTAAAGTTAAGGTTAGTGTCTCTTAAAGATATGCTTGATTTAATCAAGCATACTCCGAAAAATATCGAATTAGTGCTTACTGGCCGAAATGCGCCTGCGCAGATTATTAAGGCCGCTGATCTGGTTAGCCAGATAAAAGAAATTAAACATTATTATGTTAAGGGAATAAAAGCGCGCCGGGGGATTGAATTTTAAAAAAGGCGTTTTTCTTTCTTGACAAATAATTGTTGAGTGTTAAAGTAAATAAGTAATTAAGTAGTATAAATATAGGTTAAGGGAAATCCGTGTAATCGGATGCGGTCCCGCCGCTGTAAGAGTTGACGAAAGCTGCAAATGCCACTGTACTGATAATTTCAGGATGGGAAGGCGCAGTAAGTAGGATGATACTTGAGCCAGAAGACCTGCCTATATGAAGTAAGTAACGCCTCGCGGAATGGGCCAGAGTATTATTAGGGTGAAGCCCGATCCAAGTACGAAAAGTGCTAGGTCGGGTATTTTTTTATGAAGAAAATTATTTTATTGAGTTTATTTGTTTTTTTATGGGCAGGTTCCGCACAGGCTGCGCCACGGTATATCTCTTTGGCTCCCTCAACTACGGAGATACTTTTTGCTTTAGGTTTAGATGAAGAGATCGTGGGGGTAAGCGCGTATTGCAATTATCCTGTTCAAGCAAAAAATAAAACGAAAATTGGGGATTTTAGTAATCCGAATATCGAGAAAATTATCTCCTTAAAACCGGATTATATCTTTTGTACCGGGCTTGAACAGGCTCCGGTGGTCGCGCAGTTAAGGGGGCTTGATTTTAATATTTATGTTGCCGATCCGGTAAACATTGAAGATTTATTTAAAACAATCAGAGAGATTGGAATAATAATTCATAGGCAAGATGCAGCTTCGTTGTTGATTGAGGAGATGAGAATTAGAATTAAGGCGGTAATTTCTAAAGCAGGGCTTATTCCCGCGGATAAGAAAATTAAAGTTTTTGTGGAGATCTGGCATGAGCCATTAATGACCGCGGCCAAAGGCTCATTGGTTGATGAATTAATCACCCTGGCAGGGGGAATTAATATTGCTCATAATCTTATCCGTCCTTATTGTAATTTTAGCGCGGAGAAAGTAATCAGTCTTAATCCGCAATGCATTATTTTAGCTTACATGGACAAAGAACCGCCTTTAAAATTAATTAAACAACGTTTTGGTTGGGATAAAATTGATGCCGTCAAGTATGGGCGGGTATTTAACGATATTGATCCGGATACTCTGCTGCGGCCCGGGCCAAGAATAACTCAGGGTTTAGAAGAGCTTTATAAAAAATTATACCTAATAGAATAATTATGCGTTTAAAAAGAAAACTTTTGATTTTATTATTACTCCTTGTCGTAATTATAATTATCGGTTTAATAAAAGGGGCGGTGAATATTCCACTTGTTGATCTTTTGCTGAAAGATAACCAGGTTATTTTTAATTTACGCCTACTGCGAATAATTGCCGCAATTCTTGTGGGTAGCGGCCTGGCAGTTTCCGGGATAGCGCTTCAGGCAATTTTAAGAAATCCTTTGGCCGAGCCGTACTTGCTGGGAACCTCAAGCGGAGCAGGATTGGCAGCAGTCATCGCGGTGATTGCCGGTGTTTCAAGGATATATATGCCATTTGCAGCATTCCTGGGCGCAGTGTTAAGTATTGTTATCGTCTATAATTTAGCCCGGGAAAGAGGGTCAATCGGCGATAAATCATTAATTCTCTCCGGGGTAATTATATCAATTGCTTTTTCTTCGGTAATCGTATTTTTGGTATCATTGTTTGGTAATGAGGCAATGCATGAGATGAATTGGTGGTTATGGGGTAGTTTACAGGTTTACGATTATAAACTGCTTACTTTGATCGCTTTCCCTGTAATTTTTGGCATATGCGTTATTTATCTGTTTGCCCAGGATCTTAATGCTATCTGCCTGGGAGAAGAGGAAGCGATGCACCTGGGTATCGATACGCAGAATATAAAGAAGGTGCTTATTTTAGTTACTGCTTTAGTTTCTGCCAGCCTTATTTGCGTTTGTGGAATAATCGGGTTTGTCGGGCTGATTGTGCCGCATATGATGCGCCTTGTTGTTGGCCCGAATCACAAAGTGCTTATTCCCGTTACTTGTTTAGCTGCTTCTGTATTTATGGTTTTTTGTGATCTTTTATCGCGTACGCTTTTTTCTCCGGTTGAAATACCCATTGGCGTAATTACGGCGATAATCGGAGCCCCGGTATTTATTATTCTTCTAAAAAAAGGAAAGAAAATCTAAATGGGCGCTTTACTGAAGATTAATAATTTATACGGAGGTTATTATAAAGAAGATGTGATTAAGAGCTTGTCTTTAAAAGTAAATCCCGGTGATTTTCTGGTGATTATCGGGCCTAACGGCTCGGGAAAGACTACTCTTTTGCGCTTGGTAACCCGGGTGCTTAATGTAAGGAAAGGAGAGGTTCTTTATAATGACGAAAATATTTTTAAAATGGATTTAAAAGAATTTTGTCGAAAGGTGGCTTTTGTTTCTCAGGATATCACCATCGATTTTTCTTTTACGGTTATGGAGCTGGTTTTAATGGGCAGGATTCCGCATTTAAAGCGGCTGCAGTTTGAAACTAAAAAAGACATCAAGATCGCACAGGAAAAACTCGCCTTGACCGATGCTTTAAGTTTAAAGGATAAGCGCATTGATGAATTAAGCGCCGGTGAACGGCAACGCGTGGTGCTTGCCCGGGCTTTAGCCCAGGAGCCGGAGCTTTTATTTCTGGATGAGCCGACCGCGCATTTAGATATCGGGCATCAGGTACAAATTTTGGATTTATTGAAGAAAATCAACCGAGATAATAATCTTACAATTGTAATGATCCTGCATGATTTGAATTTAGCCAGTGCATATTCTAACCGTATCGCTTTATTGGATCAAGGTGTGGTTTTTAAAGAAGGTAAACCTGAAGAAGTCTTGACCTATCAAAATATTGAGAAAGTTTATAAGACATTAGTTTTGGTCAACGATAATCCGGTTACCGGTAAACCCAATGTAGTTTTGGTCCCGGGAGATAAATCATGACGACCAGGTTGGTTTTAATCCGCCACGGTATAACGCAATGGAATATACAGAAACGTTATTGCGGATATCAAGATGTGAGTTTAAGTAAGCAGGGTAAAATTCAGGCTGTCGAATTACGAAAAAATATTAAAAATATTCGTTTTGATAGAATTTATTGCAGCGACAGAAAGCGCGCGCTGATGACTAAAGCGATATTGTTTGGAAAAACTGACTTCATAAAAGAAAAAGACTTAAGAGAGATTCATTTTGGGTTGATTGAGGGATTAAATTACGATCAAATAATGCAGAAATATCCTAAAGCTTATAAGGAATGGTTGACTGATCCTTATAAGGGGCGTATTCCTCAGGCAGAGTCTATGCAAGTTTTTAAAAAGAGGGTTATGGGGGCAATTAAGAAGATCCTTACGGCTAATTGTGGTAAGACTATCGCCGTTGTCTGTCACGGCGGGGTAATTGCTATATTTGTGAGCAGTATATTACAGAACAGGAAATTTTGGAGCTATGTTCCTCATCCGGCGAGCGTAACTGTTATAGATTATAAAGATCATAAGTTTAAGATCAAGGTATTTGATAAAAAACAAATCCGAGGCTGCTGATGAATAAAATAACTTTGATTTTGGGTGGAGCGCGTAGCGGTAAGAGTACTTATGCCTTAAAACTGGCTAGTAAATATAAAAAAGTCGCTTTTCTTGCTACATGTGTCGGTTTAGATAAAGAGATGCGGGAACGTATCCGGCTGCATAAAAAAGCCAGGCCAAAACATTGGGAGACTTTCGAGGAACCAAAAGATCTGGTTAAGGTATTAGCAGGGCTCGGT
>Ga0247841_10000631_pt1 | contig 89130 bp, 76 predicted proteins | sample LaCruzMarch2015__2_FD_192410 | JGI IMG/M metagenome (GOLD analysis project Ga0247841, IMG submission 192410) | Freshwater microbial communities from meromictic Lake La Cruz, Castile-La Mancha, Spain - LaCruzMarch2015_18m | ecosystem: Environmental > Aquatic > Freshwater > Lake | place: Spain...
CGTTGCCCAGAGGATGGTGGTTCAACAGAAGTTCGAATTGGTTCTCCTGATGTTGGAGCAGGTCGTGGCCCAGAGGATGGTGGTTCAACAGAAGTTCGAATTGGTTCTCCTGATGTTGGAGCAGGTCGTGGCCCAGAGGATGGTGGAGGTTTTACTACCGGCTCTTTTGCAATTTCATCTAATGATTTATTTCTTTGTTCAAATTGTTTGAAGTGCACCTCAGCTGGGACTTCATAAAGCTGACCTTCTAAGCTATATGAAATACGTCGACGCATCAAATCTGCCCCTTTTAATGCATAGTCCAAAATAAACTGTCGCTCATTACCCCCTAATATTTTCTTCATTGTCTCTCTGTGTTTTGTGTTGAGTGCAACCTCTTTACTTCGCCTGTCACCCTTAACACCTACTCCTTTATAGTCTTTTAACAAAGTATCAAGCATATCCGGGTCTGATGCAAGTTGTTGAAGCCGATCATGCATCTGTAGAAGTGTTTTATCGCGATCAACAGAACTATCAGGATTTAAATCTTGACTTTTATTTATTGTACGGGTTGCCTCAATAAAGTTGATATAAAAGTCTTTTCTAATATCAACCAGTCTTTTGCTTGCATTTGATTTTTCCGCAGCAGATGCCTTTGGATCATTTATCACATCCTCAAGCTTACGCATAACATCCCGATATGTTGTTTTTCCATGAAACTCAACATCGAGTAATTTGTCTGCAACAAGAGTAAATGCGTATAAATCTTTTTGTGGTAATTTTTTCCACTCTGGTCCTCGTTCTGCTCCTCTCATTTGATCTGCCTGCTCTGGAGTAACTGTTCCCGCATCAACTAATTGTTGGATTTCAGTCTCTTGCCAAAAAACATGATTAAAATCCCCTTCAACATATGAAGTCGAATCTGCGTGATTAACCTTAGTTTTTACATCGAGCCTGTGTTCTTGAGCAAGTTCAGAATTATGTTGAGTTCTTCTATCTTGATTTGCTTGAAACATTCGTTCTGCGGCAGCTGCCTCAGTTGCCATACAAACAAAAGCGGTTCTTGCAGCATTAATCTGTTTTCCAACCATTTCAGCGATTTTTTCATCACCAGGCTCAATTTGATCAGGATTTCGGATAATCCGCTCAATGGCTTTTAATACACGTATTTCGTGGTCAATTCCTCCTTCTTTGTCTCCCGGAGGTAATAATTTTTTTGCTTGTTCCAATAACCCATTTGGACCAACCACTGCTTCCATATCTTTCGGATATTTGGCTTTAAAATCAGCCACACTTATTTTTTCTCCAGGGATATCGGAAAGATATCGAACTTCCAAATCGGGAATAGTAACTCGCTCTGCTGCAACTGTTGCTGCCGTAACAACTGCATGTTGACCTTGTTCAGCTTCCACCGCAGGTGGTTTTACTACTGCTTCAGCCTTTGCTTCTGCTGCAGATGCACCATTAGCCTGACCCACAACTTTTTCTTTTGTTTTTTTTGCTTCCATACAAACAACTGTCTCACCGTCATCATAGCCTTTATCTTGTGTGGGTCCTTTTCCTCCAACAACAATATGATTTCCTCCGCGATCAACAATCTTACGCTGTACTTTACGTTGATAGGTTGAACTGTCACGCTCGATCGGAATTCCTCCTGTTTTTGTTGCTGCTCTTACATCATCCAGCAATTTCATTACCGCATCAGGCATATCTTCTGTACTTATATCCTTCAACTCACCAAGCACATCCAACCCTATCTGCAGTCCATCTGGTCCTTTTTTTGGTGTAATTTTCCCCGCTGCATCAACATCTCCGCGAATATTCTGCAGATCTTCAGCAACTCCATCTGTTAAAAATACAACCCGATCGCCTTCACCTAATGTTATTGACCCAATGTTAATTTTATCTTCAAGACTCGTTGTAGCTTGACCTTCGAATAAATCAACAGCTGCTTCACGATCAGAAAGATAAATATCAATACCTCTTGTTTCAGCAAGTTGCCTGACTGAATTGTTTGGGACCAAAACAACTGTTCCGTCTTTTTTAACAATTGCAATTTCAGTATCTCCTGAACTCAAATATGAAAAAGTCAGGTTACCGTCCTTGTCTGTATATATTTGCCCTAAAGACGCACACGCAGCCTTATCTGGCGCCTTGGCACGAACTGCTCTATTGGCCTCGACTGCTATTTCGCGTAATTTAGCCTCTGCTTCAGCACGTGTTTTACTTTCAAAAGATAGCTTTGCTTTATCAACTTGTTCGGTAAATACTGCGTGGACAGCTTCGGCTGCATCTTTTCCTCCTGTTCCGATTCCACCAGCACCGTCAATGACTCCTGCGAAACCAGTATCTTTACTGACAAAAGATCTGTCTTCTGATGGAGTAGAAGGATCAAGCGGTCTTCGCTCGGCTGATTTGATCACTGTGGTTAAAGTGTCTTTTTCAGTCACGGGAGGAGTAATCAGTTTTTCAACAATTTTAGCCGCACTTTCACCTGTCAATTGCTTTAACCGGTCTTTATCAGCAGTCGAACAAAGAACTATTTTGTCTCCATTGTTCAACTTATCATCTGGTTTTGCATCATCAATTGTTCCGTCTTTCCTTATTATCTGCACAGTTGACTTGTCACCAAATTCAACAAGCGAAGTTTTTCCATTGTCTTTCACTACAACTGCTGAAAATCCGTCTAAATTTGTCTCAGGTGATGTTTTTTTTAATTCTTCGCCTGCTTTTGCCGAATCTCCCTCATACTCAACTAATTTTTCCAAAAATGTCAGTGCTGCCTGCGCCGCCTCAACAGGTTGTCCAGATTTACTCAAGCAATTTAAATATATTCCACTGCATTTTCCATCAGTAATAAGTTTCTGAACTTTTGCAGATAAATCTTCCATTTGCTTTGGTGTTCGAAGAGGTTGACCGTCTGGAGTACTGGGAATATTAATTTTAAGAGCATCTTTATTGGGAGTTTTTCCAAATGCGGCAACTACATCTTTTGAAGCATTGGGCAGACCACAATGGGATTCACCCATAGAAATTCTTTCAGCTTGGAGAGCTTCGTTTCCTGTTGGTTGTTCAGTCATTTATGTTATGTAATCTGTTACAAAATCAACAAATTATCTAATAAATATCATTTTGATATATCTTTTATCAAATGTCAAGGCATAATTAAAATCAGACTATCAACCCTGAGCAGCTCCCTTTTTCTTCTGATATGCAACATACGCAAATAGCGCAAGAAATCCCAATAATTCAGTACCAATTTGCTTCATTTGGTCTTTTCTTTCTTTTACGATAATATTTTTTTCCTGTTCAACCATTTTTACTGATTCTTCAATTTTTTTTGCCTGATCCTCAGTCACTACCTTTGCATCGATCATTTTTTGCATATGATCATTGTGTTTCTTTTCCTGACCTTTCGGTTGCTTTTTCTCAGGTTCTTTTACTGCTTCAGCCAACTGTCCTTGTATAAAACCTAATGGATCATCTGCGATATCATCGATTTGTTTTTTTTCTAACGGAGTTGTTCCGTTTAGTTTTTTTGCCATTTCTTGCGCATATTGGACAACCAAATCACCTGCCAATTCCGGATGTGCCGGTATTGCCTGTCCTTTTGCGTCAACCCCTCCTCCTTTTACCAATTTATCTTTGGATGCTTGAGCTACACCTATCTTTTTTTGTATTTCAACGACTTGTTGTTGTATTTCTTTAGCTTCCAAACCATTTCCTTGTCCTGCAGCTTTTAGTTTAGCAAGTTCTTGCTCTGGTTGTTTAAGTTGAAGCTCATACATATGCTTCTGCATATCATATCCCAATGCCCTATCCTCAGGCGTAGCGCTTTCAGATTCAGTCATTTGTATCAGTTTTGTTTCTACCTGTCCTTTCAGCTTTGGTAATTCCGTTTGAAGTTTAATCAAACGAGACATTTCTTTTTTCTGTTTACCCGAAGGTTCACCTGTACCAAATGCTTTTTGTATCTGCCTGTATCTATAGTGTAAATAATCTTCTGCAGCGCCTCCAGCAATACTTCCCAATAAAGTATCTACGGCATCTAAGGATAGATTCTTTAATTCTGCGGTCGAAGGTATATTGTCAACATCAACTTGCCCAACAGCCAAAGCCCGAGCAGCAACTTCTGCTGCCTGCTCCTTTGCAAGTTCGTGAGTGTTCTCTAAATAATCAATTGTTTCCTGAGCTTTTACTTGAGAAGCAGCGTCTCCTGCAGTTGCCTCAACTATCCAACCCTTAGCTTTTACTGCCTGTTTCAACGCATCTAAAGTCATTTTTGAAATTTGATCTTGTGTCAATCCAATTTCTGGTGTAGTTAATTCTGCCAATCCTCGTTTAGCCTCAGATTCAGCATATGCTTTTGCATTTTCAAGATACTCCCGTGTTTTTGGGTCATCTGCCCATTTGTCTTTTGGATCAGCCGACTCCTGTAAAAGTCCTGGTTTAAGATTTTTAGCAGGATCAGGATCTCCCGGTCTTAATAAATCAGCAACCGGAGTTTTCCGTATATCAACCAATCGAAACGGTTTTCCAAGCCTAGCTCCAATTTCTCCGACTTTTTGTATTGCATCTTTTGCCTTTGGAACATCAACCGGCCTTTGTTGAAGTACATCTGGATTTGCAAGTCCTCCTCCTGCCATATTAGTTATAGTAAATTATATATATGTATTAATTGATAATTTTAAACAACAATACTTTTTTCACTAATTCCTGGGCTTCTTGATATTTCCCTGTTTTAATAAGATTCGAAACGCTTGAAATAGCTTTTTGCGAATATTTTTCCTCGTATTCTTTCATTATCCGAAATACAACCGGACAAAGTTCTGAGTACTGATCATCCAGTTTTACTGCATTTTGATACAACTCTTGCAGACTCATTCCGGGATGAATAAGGGTAAGAGTAAGACGTGCAATATCCTGAATTTTTTCTTTCGTTGTCTGCCCTTTTTCCGCCAAGTCTTTAATTATTGTCAAAACCTCAATCTCAATATACTTTTGAAATTCTTCAGCTTTTGCAGGAATGGGAGTATTTTGTGTTGTTTGGGTTACAGGTTTTGATGACATAGATAAAGCCTGATCTGGAATTTTTGTATCCATTGTATTATGCTATCAGATATTTCAAATAAAGTATACCTCTTGCTTTTTACGCCAACTTCTATATACTTGAAATAGAAAATATAAGTACTGCATCGTTTTTTTACAATCGCCTGGGCCCCTTCAGGGTGAGCCCTTCGGGCGAATCCCTCAGGGTGAGGCGGTAAAAAAAGGATGCAGTACGAATTACACTTTTTTCTATGAAATGCCCAAACTGCTCGCAGGAAATGCAAGTTCAAAACATTGATAACCAAATAGTCCTTCATTGTTCAACCTGCGGTTCAAGTTTTTTTGATAAAGATACCATTGATAAAATATCACCCGCTTCTGCACGGAAATTAGGGGAAGATGCACAGGGAAATTATGTATTAGGCCAACAAAAAACGTGTCCGAAAGATCACTCCCTTCTTATTGCTCCACCGGAAAAAAATATTACATCTTCAAAAGCACTCTTACTCACCTGTTCCACTTGCGGAGGAATCTTTATTTATCCGGACGATTTATTAAAATATAAAAACATCGCTCCTAAAAAAGGAGACTTTTCCCCAATCACCCGTCTCATTCCTGCACCAAAAACTCTGTTCCTTCTTTCCACATTTGCAGTAATTTCGCTTGCAGTTCTTTTAAATCTGAACACTATCTCCCGAAATTATTCAGGAACAACCCGTGCAAATGATATTATTTCCTCAGTCACCACTACATCAGATGATAATAAGCGGTATCTTTTTTTATATTTCAAAACAATATCTCCCTTTATTTCCTCAGTTGAGTTTTACGACAAAACAACCGGAGAAAAGATACTTAAACAGATTGCTATAGAGCCTAAAACTATCCATCAATTTACCACAACCAACCTTGACCTTTCACACGAGCTGTATTATCGGATCATACTTTCAGAAAAAGGACAAAAAGATATTGTAGGAGATGAAAAAAAACTGGTGATTAAATAAAATTATTTCGCCTTTTTCAGCCTTGTCAACAAACTCATCATTCTGCTTTCAACTCCACGCAGCTCTAGAGAAGCGTCCATTGGGTCAACAATGTTCACATTTAATCCAGTTCCCAGTTCAAAACCTGCACGATGAACAAAACGGGGAATAATCCGAAGATACCAATTGTGATGAGGATAAATATAATAATTATATCCAAACGGCATACTGCTAATTTTGTGACTGTCAAATATTTTACGCAATTGTTTTAATGTTTTATGGAGAATTCCCGCAAAATCATCCAACTCCTCATCGTTTAAATCTCCAAACTTATTACCATCTTTTTTTGGAGCAATCCATACTTCATATGGCCATTGAGAAAAATCCGGACAATACGTATTAAAAAATGTATTTTCTTCAACTAAATTATTAAGAGGTTCTTTGGAAAGCGCATCAAGATTAATTTGTTCGGGAATAACAACCAGTTGAGAATGGGGATGTTTCAGTGAGGCCCCGGCATGTTCTCCATGATTTGCAAATATGAGAACTTGTCCTTTTTTGCGATAATAATTAAAACGTTCCCGATACGCACGAAGTACCATTTTTGTTTGTGAAAGAGGAAGTTCTTCAAGATCGTGATCACAGTCAGGTGAATGAACTATGACTTCGTGATAATCTGTTATGGGAAACTTGTTTGGAATTACCCGCACTTCCCAACCCTGCTTTCCCGCGCTCCCTTTTCCATATCGAAGTACCTCAGGGGGTGACATCGCTTCATTTCCCATACAAAAAGGGCATGTTTTTTTTTGTTTTTTATTTTTAGAATGATTCTCCGGGCGGGCTAAACGTCCGGGAGAAATAATGACCCAACGATGAGAAATTACATCCGGTACATATTTTGCCATACAATCAGTATAAAGAATATAATTTGTAAAAAGCAAGTATTTATCCGTCTTATTCCGGTTTGTATCATTATAAAAATGTAGCAAAGTGGATTAGATGGACATATACTGAAAAAATTAATATAAAATTTTTTTAGTATAATATTCGTATGAAACTAATCGTCGGTCTTGGAAATCGCGGAGAAAAATATATTAAAAACCGTCACAATGTCGGGTTTATGTTCCTTGATTATTTAGTTAACTCGTTATCTGACTCCTTGTTCCCTGATACTGACTCTCATATTGTTTGGCATTTTGACAAATATATATATTCAGAACTTACAAAACTAGAAACGAGAAACCAGAAACTAATTCTTGCCAAACCTCAAACCTATATGAACAAATCCGGAGAAGCAGTTAAAAAACTTGTTAATACATATCTTGCAACCAACGACACTTCGTCTTCACTCAGTGTAAACCAACAACTAACAACCAACAACCAACAACCGAAAACCAACAACAAATTACTAATCGCTCATAATCTTATTGTCGTCCACGACGATCTTGACATTCCCTTTGGGAAATTCCGCATTGTTAATGGCTATGGTCCGAAACTGCATAACGGCATTGAATCTATTCAAAATCATCTTCAGACAATGGATTTTCTCCGAATCAGAATAGGGGTTGACAACAGAGATACAGAAAACAGAATTCCGGGAATAGATTATGTACTTCAAAACTTTTCACAAAAAGAGTTTTCTCTTCTCCCTTCTGTTTTTTCTCAAATTCTAAATCGCTTGAAAACTGAAAAATATATATAAAATATTCAACGTTGACTTTGCAAGCCTCTCTTGATACAGTATACATATGAAGGTATATTTTTTTGCCCCTCAAAATGAGCAAAACCGATATGCGCCGTATCATCAGATAATAACTAGTACGCTTGATGATTACGGATATAGAAATCTTATTTCCCTCAAGAAATCAGTGCCTTATCAAAAAATGATCAAATTGCTTAAGGAATCTGATGTAAATTTATTTGATTGTTCGCTCCCCCATCCTTCAACCGGTTTTCAAATCAGTAAGTCTCTTGAATTCAACAAGCCAACAATCGCCCTTTACCACCACGATTCAACACCGGAATTTATCAGTTCCATTTTTGAAGAAAAATTTCTTTCAAGTTCATATGATAAAGAAAATCTGAGAACTGTATTACACGCGATTCTTAAAAAGACCCAACTTCTTGCAGATAAACGGTTTAATTTCTTTATTTCTCCACCCCTTCTTAATTTTCTGACCCTTATGTCACACGAATACGGAATGACAAAATCAACTTATTTAAGGAATTTAATCATTGAAGATAAGAAAAAAAGAAGAATAGACGACTAAACGATTATTTTTTATTCTTTCCTAGCTTTTTTAATCGGGAAACGTAAAATACATAATGACTATTTAATTCTAAGTTATCTTCATCGTTTTGACATCGAAGCAATTCATAAAGTAAGTCATCCATCGCAGCAGGATCTGAACAATTCCCGATAAAATAATTATTATGCTCTTTTGTATAAAGATCAGACAATTGAACCTCAATTCGGGCACCGGATTTTGACAACCACTTAAAATATAACGCATTAAAATCAGAATATATCATCTTAATAAACTGTATTACTTTAGGCGACCGATAAGATTTGGCAGAAATAATTTCATTAACTTCATTTAATAATTCGTTTTCTGCTTTGAAAAACTCTTTTGCCGAGACCAACGAATATATGTCTATTAGACTGTCTTGATAAGCTGCCGACAAGTTTTTATTCATTATCCAAGTAGTATAGATAAACAATAATCAAATGTCAAGTTATTGTTGTTTCTATATTACAACAATGTTGTTTAACAATAACATAATATATTGTAGTAGTTATAAAAAGCTGTATAATATGAATAATATTTTCAAAAATAATGTTGTATACTATTAACAGTTATTATTTGATAACACGTAGTGGAGCAATGTAGTAATCTAATTAAACATATTTGATACGTATATATGAAAAAAACAACTGATTATTTGATTTCGCTTGGACTCACAAAAATTGAAGCCGTCATCTATGAAGGCCTCCTTCAAACAGGACCAACAACAATCAAAGATCTTTCCGAATTTTTAAACATAAAACGAATTACAACTCATTTTAATGTGGAAGGATTAATTGAAAGAGGACTTATTATTCAGACTATGAACGGAGCAAGAAGAAGAATTGTAGCAGAAAATCCACAAAAAATAAATTATCTTGTTGAACAAAAAGAGAAAAACATAAAACAACTCAAAGATGATTTTCCTGATTTTATTAAAACGTTGGAATATGTTTCTCCAGGCAAACCACCTCCATCTATGAAAGCTGAAGTTAAATATTATGAAGGTAAAAATTCCGTTAGATTGGTTTATAAAGATATCGTAAAAGCAAATGAAATCCGATCATATGTCAACTCAATTGAAATAAATCGCATATTCCCGGAAAACTTTTCTTTATTCAGTAAGGCACACGAACAAAATAAGCAAATGAAAATGTGGGAAATAATAAAAAAACCTCCGGAAATTAAAACCTATATTGATAGTATGGATTTATCCCGCTACTTTATCAAAATAGTTCCCAAAACAATAAATTTATCCATAATTGACAACCTTATTTATGACGATAAGGTAGCAATAATAAACGTGAAAAAAAATCCGACTGCAATTGTAATCACAAATAAAGAATATTATGAAAACTCAAAAGCAATTTTTGATTTTGTGTGGGAGATGATACCTACGGAAAAAATAACATATTAATATAAAGCAGCCCACTTCATCTGTTGAGAAGACGAAGGTTTATATTTTAACTTATGGTTTTGTATTCCCTCATCTTCTGACCCTCCCATATTAATATACGGAGCTTTACATGTCTTAAAAATATGAAACATAACACTGTCCGTGAGGTAATTAATTTTACGAAATACTATTGTTGCATACAAAGATAAAAATAAGTTGTCTTGTGAATACTCACCTGAATAAAATCCAACCGGTTCATTATTACAAAAAACAATATCATTAAATAAAAGCGGACTTTTCACATTTGAAAATATCACGTTATTATAATCATAAATGCTCGATAAATTACTAGGTTTCTTTACATAAGTACTGAAAAATGTTTGCGTGATTTCCCATGCGTTTTTCTTATAATCAGTTTTTCTGTATTCAATATGATAATCTGTAGTTATTTTTAATGAACGAAGATAGTTTTTTCGGATATTTTCTTTTCGTCCCAATGTTTCTGCACAATGAATCGTATTCTTTACGTCAAAAATTTGCTCCGGATAGGTATCATCCTCTGAAAGACAACTCGTATGCCATGGAAATTGGGAAGTATCGGAAAATCCTTTTCTTTGAAGATAATCAAATTGATCAGGAAATATTTTTTTAACATATGTGGGTAAGTGTTCATTTTGAAGAAGTGAGTGTGCAAAAGTATTGATAATATCAAATATACCTCTCCCCATTGGTCTAACCCAATAAAAAACGTTCAGTTCCGGATTGTCAATTTTAGGATATATACATACAGGAGAAAGATTTTTCCCATCATAATACTTGTATCCCAAACCTTCCGGACCCACTCCATACATCCCCTGCGTGACATAGGTCCAGGAATTTCCATATGTATTTTTTTCTTTTTTAAAAAAAGAATTAAATAAATCGAAATCTTTTTTTGTAATTGGGGAGAAGAGTTTATTTTTTGTACATAAATCATTCATTATGTGATTTGCACGGGTCACATCTTTGTTCATAAAAATATAAATACATATTAACTACTCAAAATTTTATAATATCAAAAAATATTTTCAAATACAAGATTGAATAACTTCTTGTTCAAAAATGTGTATATAGACCTATTGATATCTTATCTTTAATTATCTCCTGATTCAACCAAACAGGCATAATTGTTTGCCAAACAATAACTTATGTTATATAATAATAAACTTATATGGATATAATCCAGGTTACACATATGTTTATGGATGGCGGTGGTCGCGAAGAACATGTGTTTGAAATCTCAAAATATCTCTCAGCAATGGGCCATCGAGTAACTATCGTTACTTCAGATTACACTCCAACCGGCGAATATAATCTCAAAAGAAAAGCAGATAAAGTTCCGGGTATTAAAATTGTCGCATTAAAAGGTTATATGACCAAAATACCTCCCGGTCGTATACAAATACCCGATCTTATAGACTTTCTCGTTGATTATAAAGCAGATATTATCCATGCGCATGGTATGGGAGAACAACCCACGGAAGACGCATTTTATGCGGCAAAAATTAAAAAAATTCCGTTTGTTTATACTCTGCATTTTGCTCCCTATCCGGTTTATAAAAAATTACACGCAGACCATGTATGGAAAGTTATTCAAAAATATCAGGTATATAATGTGTTACGGGGAACTGACAAAATCATTGCAGTATCACCGGATGAAAAAGAAGATATTATCAAATATACCGAATATAAGGGTAATAATTTTGAAATAATCCCAAATGGTTTTGATAGACCGATTGAAAAAATAACTCCTGAGTCAATTAAGGAAACGTTTAAAAAATATGCCATCCCTGAAAACCGGAGATGCGTTGTATTTATGGGAGCATTGACAAACCCAAGAAAAGGAGCGTTTGAAGCCATTCAAGCATTCCGAAGCGCTCTTGCCAAATATCCGGATCTCCATCTTATTCTTATGGGAACATGGGACACTCGTCTTAACCTCGTTGGAAGACCCAATCTGACAATCCGGGTACTTGAAAAGCTCGCAAAAGCAAAACATATCACCGTCACAGGATGGATCGATGAAAAAGCCAAATATAATCTGCTTGCCGGAAGTGAAATTTTTTTATCACCCACATCATATGAAGCATTTGGCATTGCATTTTGTGAAGCTTTATATAGTAAAATTCCTGTTATTTCCACGGATATTGGCGGAGGTCGATATGTTGTGCGAAACGGAATTGACGGCATTCTTATTAAAGATAATGAAAATATTGAGGGATACGCCTCGGCAATAAAAAAACTCATTCATAACCCAACCCTTGCAAAAGAAATGGGAATAAATGGACATAAACGTGTTTCACAACTTTTTTCATGGGAAAAAACAGCAAAAAAACTGGAAAAAGTTTATAAACATCTTATTGAAAAAAATACCCCTCTTCTTTAAGACAAAAATCTTAATATGTACTAACTAACTTTCTTAATCGAGTTCTTTCTGGTAATATAACAGTAATATGCGAATATGTTTACTTTCAAAATATGGAAATAGTTCCAATTTACTTTACGAAGGAACACGATTTGGTCTGGATAAAAATAATATTACTTATTTAGATATCAATATTGAGAATGAAAGAGGTATTGAAAAACTTCATTGGACATCTATCCCGACCCTTTCTCCAAATAAACCACTTCCTGCAGATATAACAATCTTACAAAAAATCGCCGATTTTCAACCCGACATTATTCTTATTCTTCAATATGCAGGACTCCCCTTCCTCATGGATAATGGTGAAAAGATGAGATCAATTCTTGGAGAAAAAGGAAAAATATGTTTTTGGCTTGTTGATCTGGAAGAAATAATTTATCATAATGAGAATCTTGGCCGATTTATTGATCACATCTTCCTGAGCAATAGTGAACAGATACAAGAATATCAACAAAAATGGGGAGTACAAAAAATATTTTTTATGCCTCAAGGAGCTTACGTTGCAAAAAATTTTCCTAATAATCTCATAAAATTTGATATTGGATTTCTCGGTAGAAGACAAAGAGAAGACCCGCGCTATAACAACAGAAACCAAATTCTTGACCGCTTTCAGGAAACGTTCGGACTTGAAGAGCGGGATAGCGTCATGGATCTTGATCAAACAATACTTTTCTTTCAACAAAATAAAATAAATATCGGACTCAGTTGGAAAAACGATGTATACCTTTATTCGTCGGATCGGATTTTCAACGTACTGGCAGCAGGCGGTTTTTATTTGTGTGCATATTTTCCCGGTATTGAAAAAATTTTCACCAACCATACTCATCTTGTCTGGTTCCATACGGCTGAGGAAGGTGTACAACTTGCAAAATTTTATTTAAACAATGAGCTAAAACGTCAACAAATATGTGAAAATGGTTTTAATCTGATAAAACAAAAACACACTTATACAGAAAGGGTTATGAATATTATTAATATAGTTGAAGAAAAAACATCAGTTTTTAACGGTTTTTTATCTTAATATGAAGATTGCAGTAATGTCAGGAATCGGCAAACCAACTATTACCAACAGCGCGGGGGGTCTTGAAGTATGGACTGCTCAATTTGTTTTGGAAACAGCAAAGCGAGGACATGAAATTGACCTGTACGCAGTAAACGGCTCTTTGCATAACGACAATATTCATCTTTTTGAGATTTCTCCCTCACTCCCGGACCTCATGAAACATATATCAATGCTTGAGAATAATGCAAAAATGAAGGAAGAAATTGCAGCTTCACTTTTCACTAAAGCTATGATGATGATTAAAGATAAAGAGGCTATATATGACCTCATTATTGACAGCTGCTCATTTCCTTCATTTACCCTAAACACGGGTTATTTTAAAAAACCCACGCTTGTTATTGGACATTTTCCGGTTAACTTTGCTTTCTGGTATACACTTCCCCCTTTTTCTATTCCAGAAAATACCACATTCATACTTCCTTCAACGTTTCAAAAAGAAAAAGCAATCGGAATACCTGAAGTAAAAAAACATGTAATTCCTCATGGGATAGATCTGTCAAAATATTCATTTGATGAAAGCGGCTCAGATCAAATAATATGGCTAAGCCGAATCCATAAAGTAGTGAATAAAGGAATTGCTGATGCAATAAAAACAGCAACATTGCTCGAAAAAAAACTGAGAATATTTGCATATCTTGAAGAATCTTCAAGAGAATATTATCAAAAGGAAATAAAACCGCTCATGAATTCATATGTCAGCATTGAATTTGCAGAAGAAAATACAACCACCGATAAAAACGCTGTATTTGGAGAGTCAAAACTATTCCTTTTTCCCATTCATTGGGAAGAACCTTTCGGACTGGTAATGATTGAATCCATGGCAACAGGAACACCGGTTGTCACTTATGCCCGGGGATCTGTACCTGAAATTATTAAGGATGGAGAAACAGGATTTATTGTTAATCCGTCAGACGAAGATATTCGAGGAAACTGGATTACAAAAAAAACCGGTGTTGAAGGCTTATGTGAAGCAGTAAAACACATATATTCTTTATCACCTGAAAAATATACTGAAATGAGAAAAGCCTGCCGTCTTCATGTCGTAAAATACTTTTCTGTTGAACAAATGGTTGATCAATATATAGAGCTCTATAAAAAAATATTACATCTTCAATAATTAGCTGATGCTTATCCAACACGAAACACCGGTTATTCAAGAACAGCATACTACCCAAAAACCTAAAGAATCCCGTCCAAAAGAAACAATAGTAGATTTGTTTTCACGATATATTCGAGGACCTATTCATATGCATACAGTAGGTAAAAATCCGGAAGGCGGACTTGAGGCAACACTCACTCTTGAACAACAATTAAGTTATCTTGGGAAAATTGCATCAGCGTCAAACACAAAAGAAGCATTTCCTCTTGAATTTACCACAGTCACAAACCACGCAGAACATCTTGGACTTAATGACGATCATCTTGAAAAATGTATAAAAGAAGGTACACTCACTTTATCAGAAAGTGAGCTTATCAAATCAGGACGAGAAAAAAGAAAAATACCTAAAAATGATCCTCGTGCAATTCAAGCTGTGGGCAACGATGGATGGGGACTTTGTACACTTGAAGAAAATTCCGCTATGGCAAAAAGCGCAGCGTTGGAACTCCAACAAACAATCGCCACTTGTAAAGAAATCCAAAACCGTTATCCAACTATTGCCATTCATCCGGGAGTTGAGGCAAGTATAACCCGGGATGGCTCACTCACCATTCAGGATACTCAGACACTTAAGGATCTGGATATTGTCGTAGCATCTCCCCATGCATCAGGTTTTGATCACATTCCTCTTGCCCCTACTCCTGAAGAACTTGTTGCAATTTATACAAAAGTTGCCGAAACACAACCGATTCTTATACTCGGACACCCTTTTATCGATAAACCCATCTCGTCAGAACTCGTTCAAAGACTTTCCTCTGCAGGTTGGACAAAAGAAAATCCTCAACAAAATACAGAAATAGCAAAACAGGTTCTTGAACCCCTAATGGGCAACCTATTAACTACAATGGCTAAAAAAGGAATCGCGTGGGAGCTTAATCTGAAAAGTCCTGTTCCTTCCGAATTACAAGAAGCTTTGATTATTTTATTAGAATCACACAAAACACCAATCAGTATAAGTGTTGATGGACATCAAATCCAACAATGGAGAAAGGATGAAGAAGTATTGAGCAGATATAAAGCTAATGAAAATATGACTGATGAAGATAAAATAGCACTTGACGCTACCCTTGCAGGAGAAAAAGCAGTCGGCGTTCCTTTTCTTCTTCGTTTAACTCGTCTTTTAAAACAACTCGAAACCCATTCTGTTCACCCAGAACAGGTAATTACTTCTTCTGAAGCAAGATTGAAACAAGCAATTGCTCTGAGAAAAAGTACATTTAATTAATGTAAAATACAATATATTACTATGAAAACTATCAAAGACATCCTCCGGCATTTTAACCCGCTTGAGGACAAATATATTTCCCGCGAATACCAGTCATTCGGAGTACATTTAGCTGAGAAACTGCAGGATGATCGCAGAAAAAGCCTTTATATTAAACTCGCAAAAACATATCCGCGACCCTTACTTGAACAAGCGCTTCGATTTGTGGTTGACTCAAACGCACGGAATAAAGGCGCACTTTTTATGTGGAAACTGAAAGAACTGGGAGCTTTTAAAGCAAAAATTAAACCAAAGAACAAAGCTTAAAGAAACTCCTCAAGCACTTTTGGAACAACCACATGAGTCGCATGACCAAAATATCCGACAAGGATTATCCACTTTTTTTTCTTCACAAGATCATTCCAATCATTTGTTTCAAAAAAATCCATTATATCTTGCTTCAATACAAGCGGATCTCCTGCTAAATACATGAATCTTATTTTAACGCCTTGGCCTTGATTCCATAATTCTTTGAGTGTTTGATTTGTTTTTCCAGTCAAAAGTCTTGTTAAAATTTTTCCCGCTTCAAAAAAATTTCTAAAACGAAGTTTCAGCTTCTCTCTCTTCTCAATCCCACCATTAACTTCAGTTTTTTGCTTTATTTGAAATTTTGTAATAAAAGGAGAAATCAGTTTTCCCCGTTTTTTTATCTCTGCTTCAAGCTGTTTACTGTCTTTATTTACGATTGAAACCCACATTTTATTATCTATATCACGAAGAACATCAAGTTTCTCTTGATCTAAATTAAGCAATTTTTTCATATCATCAGGTACTCCATATACAATTGCAGGTTCCCAATCAGGATACAAACCTCTCAACATATCCCCCATTCCTTCCATACCTTCCGGAGGATAGATTGTCAAGGTCTCAAGTCCACGCCTTAAAGTTGCTCTCAATTTTTCCCTCAATACCGAATTGTTAATGAATCGCCGTAAAAATTCTACCATTCCTTTTGCATTAGTAAACAGTCCCGCAGGACTTATTAAGTCGATTGAAATTTGCTCACGATATTTTTTAATTATTTCAGGCTTAATAGCTCTCACAACGCGCATGGCCTCAACAGTACCCAAAGAGTGACAAATTAATGTAATATTCTCGCCTTTTCCCAATCGAGTCACAATATCTGATGCAATATCAAGCTTTCTCGGCATTGGTAAATCTTTTGATAAAGAAGAAGTTAAAACTGTTACATTTTCCTTTCCTTTATACATTGCAACCATTGTTTTGCGGATTGGCTCAAGATGAGAAGTTGTCATCATTACGCCACCAAAATAATATACATGTGTATTTAGCAACTTATCTCCTTGTTCTACCCGATAATCTGTTCCTTCAAATGTCATATTCCAATATTAATATTTCAAAAATATCCATATGCCCAATAGCCAATACTTCCAATCCCTTTTTCTTTTAAATAATCTGTCTTAACTCGCACCGATTCCTCATCCTCATACCAAATTACATGTCTTTGATTTTCCTCATCAACATATTCAATTCTTTTTTCTTTAGAATTTGAAATTTGGGATTTGTTTGGATTTTGGATTTTAGAATTTAGGATTTTGTTTACTTGATCTACCGTCACCGCCTCTGCTCTTTTAAGCGGTGTACCCTGATTATTTAAAGTCCAATCATATCCATACATACCGAAAATAACAGAAAGTTTTTCCAATGAAACCTTCGATAAGTAATCTTCCATCATCTGCTTAAAATCATAAGAAAAATCAAAACTTCCTCCTTCGCCAAGGCTTCGGCGGTCAAAGGGAAAATTTGGCCCCGGCTCTCCATATGGCTTGGAAAAATCATATGCCATAACCATTATCTCGTCACAATACTTACCAATTGATTTGATATCAAATGGCCTGTTTCTATAAAATACATCACCATATATTATTACAGAAAAGTGTCTATAGTATCTATTTTCAAGTGTATATATTTTTTGTACAAATACATTAATTTTACTTGCTATATCTTCACTAAAAAAACCTGATAATTCTAAATCAAGCGCCAGCTCGGTAAACCCATTTTCTTTTACTAAGTTGTTTATTTCCAGAATAATTTTATTTTGGATTTTTTCATCGTTTAATATTTTTATGTTTTTTTCATTATCCAGCATTCTCATTACTAACGATTTTTTTCCTAAATAGCCTTTTGTTACGGTCTGAAATGTATTTAATTGTATATATCCGGATTCATTTTTTTCCACCCCGTCTTCACTTACACTTATTCCAAAATACATCAGTTTATCATAGGAACTGACATCATCTTTAGATTGTGGAAGAGCCCAAAACGGAATAAATACAGATGACTTATTGTAAACAGATTTTATTTCTTTATATTTTTGATCTTGACTAATATTGGTTAAGGCTATTTTTTCTGATTTTTTTACATTTAAATGAGAGGTTTTCGATACAACAATAAATACAATAAAACCTAATAAAAAAATGATGGACAATACAAAAATATAAATATATTTTTTTTTCATATTGATAGTATAGTTTATACTTTATTATTTTTATTTCTCACTTGACAAAAAAGAAATTATCTTTAATAATGAATTATATATTTATATTGAACTTAGTTGAAATATGAAAATTACTTTATATACAGTAACAGATTGTCAGTTTTCAAAACAAGAAAAAGAATATCTTGCATCCCATACTCTTTCTTTTGAAGAAAAAAATCTTGAAACAAACCGTGATTTTTTAACAGAAATGCTCACTCTTTCAAACAATTTTGCAGGTACACCAGTTACAAAGATTGATAAAGATGACGGACAAATTGTTGTATTAAAAGGTTTTACCAAAGACGAATTCGATAAAGCGCTTGGATTTGCAGTCGAGCCAGTAACACCTTCATCTGTCCCAACAACTCCTACTCCTACAGTTACTCAACCATCCGTTCAACCTGCCGCACAAAATCCGCCAGTTCAGCCGTCTCCTCCTCCGATCCAAGATCATTCTGAACCACCTACTGAAGTTGCAATGCCTGAATCTATTTCTCCTCCTGCTCCCGTTACACCACAACTTGACATTAATCCAATATCACCCGTTCAAGAACCGCAAGCGCCACAACCACCTGAAGCTCCTAATCCTATGAATTCTGTACTCAACAATTTGCAAGATCAAGCAACAGCTACTCCTCCCCTTCCCAATATCCCCGACCCAAAACTGTAAAACACTGAGAATAAATTGCTCTTCGTTATTTAGTACGTTATAATTGATTTGTTATTTGTAGATTTATGATTTTAATTAAGGGGCGTAGTTCAACGGTAGAATAGAGGTCTCCAAAACCTTTGACGAAGGTTCAATTCCTTCCGCCCCTGCATTAGAAACTGTTTCCGAGGAACGAGGAAATACAGTTTCTTATGTCTTTCCGTAGTCCCGCTAAGCGGGACGAAGGAGGACAGTTATTCGTCTCCATGTTTTGGGTGACAAGGGTAACAAGGCAAAAAACTCCGCGAAATTTGCTCATATAATGGGTTTTAAGAGTATAGAATGGCCAAGAACAATGATTTTATATGTCGATTTTATCATCGAAGAAAAACCTTTTAGAATGTCAAATGAACTTAAGAAATTAATTAATAAATATAATTTTTAACTTGATTGCAGATTGCTATCTTAACGTATATAATGCTTTTATCTATTTATGGAAAACTTCTGGTTAAGACTTACAAATTTTTTAAGCTTCACAGGAATAAAAGATAAGACCGTTTGGCAAGACACTCTTTTTATTCCCTTTGCTTTTTATATATTAAAAAGTATATATGATTATTTTAATTATCATAAACCATTAAATTTATTATTTAAATCATTTATTTCTTCTAAATTATCTACATTTATTTTTCTTTCTCAACTTAAAGCGCTCGATGACAATGGCAATATTGATCAAGATCCTAAATATGAGATACATTATCCAACTCCTCTTCCGCAAAATAAAAATAATTTATCAAAAGCAGGTAGGCTTCGTATTGATCCTGTTTGGTCTGAAGGTGATGGCGAATGTTTAGGTGATGTTTATAACACGTTAGGTGTTGCTGGAAAAACTTCAAAAATTCAAATAGCTGATACTATTAAAGATTGGTCAAAATATAATAATCCGATTATTACCATAGGTTTTAATCCTAAAACTAAAGAACTTAAAGGTAAGTGTAGCCCAATACATTATCGTTCCGTAACAAGAAGCATTAAAACTAATATGGGAATTATCCCTACTCCTTGCCTAACAATCAAAAAAAGTAAAGATATATTAGATAGCATTATTCCAAATGATGCAGGAATAATTCAGAAAACTTTTATTAAAGATTCTGGAACGCCGGTATTTATTCTTGCTGGCTTAGGCACAACAGGGACAAGTGCTTCAGGATATATTTTAAGTAAAAATGCTGTAGCTCTGGGTAAACTTTATGGAGATGATCCTTTTTGCGTCTTAATCCACGTAGATTCTTTTGGTGGACGAACAACGGCAAATATTAAAGCGCTTTATCCCAACCCAAGTTTTTTAAATAAATTATTGCATTTACCAACATTTCTATACTATAGATCTAAAAAATTGTTTAACTAATTTTAGTTAGTATAATTTAGATATGAAATTTCTCTATTCAACTGCTTCAGCTTCAATATCAGTTACAAATAATGTTTCTTCAATATTTACTGTAAATTTTAAACAAATAGAAGCATTACTTAATAACAACGCCTTTCAAATAATATTATCTGCTTTTTTTGGCGGTTTTTTTGCTGGTTTATTCGCTTATATTTTTGAATCTAAAAGAAGATCAAATGAAAAAAGGTCTGATAAATATTACGAACACAGAAATACAATCGTGCAAATTGAACACGAACTTATTCCGGTTAGAGTAAATATGTCAAGAAATATAAGTTCTATAAATGAAGCAATAGAAAATACTAATGAAAATAATATACGTTTGATATTAAGATTCTATAAACTTGTTTTTAGCACAGGATTAAGCTTAAGACTACTTAATTTAGATTTGATTAATATATACTCTGAAACATATAGTTTGTTACAATCGATAAATGCTGATTTTGAATATATTGGCGATATAATCAAGGCCCTTCAGAATGAAATCAACAATGGAAAACCAGATGTTAATAAGCTGAATATGTATAAAATATTTCTTACAAATTTAAAAAAAGATTGTGATAAAACAGATAAAAAAACGCTTGAATTGTTATCATTTTGTCAATGTGCCATAAATATAGATGATATAAAAATGAAAAATTTATTTATAAAAAAAGGGGGTCAAATAAATTACAAAATTTCCAAAAAAGACTTAAACAAGAAGTCAAATTCAACAGAAAAACAAGAAAACTTACCATATAAAAATGGAGAAGAACGGCCTAAATTTGTTACCCCGTATTTAGACATTAAAAAAGTAATTATTAACGTTCGTTAATTTATGAATCTATTCAATAATTTTTTTCTCTTTTTGAAGAAAATCATATTAAATGAAAAAATTATTTTGATTATTTTTTTATTTAATGTCTTAATACTTTTTTTATATTTATTCAAAGCCCCATTTGTTCGTATAGATAATACAGCAATACTTTTAATGGTTCTTGTTCTTATTACTCCCTTTGCGTCACATATTAAAAAAATAAAGTGGGGAGATTTTGAAGCTGAACTATCACAAGATATAGAAAAATTAAAACTGGAAGTAGAAAAAACAGTAAAAACTAAAACGGAACCTGAAATTTCTAATAAAACCGATATATTATCAGGAGAATTGTTTGAATTGGCTTCAAAGGATGGAACCTTAGCTTTAGCTAAATTAAGAATAGAGATAGAACGACGACTAAAGAAACTTTTTGTTTACGGCAAAGAAACAAATGTTAGTGGAATAAGGGTTATGGCTCAAACACTCACAGCAACAGGCGTTATTGAGAATAAATTAAGAAATATAATTCTTGATTTAACCTCGATCCTTAACAGAGCCTCACATGGTGAAGAAATACCAACAGAAACAAAAATAGAAAACATATTAGAGATAGGGATTTCAGTAATAAATGAGTTAGATTATATTTACTTTGACAAAATTGTTGAACCATCGTCAAAGAAAATTATCGCAAAAAAGGAACTTTCCAATTACATGGATGCTAAATATGAAGTTATCACCGTAGTCCCGTTAGTTGAAAAACCCTATATAAATAAACGAGTATTAAATCAAGAACAATTAGATCAATTACTCGAAGGTTATGGAGAATACGCTGAATTTTTAGTTGGAATAAAAAAGATAGCTTAAGTATACTTAGTTGACTCCTCAAGCTTTAGAAACTGCATTGATTTTTGATATACTATTTCTGGATAAGGGACGATTTCCAGCCAGTTAGCAGTTCGGAAATCGTCCACGAGTGCCTGCATTAGAACTACTTAATGAACATAGTGAATTTAGTAGTTTTTATGTCCTTCCGTAGTCCCGCTAAGCGGGACGAAGGAGGTTTTTCTTATCTTATCCCCACTGCATAAATATCCGGATATTTATTGGTTTGTGGATTAAAGTTCGCCAGGATAAGCAATCTCCCGTCCGAGGCAACATCAAAATAATCAGAAAGATACGGACCTGAGTACACGATTTGCTTATTGGTATTGTCATACTCCACAACAGATAAATGTTCCCGGTCATTAATGATAAAATGACGTGAATCAATATACCACATCACAATAGAATCGATCTGATCGTTCGCCGTTTTGACCCCTTTAACTTTGAAATTTTTATCCTCTTTTTTGTCATATACATATAATTCTCCTTCTATCAGACTTCTGTCTTCCTTTTCCTGATTGGTAGCAATCAGCGGCGGGATAATAAAAAGCGGGAGATCGACTGTTTTTTTTGCTTTATACAATAGCTTTGTTTTATCCGGTGAAAAAGATACAACTGAAAACGAATCTGATGCAATCTTGCGAACTTCATTCGGAAAAATTTCCATTATTTTTATTGCTTCTTTTTTATTTTCTTCATCCCAAGCGGAAATGAGAGATTCTTTTGAATTTGTCACATCAAATAGCTGCAGATTTTCCTCATCAAGAGAAATGAGATATGATATGTTGCTATTTTCAAGCTCAAAATCAACAATTGCCTGTTTAAAATCAGGAGAAAATGTAATCGCTGTTTTTTTAAAATCAACATCTAAAGGAAGATTTTTTTTCAAAACTAACAACTTGAGTGGTGGAAAAAAAGAAAATGGTCTTTTATTTTGATCAAATAAATAAATACCGTCTTTTTCCTCTATTCCGTTTTGTGAGAATAAAAGCGACCGTTCTGTCTTATCGATTGTTACAACTTTTGTAAGTCCCAGATTGGTAAGAGGCGTAAGTGAAGCGTTTAAAGGAAAAAGCGTTGCGTCAGCTGAGACCACCAACTCTCCCTTAAGAACAAGTGTCTTTTTCCAATCTACATAACCGTCTTTTTTTATCTCAATCTTATATGTATCAGGCGGAAGAATAAATGTATTGTCAGTTACCCCTTTCAATTCACCGTTAATATAAACTTTGGCGGCTTTTGGCTGAGATGTTGCCGCAATTATTCCGGTTGAAGTAAAGGATTTCTGTTTAAAAGAAAACCGATATCCCCGGGCATAAGCCACAACAAACATAAACAACCCGATGAAAACGAAAAAAATGATTGATTTTTGTACTATTCTCATAAATTTTTTGTGTCATTCCCTTATTTACCCTGTAAGGGAAGGAGGAAATCCAGACTATTATTCCAACTGATGTAATTTTCGCTTGGATCCCCGCCTACGCGGGGATCACAAACAAATATCAATTAAAAACACTCCCTTTACATTTTATAAACAAAAAGATATACAATAATATACAATAGTATTAAATATACTATCTCATATTATACAGTTTCTATTTCGAAATAGATGTTCTTCCGAAAAAAAGTAGGCATTGACCTGGGAACCGCAAATACTCTTATATATATTGTCGGTGAAGGAATTGTGTTAAACGAACCGACAGTCGTTGCATATTCGTTGGAAAATAAACAAGTACTCGCAGTTGGAGATGACGCAAAAGAAATGCTTGGCCGAACTCCCGGTTCAATCGTTGCATCCCGTCCTATGAAAGAAGGCGTTATTGCAGACTACGGAACCACTTCAGCAATGATCGCCTATTTTTTGAAAAAAGCACTTCATGGTCATATCTTTTGGCCGGAAATTATGATCTCAATACCCGGAGGAGCATCTCAAGTTGAAAAACGCGCTGTTGTAGCAGCTTGTAAACAGGCAGGAGCTGCTGATGTTTATTTGATTGAAGAACCGTTAGCTGCCGCAATTGGAGCAAAAATCCCTATCTCTCAGCCTTCCGGCCATATGATTGTCAATCTGGGAGGCGGAACATCTGAAATTGCCGTTATCTCACTTGGCCAATTGGTTGCCTATAAAACAGTTCGCGTTGCAGGCACTAAGTTTGATGAAGCAATAACTCAACAGCTTCGGAGAAAATATAATCTTATTATCGGAGAACGAACTGCTGAACAGATAAAAATGCAGATAGGCAATGCTCATATTGAAAAGAGGGCGGATTATAAAGAACGCACTATGGAAATAAAAGGACGCGACTTCCAGACCGGACTTCCCAAAATAATGATGTTAGGAGAAGAAATAATCAATGAAGCATTCCAAAAACCACTTAAACTTATACTTGAAGGCATTAAAGAAGTACTTTCTCAGACTCCTCCTGAATTGTCAGCTGATATTGTCGACAGAGGGATCGTGCTTTCCGGAGGCACTTCCCTACTGACCAATATTGATAGGTATATCACCTACTATACCAGTGTCTCTTCTTTTGTCGTTGAAGAGCCTCTTTTTTGCGTCATCCGAGGAGTGGGAATGGCAATTGAAAACCTCAGCAGTTACAAAGAGGCTATCAGATAAAGATGGAGATAGACCGTTACAACAGTCTTAAATTATTATAACCTATAATAAGATATATTATCTGGGACGAATTGCTATATTTTTTACAGTCGTATTAATAATACAATTTATTAATAACTTATAGTAAATTAATATGATAAAAATAATTATTAATAAATAAAGTAGGAATCTACTGATTTGACAATATATAAAAAAATAAATAAATTGAACAAAGTGCTACAAAATAGATATATAAAGTAAATACTTTAACACTTGTAGTATAATTGCAATAATGAAAAAAATTAATATACTTGATATCGACATACAGAACGACTCAATCAAAAAAGTCCTATATACAATCATAAAAAACATTCCTCCAGAACAGTTTTTTCATATTGTTTCCCTTAACCCGGAAATATTAGTTGAGACACAAAAGAATAAAACATTTAAAGATATTGTTAAGACGGCCCAAATCAATATTGTTGATGGTGTGGGGGTTGCCCTGACAATCCAAACTCTCTTCAGAATTCCGTGTAAACGAATAACAGGTGTCGACCTTATGGAACAAGTGCTTAAATATGCCGGAAAAAATAGCCTTAGAGTAGTCTTTATAGGTGGAACTACTTATTTAGCAGAAAGTATCGCCAAGTGCTATCAGGAAAAATACCCGAAAGCGGTTTTTACCGGACTACAGGCTATAAAAAACATCAAAAAACCGACAACAGCGGAAATGGACAATATATCATCGATAGTGACTGATGTGAGGCCCCATTTTGTATTCGCAGCATTCGGTTCTCCCTATCAGGAAATCTGGCTTTGGAATAATAGGAAGCTCTTTTCTTCATCGATCTGTATGGGGGTCGGACAAGGTTTTGATGTACTTGGAGGACACATAAATCGCGCGCCTTTATGGATCCGCAATATCGGATTCGAGTGGCTATACCGTCTTGTTTCTCAACCATGGAGATGGAAACGCCAACTCAAACTCCCTCTCTTTGTCTTTCTTGTTATTAAAGAATATATTTATGGCAACCTCTTCTCAAAAAAAGATTGAATCAGAGATCTTCAAAATCATCCGTTACTACCACTTTTTTGCTTATGCCCCCTCTTTTGAGCTTATTCATACTTTTTTTCCTGACAAAATATCAAAGAAAAAGCTTCGGGATAACCTAAAACAATTAGTAAGCAAACATAAACTTTTATCACATCTTAATAACCAAACTTATATTATTCCGGACCGTCCTGAGAATACTTTTGCTTTTTGCCCTTTAACTTTTAACCTTCCTTTATATACTCTCCCCCAGTATAGTATATTCATCCAAAAACAAATGAATAAATATCAAATAACAAATAACAAACTGAAGCTGATTCAACCCTATTTAAGAATAATTTCAAGTTTTCCTTTTATTCGTATGATTGGAATAACCGGCTCAGCTTCAATGGGTAACTGTGGAAAAAACGACGATACTGACCTCTGTATCATCACCAAATCAAGAAGCCTGTGGTTCAGTCGGTTTATATGTGTTGCTCTTGCAAAAATAATGGGATTATACGGAGAACACGTATGTCTTAATTTATTTTTTGATGAATCTGATTTGACTGTTCCCATTCAAAAGCAAACAATTTATATAGGTCATGAATTACTCCAGATGAAACCAATAGTAAATAAATATAAAACATACGAACGGATGCTTATCAATAACGAATGGGTTTTCTCTCTGTTTCCAAATGCAAAAAAGAATACATCGTCATTACGAACAAAGCGATGCAATCTCGACGAGACTGTGAACAATGATAAAAAGATCGTCATTCTGGCCTGCCTTGCCGGCAGGCAGGTAAGCCCCGATGGGGCGCATCCGAAATCTGATTCTGGAGTCGCTTCGCTCCCCAGAATGACGTTTGACTATTATAATTCTCTACTTTCTCCGTTCGAAGCATTATTTAAATTCATTCAGCTTCTCATAATTCACAAAAATAAAACAGCGCTCATAATTACCCCGACCCAACTCTGGTTATTTAAAAAGGATTTTGAAGTAAAACTATCACCAAAAAAAAATTACAAAAAAATAACATGATAAAGAATCATGCAACAAATTTATATGTTAAATTTGCCTATTCAAAAACTATTTAGCAGCCTCAGCTAATGTTCTTGGAGGCTCAGCTAAAAAGTTTACTGGAAGTCCTCCTAATCTGCTTTTTAATCCATCCATATCTGTTGCTGATCTTGGATCATTTTTCAACTTATCACCACCAAAAAGCTGTCTACCGTATGATGGACTCCCGTCTGCTCTTGAAATAGCTGCCTTTCTTGCCCCAGTATATTGAACTTTATAATCATAAGTACCTCTCGTATTTCGTGTTCTTTGATAAAAATATGCCCCATTACGATCGTCATTTCTCACGCTCAAACTTACCGCAGCATAATTTTTCGCGTTCGAAGGTCCGGACAAAAATATAAGATCGTCAGAATGTCTCTGTTCAAGATCCGGATTTAAATCAGGAATAGGATATGATTGTGCATCAGTTTGTTCATTTGGATGTTCCATCTGAGCAATCATTGCTTTGGTTACCAAAAATACAAATTGATCTTTAAATGTTTTATATGCATCAGGAGCCTTCATAGCATGCACAACATCATCTCGAGTGATTCCATATTTTGCAACTTGCGCCTCAATTTGAGCAAAATTTGTTACTTTTACTTCCGGAAGAAGCCCTGCCTCTTTAATTCCTAACTTTGCCGGATCATTGGTCAATTCTTCTGGTGTTCCTGTCATATTATTATTACTTAAATATTAAATTATTAATTTTTATAAGTCTAACATTTAAGCTGATATTATATTAACACATCTGTTGCAAATGTCAAGCCTAAGACTTCACTCGACCGGCAAGACCAACAATCCACCAAAACTGAATCAGATTTACAATACTCATCGGATTAAACATACACATAACTAAAATACCAATAAAGGAAGCTATTGAGTATGTTTGTTTTTGCACAATCAAACCCTTTAAAGACAAATAAATTATGGACAATATGACAGTCAAGCCAATAATCCCTCCCTGCACCCACCAGTCAAGAATTATATTATGTGCGCTGTCAATTTATTGAAATCTAAGATTATTTTTCATGTTTTCAGCTGTTACGCGGATTGATTGTTCAATATTTCCAAATCCATGCCCGACAATGGGACTACTAAGGCCCGAAACAGCAGCAGTTTGCCATATCTCAGATCTATTTTCGAGTAACCCGCTCTTTGATACAAAGGGCAAAACTAAACATAAAACCACAAGCAATATACCAATTTTTACCGACTTGATAATGCTGACGTTTTTATATATTAGAAATAAAATAATTGTTTGAATAACAAATCCGATGAGTGCCGACCTTGAAGCAGTTAAAAAAATAAGAATAAGAACACATAAAACTCCCAAAATCAACTTAAATCGATTACTTTTTGTTTTATGTGAACTTAACAAATACGGCCAAGAGAAAAGAACAACTCCAGCTAAAGCGTTTGGATTGCCCACTGTTCCTACCAACCTCCCACTCTCTTCAGTAAAACCCAATATCAATGTCAATCCAAAAAGAATAATTATTGAAAAAAAGCTGATATTAGATAGATTTTTATTGTGATTTTTTTGAATATGTACCAAAAACGAAAAAATCATACAAAGAATCAATAAAAATATTCCCTGCAATCGATAGGGGTTGCCAAAAATACTTGTGTTCGTTTGAAAAGATATCAAATCGAAAAGTATTAAAAATACGAGAGGAATAATCCAAATATGTTGCTTTACGTAAGTTTTGATTTGGGTTATATGAAGTGAGTTTTTAAATAACAACCAAAAAATATTTATCAAAACAAACACTTCAAAAAGAATTACCTTAGGGAATTCAAATACAGAACCTATCTGAATCCACCAAGCAAAAACAAGGGAAGAAAAGAATACTAATGCTTCAATCATTTGATATTACCGACAAAGTTGACGCCGGTAATATTAGTATACAAAGTTACCAAATGAAATAAAGGCATAAATCTCTTTACTTGTGAACTGAATGGGGTAACAACATATATTCCTTTTTCAGCTTGAATAGTATATTCACCCTTACTATTTGTTGAGGTTTCAATCACCTTATCAGTTTTCTTATTTTTTGCTTTTATTATTACACTTGAAATTGGTTTTCCGGTAAATATGAAAGTAATTTTACCTTTCATAATATATGAAAAATTAGTTGCAGGTTTTTTATTTTTATCAAATTCAGCATTAACTTGTAGTACTTGGGAAAGAATAAGTACTCCGGACAAAATAAGTGTTAATATAGCAAAGACTTTACTGATTTTCATATTGTTGTTGTCTATAGACAAATTATTAATAGACCTATATTATAGCACATATATTAAAATTTGCAAATACCATTGGGCTTTTGCCAGTAAAACTGGGATTGAATAAAAATCAACTGTTATTTTTTTATATGAAGTCACTCCCGGAATAAACAGGTGGTTGTTGTCGAACCCGAAGTTGGTAATTCATTGAGTGTTCCTGAGTATCCACATACCAGTTTGCATATTCATCATTTCCCTGAAATAATGATAAGGCCGTATTTACAGCAGGTATTGAATCCATATGGGTTCCCCTTTGCGTGATATGATCTATAATATTACTGATATAAACAATATTTTGTAAAGAATCCCAATCGGGTAACTTCTTTACATACGATATCCAATCGGGATCAATAAAACTGGTATAGGCAAAATTTATTTTGCCTTCAAGTGCAAGACTTTTTATCAAATTAAAATGTCGTTTTATCGTTCTCAACACCTCTCCGGGACTGTTCCTTGAATCTTGCAGACGCGAAAAAATCGAATGCTCTTTCATCCATTCAACAACGTATGGAATTGCCGAAATCATTCTTCGTCGCACTATCGGGTTTTTTTCATCTCGAATCACAGCATAATAAGTTGGGATCGAATCAAAACCACAAATCCCCTTCACTGCTTCTTCCATTGTATTGCATTTTTTTATATTATACTCCAAAGCTCTTCCCACCAACACGACCTCCGGCACAATGTCAGTACAAATTATTCCACGAGGCGTTTGACCTGCCGGAAATAAGTCAATGAGTCTGAAAACAGTCCCAGCACCGACTCCGACAATGTAGCCATTTGGAGGAGTGGATGAAGTGCTCACTTCATTGATTAGTTGGGAATTAATATGTTCGTTTGTTACCAACATAGCAAGCACATTTCCTAATCTATCCTGTTTAGTAACATCCATAGGAATGTTTACGGGAGTATTTTGAAATCGATAATGTATCGCGGATACGGGCATAATTAATTCTGACATAGTTTGAGCTGAATAAGTCTCTAGTCTACAAAAATTGTAATAAAATCCTGCTGCGCATATGATTTATTAGATGAGGACTTGCGAACGTTTCTTTCTGGGTACCGTCCACAAATTGGCACCTGTAATTTAATAATCTACTTGTAATGATAGCATAATCTGTTACAAGATGGGGTATATGAAAAAAAAGTATTGTGTCATTCCCTCGTTTACCCTGTAAGGGAAGGAGGGAATCCAGACTAAGACAACCTTTTTGTATTAAAATAATTAGCTTAGATCCCCACCTACGCGGGGACGACAAAGAAAGGTAAAACAGAGGTGAGTCAAACAAAAAAAAGGGATTATCATACCAAACTATTTTCAAAAAAAACCAACCGTTTTGTGGATGCTTCTTTTCTGCGGAGGGTACAGGATTTGAACCTGCGCGAGTCTTGCGACTCAAGGGATTAGCACTCCCTCGCTTTGGACCGCTCAGCCAACCCTCCAAAATTACTATTAGATTATACAATAAACTCAGATTATCTTAATGAAAGAAAAACTTAGATTTTTTACATTCAGTGTTTACACTGTAAAAGTAACAAAAATAAAGATTTTGTTACTTTTACAGTGCCGCAGAGAGGAGTTGAACCTCCACGGGTTTCCCCATACGCTTCTGAAGCGTACGTGTATGCCATTTCACCACTGCGGCAAGTGTAAAATATTATATCAGTTTCCTCTTTAAACAAATTTATATATGTAAAAACAATGAAAGAAAACGACAATATTCCGACACTCAAACAACTCGTCATTGAAAGACATGGAATGCTTCCTCAGCATATGATTTTTTTGACGGTTAAAATAAAAAAATTCCCGTATGTCACCGAGGCAAAACGATATCACTTAATAAAATTTTATGACGATGAAAAAAAGGAAGTATTGTTTCAGTAAAGGTATGCTTTAGATTTATGGAAAATCCAAATGTCGAAAATATACTTGAAAAACTAGCAAAAGAACACCTAATCAATATTAACATAGATAAACACATGTGGCTTATTAATGTTGCTCACGAACATTTAATTTTTAATAAGGCAGTGTGTCTGTGGAAATTAATAAGAGCGAAAATATACTCATTCCTTCTCAAAAATACCGACCATGCAGATGTATATTACGGCCTGGGAATAGATCAACCTCTTTCTGTCCATATATTTCCCGTATATGTTGAAACTCAAGACGCAAAATAAGTGTTAATATCCCTTTAAAAAATCCCGATACAATTTTTCTATCTGCCTGTCATTTATCTGATGATAATGCCCCCGATGTGAAAGAAGCGCGCCGGAAAATGTTTTTGGAATATGCATAAGCTCATGAATGAGAGTTTTTATTTTCTCACGATCGGAAAGTTTGTCAAACTTTTTTGCAATAACCTCAATGATATAATGGGGCTCCAGACCAACCACTTCTTTAAACAATCGCGCCATTCCCCATATCCGTGCATATGCCCGAGTCTTTGCATCAAGAGAACGAATGCAATGAATATTGGATGCTTTAATATGTACAAAATCAAGTTGTTCGATAAGAAAATCCACCTGTTTTTTTATATCCGGAGCTTTTATGTATTTCATAATAATTATTAGGCTTGACAAACACCTCAAACTCTTATTATAGTAAAGTATTAGAGAAATCTATATCCATCTTACTCCAGTTTGCAGTCCGAAAGGACGAAAAAGTGGATTAGATGGGTGGATACTGAAAAAATGAAAGACAAATTTGAGTTTTTTTAGTATATTATCAATTTACTATCATATATCGGTATATTATTAAAACGGATTGATCTATCAGTCTTTCTTAAAAAAAGCATTGTTGCTTTAGCAACCGTTTTCATTGCGGTTTTATTTTTTATTCCTCAAGTTTCTGCACAAGTAGGTTGTCACACAACTCAAACATGGAACAAATTCTTGTATAAATTCCAAGGAAATTGGTCTGATGGAGCTATAAATAACGGTGGCACAACTTTATATGTGGTTAATTCAAATTATTCGCGCGTTGAACGATATACCATTACCACCGGTCCGTTTGCTTTAACTCTCGTCTCCGACTGGGGGGGGTTTGGAATTGCAGACGGAAAATTAAAACAACCACAAGGAGTTACTGTCGATACAACAGGAAATGTATATGTCGTTGATTCGGGAAATAACCGGATACAAAAATTTACCGACGCAGGAGTATGGGTTGCAACTTGGGGCACTGCAGGATCCGGCGATTTGCAATTTAATAATCCAACCGGTATTTCAACAGATGACACCTATCTTTATATTGCAGATACGGGAAATAACAGAGTTCAGAAAATTACAGTCGGAGGTGTTTTTACGGCAAAATGGGGCACTTTAGGCTCAGGCACAAGCCAATTCAGCAATCCAAAAGGAATCGCAAAATACAGCTATGGGGGAAATACATATATTTATGTTGCAGACACGGGGAATAATCGGATAATGCGTTTTAACATCGACGGAACCCCCACAGATTTATATCCAAGTTGGGGAACTTATGGAACAGCAACAAATGGTAAATTTAATCAACCTCAACGATTAGCGCAGGATAGCGATGGATATTTATATGTAACTGATGCAACCGGACGCGTTCAAAAATTTGACCAACAAGGAGTATTTCAATTGGTTTTTTCTCCTACTTGTGGCGAATCGGGTATTTCTGCCGTATCAAGTATTACCACGAATGGAAACACAGTATACGCGCTTATTCCTTATACTCAAATCAGTAAATACTCAACTTCAGGTATTCTCGATTCATATGTTGTTTCTGAAATTCAACAACCGATTGATATCGCACTCGACTCATCGAGAAACTTTTATTTTAATAACAATCATACCCAAACAATTCACAAATTTAACTCATCATTTACACCTCTTGCAGAATGGCCGGGTCCTACTCCTTTTTCAAACCCAATGGGAATTGGAGTAAATACCGGAGGAGATGTATGCGTTGCCGATACAGGAAATAATCAATTGCAAAGATTTGACACGATCGGCACCTGGCAACTCAATATTACTCCTATTCCCACAATTGGTGCATTTTCCGGACAAAAAGATGTTGCCAACGAAGCAACAGGAAAAATGTATGTGGCAGATACAGGAAATAACAGAATTTTAAAATTTAATCCTGACGGAACTTTTATCTGGGCTTTAGGTGCACCAACTCCTACTCCGGAATCCACACCCGGCCCCGGCACTCCAACCCCTACACCACCTGCAGGATCTTTTAATAATCCCTATGGCATTACGGTAGATCCATATAATAATATTTATATCGCAGATACTTCATATCACCGGATACAAAAATATAATGCAAATGGCGATTATCAAAGTATGTGGGGAGAATATGGCTCTGCTGACGGAAAAGCACAACCGCAACTTGACAGTCCTCAAGGAATGTCAATTGATACATCAAATAATATTTATGTTGCAGACACAGGAAACAACCGTATTCAACGTTTTGATAGTTTAGGAGCAAACCAGGTCTGCTGGGGGGAATACGGAACTGGTGACGGACAATTTAATGTGCCCCGCAATATCGCCGTAGACACTGTAAATCGTATCTACGTAAGTGATACTACCAACAAGCGTATTCAAATATTTGGCCCAACCACATTTGCATCAGTCAGCATCTCACAGACAAACGGAACATATATCACTGAAGGCTCAACAATAGATTCATATTCTGTCAAATTAACAACTCAACCGTCTTCAACTGTTACGGTAAGCGTGACCCCGGATATACAAAGTACTGCTACTATCTCAGCCCTATTATTCACCCCCTACAACTGGAATATTGCTCAAGATGTAACTGTTACAGCTGAAAACGATTTTATTCAGGAAGGCGATCATACTTCAACTATTACCCACACAGTGAGTTCAAGCGACGCCACTTACAATGGTATTTCTGTTGGGAGTGTTATTTCAAATATTACTGACAATGATACCGCAGGTGTCACATTAACCGAATCGAGTGGCGCAACAGCAATCAATGAATCAGGCACTACAGATACTTATACAGTAGTATTAAATACTAAACCAACCGCCAATGTAACTATTACTCTATCCCCGGACACACAATCTTCTGTTTCCCCATCCACTTTAACATTCACAACAACTAATTGGAATAGTTCCCAAACTGTAACGGTCGCAGCGATTCACGACTTTATCGCAGAAGGAGCTCATTCTTCAGTGATCACCCACACCGTAGCATCATCAGACACTAATTATAATGCATTGGCCGTATCATCGATTACAGCATCAGTTACTGATTCCGATACCGCAGGTGTAACCATCAGCAAATCCAACATTGATCTTAACGAAAGCGGATCTTCCACCTATACTGTTGTTCTCACGTCAAAACCGATTGCATCTGTATTTTTTGACGCTACCGGAAGCGCCGAGCTCACAGTTTCCCCGACTTTGTTAACGTTTTCAGACACAACATGGAATGTCCCGCAAACAATCACTGTTTCAGTTTTGCATGATAATATTGACAATGCGGTTAATCCACGAACAGTTCAAATAACACATGGCGTCAGATCAACAGATACAAACTTTGATGCAATATCTGCAACCGCAACAGATATTGATATTACCGACATTGATTCTGCAGGTATTCTTCTCACTGAAACAAGCGCAACAACTGCGGTCACCGAAACATTGACCGGCACTTCCACAGATACATATACAATTACCCTAACCTCCACACCGTCAGCAACCGTAGTCATCAACCTCACCTCAACTCTTGAGGCAACAACAGCTGCATCACAATATACGTTTACCCCACCAATATGGAATATTCCTCAAACAGTAACAGTCAAAGCAATCAATGATAATATTGCACAAGGAGATCACACAGCTTCAATCACTCATACCGTCACATCAACTGACACTAATTACAATGGTCAAGCTCCAATTTTAACCGTAACAATTACCGATATGAATGAAGTTGGAATCGTACCAACTGCTCCAAATGGCGCAGTTAATATTGTTGAAGCAGGACCTGATGATTTATATCACGTCAGACTAAGTAGCAAACCGAGCGCCGATGTAACAGTCGCTATAAGCGGTGGGACTCAGTCAACAATCACTCCTTCAACCCTGACATTTACATCCCTCAATTGGGGAGATGACCAAATTGCAACAGTATCTGCAGTTCAAGATTATATGGTTGAAGGACCACATACGGCAACAATTACACACACTGCAACTTCATCCGACACTGATTACAATGGAGAAATATCCAGTATGACAATAAATATAACCGATGATGACAATACTGTTCCGGGAGTTGCTGTCGTCCAAACTGGAGATGGCACATCAGTAACCGAAGCAGGAAATACAGACACATATACACTTGTCCTCACAAGCATACCAACTGCAAATGTTAAAATAAAAGTTCTTGGTAACAACTGGGAGGCAACAACATCTGCATCTGTCTATTATTTTACTGCATCAAACTGGAGTACTCCTCAAACAATCAGTATTCGGGCAAATGACGACACAACTATTGACGGAGGAAAAACAACAATTTTTACTCATACCGCAACATCAACCGATCTCCATTATAATGCGATCGCGATTGACAGTGTGACTGTTAATGTGAATGATAATGACTTTTCTGCCCCTGCATCAGCCCCAACTTGTGGAAAAACACCGCCTTATGACACTCCAAATCTATTTCAGATTAACACGACTCAAAATACCGCAACCCTCTACTATACCCCGATAAAAAACGATATCAGCTATTACTATATTGCCTACGGTTATCAACCAGGAGATTTGCGATTTGGAGTAAGCTATGAATTTGGTTCTTATGATGGAGTAATTGATTATACGATAAACGCTTTAGCTACAGGAACCCGATATTACTTTCAAGTCCGCGGAGGAAACGGATGTGCTACAGGTAAATGGTCGAATTCGCTTGGCGCAACAACAGTCGCAAGCGGAAGCGCGAGTACTTCAATCACCTATGCTCCTGCACAACAAACATATTCTTCAAGTTCAACAACTGGAGGAAGTTCTGCATCAGTTCAATTTACACGCAATCTCTATCCGGGAAGCAGAGGCAGTGATGTGTTTGCGCTTCAACAGTTCTTAAATGTCAATGGATATACAGTTGCCTCAAGCGGACCTGGGTCACCGGGTAATGAAACTGACTTCTATGGTAGTTTAACAACTGCAGCAGTTAGAAGATTTCAAGAAGCTCATTTTGCCCAAATACTCTCGCCTCTCGGGTATTCATCAGGCACAGGTATTCTCGGCCCTTCAACACGAGCCTACATTAACTCGGGAGGGAAGTAGAAAAAAATGTCATTCCCTCGAAGGAGGGAATCCAGACAAAAATCACTACTTTAACAACGTAAATAATAGACTGGATCCCCGTCTTTCCCAAAGGGAAGCCTTTGGCTCACGGAGATGACAAAATAACTTTGACTTTTAGAATTATTATTACTCAAACACATACACATCCATCCCCACATAAGTCATATCATATACTTCTTTTGCAGCACCAATATCAAGAGACACACATCCTCCTGTGTGAGGAGATCCGATAAATTCACGCGGACGCTGTTTTTTTTCTCCATCCCCTGTATACCAATACGGCAATTCATGAATTCCAAAATATGCATTCACGTCAGAACCGAAGTAAAATGCCATCCAATATGGCATCCAAACATTGTAGATATCTGAATATGCATCAAGCGCTTTATTTATTATCGTAAAATGTCCGCGAGGTGTTGGATAATATAAACCTGATGATATTTTATACGTCCGCAACAAACTTCCGTTATTAAAAAAATACATTGTTTGCTGCGAAATATCAATTTCAATATATCTATTTGCCAGATTACCATTTGTGTTTGGACCTACTGTTGTTTTTATCCAAACAATACGGTCCGGCTCACCTTGATAACGCGATTGAAGCATGGCCTTGATATTATCAACAGCTGACTTCGTATCCAAATATGAGTCTTGCTGAATATATTTATTGACTTTTTCATCAGTAATTTTTTGCAAATAAATACTGTCGGGGAAAAATAACACTCCATTACTGTTCGGATCATACCCTACTTGGAATATCTTCTTTAATTCTTCCTGTGAAATATATTCTTTATGCAAAACACCACTCAGATCTTGAATAACTAATTCTATTGGCAAAGAAAATATTTTTTCAATTTTTTTGTTTTCATTGGTGACTGATTTTTGTTTAACTTCATTTTGTAATTTTATCAACTTGGGCACAATAACAACTTTGTTCTCACCGAAATGAAATAATAAGTATTTTTTAAGCTCTTCAGCATCAATAATATTAACGTCCGTATTTTGAATAAAATTTAATTTTTTATTTGCATTATCAACTAATATTTCATCTTTTTTATCGGAAAAATCAATACGGGTTTGAGCAAAATTATAATAATCCTGAGTAAAAATAAGTGTTGGCAGAATCATTTTTTGTGAAAAACAACTCTGAATAAATTCAATAATATTGTTTGGAAACGATAATCTGTTTAGTTCAAAAAGCTGATCTAGTGTGGTTTTTGTTGATAATAAAATTCCCAAGTCTTTGTATGTCCTCGTGTAAACTCGATCCCGAATATTTAATTGAAATGGTTTGTGGTATGCCTCTTGCATTAACAATAAAGCTTGAGAAGAAGTTTTGTATGACAAATCCTTTTTTAAAAGAAATGTGTGCGGATAAATACGTTCCTTAAAACGAAAATATGATACAATAGCAATTGAAATCAGTCCGAAAATAAGAAGTAAAAGAATATAATAAAGACTTTTTTCATATAATTATTATAATCATAATAATGATTATTTTTTTGATCTCGTAGCTCAATTGCCTGCCCGCCAGAAGCCTGAGCCACAGGAGAAAGCGCCCATAGCTTAATTGGATAGAGCAAAAGCTTGCGGAGCTTTAGGTTGACAGTTCAAGTCTGTCTGGGCGCACTCGATAAAAAAGTGGTGTTGGCAGGGGGAGCAAGAGCTTGCGGAGCTTTAGGTTGTGAGTTTAAGTCTCACCGAGATCACTGTCAAAGTTAATATTCCGGCTTCATTAGCAATATTGGCTTATTAATTGTTTGGTGGTTTTATTGGGACACTTCAATTTAAAAGCAAAGGTAAATGCATCTTGTGAGCTGCTTGATTTTTCATTAAAGACAATGGATCGTATGGTTTTTGCCAATCAGAATTCTTTTTCGCAGCAACTAAAATAAGAGGGAAACCATTTCCCTTTGTTCCCAATACCTTTTCATTTTGATTATTTGTCAGACTCCAACCGACACTTTGCAAATCACCTATATCAATAACTTCACCTGTCAAAGTTACAACTTTTAAATCTTGTGGAATAACTTGTCCGGGATTAGCTGTTGCTTCTTTAAAAATGACTCCAATCGTTCCATTGTCTCCTATGTATCCTGCTCCAAGTGATGAAATATATCCTCCGGCATATGATACTTGCGAAGTTACTATGCGTGTTCCGTTTGGAGCAATCTTCATAACAGTCAAGTCAGTACTTCCCGACTGAGAATCACGTTGAGATTGAACAGTAAGTAAATCGCCGTTTGTTTTAATTGATCCTTCAACTCCTTGTATGGTGGCTGTTCGCGTAGTAGTCCCGTTACTGTTTACCCTAAATACATCAACTTGTTTTTGAGCATTACTTGTTGACCCCAAAGTTCCGGCGACTATATAAGAATTACCTCCTGATCTTAGTACGTCAAATGTGCTATAGTTTTTTCCTGTATTAAAAGTAATAGACATCAAATGCCCCGTCTCCGTATTAATGAGAGAACAATGAGATCCGGACGCTTCATTTGCATCATCTGTTTGTATAAAATATCTATTGTAATCGTATCCTTTCATTTTTTGAACCATCTGAAGCGGCAAATGAACCATATTTTTTGCCCCATCAGAGCCTACATGCATTATTTGTGAACCTTCAAAATTTACAAGTGCAATCATTGCTTGCGGATCAAATCCGCAGGAAGGAGCATCAGGTGAACCCGATACTGCCGAATTACAAAACGGACGAGCTGATACATTATCTGCCGATACAACCATAACCACCGGTTCAATAGGTGGAATAAATGATATTTCAGTTTGACTCCCCTGTCTGATCTGATCATCCAACATATCTGCTAACCGTACTGTCACGACTCCATTTTGACCCTCTTGTTTCATGTGTGAAGCTGCAACAACAGTACCATTCCCTCCTTCACTAACCATATCTGACTCTACTTCAGAATCACCAAGATATAAATTGCCATTTGGATCATGTAAGGTAACTTCTTTAAAGTTTCCAGATATTTGGTTCGTTTCAGGAGACGTTGCCATTGTGTCAAATTGAGAATCTGATCCGGGAGTTTTTTCACTTGTTGGAGGAGGAGGAGGAGAAGATGCTGCAACTGCAACTTTAGGAGCGGTCATTGGAAGAAATGTTACGGCCGTAAGTAATAATGCCAATCCGATTCTTCCAAATTTTGAATGCAATAATCTATCTTTTAATCTTCTTTCCATGATGAGTTGTAAAATATTAACAACTTATAGTATATCACAAGGGGATATATAATTCAACTCACTTCAATTTAATCCACTTTCCACACCGCAAAAAAAAGTAATCGTTCGAGCATTCTCCCCGAAGGCAAACAGGTTTGAAGAATAATACTCACCAAATCACGACCGTTTCCACAAAGATTCAAATACTTGACCCAAATCTTTGATATGTTCCTCCAAAAATATTGTTCTTTCTCTGTCTGCTATTGTCGGAAAATTATTTCCATACGACGGATCATCCGAATCCTCTTTCATTATCGAAAGCGGAATATTACTACTAACTTTCTCAGCAACACCCAAGGCTGTTGCATAAATCAAAATATCCTCCCAGATAAGTAGTGCTTGAGGTAATTCGCGTTTCATACGTGAAATATTTAAAATATAGTTTTTAAATCCAAGCCATGCATTGACCTCTTTTCCGTATTGTTTATTCCATCGAAGAAATACCTTACCAAAAAAATATGACACAATAACTAAAGCCACAGTAAATTCAAATGGCTCAAGAAGTCGAAAATAAGTAAAAAAATTTGTTCTTTTAAGAAGTTGAACGATAAAGATAACAAAAAGTGTGTTTGTAACATTAAATACTGACCTTAAATGAAGACTCTCTTTTTCGATAAACTGTAATTCCTGAGCCTTTTTTTTAATATTTTTTTTCCAGGAAAAAAAGAAGTCTCTTGCTTCTTTTTGATAAGCAGACATATACATTTTTATTTGATCACTCGTCACCTTTTCTCCATTTACTGAAATCTGTAATAAAAAATTATATACATTTAATTCAATAAGGCCGATATTTACTAGTTTATCGGAGTTTTTCATAATAAAACGAAAAATGTATCTGAATTTTTTTTCGTTTGATCCATTTTCATAATAATCTTCCGAGCTCATTTGAAGCATTTTTTCTTTAACCAAATATAAAACAGTGGCCGTAAAAGAATTATTTGTAACATTGCCTTGACTTACCAAATATTCCACAAGCGCAGGAGTACGACGATTTGGAGGAAAAGCAGATTCAAGCGTGTTTGCCTCAAAAATTGAGTTGTGTTCTTTACCTGTTTTTAACCAAACAAAATACCATGAGCAAATCCAAATAACTAAACCTATCAATATTAATATATACATATATGGTCAAGTAAACTAATCCGCCACACGCACCGCAAAAACAAGTAATCGTTTAAGTGTTGTCCCTGGCGGCCAGCAGGTTTGAAGAGTCAAAAACTCACGATTTGTTTTTCGGGTAAGAAATTCTACCTGAGAAGGATCAACTATGCTGTGATCTATAACGCTATATTTATATCGGAGACCTTTAAAAAATACATTTATCTCATCCCCTGCTTCCAATTTACCCAACAGGTAAAATACCGCATTATAAGTGCCCACATTCCAAAAATAGTCAGTTGAGTGGGCAAATAAAAATATATGCCCTCCTTCGCCTGGAAATGCCGTACCCATTACGTGTCCGACTCCTTTTTGCAATGCATCTAAATATATTTTTTCATCGCTCACATCAACATTCGGAATAATGCGCGCATTTGCCCCAATTTTAGGAATGACAATACTAAAGTTCGGGTCTTCAGGAATTAAGGCCTCGATGGGTTTTCCACGAATTAAACCCACTAATCCTCCTTTTTGTTCTGTCGGTGTTTTTTGAAGAGTAAAAAACGCCTCTTCCTTAGTCGTTGCAACAATATATTTTTTTTGTGTCCTTTGTTCAATCAAAAATCGTATTTCCTGACGGACCGGTAAATAAAATGTTTTTCCAACCATAAAAAGAGAGGAAAGAACAAGAAAATTCCCCAATGTTCGAAGAATTAACACACGAATATAATCACTGCGCTTGGCTTTTTTTATGTGGTGGTGAATCGATGTTGCGTTTTTCATAAGAATAAACTGTGCCAAGGGGGAGACTTGAACTCCCAACCTTACCCTTAGGACGGGTCTGCTCTATCCAATTGAGCTACCTCGGCATATACCGTATATATTGTATCATTCTTTAATAATCGGTTTCTTTACTTTTGACCTTTGTCTTTTAACTTTATATAATAAAACCATGTTTATTGTTATTGAAGGAATAGATGGTGCAGGATGCGAGACACAAGCAGTTAATCTCCAAAACTGGCTGAAACGTGACAATATTCCTTTTTCTTTTATTAAATACCCGAATTACACTGCAAACGTTGGAAAATTTATCCGTGAATTTCTTTATAATAATAAGGATTTGGATGCGGAGATGCAGTTTTTACTTTATTCAATGCAATTTTTATCCGACCGTGAATTTATTAAAAAAGAACGAAGGAATAAAGTGCTTATTGCCGACCGTTATTTTTCATCAACTCTTTGTTTTCAAACATTAGCCGGAATTCCTCTTGTCAAACAACTTCGATTTGCAGAAGATTTTGGCATGGAAAAACCCGATATGGTTTTTTATTTAAATGTCAAACCCGATATTGCGATAAAACGAAAATCAGGCGAGCAAAAAGAAAAAAACCGAACAGAAAAGGATTTTGACAACATCAGAAAAACATACCGACAATATAATGAACTCATAAAAGCTCAAGTTTGGACAAAATGGATAAATATTGACGGCGAACAAGATGTTGATGGAGTAACTAAACAAATGTTTGATATAATAAAAAAACACTTATGAACTTACCAATCGAACAAACACTCATCATTCTCAAACCTGATGCGGTAAAACGCGCATTGGTTGGAACCATAATCGAAACATTTGAAAAAACAGGACTAAAACTTCTTGCAGCAAAAATGCTTCGACCTGATGCCGATGTCATAAAAAACCATTATCCCGGTACTCCTGAATGGATAAGTGAAATGGGACAAAAAACACTTTCGAGTTTTAAACAATCCGGACTTGATGTAAAAAAACTTCTTAAGACTGATGATCCATTGAAACTGGGAACCTTTGTATATGAACGACTCATTACTTATTGGCAAGAAGGACCAATTATTGCAATGGTCTGGGAAGGACCACACGCAATTGAAATTGCACGAAAATTACGCGGTCATACTATACCAACACTAGCTCAAACAGGATCAATTTTTGCATCATACTCATATGATTCATCAGTGCTTTCCGCACTTTTGGGACGAGTTGTAAAAACATTCATCCATGCATCAGGATCAGTCGAAGAAGCAAAACGGGAAATAAAATATTGGTTTCAAAATTCAGAATTTCCAAAATATAAACGGGAAGTAGATGAGTTATATTTGAAATAAATAGTTAAAAAAGCGAAGATGTCTTTTTTTGACAATCGCCTGGGCCCCTTTAGGGTGAGGCGGTCAAAAAAAGATATCGAGCGATTATAATCTTATGAAAAAACAAAAAGCACTATTAATAATCAAACCTGACGGAGTACAACGCGGAATTATGGGTGCAATCGTACGCCGATTTGAACAAGTCGGACTCACTATAATTGGTTTTAAATTTGTCGTAGCAGATGAAAAAACCGTTATTTCCCACTATCCTGAAACGGACGTGTGGTTTGAAAAAGTAGGACAACGCACCCTTACCAATTATGCAAAAAAGGGACTTGATGCAAAAAAAGTTTTTGATACAGATAATGCCATAGAAATTGGAAAAACAGTCAAAAAATGGCTTGTCACCTATTTCCGTGAATCCCCTGTTCTCTGTATTGTGGTTGAAGGATATGAAACAATTGAAATTGTCCGTAAATTATCCGGAAACACGATTCCTATTTTAGCTGCACCCGGTACAATTCGAGGTGATTTTTCACACGATACGATAGATTTAGCAAATGAGCAAAATAGACCGCTTCGTAACATCATTCATGCTTCAGATTCTGTTGAAGATGAAGTTAAAGAAGTTAATCTCTGGTTTAAACCTGAAGAACTTTTTTCCTACGTCCGTGCTGATGAAAAAATAATGTTTCCATAACTAACACCAATTGTAAAAATTCTTACAAATAAAATACTGTTGTAATATGACAAATACCTGATATAATTCATACAACTATGAGTGAAAATAGAAAGCCAACTCCAGAATATCTATCTCTTTCACCTTCGAGTATTCCAATGGTTAATGCGTTTTTGGATAACGCTGCAACACATGGCTATTGCTCAAAACTTACTCGCTTAGAATTAATTTCACCCCCTCAAGGTCTTATTCATCCATCTGAAACCCACATTTTAACTGCAATGAATAGACTATGGGATGATACGGGAATAATAGCTCCTTTAATATCAGTTGCAGCAAATCAAGATGATACAGCTGATATTTTATATGGATTGGCAAAAAAAGAAATTCACGATTTATCTGATAGGGGAATATCAATGAAAGACGTTAGAGCTGCAGGAGAAGGTGGAACATGTCCTCGGCAAGTATTTGAAGGAATGAACACAGCTTGGCACAATATGGTAGTGGGGGTTAAACGAGTTGCATTTGAAAGAGGGCTCACTCCAAATCCAAATGAATTAGCACCAGTTGCTGCTGCATATAGGGCTGAAAATGTAAGACTATTACAGGCGCTTTCAACAAGATTAACCAAACCTATTAGCGAACTTGGTCATCGTGAATTAAAATTTAATGCCGATGGCCGCTTAATAGATGTCATCGAAAAGCTCACTGTCCCTATCATTCCCGATCCAAAAGCTCTTTTAGCCATACTCCCTAATGAGCTTTATACGGCAAATGGTCACATACGCATGCATGGTTTGGAAGATGAGTTGTATTTTCTTAGAAATTGCGGTCAAGCTGGTCATGATGTAGCAAGATATCTGATAACCTTACTTAAAGGACAAGATGCAGTAGAAGAGATACGAATAACTCATCCCAATCGTTAACCATCATTTATTTTCTCCTCAATCACTTTTATAATACTACTTATTAACAATTTTATATCTCCATTATTTTGTATCTCCATATTTGCCATACCTACACATTTCCCAACCTGTTGACCATATTTTTTCTGACCCAATCCTTTATCCCGCCGATCTACTATCAAAAATTCTCCCCAAGTCTTTGGATCCCAAGGTTTTCCTCGTTTTTTTAACCGATCAAAACGCACTACTTTTTTTGCTTTTACCGCAATAAGTTGAAAATTTGGTAACGTTCGTAAATAATTAACCTCTGCAGGATTGCGGATTCCCTCAATTATCATTTTCTTACCTGTCATCCCGAGCGAATTCGAGGATTTACCCTGTAAGGGATCCCTCCACGCGCTTACGCTTGGTCGGGATGATGAGACTGAATTTCCTCCTTCCTGCCTACCGGCAGGCATGGCACGGGAATGACACAAATATTTTATTGCTCTTTTTGCCAAAACCCCTTCCCCTTCTTCCATTCGTAGTTTATCACCAAGATCTTGTAAGTCCGCGCGGGTAAAATTGGTTATTCCTTTTTCATCAAGGATTTTATGAAGAATTGAAGATAAATTAAATGACACAAATCCATATTGTTCAGTAAGTATTTTTACCACCTCCCCTTTTCCAGACGCAATTTGGCCGACAATACCTAGATAAATTGGGTTCATATTGCTTAGATTTTATCACATCATTGTTAAACGGTAAGTCCAATATTCTTTATTGTCAATTCCCCCGCGGTTTTTTTGTCATCCCCGCGTAGGCGGGGATCCATGCTCAAATTACAATCGTTGAAATAATAGTCTGGATTCCCTCCTTCGAGGGAATGACGAAATTATTTTAAACTCCGTATACTCTCAAAAGGAAATCATAAATAGGTGTCTTGAAAAGAATCATTATCACAATTCCTAATACTAAAAACGGTCCAAAAGCAACCTTGCTTTTCATTTTTTTCTTTTTTAATATGATTAAAATTACCCCAAATATTGCACCGGTTATAAATCCAAAATACAGAGCAAATAAACCGCTTTTTATACCCAACAACACCCCTATATTGAATGCAAGCTTTACATCCCCGAATCCCATCCCCCGCCCTTTTGTAAGGAGATATATGAGCAAAATCGGCACCATTACTACTATTCCCGAACCAAAAACCAATACCAATGGAACAATATAACAATGTAACCATAAACCATTATTGCAACCTACCTGTAAAATGTATAAAATCTGTAATATTAATCCAAAGATAAAAAGAGTTACTTGCATTTGATCAGGAATAATTTGATACTTAACGTCAGTAAAGAATATAACAATAAGAGAAGAGGCTATACCAAAAAGAATTACTACTCCAATTAACCCAAAAACAACTTCAAACCATCCTCCTCCTGGTATTCCACCCGCAACCATCTCGGGCCACCCTTTCATCCAACCTCCCCCTGTCATCCAACCTCCCCCTGTCATCCCGGCGAAAGCCGGGATCCATGTACTATTTATTAAATAGATTCCGGTTTTCACCGGAATGACAATATAAGAAATGATTACAACCACCATCCCCGTTAACAACTCAATCCCCGGATACTGCCAAGATAGTTTCTTTTTACACGTCCGACACTTTCCTTGAAGAAATATATAAGAAAATAGAGGGATCAAATCAATTGCAGAAAGTTTTTGTTTACAATAATCGCAATGCGATCGACCCATTATAGATTTATCACGAGGAAGTCTGTCAATAAGTACATTTAAAAATGATCCAATAGCAGTTCCGAGAAAAAAGAAATATAAGTAAATCATTACAAAAGTATAAAATTACATCAGTTGTATTTATAGACTGGATCCCCGTCTTTCCCAAAGGGAAGCCTTTGGCTCACGGGGATGACAAATATATTACCTCGAAATAAAAAATTTTGAGAAATAAATTATTAAAACTATCCAAAATCTTCAGCTTTTATTACATCCTTTTCAAACGGACCGATAATTACAAATGTGAGTTTTTCGGGAACAAATATTTCTTTTGCAAGAGATATTATCTCCTCTTTTGTCACTTTCTCAATCTGTTTTATCCGATCTTCAGGCGAATCGGTTTTATTTTCATGCAACTGTTTCATTCCATAAAAATGAGCGATATTAAATGAATCTTCAAGAGCTAAAAGAAGTCTTCCTTTTAACATTTCCTTCGATCGTACAATATCTGCATCAGAAATAGTTCCTTGTGCAATTTTATTGTGTTCTTTTTGAGTCGCGTGTACCGCATCCTTTACCTTTTCAATATCTTTTGCCACTCCGGCTTGGGTAACAATATTTCCAATGTCATTATACTGCTCGATACCTGTTCCAATATAATAACAAAGTCCCCTCTTCTCCCGAACCTCCTGAAATAAACGAGATGAGGCTCCCCCGCCAAGAACAGTCGCAAGCACTTTTAATGCCGGTTTTCTCGGATCATTAATGGTAAAAGTCGGGTATCCAAAACAAAAATGTGCCTGCTCTGTTTTCTTAGAATGAATAAGTATGTGAGGCTCTGCAAAGCTATTCTTTACATTAATAAACATTGCTTTATTCTCCCGCTTCCACCCACCGAATTTTTCCTCGATTATTTTTTGAAAACTCAGAATGTTAAATTTCGAATTTTTATTTGTATTTAAACCGCCTGCCACAACAAGCACTGCATTATTTGGATGATACAGTTGACTTCGATAATCAGTGAATGTTTTTCTATCAAAAGAAGTTACTGTTTTTTTAGAACCGGCAATATCATACCCTAAAGCATTTCCTTTAAACATCACGTTTTCAAAAATATCCCCGATTCTTCTCTGAGGCATATCTTCATACATATTTATCTCTTCGCAGATAACACCCTTTTCTTTTTCGATTTCAGTAGGATCAAAAAGTGAATTTAATAGAAGGTCTGAAATCATATCTACCATTTGTTCAAAATGATCAGTTGACGCTTTTACATAATATCCGGTGTAATCTTTTGATGTAAACGCATTCCAATAACCGCCCATACCCTCAATAATTTGAGAAATAATCTCAGGATTTGGATATTTTTTACTTCCTTTATAAAACATATGTTCAAGAAAATGAGATACGCCGTTATTTTTTTCATTTTCATATCGTGAACCTGCACCAACCAAAAGAAGGGTAGTTATAGTCGGGAAAGTATTTGTATCAATAAGTAATACGCGAAGACCGTTTTTTAGAGTAAAAAATTCATTTTTCATCATTCAATTGTACCTCAAGACCGTATACTTAGCAATATCATTTAGTGTTGAAATATTTACGATTTGTGATATACTATAGGGATTAAATAGTTGTTATCGAATAACATCATGTCAATAGAAGCGGCAACAAAAAAGTCTCATTTATCATTACGGCAAGTTGCGGTTGCACTCGCTTTAGGACTAACAGCCTATTTAACTGCGCATGGAGTTGCAAATGCTAATCCACCAGCACCAGCCGCAATCTCAGAAACAGCAACAGTCCCCAACCGCATAATTGAAGCCACTCCCATTATTTCACCTGATGGAACAAATCTATTACAAGGACCTTTAAATACATCAGCTATCGGATGGAGTCAAGATGAGGGAACTCTTGCTCATATAAGATTTAACGGAACAAAATTTAGTCTTGAGATGGCAAGACTTGACGGAAAACACCCGGTTGAATATACAAGCACATTTTTCTTACCACCACGGTGGCACGATTCAGGAAATGCAAGAATTTTTGTGAATACAAATCCTGCAAAAGCTCTCGGTGGATGTGCACAATCAGCTGAACCCAACAGTCCATTATGTACAGGAGTACAAATTGAATCTGCAGTTGAATTAATGCACGGACTCGGAGATTCAGCAATATATTTTTTCCGTGACGATAAACATATCTTCTCTCTTGATCTTGGAAACACAACAGCTGTAGCACTTGAAAGTATTGGAGTCGACAAAATGATTATGCAAACCACCGACACTGATCAACTTCCACCCACTCATTTACTCAGCACTAACTCAACTCCAGACACATTAACATTAGTACAACCTTCTCTCAATCTCGCTATTCCCGTTGATTTAAGCGCATTTAGAGCTCCTGACGGAACTCGTATCGATCCTTACGCCCAATTAACAATCACAAGATTAAATCATCCATCTAATCCTGACGGGCAAATTGTCGTATTTGACAAAACAACCCGCTATTTATATTATGCCAACGTTGATAATCAAGGTCATGCAACAGTTACAAGAGCAGTTAATAGCAGAACTGATTCTGGATTACAACTTAAAAATCTAGGTCCAAACTTGGGAGGACTCTATTTTGACGGAAGTAGCTTCCGATTGCTTGGAATAATATGGAATGGTCAAAACAACAATTCCGGCACTAACTACGAACCAGTTCCAAGTATTGCAACAGATTTTACGACCGCACAAAATCCTTCTTTGATTGGTATTCAACCATCATCTGATGGAAGTATGACCTATTATGTAAAAACACAAACCGACAATTTTCAAACTAAAATTTTTTCAGTTACAAGAAAACCGAATGGGACTGTTGAAAAAATAAAAATTGCACAGTTGTCTCAACATCATTTGCCATCTAATCAAGAGCAGGTTTACGTTGATAAAGACGGCAACCCTCAATTAGTAGTCGGCGAGGGATGGGGAGATAATGAGAGATATGGAATATTTTCAGAACCAAAAGCCGTGATACATATACCTATTATTCTTTCTCAAAAAGGTCCTGCTGTGACTTCTCCGCAACACAATTTTAGATTGTCCCTATCTCAACAAAATTTAAACAAAACTAGATCTAATAAGACAAGCGCTTCAACTTTTTAATCTCAAAAATATTTTTTATCAAAAGATCCACTGGTTCAGGAATGATAGGTTTAACTTCAGTATCGGGCTCAGGTAGCTATCCTTGCAGAACTTCTGTTTGCTGTTTTTTGACAGTATCCTTAGGTTGAAGAATTTGTTTTACCTCTCCCCGTCCTTCCCTAAGGATATCATACATTGCACCACGTCTTATTGCATTACGTTCTTTATTTCTTTGTGATAACCCACCAGCACTGTCCCATGTTGCAACCCTATTCATAATCTTGCTTTCAATATCTGCACATATTTCTGCATTAGTTTCAAAATGATCATATTGTGCACCCGGTATATTATATGCTTCAAGCTGAGTAAGTGCTCGGGCTTTCATACGATCCCAAACTGAGGCAAGTTGTCTGTCTTTTTCTGTGACATCCGGATCATGATCTGCGACTTTTTGCCATGCAGCAATTGCCTCACATGCATATACAAAGGTCTCAAGTCCTTTTGCGGTTTTCATATAATTATCACTCGTTTTTCCCCATCTGAATTCAATGACACCATTGTTACGTATTCTAAAGGGAAGACCTCTTGGACTATCTGAATTATTCTCATATAATGGTTTTGCCCAGTGCTTGTTTTCATCTCCCAATGGATGAAACTCACGACTTGCGTCAATGCTATCTTGAAAAAGTCCCGCTGCCTTTGACATGTATTGTAATAAAAAAAGGTTTGAGTCTAATCTTTTTAAGCCACCTATGTTTAAATGTATTCCTACAGTATTATCCGATTCAATTAAACCTGAATGAAGTAAGAGAAGAAATGCTTTTAACTGTTCATGAGTTGAGGCTGATTTTGGTAAAGGTACTTCCCGAAGTGCATCATATGTAACAGGAAGACCAACTGCTTGGAGGGAGTCTATATTTTTTGCCTGCTCATCTGAAGTTGTGTGATAGGTACGATTGTATTTTTGGGAAAACCTCATCACCTCCAATTCAAGTCCAACCGTAAGTCTTCCAAACCTGTATTTATCTTCTTTTTCATTTGCTTTGTGTAATGTGCTGTCTAAATGTTTTGATACTCTTTCTAAAAATTCATCTTCACCAAGCATTGTTTTTATTCTCTGTAATTCTGCATCACATGCTTCTTGAGAGCTAAATCTTTTTTCTATCTCTATTGGGTCTTTTATACCAAGGTATTCACATAAAAAGGGTTCTTTCCATGAACCGGTTGTAAGGAGTGTTCCTAAAAGGAGAGGTTTAAGTTCAAGATCAGAAGATATTTGTCTATCAGAAGGTTCAATGGTAAGAGTCGGACCTTTTGACCAAAATTCTCTGGCATTTTTATGCTTCCATAAATCATATGTCCTGTTTTCCAAATCATACCAATTGGCTTCTGGTCTTTGTGCCCCAACTGTTTTAAATGCTATATCTGGCTTGACCTTCTTTGTCCCGGCTTCTTTTAAAACAGCTTTAATGTTTGGTGTACCTATTTCTCCTCCTGGTTCATTTCCCATATATCATTAAATAATACAATATTAATTGCGTCTTAGTATTTATATTTAACCACCAATAACACCACCACCGCCTAAAGATGTTCCTCTTGAATCAGTGCTCATCGAAACAGGTTTTTCTTGTAATATTCTTTTTACTTCTCCTCTTCCTTCCCTAAAAACCTCATACATTTCATTACGTCTTTTTGTGTTGTGTTCTATTTCCTGTGCAGGCAACTCACCTTCAAAATTTCCTGTTGCTACCCGATTCATAATCTGACTTTCTAAAGCTGCACATTTTTCTGCATCTTGCTCAAAATAATCATACTTTGCACCATCAATCTGATATGTTTGGAATTGGGAAAGTGCTTGACTCTTCATACGATCCCAGACTGAGGCAAGCTGTCTCTCTTTATCAGTTACATTGAGATATTTATCATTGACTTTTTGCCATGCAGCAATTGCCTCACATGCATACACAAAGGTCTCAAGTCCTTTTGCATATTTCATATAATTACTACATTCCCCCAACCATCTGAATTCAATTACCCTGTTTGGACGCACAACAAAAGGGAGACCCCACGAAGAAGAATAATCACCCTCATATAAGGGCTTTGCCCAATGTCTATTTTCTTCACCTAGTGGATGAAATTCACGATTAGGATTAATTTTCTCTTGAAAAAGTCCAGCCGCAGTTGACATATACTGTAATAAAAAAAGATTTGAATCCAACCTCCTCAATCCACCTAAGTTTAAGTGAATTCCAACAAAGTTATCAGCTTCAATCAGGCCCGATTGAAACATAAGTAAAAAGGCTTTTAGTTGTTCATGAGTTGATGTAGATTTTGGTAAAGGTATTTCTCTTAAAGCATCATATGATATGGGAAGACCAACTTCTTGAAGTGAATCTATTCTTTTGGCTTGTGTATTTTTTGTATTTTTATATACGTGCAGAAATTCTGCAACCAAACCCCTTACTACCTCAAGTTCAAGTCCCACAGTAAGTCTGCCAAATTTATATTTATCTTCTTTTGCAACTGCTTGGTTTAACATACCATCTAAGTATCTTGAAACTCTGTTTAAAAATTCATTTTCTCCAAGATCTTCTCTCATTTTTCTTAATTTTGCATTGCATTTTGTTTGTTGACCAAATCTTTTCTCAATTTCCTGAGGATCTTTTATACCAAAATATTCACTAAGAAAAGAAGCTTTCCAAGAACCGCTTGCAAGTAATGTACCTAAAAGTAAGGGCTTCAACTCTAAATCGTTTGAAATCACTTTCCTGGAAGGCTCAATAGGAAGAACAGGTTCTTTTGATAAGTGCTCATTAGTTTCTCTATTTCTCCAAAGGCTATTTAATCGGTCATCATGTTCACGATAATTTGCGTTTGGCCTTTGTGTTCCGACAGCTTTAAAAGCAACGTCAGGTTGTACTCTTCTTATTTCTGTTTCTTTTAATACTGCCTTAATATTTTGAGGCCCTATTTCTCCCGATATATTTACCATATTGTCATGATTAATTATAACAAGAATATTTTCTCTGTTTTCGCATATAAATTTTTAACCTAAATTTACTGCTATAATTATTTTATGAAATCTCCTCCTGTTAAAGCAATAGTAGCTCTTTGTATAACCGGTGTTTTGGGCGGTTTTGCTCCTATATTTATGAAAATAGCTTTTAAAGAATTTACGCCCGTACAAATTGTTTTTACCCGCTTCTTCTTTTCATTTATTATTCTTTTTTCCATTGCTTTATTTACAAAAAAACTCACGTTCGATAAAAACGATATCCCTCATATTATTTTGGCATCTTTATTATTTTCTTGTAATATTTTTTTCTTTGTCTTTGGCTTGCAATACACAACAAGTATTGCCTCCCAACTTATGTATTTATTAACACCAACATTTGTTATTATTTTGTCGCATTTTTTCCTCAATAGTTCTGTTACTTCAAAATATGTTTTGAGCATAATCACGGGTTTATTAGGAGGAATTATTCTTATAATCGGAAGCAATGTATCGCGCCTTACGAATTCACTCGGAACCACGTTAGGAAACGGCATAATACTCGGAGCTGTTTTTTCGTGGAGTCTATATATCATTATCTCAAAAAAATTAAGTAAAAAATATCATCCGCTTAGTCTCATTGTTGCAAATAGCGCTGTCGTGGGAAGTATTGCAATGATATTGTTGTTTACACAACGCATTCATATATTCTCTTTATACTTTAAGGCTTCACCACAAGTAATTATAAGTTTATTATTCTTAATAATATTCAATAGTGTATTATTTTTCTTTCTGTATCAATGGAGTATTAAACTCGCGTCTCCCTTTGCCGTATCCATTTCAACATATTTGAGCCCCCTTGCAGCAGGTCTTCTTGCAGTTCCTTTGTTTGGAGAACAAATTACCTTACAACTTATTATAAGTGCCCTTTTAATCGGAGTAAGTTCGTATTTGACTTTTAAGAAAGAAAGGAAATAATCAATATACACCGCTTTTTTTACTTATTGTTTTTTAACTGCTCTTGACTTCACGCATTTACTGATTTAGACTCAAAGGGACAAAGATATGCCTACCGAACTTGCAAAAGCTGCCCGGACTGAAGCTGGCTTGACAGAAAATCCGCTTTTTGGAGTACTGACTCACGGATATCAACCGCCACGATTATTTTCTGTTGAAATGGTATTGGGAGAAAAACCATATCACGCAGGTTTTTCTGTTGCCCCTGAAGTAAATAACAGTATTACCGGCCAAGTATATCGACCAATCCTCAGTGAAGTCGAACATTTACCCGCAGGTCTAATAACTTCAATCTACGCTCCCTTACGCTCTTATTTAAAAAGAAATCAACCCGCTCTATTTGCCAAGATGCAGGAAGCGGTTAGAAATACACAGGATCGGGAGCACTGTGTTCTTGGAGATCCGCTTGTACACGTGATTTTACCCTTACTTCCCTCTGAAGATCAACAAATGCTTCTTGAGGCAGGAAAACAAGCGTTTGTAAGTGACTTCGGATTTGTACCCAAAGGATTGTGGCTTCCCGAAACTGCTGTATCAAAAGAAGTTATCCATAATGCTGCGCTTGCAGGATATGAATTTATTCCCCTCCGCGACAGTCAAATCACTCATGTTCCGGGAAACGTTCGCCTTGACGCAAAACATAATATTTGCTTTGTTCAAACAGGTGAGAATGAAGAAATAGCCATACTATTAGGAAATTCGGGGCTGAGCGGATTAGTCTCATATCATGGTTGGACCACCCATAATGCTGAAGGATTTATGAAAGGTAGACAACAAAATGAACAACAAAACGGATGGAATGCCTTAATGATGATGGACCTTGAACGGTACGGTCACCATCAAATTGGTGCAGATCAGTTTCTTAAGCGAGTTTTGGAGATCCAACATAATTATGGCTTTACACCGCTTAATATGCGACATTCGCTTGAACAATTTAGAGCTGGTCACGAAAAAACATATATTGATGTGGTAGAACAATCAAGTTGGAGCTGTGACCATGCTTTAGGCAGATGGACAGGAGGATGTGGTTGTGACAATCCTTCAGAATCGGCCTTGAGAACAAAACAGGAGTTTTATTCAAACCTGATAGCAATGAACGGTTTTGTTAATACCTCTCTCAACGCCATATCACCAAACTGGAGAGATGAATTTACACATATTTTTGCTCTATTTTCTGATGATATATTTACGGGCGTAAATTTTGGACCTCAGCTTTTTGATAAAGTTTTAAGTATGGGAGGAAATGAAGAAAAAGCTAAACTTTATTTGGCAAAAATTGAAATAATGGTTGGTATGACAAGCTGTGGATGGTTTTTTGGAGGGGAAAACCGACCTGAACGGAATATCCCATCCTCTATGATAAAAGGAGTTAAGGATTTATTTCCAGATAGCTTTTAATAGAAATTAAAATTTATTTGTGGACCCACCGGGACCCCCTACGTCACTTCGCTACGCTCAGTATTGTGCTGAAGGGAAAGTGAGAAGCCAGATTTCGGGATCAAAAGACCATAACCCTCCTGAAGGTGCAACTTGTAAAACGATTTGAGTACCATCTCTATTCCAATCATAATCTGAAACTAAATAACGCGTTCTGTTCATTTCCACATTAAAATTTGTCAATTGTTCAATCGACTGGCTTTTTTTCAGAAATAATTCCGTCCGTAAAGTATTTGCCCTTGATTTAGGAGCTACCCAATTGGTATCAGCTCTGCTTGAGATAAAAGATAAAAAATTACCGGAAGGAGAAAAAATGCCATGTTCATCCCAGGTAGTTGGGCTTTGAATAAAATTTTCTACCCCAGTACCATCAAGGTTTGCCTGATAAATGTCATCGACATATGCTTGGCCGTTAACTGTATAGGAAAAAATGATTTTTTTTCCGTGGAAATTATGAGTCTCATAAAAACCAGCTCCCACTGGCTTAACCACTCGATGGTTGAAAAGTATAGCTGTTCCTTTTTTAGTCATATCGACTGACGCGATATGTATTTGCCATCCATCCCAGGGATTTTCTCCGCCTGGTGTTAATTTTGTCCAAGCTGGATTAGACTTACCAGTAGGCAGTCTTTCGGAAAAAATCAAAAGCGTACCGTCTTCGTTAAAATGCGGATGAAGAGCGGCGTGGAGGGCTGGGCTTTCCCAGATTTTCTGGGCATTACTCCCGTCTTTGTTGATTATCCACAAATCATTATCTATTCCAAAAGAAATATGGTTATAGACTCCATGTGTAGAATTGGCATTTTCCACCTGAAACACAATATTATCTCCATCGGGATGCCAATCAGGCTGACCGATAAAACCTCGTCGCAGAGAAGCTTTGCAGGTAACACACTGTCTGTTAGCCCCGCTCGAAACCATTGTATATATTTCAGTATTTTTATTAAACTCATTAACAACTGCGTCAAAAGCGATTAAAGAATGAGCAGTGCCATGGTACCAAGCAACTCTACCGCCTTTTTTTGTAATTAAATTCAGACTGTTTCCAGATGAAACCGGAGAAAGAGAGTGTGTATTTTTTCGAAAAAGAAACTGTCTTCGAAAAACTAAAATCACAAAAATAATCAGCAGTAAAATTATCAGCAGAATAAATCTTCTACGCATATTGTTATTATAGAACTTTTCCCGATTCATTTAACACGAAAAAGAGTATAAATTAACAGATTTTGACAAGTTAAAAAGTAGTCTTACTAAAGAAGATGTGTCAAAAGATAATGTCTTATTAAAGTTAGTGAGCCCACCGGGACTCCCCAAACAAATTTGTTTCACAAATTTTTCGGGGTAAACTTCTCGTCCCAGAAATTAGTGAGCCCACCGGGACTCGAACCCGGAACCAACAGCTTAAAAGGCTGCTGCTCTACCAGTTGAGCTATAGGCCCTGTAAAATTCTGCAGAATTTCACAGGATGAACCCCTGTTTCGCTCTGCAAAATAATAGACTTTTTTATTGTATCAATCATCTAACTTTTTATCAAGTAATTTATTTCAAATAAATTACGATTAGAATTTTTTTACATTCGCCTGGGGCCCCGAAGGGGTGAGGCGGTAAAAAAAGCTGATCGTAATTTACTGAATTATCCTTGCTCAATATCCCTTGTTCTTCTTTCCTCCACCCTCCTCGTACTTATAGCAAGCCATTTTTTTCGGATTCGCAAATTTAAAGGAGTAACTTCAAGCAATTCAGTTTCTGAAATAAAATCAAGGCACTGTTCAAGAGTAAGCACAGTCGGAGAAATTATAGTTGCCGAGACTCCCTCACCTGAAGACCTGTTATTGGTAAGTTGTTTTGCTTTGCAAATATTTACTTCAATATCATCCGACTTATTTGCAACTCCAACAACCATTCCCTCATATACTTCAACTCCCGCAGGAATAAATAATGTTCCCCTTTCCTGGATTTTTCCAATTGAATAATTAAAAGAGGTTCCTGGCTTAACAGCAATCAGCGCCCCATTTCTGAAATTTTCCATTTTAACTCCTTTTGGTTCATAACCTAAAAAATACGAATGAAGTTGAGCGGTTCCTTTTGTTTTGGTAAGCAGTGAATTTCGGATACCCAGAAGATTTTGAGTTGCAATTTTATAAACAATTCGTGTTTTTTTTCCATCTTTTTTCATATCCTTCATAGACGCTCTTCGCTTTCCCATTTCCTCAGTAATAAGCCCAAAGAATTCTTCATCAACCTCAATTGTCACTTCTTCATACGGTTCACAAATCTCACCCTCAATTGATTTATAAATTACTTGCGGTTTGGATACTTCCATTTCATACCCCTCACGCCTCATCGCCTCAATAAGGATCGCCAAGTGAAGTTCTCCCCGACCCGCGACTACAAACTTTGACGTCTGTACGTCATCCTTCACTCGAAGTCCAAGATTTGTCTCGATTTCTTTCATAAGCCGCTCATGAAGTTGACGGGATGTTGAATATTTTCCTTCTTTTCCGGCAAATGGACTGGTATTTGGACCAATGGTAATTTTGATTGTTGGTTCCTCAACTGCTATTGTCGGTAAACTTTCCGGAAACAAAGGATCACACACGGTTTGACCAATAGTTAGCTCAGGAATCCCTGCAATTGTTGCAATATCACCTGACGGGACTACCTCAACTTCTTTTCGAATTAATCCGGTTGTGGTATACAATTTTTGTACTTTATACAAGCCAATAATTTTATTTTGATCGACAAGTGCAACATTCATATTTTTTTTAATAGTGCCTTGATTTACTTTTCCAATACACAAACGCCCCACATAACTATCATAGTCAAGTGTTGAAATAAGCATTTGAAGTGGTTTTTCCTCACCCACTGCTGAGTTTGGTATTTCCCGGAGAACTGTTTCAAAAAAGGGAACAAAATCACCCTTCATATCTGCTGAATATGTTTCAGGAAGTGTATAAAAAGCTTTTCCATCACGTCCGACTGCAAATAATGTAATAAATTCAAGTGATGAATCATCCTCTGCAAGTTCAAGAAATAAATTCTCTACTTCTTGAAGAACTTCAAGTGGTCGAGCATCGCGTTTATCGATTTTATTGATAATAAGAATCAGTTTTAATCCTGCCTGCATTGCCTTTTTCAAAACAAATTTTGTTTGAGGAAGTGGGCCCTCAGCAGCATCAACAAGGAGAACGGCACCTGAAGCCATATTGATTGTACGCTCAACTTCTCCACCAAAATCTGCGTGTCCGGGAGTATCAATAATATTTATTTTTGTATCTTTATAAAAAATTGAGGTGTTTTTGGCCAAAATGGTAATTCCCTTTTCACGCTCAAGTTCATTGGAGTCCATAATAAGAGTCTCTGTCATTTCTTTTTGATTATCTCGGAATGTGTGTGTTTGTTTAAGAAGCGCATCAACCATGGTTGTTTTTCCATGGTCAACGTGGGCAATAATAACAATATTTCTAATTTCCATAATAAGCAAGGCAGAAGGTAAAATAAGTAAAAAAAGTAGAAAAGATTGTTTATCCAATCCAAATCTATCCCCTCAACTTCTGTCTATTTGTGAAAGTATAATTGTATCATTTTTACCCATTGTATGCAACAGGTTATTTTTTTCAGAACAATAAAATTACAATTGGATTCAATAATACGATACAAAATTCAATTAACAATATTACTTAGCAAGTTGGAAAGGAAAATACAATATTTCACAACTAATCGATGGAATTTTCTTACTCATTGATTTCGGTTTATAACCCTTTCCTGCGTTTACTATTACTTCATAACTCACGTTTTGTTGCATATTCGGAAAAACAAAATTACCTTGACTATCTGTTTTTGTTGTTTGAGATTCTCTAAACTTTAATTTGGTAGTAACTTTTACCTCTTTGTTCGTAAGTGGAATATCTCTAAGGCCATATTGATTATCTTTATCTATATCAACATATGCTGTTCCAACAAGTGAAGAACAGGTAATATCTTGCGCGAATGACCTATTTGGAAACATTCCAATAGATATTATTGCCAATATTGCAATAACAAAACCAAATACAATAATATTTTTCACCCGATTGTCTTTCATATTAATATGATAAATGTTTAATAATTAGAAATTATAAAACAAGATGTGTTTATTATCAATAGTATACAGCTTAAAGAATTGTTCCCAATTTGTTCCGAGACTACGATTCGAACGTAGATACTCAGATCCAGAGTCTGAGGTCCTATTTACCTGCCGAAGCTATGTTCGAGGGCTTGGATTCGAACCAAGATACTCAGATCCAGAGTCTGAGGTCCTACCATTAGACGACCCTCGATATTTAAAGCGAAGGCAGGCCATTAGACCATCCTTCGCTAAAGCTTCAAATAGCAAAGCGATCTCGGAAGACTGAGACTTATCTTACTACAAAATTAAGAATTTTTCCCGGAACATACACAACAGTATAGTTTTTCCCTTCAATATACTGCTTAATTTTTTCAGAAGCAATTGCCATTTTTTCAACCATATCTTGAGTAGCAGTTGTCGACACAATAATTATTCCACGCATTTTTCCGTTTACCTGTACTGGAATTGTTTTTTCCTCATCCTCTTTAATCTCCCCAACTTCCGGCCAATTGGACAAATGGATTGATTCTTTTTCTCCAAATACATTCCTCCAAATTTCCTCTGTCATAAATGGGGCAAACGGCGCCAGGATTTTTAAGAATTTTTTTGCCTCTTCACCGTTTAATATGCAATGTTGAACGTTTATCGATTCTTCCCAAGCATTAAGAAATTCCATCATTGAAGCAATAGCTGTGTTGAACTTTATCTCCAAAATATCATCAGTAACCTTTTTTATTGTTTTGTTTAATTTTGTAATTAATTTGTTATTTGTTATTTGTGATTTGTCATTTTGCACTCGATATTCCTGATATATCTTCCACACACGTGATAAAAATCGATATACTCCCTGTAATGTTTTTGTTGACCAGGCAATTTCCTGTGAAAATGGTGCCATAAACATTTCATACATACGCAGTGAATCTGCTCCATATTCAGCAACAATATCATCAGGATTAATTACATTACCAAGAGACTTACTCATTTTACGATTGTCCCCGGCGAGCACCATCCCAACATTACGAAGACGTAAAAATGGCTCCGGAAAATCAAGCAATCCAAGGTCTTGAAGCGCTTTTACCCAAAAACGTGAATACAATAAATGAAGTACTGCGTGTTCTGCTCCTCCAAAATACCAATCAACCGGCAACCACTTTTTAATAGAAACTCCAAACTCAAAATTCCACATCCTAATCAAATCAGAATTTTTAAATTCCAAATTATTCTGTTTAGAATTTTGTAGATTATTTATTGAAGTTTGTTTAGATTTTAGGGTTTTGGATTTAGGGTTTACATTTTGCAGCGCAAAATGTAAAAAATACCAACAACTCCCTGCCCAGTTTGGCATTGTATCTGTTTCTCTTCGCGCAGGATTACCACATTTCGGACAGGTTGTTTTGACAAAAGAATCAATATTTGCCAAAGGCGACTCGCCGGATTCTCCCGGTTCATAACTTTCCACATAGGGAAGCTTAAGGGGTAAATCATCGTCAGACAACGGTATCCAACCACGATTTGCATTATCAGTCTCTTCGTTAGTCGTTATAGTTTGTTTACCTTCTAAAGTATCGCTAAACGAGATAATGTTAAGAGTTTCATTTTTGGCACAGTTATTACAATACACCATTGGTATTGGTTCCCCCCAATATCTTTGCCTAGAAAATATCCAATCACGCAGATGATACGTAACTTTTCTTTTTCCCCATCCTTTATTTTCTAAATAATCCATAATCACTTGTGTTGCTTTATGAATATCCATTCCATTTAAAAAATCAGAGTTAATCATCGTACCTTCCGTCTCTTGTACCTGCTCCTTACGATCAATTTTTGAAACATCTTTATCAATTCCCACCACTACTCGAAGTATTGGAATATCAAATTCTTTCGCAAAATCAAAATCGCGCAGATCATGTCCTGGCACTCCAACAACTGCACCCGTCCCAAATCCTGCAAGAACAAAATCAGATATCCAAATAGGAAGTAAACGTCCGTTTAAATTATTTATTGCATAATAACCAGTAAACACACCTGTTTTTTTTCTTCCTTCAGTTTCACGCTCCATTTCAGTCTTATTTTTTGTTGTATTTACATATTCATCGATTTTTTTATAATCTTCATCGGCTACCTTAACCGTATTATTCAGAATTTTCTTAACAAATGCATGCTCAGGCGCAATTACAATAAAAGTAGCTCCAAAATTTGTATCCGGACGAGTTGTAAAGCAAGTAATATTTCCTATAGAACGCGTAGTGTTTGTTGATGTATCATCTTCGGAATTCATTGAGATTACTTGATAAGTAATATTTATACCCTCTTTTTTTCCAATCCAATTCTTTTGCATTTCAAGAATTCCCTTTGGCCAACCCAATCCTTCAAGATCAGTTAATAATCTATCTCCATATGCAGTAATTCGGAAAATCCATTGCGGAAGATCTTTTTTTATAATAGGCTTACCGCACCGTTCATGCATACCGTTTGCTAAAACTTCCTCATCAGCAAGACCTGTTTTACAAATCGGACAATAGTTTATCGGTGTATTTTTCTTATATAACAGGCCCTTTTTAAAAAACTGAATAAATAGCCATTGCGTCCATTTGTAATAGGCAGGATCTGTTGTGCTGAATTCACGGCTCCAATCATATGAAAAACCAAGCATTTTCATCTGACGTTTAAAATTGGCAATATTCAAAGGAACCATATCTATCGGATTCTTTTTAGCTTTAACAGCTGCGTTTTCTGCTGGCAGACCAAATGCATCCCATCCCATTGGGTGAAGCACTGAGTAGTTGTTCATTCGATAATATCGTGAAAGAATATCGGTCGCCGTATACCCGCGCGGATGACCTACATGCAACCCGGCCCCTGACGGATAAGGAAACATATCTAAAACATACATTTTCTTTTTTTTGTTGTCTTCTAAAGAAGATTGATATGTTTTATCATTGTCCCATTTTTCAATCCATTTTTTTTCAAATTGTGAAGGCTGATATTTTGTCATAAAAATTAATTATATCAAAATCAAGAAAACTTATGTAAGAGGTCTGTTACATACTTTTTCTTTTCTTCCGTTACTGTAATTGATATAAGTCCGATATCTTTCTGACCGTAACATACAACAGAGCCCAAAGGAGCCATAAGTATAACCGGCAGCACCAATAGGTCCTCTTCTCCTATCACTCTAATACCAATATTTTTTTCTGTTTTTAACGATTTTTGTATTGTTTGATGTATGGTTTGTATTGCGTTTCGTCTTATCGTACCGGCCTGATTTATAATTGTTTTCTTTGTCCGAATATATAACTGATTTTTTTGATGCGAAGATAGGGCTTCCCTACGTGTAATATAGTCGTATATCATTATGTGAGGAGTGATCTTATTATCAAGCAAACTTAAAGTCACTATATCACCAACTGTTATGATCATTTTATCTTTCATATCTGTCTTTTTCTGGCTTCGAAGTGAAAAAATATGTTTCTTTATGTCTTTTTTTGTTGAAAACACACGGCCTAAAGGCTCTCTTAAAGATACTCTTAATTTGTCTGGCAGATGGTATATCTGTTTGCTAAATAAATACTTAATATAACTAACTCCGTGCCTGGAAACCTCACCACTCCGGACGCGAAATGATGATATTTTCCGGTTATCATCCGCATATATGTATGGCACAACCAGGATCTTTAGGGCTTTTAAACGGTTTTTTTTACGTATTTTATTAATAATTTTTGCGTTTGATTTTGTTTCCTCTGTGACGACAATTTTATCGATTTTTTGGTCAACAATTGATATTCCGAATGGATCATCAAGTTTCATAAAACGAACCATTGCATTAGGACTTATTTTATTTATAAAGCGACTTACATAATCTTTTCGTACTAAAAATGGTTCAATTACAGAAGATAAAGGTTTTTCTACAATCATTTTGTCCGATGTTATGCCGATTACCAAATAATCTCCAGCTTCAAGCGCAGTTTTTAAAAAAAGTTCGTGGCCCTTGTGAAAATGGTCAAATGTACCTCCTGCAACAATATATATTTTCTTTTTTTGCATACGGTATTATATCACCTTCGAGGTGGTCAGATTTGTTACTCACACCTCAAAGGTGTAGGCGTCTGTCTTTCACCTCCGAGGTGTTAGTACTCGGTTCTTATCACCTCGGAGATGTTATACTAAGGAAGTGAATACAACTATTTCCCTCCTTTCCCAACAAGAAATTGATCAATTTCTCCCCATTTTTGCCCATATTCTCGAAAATGAATTCCCAGGATATTCAAAAAATGTCGTCCGTTATTTTTTAGAGAAAATTTATACAAAAATCAATTTTGAGTGGTGGCTATCTCAAAAACAAAAAATAATTATTGCCGCTACTAAAAATGTAGATTTAAAAGAAATAGTCGGATTTGCAGTAATTGACGCTCCATATGGAGGAGTAAGCTTTTGCAGATGGCTGGGAATTAAAAAACAATATCAAAAAAAAGGAATTGGGAGACAAATAATAAATAAATGGAAGGAATTAGCTATCCAATCAGGCTCTCATAAAATTGAGGTGGCTTCTCAACCAACTGCAAAAGAATTTTATTCAAAAATGGGACTTGAACTCGAAGGTATGAGAAAACTTTCCTATTTTGGCATTGACCAATACATTTTCGGGAAAGTAATCGGAGTTCCGACAGATGAAATAATGACAAATACAAAATAAATCTTCAAATTCAACTAATGCTGTATTTTTATTGAAACCTATAGTATAATTATATATGGCATTTATAGAAACACTGAAGCAAGCCGCTATTTCTTCTCCAATTACTCTTGCAGATCAACAAGAATTGCCATTTCTGCGTAATGCGATTATTGATTTTACCCGATCTGAGCCAACATTAATCAGTCGGCAATTTGCAAACAGAAAACTGTATGTCCGACCTATAATTCCTGAACAAATCAAACTTACGGTCGTCCGAAAGACAAACGGACATTGGTCAGATCCTTTATTTACTCTTATTTATGATCAACTCCAGGAAGATGAAAGACGACAACTGGAATCGAATAGAACAACTGTTGTTATGATCAGACGTTTACAGCCAAATAAGGAGTTTCACAAAGCATTTCAACAACATGCAAATATAAATCATCAAGGAATATTGTCACTCGCTCGAGAAACCGCACCTGTCTCTCTTCCGCTCTCAAACGAATACGACGTAATCAAATTCTATAGTTTGGGAAATGATCCGAAAACTAATCAGTTAATTGAGAAAATAAATATACTCAGCAATAAGTATGAAGACCCGTATCACGTCAGTCTTGCAATAAAAAATATTGCAGCTTCAAGAAATATGGTGTCTTTACTTGCCATATTGTCAAGTCTTCCCCTTGAAAAAGGTCTTGAATCTGTTACTCGCATTTTTGGAAATACTGCCTCACAAATCATTGCCCAGGCGCTCGGGGAAGCTACTGAAATACTTGCCGCCGCCGGTGACCGTATATCAGATCTTAAAATCGACGAACAACCCATAGGACAAATGATAGGACAAGTCGGACAGTCCATAAAACATCTTGACGTTCATCAGTTAAAAGATTTTGTTACAAAAATCAGATATTTTGTGCGGACACGTGAGCAAAAAAACCAACTAACAAAACGGCTCATAACCTTAGGAGCATCTTTATCGGTTATCGCGGGACTGACGGAATTAAGCCATTTAACCGGAAATCTTGTTCCCTATGCGGCAATTTCCGCGATAAACGCAACGCTTATTAATGGCTTAGAACTGCTTGAAAGAGCAGGTAATTTTTCAAAAGTAGATATTACCCAAAAACAACTCGATGATTTATATGAGAGACTTCCCCGAAATATACAAAAAATGATTCATCTGGCTCAGAAACATATATCTCCTCAAACAAGGAAAGGACTCATCGTTGCCCTGAACGAATTTACTCTCAATGAACCGGCTGTCGGAAACTATCTCGGAGCATTGGCATCTTCTCTTCTTTTTCTTCCTATGGTTGAAGTTGCCAGAAAAAACGGGATACCAATGGAAGTACCGTATATCTTATCGGGTATGGTAATTCAAAGTCTCAGTAGTCTTGCTTTTGGACTCAAAACTATATTCTCAGATCCTTACAAACAAGTATTAAAAGAGGTTAAAAAACCATAAAAAACCATTTATCATCTTGTCACATGATAAGATCTTACCTTTTCAAGCAATGATTTTGCTTCAGGGTTTTCTTCAAAATGTTCACGGACCGGTTGCAATAATTGATCAAGATATTTCACGACCGCACTCTTTAGATCTTGAGGATGAATTTCTTTATTTGCGAACTTCATTTGAAGGTCCTGAAATGAATTCAGGATAACATTACCACCCCATTTTTCAGGTCTCTCAATAATAAATTGAGTTATCCCCAATCGATCAAAGGATTCAAAAATAATATATTTGCAATATTCTAAAACCGGATTTTCTTTAATATCCCCATCAAGGCAATATGCTTTGTTAATTTTTCGCTTTATATCCTCAGATGTGTCTGTCATAAAAATGGCACTGTCAGGATTGGATTTTGACATTTTATTTTCAACAGTCCGCGTTGCCCGATCAGCGCTGGCCGATGGAGGCTTGCCTAATCCCATAAGCATATGGTGCGAAACAACGATCGGTTTCCAAAATCCAAGTTGAGATCCCACTTCGCGAGCCAACATATTTACTTTTCGCTGATCCATACCAAGTTGAGTGATTCGAGCATTTAATCGAAAAATATCGGCAATTTGCATACAGGGATACATTATTTGTGCCGCAGTTAACTGTTCAGCTGAATCCTCTCTCCCCATAAACTCTGCAGTTCGAATAAAACGACCCAACTTATTTGTCATACCGACACGAATCACCAGTTGCCAATAATCCGGGTCTTTTACCATGTCAGATGCCCAAACAAACTCAACATTATCAAGATCCAAACCTGACGCTCGCCATACTTCAATAAAATATTTTCCGATTGTTTGTATCTTCTCAAGATCTCCACCCATCTTATTATTTGTCAAAGCATGCCAATCAGCGACCAACATTTTAAACTTCACTCCCGCTTTAATCATTTTATTAATGTTGATTGCCCGCACCAATCCTTGTGCAATATGAATCTGCCCTGATGGCTCAAATCCGTCATAGGCAATGAGATCTTCCCCGCTTTCAAGAAGTTTTATCAATTCTCCTTCTTCAGTAATCTCCTCCCCAACTTGTTTAATAAGATTTAATTTATCTTGTGTGTTCATATAGTTTAATTATACATAAATTTATAATAACTTTTCATTTAAACTCTGCTCTATTGGGAGGCGAAGCGTACGCTTCGCCTCCCCTTTTCTCTTACAAACTCTCTTCCCCAAAATCCTTTTTGAACTTGTTCATGAGTTTTTCCGGCCAGTTTGTAACTGGTGCAAGTCGTCCGAAAAAAAACCGCAGAACTGGAGGTTCTTCTATAAATTTCAAACCTCCAATTAAATTCCGGTTTTTGAAAAGCCAGGTTACTCTGTCTATCAAAAACTCCATATGGGATAGACTAAAGACTCTTCTCGGAACAGCTAGACGTACCAATTCAAGCTCTGCCATTATCTCTTTTCCGTTTTTCTTATCTCGATCTGTTGAGATGGTACCGCGTTCCATTGCCCGAATTCCGGAAATAAGAAATAATGCAGCGGCAAGAGCCCCTGCAGGATACATTTTTTGATCCATATTTGGCAAAAACTTTTTTGCATCAATATGAATTCCCAACGCGCCCGCAGGTGTTACAACAGGTATGTTTCTTTTATCCAACGTATTTACCACATGCTCAATAAATCCCGGCATTTGATTTATGACGGTTTCATCCGTAAACTCGGTTAAACCCACAGCAAGAGCCTCAATTTCTCTTGTTGACATACCACCGTAGGTGAGAAATCCTTCAAATAATGTAACGGAATCACGCATCTTCATAAATAATTCGTTCGTATTTGTTACGATTCCTCCACCTCGAGCTGCCCCAAGTTTTCTTGCGGAAAAATATATAATATCTGCACATTCAGATATTGCATGAATAATTTCACTAATAGACATATTCTCACAACCCTTTTCCCGTGTCTTGATAAACCAGGCATTCTCTGCAATTAAACATGCATCAATAATTACAGGTATTTTCCAGTGATCTGCTACTTTTTTAACCTGCCTGATATTCTCAAGCGATACTGGTTGACCGCCTGTTAGATTGGTTGTAACTTCCATACGAATAAAAGGTATCCTATCCTTTCCGTGCTTTTTGATGCAAGTTTTCAGTTTTGCAATATCCATATTGCCCTTAAATGGATCATTACTTTTCGTCTGAAACACTTCATCAACAATGAGCTCCTCTACTCTTCCTCCAACTAGTTCAATATGCGCCCGTGTCGTTGTAAAATGGAAATTCATAGGTATCACATCTCCTTTTTTCACAAATACCTGCGCAATAATATGCTCAGCTGCTCTTCCTTGATGAACTGGAAGGAAAAGATTCTTGTTGAAGAAGCTTTTTACCGACTTCTCAAGCCGTTTAAAGCTTTGGGACCCGGCATACGCTTCATCAGCCTGCATCATCGCAGCAAGCTGATTATTGCTCATTGCGTTTGTTCCTGAATCTGTTAACATATCAAGAAATATGTTACTGGTATCCAATAAAAACGTATTAAAACCAGCTTGTTCTATGGCATTTTTCCGTTCTTCAATTGGATTTAACTGAATTTTTTGGACAATCACCGGTTTATGAAATTCTATTGGAATTTCACGACCGTCTGTAAATGTAATTTTTTTCATATGAAATAATAAATTAATAAAAACCCTCCTTCGCTAAAGCTTCGGGAGGGTAGGGTTTAGTGAAAATAGATACTAAACGGCTGCCCGCCGATACAGGAGTTGATAATAATAGAAGCTAAATTGTTTTATTAGAGTCTGTTTGTTTTCCATATACTCATGCATAAACTTAACCTTATCCTCCTTCGTCTCGCTAAACGCGGACTTCGGAAGGATTGGTATCCGTAATCCGAAATTCAATTTCGGAAACGGATACCAAAAAAAATCCCCGCCTTCCGCGGGGTCTGTTTGTTACAAAAGTATTTATTACATAAACAGCTCCCCGCTTAAACGAGGATAATAATAAAAATTAAAACTGTTTCGTAACGATTTCATATTTTTTATTATAACATAATAATCAATATGTTTAATGATAAATTTATTTTATAGTATGTGTACGTTCATTTTTTGAATAAGCTCCAAACGTTGTTTCAGCTCGGAATGTATGAAACTTACCATCTAATCGTAGAGTATAATTTGTACACGCCCTAAATCCTTTCAATCCTTTTACTGTGTTATCTATTGGCTTTGCATTAATTGGAGAATCTAAATAACCCATTGCCCCATGAGCAGGCCAAAAAGCAGTACCTCCAACAAACCACGATAGTGTAATCGGTCCATCTTTATCTTCAAGTGTTCTTTGATAAGGTGGTGGATGATTTTCTTTACCTTTTTCTGGAGAACCCATCCTTCAATTATATCATAATTTCATTTATTTCAAAACCACACGTCCGTCAATAGCAAATGGTTCTCCGTCAACAATCATCAAAGGATTAATATCAAGTTCTGAAATTTCAGGATTATCATTAAATAACTGACCAATACTATTTGCAATCCTATACAGTTTTTCTACATCAATTGGTTTTGAACCACGAAAACCATTTATTATTTTTTTTAGTTTTGTAGCTTCAATTGCTTTAATAAATGATTTGCTGCTGAACGGATAAACAAACCGGGCAGCTTCTTGAAACAGTTCCGCATATATTCCCCCCATACCAACTAACACAACCGGACCAAAAATTGCATCCCGTTTTGCCCCAACAATAAACTCATTTCCTTTTACTTGATGTTGAATAAATATTTTTTCTTCTCCGGTAATACTGATAAGTTCTTTCCATGCAAATAATAGTTCGTCGTCACTTTTTATACCGGTAATAATTCCTTTTATATCAGTTTTATGAGTAATTTTATCGGATGCAATTTTTGCAACTAATGGATATTCTATTTCTTTTGCTTTTTGAAGCAACTCTTCCTTACTTGAGATAAGGAAAAGATCAACTGTTGGAATTTGAATTGATTTCAATAATCCCATTGACTCTTGAAGATTAAGTAGCTTTTTATCTGTTGGAAACTTAAAACCCTCGACTAACGACTGATGACTATCGACCCTTCGACTTTGTTCAGGGTAAACCAACAACTCCTCCTTCTGCTCTTCAACCCAATTTTTATATGTGATAATTTTTGCAATAGCAATCGGTAAAAAATCATAACTTGAAAAACTTGCAATTTTTTTCTCTTCAAAAAAAGTATGTGAATTACCAACCGACGCCTCACCCATAAAAACCGGGTAAATCGGAGTATCAAACCAATCCTGAGCCTCAGCAATAACAGATGCGGTTTCAACAATTTCCGTATTTGCCTGAGGAGTAAGTAAGATTATGACTGCGCCTGTTTTCTTTTCCTTAATCGTTGCGCGAATTGCCGATTTATAATGAAACGCAGAAGCGTCCCCCAACAAGTCAATGGGATTGTGAAATGATACTCTACCCGACCCCATAGATTTAATAATCCCCTGTTTTACTTCCTCAGTAATGGTAACAAGTGACATATTGCGCTTGATAAGTTCATCAGTCATAAGTACACCGACTCCTCCTGCATTTGATAGAATCAAAATGTCTTTTGAAAGAGGAGCTCGATCATATGCATATAATTTTAAAAGGGCCATAAACTCAAAAAGTTGGGATGCACGTATTGCTCCGCACTGTTCAAAAACAGCATTGTACACTGCATCATTTCCCATCATTGAACCGGTATGTGAAACAGCAGCCTTTGACCCTTCCTCTGTCGACCCTGATTTGAGAATAACAACCGGTTTTTTTAAGGTAACTTTTTTTAATGTTTCCATAAACCGTTTCCCGTTTTTTACATCTTCAAGATACATTGCAATTACTTTCGTATTTTCCTCTTCAGCCAAAAACTCTAAAGCATCACATTCATCAAACGCTGTTTTATTTCCTAAACTGATAAAATAGGAGAATCCGAAGTTTTTATGATCAACCATATAGTCAACCATAAGGCTCCCCAATGCTCCGGATTGAGAAATACATCCGATATTCCCAAGAGGCGCCGAGTGTTTTAAAAAAGTCACGTTTGTTCCTGTTTTTGTACTTACAAATCCAATACAGTTTGGACCAAGTAAAGTAAATTCATACTTTTTTATTTTTTGTATAAGAATTTCTTCTTTTAATGCGCCTTGTTCACTCGTTTCTTTAAATCCTGCGGCAAAAAGAACAATATTTTTACTTCCTATTTCTTTTACTTCATCAAGCATCTTGAGAGCCACATCTCCCGGCACTGCAAGTACAACTAGATCGACCGGTTTACCAATTGCTTTTAAACTGGGAAAAACTTGTTTCCCCAAAAGTTCCGTAAATTTTGGATTGATAAAAAACACTTCACCTTTATATCCCTGATCAAGCAAACACTTCGCAACAAGATATCCGACTTTTTTAGGATCCTGAGATACTCCCACAATTGCAATTGATGTTGGATTAAAAAACGATTGAAGTTCCATATATTTATAATACAGTATAAAAATGAGTTGTGATAGACTTAATAACATGAATGATTTTATTCCGCTTCAAAATCTCTGCAAACAGATCAGATATCACATTATCACTTCAACAACTCAGGCTAAATCCGGACATCCTACATCATCTCTTTCCGCAGTAGAACTTATGTCAACGCTTTTTTTTGGAGGATATTTTAAATATGATATAAACAACCCCCACTTTCTATTAAACGACCGCGTTATTTTTTCAAAAGGCCATGCTTCTCCTCTTTTATATTCTCTTTGGACTGTGGCAGGAGCTATCTCAAAAGAAGAAATGCTTACTCTCCGGCAATTTGGTTCCCGACTTGAAGGTCACCCCACACCCACCTTACCCTTTGTTGATGTGGCAACCGGAAGTCTCGGACAAGGACTATCTGTAGGAGTGGGAATGGCACTCGCACTAAAAAATATAGTTAATAAATCCCAAATCCTACCACGTATTTTTGTGTTACTTGGTGATTCGGAACTTGCAGAAGGCCAAAACTGGGAAGCTATGCAGATTGCGTCATATTATAAACTTAATAATTTAATCGGAATACTGGACGTAAACCGCCTCGGTCAACGGGGAGAAACAATGCTAGGTTGGGATATTTCAACCTATCAAAAACGCATTGAATCATTTGGCTGGAAAACAATTGTTATCGAAGATGGACATGATCTCAAGCTAATAGCTAATAGCTATCAGCAATTAGCAAATAGCACACTTCCTACCATGATTATCGCAAAAACAATAAAAGGGAAGGGATGTTCTATCTGGGAAAATAAAGATGGCTGGCATTCAAAACCCTTATCACAAGAGCAATTATCACAAGCATTAAATGAAATTGGAGAAATTGATTGGACCGTTAAAGGAACTATTGAAAAACCACCCACAATAATGTCATTGCGAGAAGGGAACAAAGTGACCGACGAAGCAATCTCGACGGCCTGCCTGCCGGCAAGGCAGGGATTGCCACGCCCCTTCGGGGCTCGCAATGACAAACAATTCAGCCTACAAACCTACCTCCAAAACACTGAATGCTCCACAAAAGAAGCATATGGAAAAACATTAGTTGAACTTGGAAAACAAGATAAAACATTTATTGTTATTGATGGGGAAGTTTCAAACTCCACTCATACTGATTTATTCCAAAAAGAATTTCCAGATCGATTTTATGAGATGTTTATAGCTGAGCAAAATATGGTTTCAACAGCTTTAGGTTTTTCAATTATGAATATTACTCCATTTGTTTCTGCATTCGGAGCATTTCTAACAAGGGCATTTGATCAAATACGAATGGCCCAATATTCATTTTTTCCAACAACGCCAAACAAAAACCTAATTATTGCTGGATCATATGTTGGAGTATCAACGGGAATGGATGGACCCTCAGGTATGGCACTTGAAGATATTGCCATGATGCGATCCATACGTGAAAGCACAGTCCTCTATCCTTCTGATGCAGTTTCAACGGCAAAACTTACATCCCTACTTATCCGTCAACCCGGTATTTCATATCTTCGTCTGACTCGTGAAAAAACGCCAATTATATATAACGAACGTGAAGAATTTAAGATTGGAGGATGCAAAATACACTTTTGTCATTCCCACGAAGGTGGGAATCCAGACAAAAATTACATTATTGGTAATGATAGACTGGATCCCCGTCTTCACGGGGATGACAAACAAAATAATATAAAATATTCTGCGGTAATAATAGCTGCGGGAATTACCCTTCATGAAGCTCTAAAAGCTCAAATACAGCTTGCAAAGCAAGGAATTGAGGTGATTGTCGTTGATCTCTACTCAATTAAACCTGTTGATGAAAAAACTATTCTTGAACTTGTACAACAAACAGGTCATGTCATTGTAGTTGAGGACCATTATCCGGCAGGAGGTATTGGCGAAGCCATTTTAGCTGTTTTAATTAATGACAAATCGTTCATCGCTAATAGCCAATTTTCCCATCTTTGCGTCCGTAAACTTCCCAACTCAGGAAAACCAGAAGAACTTTTGAGGTATGAAGAAATTGACGCAGAAGCAATAATAAAAAATGTCAGCACTCATTTATCCTAGCTAAACACTAACTTGTTTTCTTTTAACTACATCATAAAACATTTGAAAAGACTGTTCACAAACTTGTGCAATGGCCTGCTCTTCTGTTTTTGAAAACGGTATTTCTCGATGTAACTGGTTTTCAATATCGCTAACCGGATTTTCAGATAAACGACTAACTACATATTCAGCCATCCTATTTGCCCAAAACTCATCTTCAGCAGCATAGATACTCTCATAACGAAGAGTATTTTTTGTATGTGATTCGCCACTGATAACCCGGGAGGAATAGTTATCTTTCATCAGTAATCCCGGATTTGCCTGTAACGCATCTCTCCACATTTTAATAAGTTGTTTATGAGCATTTTTGTCCAATGAATAGATTAAATCACTCATTCCGTGTCCGGCTAATTCATGAGAAATGCTTTTTGTAAAACCGTCTAAATAATCTTTTTGAGACTGACCTTCTTTAGGTGTAAGTGACTCCCTAGTAATTAACAAAGCTCCTTTTTTATACTGTCCGATATGCTCATATGCCATAACGCCTATTCCTTCCGCGGATATTATTTTTACACGCTCCACTTGTTTTAATAACTCTGCAGGAAGAAGCGCCATTGTACTGCGTATTTGTTCTCTCTGTTCTTTTGTAAAAGAAGTTTCAAAAATAATCCCGTTTAGAACCCGTTCAACACTGTTATTGCGTGCCTGAAGTTTTTCTTGAAGTCGTTGTTGTTTAGCGTCAAATACTGCTTCCTGTTGAGCGTCTAAAGGCCTTGCTTGTTCTTCTTGCAGCTCTTGCTTCTCTTTCATAATGCTTTTTTCTATTGCCTCTTTACTTTGTCGCTCTTCTCTTTTAAGCTCAGCCGGTCTTTTTGGATCCCACAATTCTCTACTCACTTTTCGAAGAAGTTCACGTCTCACATCTTCCCCAAACACACCGGTTATTTTTGCTAAAGCATGCATTTTGTCTTCAATTCCCGGAATCTGCTTTATTTTGTTGAAAAACGCTTCAAAATCCGGTTCTCCTTTCGGAAAATAATTCTTTATATCAGTCCAATTAAATGACTCTTTGTCAGTTTCAACCGTTATCCCCAGCCCGGAAAAAATATCAAGACAGTCTTGTCTCATTTTTTCTTGTCCAGGAGTTTTCAAACCGTTCCACCAACCATCCATTTCCCTTTGCCATTGCTCCCAATTTTGACTTTCCTGCTCCGGAGTTTGTGCGACTCCCCATTTTCTATCTCTACTCGCTTGAGAAAATCGAATTAATCTGCCCTTATAATCTTCTGTAAGAATAACTTCGGATACCGGAGAATGAGGATTAGCAATTGCCTCCAATACAGACCTTTCTATAGGTCTCTCGGGAATTACAATACGACCAACACTTCCTCCGGTTTTATCATAATCAGGCCTCTGTTGTGGAGGATGGATCTCAATCTTACCTTGTGGTTGCACCTCTCCGACACGATCATTCATAATGATATTTTATACTTTTATCCCTTCTACTTTTTTTATAAATTTTATTCCTACAAATACGAGTGAAGAAAATATGATAAACCATATATATTGTCCATATGAAACTGTTGGAATTTTAAACCAGTTTGCAATAATAGGTACTTTGAGAATAATAAGCTGTGTAAAAAATGGAAATGAAAATGCAACAAAAAATAATGGAGATAATAGCCCTAAAACGTTTTTGTGAAGCGATCTATGTGAAAGCCATAGATCAACAAAAATAAAAGATTGAATAAGCGTTAATACGGAAAAAGCGGCAGCTCGTCCTATATCTTTCCCATACATACTTGCAAAAATAAAATATACGCTTAAAATAAGAACTGAACTAATCACTCCAACAAATAGTATAAATACACGCTCTTTTCCTTCTAACAGCTTCATTTCTTTCTCTGCTTTCAAACTCATACTGTGCGGATTTCGGGGAGAAAATGCAAGAGCAAGAGCAGGAAACCCATCGGTTACCAAATTAATATACAGAAGTTGAATAGGATAAAAAAGATGATTTATCCCTAAAAATAATCCGACAATAAGTGAAATTGCTTCAGAAACATTACACGATAATAAATATTGAATTGCGTTTTTAAGATTTTTTATTATATTCCTTCCTTCTTCAACCGCATTTACAATGGACGCAAAATTATCATCCGTAATAACCATATCCGCGCTTTCGCGCGCCACATCTGTTCCCACAAGCCCCATTGCAACTCCCACGTCCGCTTGTTTTAATGCAATTGCATCATTTACTCCATCGCCCGTTACTGCAACAATCTCTCCCAGTTTCTGAAATAGTTTTACAATTCGATGTTTGTGAAACGGTGTTGTCCGGGCAAAAATTTTTACCCTGGGAAGAATTGCTAGCAATTCTTCATCGGAATAATTTTCAAGCTGAGAACCTGTGAGAATATCTTCATTTTGCCCGATAATTCCGGCAGTAACCCCGATTGCCTCTGCTGTCTGTTCGTTATCACCGGTAATCATAACAACTTTTATTCCCGCATTTATTGCCCTCTTAACTGCTTCGCTTATCTCAGGACGCGGGGCATCGTGAATGGCAACCATACCCAAGAAGACTTCGCCTTCAAACTCTAAATCCGAAACCCCAAATTCCAAACCTTCTTTTTCTTTTGAATTTATTTGAGATTTTGAATTTTGATTTTGATTAGTATTTAGAATTTGGGATTTGGGGTTTTGTGTTCCTGATTTGTAGCTAAACGCAAGCACCCTCAACCCCTTTCTCGCCCACATACGCATTTGATTCTCAATTTTTGCCCGATGTTCTTGAGTCAATTTCTCAATCACTGTCCCTTTTTGAACAAATGATGAAATTTCAAGAATAGATTCCGGAGCACCCTTGGAAAATACAATTGGTTGTTGGTTCTTAGTTGCTGGTTGTTGGTTCACTAAAACACTCATTCTCTTTGTCACGCTATCAAAAGGCTCCTCTTCAATAACTTTCCATTCTTTCCGTATTTCCTCAGGTGGAATTCCTACTTCTTGTGATAAATATAAAAGCGCTCCTTCAGTTGGATCACCCAATACATCCCATCGACCGTGATCATGTACATAGACTAAAGAGGCAGTTGAACATAGTACTCCGTTTTGAAGAATAAGTTTAAATGGATGATTCTCCAGACGGGGAAAATGACCCTGTTCATATACTGTATCATCTGCATATACTTCTTTAACCTTCATTTTATTTGTTGTCAATGTTCCGGTTTTATCCGTTGCAATAAGTGTTATGCTGCCCAATGCTTCAATTGCAGAAAGCTTACGGATGATGGATTTTTTACCTGCCATTTCTTTAACTCCAATTGCCAAAGTTATAGTCATTACGGCAGGAAGCCCTTCAGGAACAACAGCAACAGCAAGAGAAATCGCCAGAAGAAATGCAGGAAAATATCCGGTTCCTTGCAAATATGAAACAATAAATACAAGTACTGCTGCAATTATTCCTGCAATTCCAATAAGACGAGTAATTTGTTTTAATTTTTTTTGAAGAGGCGTTTCTGTTTCTTGAACGACAGAAAGACTATGTGCAATTTGACCAAACTTTGTCTGCATACCGGTTTGCGACACTTGGAATAGTCCTCTTCCCTTGGCAACAATCGTTCCTGAGAAAATAGGGTCGTTTAATTTTTTTGGGACAGGAAGTGATTCCCCGGTCAAAACCGCTTCATTAAGTTCTAGATTCATCTGCTCAGTGATAATTCCGTCAGCTGAAATTTTTACCCCTTCTTCGATAAAAATTATATCTCCCGGAACAACATATTTACTATCAATTTCTAGTTCTTTCCCGTCCCGAATTACACGAACTTTTGTAACAGTCATCTGCTTAAGAGCTTGTATCGATTCCTCTGCTTTTGCTTCTTGATACAGACCAAAAAGACCATTCAAAACTACTATTAATAAAATGAGACCTCCATCAATTGGCTCCCCTATAATAAATGACAAAAAAGCAGCAATAATAAGAAGAATCGTTAAAAAGTTATTAAATTGTTCAAAAAATTTAATAAGAATGTTCTTTTTCTTTCCTTCCAAAAGAACATTAAGACCGTATTCTCTCAATAATTCTTCTGCTTTTTTTGTTGTTAATCCCTTCATAAAAATTTGACTTATAATTGACAAAAACTCTAAACCCTAAATCTTAAACAAATTTTAAATTCTAAACTCCAAACAACCAAGCAACTAAGTAACAATTGGTTTATTGTATTCTTCAAGCTTTTTACATATATGCATTGACAACAGTTTGACAAATGCATCTTCCATTATTTTAAACAGCTCTTCAATGATTACTTCGGCATATGCAAATGTTACTGCTTTTGTATTATGTGAAAAATAATGAAAGATCTGATTCCTCCCCATCTTCCAACCCTGCCAAATCCGATCAGCAATTTCTTGGGAAGTTGTGTTTTTTATTTTTATATACAAAGAACGGTCACCTAATTTTTCGACCAAATTCGGAGAAAGCATTTTTCCAAGACGGTAATGATCGGAAATATAATCAAGATGGGAAATAAACTTGACATCTTTAAAAAGCTGTTTCAAAAAACCTTCATATGCTTTTGCAAATGGAAATACAAGAAAAGAATAGTCCTTAAATTGATATGCATGATCTTTGATAACATCATACATAAGGTATCGGCCTTCTAAAACAAGGTCTTTTTGTGTCTGCGAAAGATAATTCCAAAACTGTTTATTTTCCTTTGCCGCATCGTACATACTTTATCATACCATTTCAAAACTCAAAACTAAAACAAAAATATTTATAAAAAGGTTACAAAATGCTACAATAACTTTATGCGAAAAATTCAGGAATTTATTATCTTGCTGATTCTTATTGGTTTCATAACCTACCTCCCCTCTCTTTTTGGCGGATTTATCTGGGATGATGAAGATTTTGTAACACAAAACCAATATATAAAAACATTTCAGATTGATAAATTTTTTACCCGAAATGCAATCGAGGGAAGAGGCAAGATATCAAACTACTATCGTCCAATTCAATTTACTCTATATTCCCTTATTTATAAAATCGCCGGACCAAATCCGTTTGTATTTCATTTGGCAGGAATAACGCTTCATATTGGCGCAGCAATTCTTTTATTTATTTTTTTAACTGAATTAAATAGATCCCTCCACTCACCCACCATTCCTTTTATCATCACACTTTTTTTTCTCATTCATCCGATACAAACCGAATCGGTAACATATATTTCAGGTCTATCGGACGCTCTTTTTTCACTTTTTATGTTCACATCGCTTTTGTTTTTCATCCAAGAACCAAGAACCACCAAACAAGTATCACTTAGTATTATTTTCTTTATCCTTTCCCTTTTTTCAAAAGAACTCGGTATTATGACCATTGCTATTCTATTCTGGATTATTATCTTATTTAAAAGATACCGTAATCGAAAAAATATATATCTGTTTATTATTTTTTGCTCAATAGGTATAGCCTTTCTCATAGCCCGAACTACTTTTCTCCAATTTGACAGCATTTCACAAGCTTGGAAAGGAACTCTTTATGGCTCATCTCTATCTGCCCGACTGGGAACATTTTTTCATAATTTTTTTATATATACCTCGCTTATTCTTTTTCCAAAAGATCTTTTTATGGAACGGGATTTCTCAATTCCTGTCTTAACGTCCGTATTTCATATATGGACATTGATATTTGGTATAACCGTTATAACGATTATAACCGTCATAACGATTATAAAAAAAGAAAAAAACATCCTCCTTTTTTTCTTTTTAACTTTCCTCACCTGTATGCTTCCTTTTACCGGAATTATGCTTCTAAATGGCATATTCTATGAACACTTTCTCTATATTCCCCTTCTCTTTTTTATCGGTTTTATCACCTGTTTTACCCGCCTTTTTATTCCTAAAAAAACTGGAGTTGTTATACTGAGTATTATACTGTTTTTGTTTTTCATACGTTCGTATATGAGACAATTTGAATGGATAGATAATGTACGTTTTTACGAACAAACCCTTATTCACGCTCCCAAAAGCATCAGAATTATCAACAATTTAGGAATGGCATATGCAGAAAAGGGAGAGTTAATAGATTCAATCACAATGTATAAAAAAGGAATTTCTCTTGATCCAACAGTACCAAATCTCTATCATAATACTGCAAATAGCTATCAAACACTTGAAGACTTTCAAAAAACAGAAGAATATTATATGCGAGCAATTAAAACGGATCCTTCTTTTATTTTTTCTTATTACTCGCTAATAAATCTATATGTCAAAACAGATCAAGCAGATAAAAAAAATGAATGGATAATGAAAGCGCAAAAACAATTTCCGCAAAATTCAGAACTTAAGAAATTATAAGAATTGATTTCTGAATAAGTTCTCAGTTTTTACACCTTCTCCAAATCTATTCTTAGGGAGGGACCCATTGTTGATTTTATAAATAATGCTGAAATGTGTGCTTTTCCGACAATTTCAATAAAAGTCTCAACATTTTCAGTTATATGTTTATCCTCAAAACTCACTTTTCCAACCATCTGATGAATGAGGGGAAATTTTGGTTCTGTCTTCCATCTTAAAACTCCTTTTGAGAATTTTTTTACTACTTCTTCAGGATTGGTAGAAATAGTACCGGCTTTTGGATTTGGCATAAGTCCCTTAGGACCAAGCACTTTCGCAAATCGAGCCAACTTAGGCATATAAGAAGGGTGGGTAACTAAAACATCAAATTCAATTTTTCCTGATGCAATTTTTTCAAGAAGAGCATCATCAACAACCACAACGCGAATTACTTTTCCAATTGAATGAGGAAGCTCCATCTCACCTTTTAATCCCGTTTTATCAACATTCATATGGACCTCAACCGCTTCATCAAACTGCGCATACTTTATTTTTTTAATTAGTGTTACTGCCTCGGCAATAGAATAAACTTTGTTTTTTTCAACTGATTTTTGAGCTTTCAAGTGATTTTTTCCCTTTCCCTGTTGACCTTTTTTCTTTGCTTTATTTTCGGTTTTTTTAACTTTTTTTACTACTTCTTCTTTTGCTGTTTCCTGATCTTTTGCTTCTTTTACGACCACTTTTTCTCCGGAGGCGGATCGATCATCTTTCATCGATTTTTCTAATGATTTTTGTTTTTGTTCTTCTTTTTGCTTTTTCTCTAAATCTTCCAAACCTAAAGTCCGATGTTTCATTTTTCCCATATATCAATAAACAATTACTAATAATAACAGTGAAGACATTCAATTTATGCGACTTGGGAACCCCGATTTATCGGGGGGGAACCCACCGGAGCAATAAATTGAATATCGAACGGATCACTCAACATCCACTCCCATACTTCTTGCCGTCCCTGCAACAATCCGTTTTGCCATATCTACATCATCTGTGTTTAAATCTGCCAGTTTTTCTTTTGCAATTTCTTCAACCTGTTGTTTTGTCATTTTTCCAACTTTTTCCGTATTTGGCTTCCCAGATCCTAATTTCAAATTGATTTTTTTCTTGATCATTGCGGCAACAGGAGGCAATTTCGTAATAAATGTAAAAGATCTATCTTCATATACTGTAATAACTGCCGGAATAATCTGACCTTTTTGTTTTGAAGTTCGAGCATTATATTCTTTAATAAAATCCATAATCGGAACCCCGTGCTGTCCAAGAGCTGGTCCAACAGGAGGAGCAGGAGTCGCTTCTCCGGCGGGGAGATTTAATTTTATTAGTGTTTTTACTTTCTTTGCCATAGATATTGTCAGAAATAATATTTGTTTATAATTTTGCCACTTGTAAAAAGTCAAGTTCTACAGGCGTTTCACGGTCAAAAATTGATACAAGCACATGCACTTTTCCGCTTTCTTCATCAATTGATTGAATCGTTCCTAAAAAGTCAGCAAACGGTCCTTCGGTTATTTTTACTGCTTCTCCGACAGAAAACTTAGTTTTAAATTTTGGCTGTTCCTGTTGTACAAACTTCATAATAGCATCAACTTCCTTATTGGAAATTGGAGTAGGTTTAAGACCAGCTCCAACAAAACCAGTTACGCCTTCAGTTGTCCGGACAACCAACCAAGAATCGTCATCCAAAATCATCCGTATCAAAACATATCCTGGAAACACTTTTTCAATAGCTTTTGCTTTTTTCCCTTTTTTAATTACAACGATTTCCCTCATTGGAATAACTACGTCAAAAATTCGATCCTCAACTCCTAAACTTTTTATACGCTGTTCAAGTGCCTGTTTGACTTTGTTTTCATACCCTGTTTGGATATGAATAACATACCATTTTGCATCAGTTCCAATTGCGGGAACAGTTTTCAATGCTTCTTTTTGTTCTTTTGCGATATCAGTAGGCTGCATGAGAAAAATCTAAATACTAATTTCTAAATTCCAAATCAATACTATTTTTTTAGGGCTGATTTGGGATTTCAAATTTTACCTGTCCGCTGATAAACAAGAATTAAATATTATCTGGATTTGGTCATCGTTTCCAATCCCTTTGCCAATAAAACATCTATTATACCTATATATAATCCAATTATCAAGGATATTGCAATGACAATTACAGTCAAACGAATAGTCTGATTTTTTGTCGGCCAAGTTACCTTCTTTAATTCATCAACAATATTATTTGCAAATCCTGTGGGTATAGTCGGTTTTGACATACTTTGGTAAGAGTTTGTGATACAACTTAACTTACAGAAGTATATCATAACTATGAAAAGAAAAAAGGGTAAAATTTTGTTATAGTTAAGATATGTCACCTGAAATTATTCATTCCCTTATTCTAATACTCAGCATCTGTTTTGGCTTCATCCTTCCAAAAACCAACCTTGCTCATTATGACCTCCAGATTATTGCAATTCTCTTCATTATTCTATTTATCGGACGAAAATGGATAAATACTAATAAATCCCGCCTTATCGAATCTGTCATATTTACCCTAGTTATTCTTTTTGTGGTCAATACAACAGGCGGACTCTCGTCGCCTTTTTTCTTTCTTTTATATTTTCTTATCTTTTCTCTTTCCCTCCTTCTTGAGGCAATTATTCCGGTTACAACCACCCTTACCCTCATACTCTTTTTTGTTGCTGCATTTCCATCCAATCAACCTATTCAACTCCTTATTCCTGTTTTTGCGCTTGCATTTCTAACCCCATTCGCACTTTTTATGGGAAAAGAATATGGAGAAGTTCAAAAATCAAACGTCAAAGTTCAAAAATTAGAAAATAAATTAATTACATCCAAAGAAGAAACTTTTTTATTTTTATCTCTGATGATAAAAAATCATTTACGCTCAATGTCAACATTGATTGACAATTTTATGGGAGACCATGAACTCCTCACCATCCGCAAACACATACGGAACATTGAACATTTGATCGAAAAGTTTGAAAAATCAGAATGAAACGTATAACTATTATATTAATTATAATTATTATACTGATTCCCACCTCAGTTATTGCAATCAATATGGACTCTCCTCAATATAAAATCCAGTTTGGAAACGTAAATATGGGAGGAGTTAAAGGAGGCGGCCCTGAGGGAGGATCTCTTATGATTGATACAATTGACGATACCTATACCATCTCTTCAACTCTTGGTCAAACAGCAGCTGGTCAATATGAATCAGCAGGATATATTGTCAAAGCCGGCTTTCAATATATTTATTCAAAAATTCCATTTACTTTTTCTATCTCAAATACAACGGTAAATTTGGGAAGTCTTCTTCCGAATACACCTGTAACAAGCCCCATAACTCTCACTGTTTCTTATGGAGGAGCTGGTGAATATATTGTGACTGCACGAGAAGAAACACCACTTCAAACACAATCAGGTTTATATTCAATTTATGAAACATCATGCAGTAATGACACCTGCTGTAATGGCGGAGCAAATACCTGTTCCGAAAACCTGGCAAAACCTTGGACTTCTACCTCCGCATATGGCTTTGGATATAATATGAAAGACGATGATATAACAGCTGATTTTATCAACGACACATACTTTCGTCCTTTTCCTGATAAAAACGCATCAGAAGTTCCTGCGATAATTATGGAAAGTACAAATGTTACACAGGCTACCCCAACTCCCTCTCCTATTCCCAATCCTACTTCTGCCCCCATTTTAACCGGAACACCGAGAGAAATCACCCATCAATCAATTATCACTTTTAAAGCAAATGTTTCCCCTCTTCAAACTGCAGGAAATTATCAAACGGTAATACATTTTGTTGCAACGCCAAGTTTTTAAATATGAAAAAGCATGTAAAATTCATAATCATTATAATTATAATAACAATTATATGTACGCGTATAAAAAATGCGTCCGCCCAACAAGTCACCCTTTCAATCAACCCCCCTATTGTCGAAGCAATAATTAAACCCGGAAAAAGTATTCTTGTCGGTTATACAGTAACAAACAGCGGTGACCCCACCACATTACGATTTAAAATACGCTCCTTTTCTCCTCAAGGAACATCAGGAGCATTGAATATATCCGACAATCTTGAAGGACCTGTCCGATTCTCACTTGATAACGCAGATCTTCAGTTTGACCAACCATTCCTCGCACGGACCGGATCATATAGGCAAGCAGTCGTCCGCATGCGTATTCCTGAGGGAACTCCCGATGGAGATTACTACTATGTACTTTTAGCAGAAACCGATACGACACCCGGAATAAATGGTTCATCAGGATCAATTTCAAAGGCGAGTATAGGCTCTCCCCTTCTTATTACCATCAGTGCATCAGGAAAAATCCAAATAAAGGGCAGTATTGAATCAATGAAAATTTCTCCCCGATTTACACTTAAACTTTTTAACAAAACATATCAAATAGTTGACAGCTCCGATACTGTTCCCATATACCTTACTCTCAATAATGAGGGAAACAATTTGTTTAAACCTGAAGGGACAATAACAGTCACAGGAGGATTTGGAGACACAATAAGCCACCCCATTATCTCTCAAAATATTCTCTCAAATTCAAGCAGATTGGTAAACTGCTCTCCCTCTTGTGCCTTCTCCGGTTTTTTTATCGGAACTTATGAGGTAAAAGCTTTAGTAAGGTTCAATCAAAAACAAGCTCCTCTTACTGCTTCTGCAAAATTTATCGGTATTCCATTTAAGTATATTTTTGGAGTTCTTATAGCTATTATTGTTACATTAGGATTTGTTTTACGAGGAAAGAAAAAGAAAAAAACAGATATGCTTGAAGAATAATAAACTCTAAATCCTAAACCCCAAACAAATTAATATAAATAGAATTTACGATTTAAGTGACAATGTTATTTTTTTCCCTTTCTATCAGCTTTCTCGTTATGTTTTGTAGCATATAATCCATTGACCATTTATATTCGGCTATTTATTATTGCCATATGGACGGATTTTGGCAATCACTCCTCCCGTTTTTCAGAAAATTCGGATTAGAAACTATACTTATCCTTATTGCTTTAGTTATTGCATTATTTTCATTTATCGGATTTACCAATCAACAATCAATTCAAAAGCAAAACGTCACCCCGATAATTTCACCTTTACCGCTTATTCAAAACTATTGCTTAATAGATATTTCGGGAGCCGTCAATAAACCAAACGTATATCAACTTGCCTGTGGCAAGCGAATAATAGACGCGGTAAAGCTCGCAGGAGGTTTATCTGAAGAAGCAGATAAACCGTTTATTGCCCGTAATTTTAATTTCACTCGTCATATATCTGATCAGGAAAAAATACATATTCCCTTCATTTGGGAAGTAAACGAAGGCATTTTCTTAGAAAATAAACGGACAATAGATTATATATCTCCTCAAACAACTGAACAACAAGCCAAAGAATCAAATGACAAAATTTCAATTAATCTCTCATCTGCGGAAGAACTTGAAATCCTTCCGGGTATTGGAAAAGCTACCGCACAGAAAATTGTTGATAATCGACCATATGAATCAATAAATGATCTGGTAATAAAAAAGGTTGTAAGCAAAACGGTTTTTGAAAAAATAAAGGCCAATATTGTCGAATAGTATATGTATAGTACTTCTCGACTCCAAAGAAGTGATTAAATACGCTCGAAGAATAATTATTGGAAATTACAAAATGGCGCACGTCATTCTGGAGAGGACTCCAAAATCCATAGATCCTGGATGCCCTAAAAACTTTTTAGATGTTTTCAGGGTAAACGCTTGGGGCTTACCAGGATGACGAATTACAAATATTATCGTTCGAGCGAAGTCCCGCTTAGTGGGACGAAGTCGAGAACAAATTATATATGATTAATCCATCTTTGTTTACCTCTCTAATCAACATGTATTTGCCTGAACCTCACGCATCGCTACTAAACGGAATAATATTCGGTATTCCAATCCGGTCAGCAAAATCATTTTATATAGAACTTAAAATGGTCGGACTTCTTCACATTGTTGTTCTCTCAGGTATGAATATAACTATATTGGCGAATTTAGTCGGCATAGCAACACAGTTCCTCGGTAAAAAAATATCTGTTTGTATTACAATAATCACAATTGCCTTATTCATCGTGTTTGTCGGACCGGCGCCTCCCATAATCCGAGCTGGATGTATGGCGCTATTATCATATATTGCTATATTGAGCGGACGCGAATATTTAGCTTTATTCGGACTATTTTTGTCATCCGTGATTATTGCAATATTTTTTCCTCAATGGATTGCTTCTTTATCTTTTCAATTATCTGCCGGCGCAACTCTTGGAATAATTTTATTCGGTCACACAAAAGAACAAAAACATAAATCAAAGACAAAACAGATATTATTTACTCTTTATAAAGAAATCCGCACTTCTTTTGCTGCTCAGATATTTACTGTTCCGCTTATATGTATTACCTTCAAACAAATTTCGTTTATTTCAATTCTCTCAAATCTGCTTGTGTCTTGGACTGTTGCGCCGGTAATGATTTTCGGAATACTAACATCTTTACTCGGAACAATTAACTTTTATTTGGGGCTTCCTATCGCGTATTTATGCTATGGTTTATTATCATATTTTATTTTTATTGTTGATGTATTATCAAAAATACCATTTGCATTTTTTCAGTTTTAGAAAGATATACCCACATGGTAAGTTACACAATATTAATTTATGTCATTCCCTCGAAGGAGGGAATCCAGACTAAATACTCATAATAAAAAGGAAATTAATAGACTGGATCCCCGTCTTCACGGGGATGACAAATAAGTATTTTAAATTACATATATTTTAATTATGCAGCAATCCCCTATTTCTTTTAAAGCAGTATTATTTTCATTATTATTTTCTGTACTAATAACCGGAATTCTTTTTATATATTTTTTGACTGATAATCGAACAAAGATCGTGTTTTGTGATGTCGGACAAGGTGACGGAGCTTATATCCGGATTGAAAACAAAGTTGATGTTATTATTGATGCGGGACCGGATAATGGTATGATGCTTTCTTGTTTAGGTAAATATATGCCGTTTTTTGATAAACAAATTGAAATTGCCATTCTTTCTCATCCCCAATCTGATCATTATGGAGGATTAAAATCAATAATTAACAGATATCAAATAAGAAATTTATATATTTCTGACCGGAAAAATTTAGACAAGTCAATTTCTCGAATATTTCAGACAGTGCAAAAACATAATGGAATAATATCTATTATTCGCGCAGGTGAAAACATCACTGTTTTAAATAGTTGTTTCTCTTTTTTTTGGCCTCCATCATATTTAGTTGATGCAATGGGCATCTCATCAATAAAAAACTCTGATGATAATGTTTATTCTTCTGTATTTCTATTTAAAGAAAATAATAACTCCGTATTATTTACCGGCGACACTCCCTCTTCTTTATTAACAAGTGTAGTAAAAAATACCAACGTATCCGCTTCAATCCTCAAAGTATCCCATCATGGCTCTTTAAACGGCACATCACGGAATTTTGTTTCATTGGCACATCCCTCACTCGCTGTGATAAGTGTCGGAAAGAAAAACACATACGGTCACCCTTCAAAACAAGTATTAGATATCTTCAAAGCCTTAAAAATCCCGGTAAGAAGAACGGATAAAGAGGGGGACGTTATTATAAGGTTGCCGTAAAAGTATAAAATATTTTTTTGTACGTCATTCCCGTGAAAACGGGAATCCAGATTATAATTACCTTAATAATAGAAATTAGTAGACTGGATCCCCGCCTACGCGGGGATGACAAAATGTGCTATCTTACGAAAGGAGGATGCTTCTTATTTCCTTAAAAATATTGAGGGCTTCAAAACCAATCCATGTATTCCCGATAAGTTCTGCAGGAAGACCCGGATCTTCCCGAAGAAGCGGAATAAATTCATTAACCACTTTTGTTAACTTCTCCTTTTTATCACCATCGTGCGATAAGATATCGTGCCATTTTTTAAACATTTCCCTATACTTTTTATCAAGCTGTGCTTTTCCCCAAACTTTTTCAATAAGTAAGTTTTTATCTCCAAACACATGATCTGATTCAAAAGCTTGAATATACTGCTCTTCTGTTCGACCGGATACAAGTTTATTTAATTCAGGAATAATCGGATGCGGAGTCAACCAAAACGACCGATGCCATGGGCCAAGTCCCCATCCTTGCATTTCTCTTCGTAATCGATCGCGTATTTCACGTTTACTCTCGGGTATCTCATAGGAAATAACACGCCATTTTTTGTCCCAGGTATATTTAAGGAACCGAAAAGATGAAAACTCCATACATAATTCATCAAACCCCTTATTGGTCAATTTACAAGTAACAATTTCCCCCTCTTCTTTTTTCTCTATACTTCCTTCTTTTGCAAGTTGAGTGAGAGTGGTTTTTGTTTTTGCGTTAAATGAAAAGTCAAATACCGTTTGTACTTTATCATCTATAACAACAGGTGAAAAAGAAACGTCTGATAGTAAAAAAAGTGAGAGTAATATTTTCGTTCGCCTATCTTTAACTGCCATATAAGCTAACTCTAACAGACGAAAAAAAAGATGTCAAGGGGTAAATTAAAATTATAAATTTACAGTTAAAAATTGAAAAAATATTTAGATTTTTATTATTTTTTATATATATTAGGTATATATAAGTATATAAAAGCATATATCCCCTTGACAACCATATCAAAATACATTTTAATTAGTATTAATTTATGTATCACCAAAAAAAGTTCGCATATAAGATAATATTATTCTTTTTTATTCTTTTTCAAATAGGGTCAACATTTCTCCTATCATCCCTTCACCCTGTTTATGCAGCTTCACCTTTTCAAAGAGCATATACAACACTTGGCAACTCCCGTTTTTCATTTCGAGGTGCCATCAACACAGGAATTTCAACCGGCGCTTCTTTGGTTACCATAAAAAGTTCCGGCAACCCAGATAATGATGTTGGTAATTTGTTCCCTGAAGATATTCTTTGTCTTAACGGATCCGGTGGAGTCGGATGCAAAAATAATGTAAATTATTCTGTTACCAATAATCCTGACGTAGCAGGACAAGTTGTTTTGTTTTCTCCTGCAATAAGCGGTAGTATGAATGACTCGGATCGGGTAATTTCTACCCAAAGCGGTACTCTGATCGTCACATTCAGACCAACCAATGGTCTTGTTTCGAACGATAAACTTGTTTTTACCATTCCTGCTGCGGCCACAAGTTACAATGATGGCATACCTGACAGCAATGGCTTTGATTCTGCAGCACTTCCTGCAAATTTACTTGCAGGAGTCTGTGCAGCAAATGTTTGTTTCACCCCAACCTCTTTCACCGCTTCTGCAGTAACTTTATCATCGACAACTTCACTTCATACAGTCACCATAACAGTAAGTAGCACATTAGACACCGTAACAGACTATAGTTTTTCACTCGGACATGCATCTGATGCCCGTTATCGATTTTTAAATCCTGCCCCGGCAGGTACCAGTCATACACGAGGTATCTCCGACTCGCTTTCTGCTGAACTTAAATCTCAAAATAGTGCACAAACTATTACCTATGATGACACCATCATAAAAATGAATCCGATTGATGGCGTTTTCGTATCAGCAACTGTTGAAGAAGCTCTGACATATAAAATTAATGAGGCAAGCCAGGGACATGTCAACGGAAGCGGAAGTGTTCCGGCAAGTACGCCAGTCACTGAATGTAACGGAGGAACGTTTACAACATCAGTCGCAAGCACTCCAACCTCAGTTCCCTATGGATCAATAACAAGTTATGACACTTTTTATCGGGCGGCACAGGAAATATATGTACAAACAAATACAAAGAATGGTTTTGTTGTCACAGTCCAATACAATAACGCGTTAAAAACAGCGGGAGGAGCCAGTACTATTGCGGATGGAACCTGTGACGGTACATGCAATGCTGACACAGCAGCAGCTTGGGGAACGGCAAGTAACAATGGATTCGGATATACACTCGGAAACATTGCCGGCGCAGAAGCTGCATGGACTGGTGCAACCTTTAAAATTTTTTCAAGCACCGCAAAAACAATTATGACAAAATCATCTCAAACTAGCGGATCACGTGTAGCTGTCTGCTACCTATTTTCTGTTGATAGTACTCAAGTTGCCGGATATTATTTTAACAAGTTAACATATATTGCCACACCAAAATTCTAATGAGGCAGGTAATAAAACATACTTAAAAGTATTAAAGTATTATATAGTATATATAAGAATCAATATTCCCCTTGACAACCATATCAAAATACATTTTAATTAGTATTAATTTATGTATCACCAAAAAAAGTTCGCATATAAGATAATATTATTCTTTTTTATTCTTTTTCAAATAGGGTCAACATTTCTCCTA
>Ga0247841_10000632_pt1 | contig 88954 bp, 104 predicted proteins | sample LaCruzMarch2015__2_FD_192410 | JGI IMG/M metagenome (GOLD analysis project Ga0247841, IMG submission 192410) | Freshwater microbial communities from meromictic Lake La Cruz, Castile-La Mancha, Spain - LaCruzMarch2015_18m | ecosystem: Environmental > Aquatic > Freshwater > Lake | place: Spain...
GCGCCAACTGCAAAACCAACTCCAAAACCACCGACTCCAACTTTAGCTGGTGATTGTGGACAGTTATATAATCGTCACGATGGCTGTGGCTGTGTTCTGAATATGGCTTGTTCTTCAGGTGTTTGTATTGATGGTAAATGTGGTGGAGTTTCTAATACCCCAACACCAATTCCAACAGAAATACCTTGTACGGAGTGGTGTGACTATGCTTGTGGATGTTCTTCTTATGATTGTACTGGTGGAAAACCGGCTGCTTCTTGTCCGACGACAGCACCAACATTGAAACCGACGTCAATTCCACCAAAACCGACAACAAGACCAACAGTTCCGCCAAAACCAACAGTGAAACCAACGGTGGGGCCAACTATAATTCCGGGTAAATGTAATGAATGTCCAAGCACTTTTGCTTGTTACAAAAATGGTGATGAAAATAAGTGGTTTGCGGATGGAATGCCAATGGTCGGTTTTACTAAAGTACTTAGTAGTGATTGTGGTAGAGTTGTGACTATGCCTACCTTTAAAGGTAAGACAAAGGGTGATGCCGATTGTGATGGTTACATAGATGTTGTAGATTATTCTTTATGGCACAAAGAGTTTTTTGATGGTGACAAGGGAGCCGTCGTAAAATCCACTTGGAATGCTGATTTTACCGGTAGTGACGGAAAATGCGACGGAAGGGTCGATACTTATGATTTTTCTCTCTGGCAAAAATATTTTAATGAATTAAAAAATTAATAAAAAATGAAGAATAAAAGCTTAAATCTAATTTTGGGATTGTTAATGTTGGCGGCTTTGGGAGGGGGATTATTACTAGTAAAGCAAAATCAAAACACCCAAAGAGGGGCTTATTTTGCCGGGACAAAACTTTTAATGCAACCACAGGCTTTAACCGGTAGTGTGGGTGGAGAAGTAGTAACCCAATTATGGGCAGAAACTGAAAAGATAGGAGATGTAGTAAAACCTACCCCTACTCCTAGAAATGATGGAAATTGCGGTGCAAAACCAGCAGAGAAGTGTGGAGTTTGGGCTAACGAAGGATGGTGGATGTTACAGGTTCGTCCGGAATGTATAAACGGAAAGTGGGATTTTAATGATCAGGTCTGTACCAAGGCAGGTAGGAAGGATGTTTGTGGTGGTCAAAATTATTGTTGTCCGGGCGCTATTGGAACTAAATGGACAACTAATATGTCTAGTTGTCCCACTTCTCCTCCTCTTGGTGGTGATGCAAAATTGAGTTCAATTGATACAGTAGTATGTTATGGGTCTAACCTAGAATTAACTAATCCTGGGATCCAAGTTAGTTTAAACGAGGAAGTATTGAAGGATGTAATAGATGCCAGTTTAATTAATGTTGATGGTAGGACATGTTTAAGATTAATAGCTATTAGTGGAGCCTCAATGAAACCGGAGGATTTAAAAGGGGGAATGATAAGTTTGGCAACAATAAGGTTTAAAGCCGTATCACCGGGAAGCGGTAAGGTAGAAATATTGGCTGATCAAACTAAGGTAGGTGGTTATAATCCGACAGTGGGAGCGACTGATGCGGCCTTGAAAGTAGGGACTGTAACCGAAGCGACTTATACGATTGGTGGGGAGGTAGGCGATGTGCCGATTCTTAATTACAAAGTGTCATTTGGTGATGTCAAGGTGGCAGATGCCAAGTGTGCTGTTAATTGGCCATTACAGATAATTGTTTTAGGTGCCGGAGAGACGAAAGTTTACTCTGATGTAACTACTCAGGCGGTGAGTTCGAGTGGAAGTTTAATTACTTACAAAGGCAGTTTGCCATTAGTTGGTTTTGATCATTTAATTAATGTAGCGGCTTTTATAAAGGGGCCAAAACACTTGCAAATGAAATATGCAGTTCAAAATCAAAGTGCAAGTTATGACAAAGCTGGTGGTGAGTTAACTTTGACTAAATCTGCAGAAAGCAGCGTTCTTTATGATTTTTCGAAATACCCAATGTTACCCGGTGATGTGGTGGGGGCAACAATAGAGGTAGTACCAAATGGAGTGATTGATGGTGTTGATTTCGCTTATGTGAAATCCAGATCCTTAACTCATGAAACAGTGGCTGAGGGGGGTAATCTGAAAGGTGATTTGGATGGCAATTGTCAAGTGAATACAAATGATGTTACTGTTTTAAAGAAGTCCTTGGAAACAAAACAAGGTGAACTATATTAAAAAACAAAATATGAAAAATAAACTTTTCTGGCCAATAGTTTTAATATCAATCGTGATTATAGTTGAGAGTGTTTTACTACTGTCCAGTAATCAAACAAGGAAAACTAAGGTAGCTAGTGCTGAAATAACACCTCCAGTTGAGGAGGTAAAAGTGGCAGAGGTGTTAAGTTTTGATTGGCAGGGGGAGGTTGGTAAATCGGTTTTAATAATGACGGCTAAAAAAGCGGTGGCGATTGATGCCATTGATTTATATATTGGTTACAAGAATATTAAGGTGAACTCAGTGAAAAATTTGGAGGAATTGCCTGAACCGAGTTTTTCAAAAATTAGTGCTGATAAGTCTTTAGTAGTGATGAATTATTTAATTTCAGAGGCCGAGGGCTTTAAAATGCAGGAAGGTCAAAGTGTAAAAATAGTTGAACTGGGATTCACTCTAAATTCAACTGAATCTGCAGAGTTTTTGATTGATGCCAAAACTCAAGTGGTTGAAAATGGGAGTGCAAAAGTGTTACCTTTTAGTAGTAAAAATTTAATAGTTAATAGTACTTTGTAATGAAAAAAATACTGGGCTTAATATTAGTAGTTTTTAGTTTATGGATGGTGAAGCCAGTCATGGCTGCTGGTCCGATGCTAAAGTTTGTTCCAAGTAGTGGTAGCTATACTAATGGATCGACTTTTTCAGTAACAATTGGGGTGGATTCAGGAACAGAAAAATCACAGGGGGTGGATGCTTGGGCAACTTTTGACTCCAGTAAATTAGAAGTGCTTTCTATTGAAACAGCGGCTAACCCGGCTTTTAGATTCGCTTTGGGTAAAAATATTTATAACGATACTGGGAAGTTTGATATTTCCTGTACTTCAACTGATATGGGAACTTATGAGGCCACGGCAATTTCTGGTGATTTAGTGGTGGTAACTTTCAGGGCCAAGGCTACCGGAACGGTTAATGTGAATTTTACTTGTACTGCCGGGTCAACTATTGATTCAAATATTTTTAACATGTCGGCAACTGATGTGATTAATTGTACTACTAATCAAAATGGAGTTTATATAATAACGGATAGTGGGTCCAATCCGACATCTTCTCCAACTTCGGTTCCAACTTCTCCTCCCACGAGTGGTGGTGAGGAATTACCTAAGACTGGTGGAATTGGAATGACATTAGGGTTGATGATTTTTGGAATTGTGGGGATATTATCTTCTTTAGCCCTGCGTTTTCTATGAACAAAAATAAGGTTTCAGTAAAGACGATTATTATTATAATAATACTTATTTTGGTGGGGGTGTTGGGGGTTTTAGGAATAAATACAGCCAAAACTTATCTAAGTGGAGCTTCGAGTGATATGGCGCCAAAAAATGTGTTGGCAAAACCCAGTGATGATGGAAAAATGGTGACAATTACTTGGGTTTCAGATAAGCCTTCGATGGGGGTATTAGAATATGGAACGACACCGGCCAGTTTGTTATTGCGGGCTCCGGAAAGTGAACAAAGAGTTAGTCATACCGCAAGTTTGTTTTCACTTAAGGCGAATACTAATTATTATTTTAGAATTAGGGTAGGGGAAGACGTTTTTGATAACAATGGTATCCCGTATTCCTTTAAAACAAAAATTGGGGTGGTACCGACAGTAGTACCAACTGTGAGTTTATTACCAACAGTAATACCGACAATTCCTAATGGTGAAGTAACTACTTGTAATCGAACGACAGATTACAATAAAGATGGGATAATCAATAGCTTGGACTATATGTCCTGTCTAAAAAATAAACCAACGGGAACAGCAACTATTCCAAGTCCGGCAACGATATCAACTGTCCCAGGTTCGACGACAACAGTATGTCCGAGTGGAGTGGATTACAATAAAGACGGAGTGATTAATAGCTTAGACAGGTTAAAGTGTTTACAAGAGAAGAAATAGCGGGTAGAATAGGGCTTGTATTAAGGAGGTGAGCTAATGGCAATAGTTGTCAAAAGAAAAAAAGGTGAGTCGAAAGACGATATTATTGGTAAATTCCGAAGACTGTGTCTAGAGGAAGATATTACCGAAGAAATACGAAAAAGAGTGGCTTATGCCAAGCCTTCAATTGGTCGTTACGCTAAAAAGAAAATTATTTTATGGCGGGAAAAGTGCCGTAAAAGAGCTAAAAAATCCAGAAGATATGTGGCGTGATCGAATTAAAACAGAGGCAGTTGTAGCCTTAAAATCAGGTGATAAAAAAAAGGTAGAAGTACTACGTTTTTTAGTGTCATTGATTGATAAAAGAGAGCTGCAATTGCCTCTAGACGCTTTAACGGAAGCAGAAGAAATTAACGTTTTGCGAAAAGAACTGAAAAATAAAGAAGAGGCCAGGGGAATGTTTGCTAAAGCGGGACGGGAAGATTTAGTTAAAGATCAGGATTTTGAAATTGAAGTAGTAAAGGCTTATTTACCAAAAGAATTAGATGAGAAAGAAATTAGAGAAGTAATTGAGAAGATAATTAGTGAAAAGGGGAAAGTTTTTGGGGCAGTGATGGGGGAGACAATGAAGAGAGTGGCAGGGAAGGCTAGTGGAGAGGTCGTGTCAAGAATAGTAAAGGAAGAACTTGGAAACTAGATTCTAGAAACTAGAAAAAATGAGAAATGTAATTTTGATTAAACATCCGAAGAATTGGGGATTAAATGAAGAAGAGGTGGTAAAAAAAACCAAAGAAGCTTTAGATTTTTTTGACTTAAAAGAGAATGTGGAATTAAGTCTTATTTTTGTTGGTCGGAAAAAAGCCAAGGAATTAAATATAAAATATCGACAGAAAAATTATATTCCCCAAGTTTTGGGTTTTCCGATGTCAAAGAAGGCAGACGAAGATGGATATATTCGTCTGGGTGATGTAGTGATTTGTACTCAGAAGCTGAAATATGAAGAGGGGTTTTTAAAGAAAAATAGGAGTGAAATTTTGTCAGAGTGGATGAGACACGGAGTGGAAAACCTATTGATGTAGTTTGTGATGTTGTTAATCATAGCTATTTTTGGTTAAATTACGCAGATGGCAGTTTTTCACTTAAAATATCGACCTAAGAAAGTAACGGAATTAGATTTACCAGAAGTTTCGGATAAAATTAAGAGTATTATTTTAAGTGATAATGATTTTCAATCTTTGCTTTTTGCTGGACCTAAAGGATCGGGAAAAACTTCAGCGGCCAGAATTTTAGCCAAGGCGGTTAATTGTTTAAAGGCAAAGAACGGTGAAGCTTGTGGAAAATGTGATAATTGCCTGGAAATTGAAAAGGGGAATAGTTTAGATATTATAGAAATTGATGCGGCTTCGAATAGGGGAATTGATGATGTCCGGGGCTTAAAAGAAAATGCCTACTTATTACCCATAAGATTAAAGAAAAAAGTTTTTATCATTGATGAGGTTCACATGCTGACTAAAGAAGCTTTTAATGCTTTGTTGAAGTTAATAGAAGAACCACCGAAAAATACCTTGTTTATTTTATGTACTACTGATGCTCAAAAGATTCCGGAGACAGTATTATCTAGGCTTTTAAAAGTTAATTTTAGAAAAGGAAAGGAAAAAGAATTAGAAAAATCTTTGGATAAAATTATTAATGGAGAAAAAATAAAAATAAATGAAGCAGCCAAAAAGATTTTAATATTGAATTCTGATGGTAGTTTTAGAAATTTACAGAGAACTTTTAATGAAATTTATTTACAGTTTGGAAATAAAATTAGCGAGGAGCAGGTAAAAATATATTTTGTGGCGATTAGAGGAGAATATCAGCCTGAGGAATTGGAAAAAGATTTGGAAGTGAAAGATGTTAAGGCAATTATGGACAAGTTGGAGATGATGGCCCAAAAAGGGGTAGATTTTGGGGAGTTAAGATTGAAATGGTTGCAATATTTTCATCAGAAGATGTTGGATGATTTGAATAATGGAGAATTGAAAAAATGGATAGAGATTTTAGTAAGGGCGGGGGAACTAGAAAAGATAGCAGTAATTGAACAATTACCCTTAGAATTGGCGATTTTAGAAATTAATCAAAACCTCTCAAAAAATCAAAACCCATCCCTGACCCCTCCCTTGACAAAGAGGGGAGAGAATAACTCTGATCTTGAAAAGGAAGAGAAAATTATTGAAAAAATCAGTGAAGAAATTAAGACAGATAAAAAGATACAGGTGGAGTTGGCGCAGGTGGAAGAAAAGTGGGGAGATATATTAAGCGCGGTTAAACCTTATAATCATTCAGTAGAGGCCTTTTTACGGGCAGCTAGACCCAAGAAAATGGTTAATGGGGGACTGATTATCGAAGTTTTTTATAAGTTTCATAAAGAGAGACTGGAAGAAGATAAAAATCGGCGGATTGTCGAGATTGGTTTGGAAAAAGTTTTTGGGGGACTACTAAGGTTTGATTGTGTGTTGGCAGAGGGGGGTAGTAAAAAAGAAATGCCGTTAAAAATAGTTAATAATGAAAAACAGAAAGTGGTGACTGAGGCTGAAATTTACGATGTAGCTAAAGATATTTTTGGATGAGTGGTAAAATTAGAGGTTAAAATTAATTGTTAATAAATTTAAAAAAATATGTTTGATAAAGCAAAATTAATGGCTCAGGCATTTAGATTAAAAAGAGCCTTAGAATCGGAATTAACTGAAGTAGACGAGAATGGGGTTTTAATCAAAGTAACTGGTGATCAGAAAATAAAATTTTTGTCGGTAAATGGGGCGGAAAATAAAATTTTGGTAGAAGTCATTAATAAAGCCATGAAAAAGTCTCAGGAAGGGGCGGCTAAAAAAATGCAGGATTTGGGTGGCTTGGAAGGTCTTTTAAAATAAGATGAAAAAGATTCCTCGAGCCTTAAACGAAGTTATTGAAAGTTTGGAAAGGTTACCGGGAATTGGGCCAAAAAGTGCCGCTAGATTGGGATTCTATTTATTGGCAGTACCGGATGATTTTACGGAAAAATTGGCGGATTCGATTGCTAATCTAAAAAAGAAGATAAAAATTTGTCGGGTCTGTTTTGGGGTGGGAGAAGAGACGGAGTGTGAAATTTGTCGGGATGATACCCGAAATAGAAAACAAATTTGTGTGGTGGAGAGAGCGGATGAAGTACTGGCAGTGGAAGCGGTAGGTGGTTATAAGGGGCTGTATCATGTGCTGGGAGGGGCGATTAATCCGTTGGATCATATAGGACCAGATAATTTAAAAATTGAGGAATTATTGGCTAGAGTTGAGGGGGATGGAATTGAAGAAATAATTTTGGCGACCAATCCAACAATCGAAGGAGAGGGGACAGCTCTCTATATTAAGAAAAAATTAGAGGGGATTAATTTTAAGGGCAAAGTAACTAGAATTGGGAGTGGTTTACCGATGGGGGCAGAGTTAGGTTTTGCGGATCAAGTAACATTATCTAGGGCATTTGAAGGACGGAGAGAAATTTAAAAATTTAATATAAAATTAATAAATAATGACTGACAGTATTCCAAAGAAAGTATTGCAGGGGTTGGGACAGGTTGGGGTGGAGACAGTGGAGAAAGGAGTTAAAGAGGCGGGAAATATGGTTAATACAATTATTATGGGACCAGAATTGGTCGGTGATATTAGGCCGATGAGTGAGGAAGAAATGGTTAAGGCTAAGGCGGAGGATGAAAGAAAAAAAAAGGAAGAAAGTGCCGCCATCGCTAAAGCTATGGCGAGTCAAGGCAGAGATGTAGAAGCAGAAATGAAGCAGATAAATGAGGAAGAAAAAAATGAAGAGAAAAAGAAAGAAGAAGAATTTTTAGAAAAGATTAGAATACAGCGGGAAGTAGAGGCCGAGGAAAGGGAAAATATGGTGGAAATACCGGGAAATGATAAAAGGGAATCGGCTAAAAAACAGTTTGCGCCAGGGAAGAGAAAGTCACAACAGCCGGATGCGGCTCAAATGTCGCAAACGAGCGAATTTAAGGGTGGTAAAATTGATTAAAGATGGATCAGAAAATTAATTTTTATAATACAGCTTCCAGAAGTAAGGAAGAGTTTAAACCGATAGTTGAGGGTAAAGTTGGAATATATTCCTGTGGTCCGACAGTATACTGGAATCAACATATAGGTAACATGTATGCTTTTTTATTTGCGGATGTTTTAGTAAGGACTTTAAAATATTTTGGATATGAAGTTAAACAGGTAATGAATTTGACTGATGTGGGACATTTAACTTCAGATGCGGATACCGGTGAAGATAAAATGGAAAAAGGGGCAAAAAGAGAAGGTTTAAGTGTTTGGGAAGTGGCAAAAAAGTACGAAGGACAATTTTTAGAAAGCATGAATTTATTAAATATAAATAGACCAAATATTATCTGTCGAGCGACAGACCATATTAAAGAACAGATAGAACTAATTAAAATAATAGAAAAAAATGGGTTTACCTATGTAATATCTGATGGAGTTTATTTTGATACTAGTCGATTTCCTGATTATGCTAAATTTGCCAATTTAAAATTGGAAGAAATGAAAGATACTGAAAGAGAAGAGATTAGTAAGGAAAAAAAGAACTTAAGTGATTTTGCGTTGTGGAAGTTTTCGCCAAAAGATGTAACTAAAAGACAAATGGAATGGGAGAGTCCTTGGGGAGTAGGATTTCCTGGCTGGCACATTGAATGTACGGCGATGTCGACAAAATATTTAGGCAACCCTTTTGATATTCATACTGGAGGAATTGATCATATACCAGTTCATCACACTAATGAGATTGCCCAAGGATATGGAGCTTTTGGATATCAGACGGCGAATTATTGGATGCATAATGCTTTTGTGGTGGGGAGAAATGGGACAAAGATGTCAAAATCTTTGGGAAACTTATTCTTAACTCAGGAACTGGCTGATAATGGAGTTGAGGCTTTGGCTTACAGGTATATGGTGTTAAATAGCCATTATCGTAAGGGACTGGAATTTTCATTAGAAGGGTTAAAAGTAGCAGCAGTGGCTTTTGATAAATTAAAAAAATTGGTAGTAGAGTGGCCAGATAGCGGAAAAATCGACCAAGATTATCAGAAGGATTTTATAGAAAAAATTAGTGATGATTTGGCACTACCGGAAATAATGGCTTTAGTGTGGAAGTTAGTCAAAGATATTGAGATAAAGCCGGAAGATAAAAAAGCGACAATTTTAGATTTTGATAAAGTTTTAGGGTTGAAATTGGGTGAGAAAGTCATTGAAGAAGAAATACCGGAAGAAATTAAAGATTTGACACAAAAGAGAGTGAAGGCGAAGGCGGGTAAAGATTGGGCTGAGGCTGATAGATTAAGAGACTTGATTAAAGAAAAAGGATATTTAGTGGAAGATGCGGTTGATAGTTTTAAGATAAAAAGTATTGACAAATAAATAATCTAGACCTATAATAAATTTTATTAGTTATTAAACTAAAAAAATGACAGAAGCAAACAGAGTTGAAACTACCCAAAAGATTGAGACTCGGGCTTATAGACCAGGAATTAGAGGATTTTTTGAAAGAGTGAAAAATTTTGTGGGAATTACAGAAAAAGTTGAGAAGGCGGTTGAGAATAAACCTCAGGAGGAAATTAATAGAGTGTCCGAAATGGGTTTTTTTGAGAGAGTTGGATTGGCGATTGATAATGGAGTGAGTAAAATTAAAGAAACAGGAAATAAAGCTTGGAATTTTGTAAAAGAAAAATGGTCTGAAAGTAAGGAATATTTTGAAGAAAGAGGAAGTGAAATTCAAGAACGTAGGGAGAAATTAGGGATTGTGGATACTGTAAAAAGTTACGTAAAGGATGGAATTGACGGAATTAGATCTAAAGTTTATTTGGTGGAGTCTGCATGGAAAGATGCAGAAGTTAAACAGTTAGTTGGCGAGAGAGTTAAATTGCGTGAAAGTTATGAAGAAGCTAAGAAAATGAAGACAGAAGGAAAGGAAGTGCCAGATGGATATATTATTAGTCGAAATCAATTGAGAGAGGCTCTTAGACCAATAAGAGTAGCGGAATTGGTGGCTAGAGGCGAAAGAAGGGAATTGCGCCAAGAAGCTAAAGAATTGACAAGAAAAATAACTACAAAGCAAAACGCTAAAGAATTATTAGCTGAGGCTAAAGCTAAAAGTTAAGTTCATGATAATATTATTTTATGAAGCTTAGAGAGGCTAAAGAAATAATTGAAAATAGTGAATTATCAGGAGGGGCTTTGAAACGGGCTAGGGAAATATTGGTGGCCGTTGGGAGCGATGAAGAAATGGAGATAAGTGAAGTTGTAATTGATCAATTGATGGCGATATTGGATGTGGATATTGATACTGATAAATTAAAATTAGAAGCTTGTGATGAAAGCATAGATTTATTGAGTGGATTTGTTGGAGAAGTGGGGAAAGTAAGTAAATTAGCTGGAGATGAGGTGGAAAAAACTACTAAAAATATTTATAACGATGCTTCTAAACTATTTAGTGAAGATAAATAAGGATGGTCAGGGATTTTATGATTGTAAAATTAAAAGAATCATGTTAAGCTAATCTTCGATGAAAGACAGTAATTATAAGTACGAGGTAATTGTGGTTCTGAACCCTAAAGCCGAGTCCAAAGACAAAGAAAAAACTATTAAATTGGTTGAAGATAAAATTACCGGAATGAGTTTTTTAGTGGACAATCGTGATAATCTGGGCAACAAAGATTTGGCTTACCCTATAAAGGGTTTAAATAAAGGTGATTTTTGGGTATTTACCATTAGTGGAAACAAACCTATAAAATCGGCAGAATTTAAATTATTTCTGAATCGTGACACCCAGGTAATTCGTTATTTAATATTAAAAATTTAAAGTAGAAGAGGAAAAAATGCCCAGCAGATGTCTCAATAAAGTAATGTTAGTTGGTAACTTAACCAGAGATCCAGAGTTAAGATATACTCCGGCCGGAATGGCAGTAGTGTCTTTTGGTTTGGCCACTAATCGGGTTTGGATAACTAAGCAAGGTGAAAAGAAAGAAGATGCTCAATTTCACCGGATTGTGGCCTGGAATAAATTAGCGGAACTTTGTTCCCAGCTTTTAGCCAAAGGGAGAAGGGTTTATGTGGAAGGAAGAATTCAGTATCGGGAAATTACTGATGCGGCTAATATCAGAAAACAAGTTTCTGAAATTGTGATTGAAGATATGATCGTTTTGGACAATAAAGGAGTGGGAATGATTCATCGAGAAACTACCGGAGCTCCTACAGAAGAACATATGGATCTAAACAATGGAGCTATTGAAGACATTGTTATTCCCGATGATATTGGGACAGCCGAAGTGGCACCTGAGGTACCAGTTGAGGAAAAAACAGGGGATGATGTAGTTTCATTATAAAAAATATGAAAAAAAATAGTAAAAAAGATCGAAATCGATTTATAAAACTTAAAGGCCGAGGCAAGGATTGCGCTTTTTGTAAAAATAAAAATGTACCGACATGGCGTGATTACGAAAAACTAAGAGAATTTTTGTCCCCAAGATGCCGAATTTTATCGGCACAAATGACAGGTGTTTGTATGAAACATCAGAGGAAATTATCTCAAGTCATAAAAGAGGCGAGAGAATTAGCCTTGTTGCCTTATACAGCTGGAAAAGAGTAAGATAGAACTAATGGTCAAAGGAAAATTATGGTCGCAGACTGTCGAGGGCTTGAGGGATCTAAATTTTGAGGCGAAAGACAAGGTGATTATGGTGAAGAGACTAGATGAGAGTATTTTGATAAAAGCTGAGGTAATTGGAGTTAAAGGAATAATTTGTTTGGAAAATGGAGATGGAGTTGAAAGTGAAATTCCTATAAAAAAAGTTGATAAAGACGAGTGGAAAAAGTTGAGGTAGAATAGAAACATGCAAAAACAGATTAGAAATTCATTTTTAGTTTTAGCCTTGTTGGCAGTGACTATTTTAGTCAGTTTTAAAGCAGGGAAGATAGCGGGGTTAACGGCGGCAGGAAATGTAAATAGTACCGATGTTTTAGATTTATCTTTGATGTGGAAAGTTAAAGATAAGTTGAAGCAGAGTTTTTTGGAGAGAGATAAGATGGACGACAAAACCATGACTTATGGAGCGATTTCGGGGATGGTGGGGGCATTGGGTGATCCATATACGGTTTTTTTGGCACCAAAAGAAAATAAAAGTTCTAACGATGATTTGATGGGTGAATTTGGGGGAGTGGGAATTCAATTGGGATACAAAGATAAAAATTTAGCAGTCATGGCACCATTGGCAAAAACTCCGGCAGAGAGGGCTGGGATAAGAGCGGGGGATTTGATTTTAAAGATAATTGATAAAGAGAAAAAAATTGACAGAGAGACGACAGGGATCAGTTTAGAAGAGGCGGTAGGTCTGATTCGGGGTAAGGTGGGGACTGAAGTGACCTTAAAATTTTATCGGGAGGGTTTAAAAGATACTTTTGAAAAAACTTTAATCAGAGACAACATTGTGGTGCCGAGTATGGAGGTGGAATGGGTGAAAAAAGAGGGTAAAAGTGTGGTTTGGGTGAAATTGTATAAATTTAGTGAACAGATATACAAAGATTGGCCTGAGACAGTGGATAAAATAGTTGCTGAAAAAACTAGGTTAGGGAGCGATTATGGTGGAATAATACTGGATTTAAGGAATAATCCCGGGGGTTATTTACAGGCCAGTGTGTTGGTGGCTTCTGATTTTTTAAGTGAAGGAGTAGTGGTAACTCAAAAATCGGCAGATAGCAAAGAGGAAGTATATAAAGTTGATAGTAGTCGAAAAAAGTTGATCAATGATAAATTGGTGGTATTAATTAATGAAGGTTCGGCTTCAGCAGCGGAAATTTTAGCCGGGGCCTTGAAAGGATACGGTCGGGCTAAACTAGTGGGGATGAAAAGTTTTGGTAAGGGGACAGTTCAACAGCCAGTAGATTTTGCCGATGGATCTGGATTACACGTAACTATTGCCAAGTGGTTGTTACCTGATGGTAAAAATATTCATGGGACGGGAGTAGAGCCGGATGTAGAAGAGAAATGGAATAATGAGAATAAAGATAAACAGGATAATCAATTGGATAAAGCGATAGAGATTTTATTAAAATGAGAAAAAGTTATAAAATATTTTTTTTAGTTTTAATTTTGGGAATTATTTTTGGCGGAGGAGTTTTGATTGGAAAGGGTTTGATTAAAACAGAAAAAAAAGAAAAATTAATAATCACAGATGAGGAATCAGTGGTGACCAATGTGGTAGACAAGGCAAATTTGAGTGTAGTGACAGTGTCGATGATAAAAACTCGGGTTGGTTTTCAAACGAGTGAAAATGTGGAACAGGATATTGGGACGGGATTTATTATTAGTAGTGATGGGTTAATAGTTACCAATAAACATGTAGTAATCGACACCACAGCTAAATATAAAGTAATAATTGGTAAAAACGAAGTGGTGGAAGTGAGCAATATTTATCGGGATCCGGTAAATGATTTGGCCATACTTAAGGTAAATAGGACTGGTTTAATCCCGGTAGTATTAGGAGACTCTGATAAATTAAAAGTGGGACAGACGGTAATTGCTATTGGGACGGCATTGGGGGAATTTCGATCAACGGTAACCAAGGGGGTAATTTCCGGTTTGGGTCGGGGAATTATGGCCGGGGGTGGACTTTCCGGTTCGGAAAAGTTAGATAATGTAATTCAAACTGATGCGGCTATTAATCCGGGAAATTCTGGCGGACCACTGTTTAATTCCAATGGTCAGGTAATCGGAGTGAATGTAGCAGTGTCACAATCGGCTCAAAGTATCGGCTTTGCTTTGCCAATTAATATTGTTAAAGAATCGATTGAAAATTTTCAAAGTACGGGTCAATTTGAGAGACCTTATTTGGGAGTAAGTTATGCCATGATTACCAAAGAATCAGCGTTATTAAATGAGGTACCGGCAGGGGCGTATGTTCAAAGTGTGGTGGTCGACAGTCCAGTTGAAAAATCGGGAATAAAGGCCGGTGATATAGTGGTAGAAGTTGACGGTAAGAAAATTGCTCAGGAAAACGTGGTATTAGCGACTTATATTAATAAAAAGAAAATAGGGGATTTGGTAACTATAAAAGTATGGAGAGATAAAAAAGAGATGGAATTTACGGTTGTTTTAGAGAAGAAGAACTAGAATTTGAATTGTCAAAGAAAACTCCATTAGATACACGAGCAACAGCGGTGTGCTGTAGTTGCTCACTGAGACTAACAGAACGTTTTGATGAGGCAAAGAGTCTTATTGGTCCAGGATGTGTTTTAACGTATTCTTGGGAAATACTTATTAGATATTTTCTAGCAATAGGACAAGCAACTTCGTTTGGGTTTTCTGAAACACCACAAAGGGCGTCTCCTGCAGGGTTATTACAAAGTTGAAAATCAATCTGACAGATTGTTTTCTTAATAACTTTTTCTTTATCAATGGACATAAATTAGTTTATTATATCAAAATATCTCATTTCTGAGTATCTGGTTCGTCGAGTACGGTTAATTCCAGGAAAAGATCGGTTAAATCTCCGTTGAGGCATTTACTTAAATTAAAATCTTTATTGATCCGATGATCCTTGATTTGATTGCGGGAGTAATTATAAGTGCGGATTTTATCGGCACGCATAGCCAAACCAATTTTGTCCCGGGTGTTGCCTAGCTGGGAAGTTTTTTTATCTTCTTCCATTTGCCAGAGTTTAGCTCGGAGTAAATCCATAGCAATATTTCGGTTTTGTTCTTGGGAACGTTCCTGGCGAACTGAGAAGGTAAGTCCAGTGGGTCTATGGAGAATACGAACAGCAGTGGAAACCTTGTTAACATTTTGACCACCATTACCACCGGCCCTGGAAGCGGTCATTTCGACGTCACTGGGGTTTAAGACGATATCCTGTGAGGTAACTTGAGGATAGACAGCGATGGCGGCGGTAGAAGTTTGAATACGGCCGTGTTTTTCAGTAACAGGGATACGTTGGACCCGGTGAGTGCCGGTTTCCCACTTGAGTTGATTGTAGGCATCGAGGCCGGAGATTTTAAGAATATCATCATCAAGATAATTGACTTTCCAATCAACTTTTTCAGCATAGCGAATGTACATACGCATTAAATCACCTAACCATAGGTTTGATTCTTGGCCACCCGGACCAAGACGAAATTCGAGAATGGCAATATTGGAATTTGATATGGGCATATTTAGATAATTAGTTTAATAGTTATTAGTTACAAAAAAACCGCCAAATATAAGTTAATTATATGATTGGCGGTTTAAAATATCTAATTATTGGATTTTTTCTCTTTGGCTTTTTTGGCAGTTTTAGCAGCTTTGGTGGCTTTATAGGCGACACCTTGGGCTTGTTTTTCTTTAAATTTATCGATTCTTCCTTTAATGTCGACAAATTTATGTTGACCGGTAAAAAAGGGATGACATTTACTGCAGACTTCGACCTCAATTTTTTCGAGAGTAGAGCCGGTAGTAAATTTGTTGCCACAAGCACAAGTAACCTGACAATCGTTGTGGTAAGTAGGGTGAATTCCTGGTTTCATAGGTTCTAATTATAACAGATTATTTAAAATTTCGCTTTGTTTAATCGTTTTTTGATCACCGGTGACCATATTTTTTAGGGTGACTTCATTTTTGATGATTTCATTGCTACCAATAAGGGCGACAAAGGGAATATTTTTAGTCGAGGCGTATTTAAACTGCTTACCGATTTTGTCAGCATCGGGATAAAAAATTGTCGGAATATTATTTTGACGGAGAAGAGAAGTTAACTTTAAAGATTGATCTAGAGTATCTGGCCCGAAATTACCGACCATAACCTTAACCTTAGTTTTAGGTAAATTTGGTAAAAGGTTTAATTCAATAATACAGTCAACGATTCTATCGAGACCGAGGGTGGTGCCGGTGGCAGGAATGTCGGGACCACCGAGAACTTTAATTAAATTATCGTAACGACCACCGCCAGTAATAGAACCAATTTTAGGTTCTTCGACATAGGTTTCAAAAATGGTGCCAGTATAATAATCAAGACCGCGGACCATAGTCGGATCAAAAACATAATTGGATTGGGGGACTCCTAAGGATTTAATGGCAGCAAAAACTGCTTGTAAATTTTCATCTGGTTGAGCTTCTTTGATATATTTTAAAAGAGAATTTATCTGAGCTTGAGTAAAGTCTTTATCAGTGAGTTCTTTTTGTATTCCATTTTGACCTATTTTTTGGAACTTGTCGAGACTTTGAAGAGCTGAATTTTGGTTATCAACGATACCACTTTGACTTAAAATATCTTTTAAAACTTTGCGACTGTTAAGACGAATAGAATATTTTTTAAAGTTTAATTTATTGAGAATGCTGTAAATAATAGCGACAATTTCAGCGTCAGCAGTAGGGGAGGTGGTGCCAAAGGTATCAATATCACACTGAAGGATTTCTCGGTAGCGACCTTTTTGAGGTTTATCAGCGCGCCAAACTGGTTGGATTTGATAGCGCTTGAAAGGCAGGGGTAATTGTGGGCCATAGATGGCTAAAACTTTAGCTGTGGGAACGGTTAAATCGTAACGTAATCCAACTTGACGTTCACCTTGGTCTTGGAAATTGTAGGTTAACTTATCGGCTTCGGCACCATTTTTACCCATTAAAACAGAGGCATATTCGAGAGTAGGAGTTTCGAGAGGCTCGAAACCAAAGGTTTCAAAAGTCTCGATAAAGAGGTTTTTGACATAATTTCGAATGGCCATGGTCTCGGGCAAAAAATCCCGAAAACCTTTTAATGTTTGTACTTTGTCATTATTCATAGTTTGATTTTAACATTGTAATAATAGTTAAATTTTTTGAATGATATCGAAAAGAACTTTTTCTAATTGTTTTAGTTTACTTATTTCAATATACTCATTGGAAGCATGCGCTGTTTGTTGAGAACCGGCGCCAATAGTTAGACAGTTTGGCTGATCAAAGGCTTGCCAGAGCATTTGAGTGTCCATGTAACCAGAGGTACTAATATCTTTAAAGTTCAGCCCCAACTTTTTTAGTTTTGATTTTGAAGTTAGCCAAGAAGCAAAATCAAATTTGATATTAGATTTGGTTAATTTTCCTCCGAATTTGGTGATAAATTTTTCTAATTGCCGGACAATTAATTTGGCATTAATTTCTGGTGGTGAAGGGCGAATATCAAGAACAAATTGGCAGGTGTCCGGGACGACATTTGGGGCACTGCCACGGCCTTCAATAGAGGCTAAATTGACCGAAGAGTTGCCAAGTTCTGGATCAGTAAATTGAGAGAGAAATTCTTTTAATTTTTCAACTGATTTAGTAGTGACCTCGATGGCATTAACACCATTTTCGGGAGTAGCCGCGTGACAACTTAAACCTTTAACAGTGGCGGAAATTTCGATTAAACCACGACAGCCATTGGCAACGTTTAATTCCGAGCCATCAAGAGAAATAATAGATTTTGGTTTGATTTTAAAACCATAATCGGTGATAAATTTCTTAATGCCAGTGAAGTTATATTCTTCGTCAATATAAAAAAGAAAAGCAATGTTTTTTGGTAAATTTTTATTAGTGGCAACAAGCATCATGGCGGCGAGGCCACTTTTCATATCAGTGGTGCCACGACCAAATAATTTACCGTCTTTGATAACGGGAAAAATTGGATTAGTTTCCCAATCATTACCAATGTCGACAGTGTCGATGTGACCCATAACTAGGGTCTTAATATTTTGGCTATTACTAGCCAGGATATTAAAACGACCATTGATAACCATTTCTTTTTCAACCATTAGATTGGTATTATTTTTGAGAAAATCAAAAATAAATTCTCCAATTTTTATTTCATTGGTTTGTCCATCAACCCAAGAGGGAATAGAGACTAATTGTTTAGTTAATTTTAAAATATTGATCATTTTTTTATAAATGTTTAGGGATTTGGATATAATTTATCCAAAATAAATCCCCGGATTTACGGGGATTTGAAAAGATTAATAAAAATTTTTAGGCCAAGACAACACCCCGCTGGTCGTTGACCACGGTATGGGTGTGATGAATAAAATTAAATTTTAAATAGACCATGGGGTAGCTGAAGGGGCTCGAACCCTCGGCCTCATCCTCCACAGGGATGCGCTCTAACCAACTGAGCTACAGCCACCATAATTTAAAGAACAAAATAAAACCGCCTATTGGCGGTTTGGTATTTGATATTGCAATTACCGCCAATTAAATGGTGGTATGGTGATGCTTTGAAATCACGTTTGCAAATATCATTGAAAGTATTGTAACAACAAAACGGGTAATGTCAATTATTAGTCGAGGGTGATGATCTTAAGAGCAGGGTAGGTGGAATTTTGGCCATTAGTGTAAATACAGACTATTTTTTGACCTTTTTTAAGGTTAGTAAATTTTAAAATTTTGTTGTCTTTAGTAACTATCTCGGTTTTAGCGTCGACTTTAATTTGTAATTCTCGGTTGATATTATTGCCGGGAATGAGAACGAGAATGGAAGTAGTGGGGGAAATGTCAGCGATTTTTCCTAAGGCAACATTTTTATGGTTGACTAACTTAGTAGGGTCAACCATAATAAGTTTTTTAGCAAAAATAATATTGTCCTTTGATAAACTCAGGACTAAAACATCCTGACCAATTTTAAGGTCAGTTTGTTTGATTTTATTTTGTTTGAGATTAACAAAAGTAGCGTCGTCACTAATAGTAAATTCATAAATTTTGGTTTTGGTGTCAATTTTAAGGATAGTATCTTTGATCTCGGTAATAGTGCCCATATAAGCTTTTTTGGGATTAATAATCGGAATTTGAGCAATTTCCTGAAGTTTTTCTTTGACTTTTTGTTGAATAACTTCCCGTAGTTTTTGGATTTCATCGCTGGTGGTAATGGGTGTTTGGGCATATATCGGAGAAACGAGAAATGAGAAATTAGAAACGAGAAATATTAAAAATAAAGTTTTTTTTATCATTCGAGTTTGGTGGTGGAATAAGTAAGGAAGATTTCGGAATGGCTCTCCTGATCGTTTTGATCAATGGCGGTTAAGTTGATGGCGTTTAGACCCGGTTCAAGACTGATGCTTAAGGAGAAATCACCTTGGTTGTCAGCATTGAGATGATAATTTTTGAGAGGAGTAGTGACAATAATTAGACTATTGGAGAGAGTAGAGCCATTGAGAGTGGTTTTACTGGTGCTAATAATGTCGTTGTTTTGAGGAGAAGTAATTTCTAAATTGGGATTAGAGTTAGGACTTGGGGTAAGCTGGGAATTAGTTCGGTTGTCAGGGGCTGGAGTGGGAATAATAATATTGGGGGTATTTTTTAACTGGTTTTTATTTTGTCTAACAAAATAAAAGGTGCCGGTAAGACCAAAACCAACTAGAAGGCCGAAAATTACGGCTAAAGATAATTCCTTAATCATAGAGTGGTTTAATGTTATCATAAGGTTATGGAAATTAAATACTTTGGCGAAGGGAAGATATACTTAAAAGGTAAAAAAGAAAGTGTGTGGATAAACCCCGGAAAAGAGGAATTTGAAGGAAAAAATGGAGAGGCAAGAGTGGTAATTTTTACCGAAAAACAGAGAAATTTTGTGAAATTGGGAAAAGAAGGCAACAAAGTAGTGATTTGTGGAGTGGGGGAATATGAAATTGGTGGGGTAGAAATTAATGGGGTAAACGGAATGTATGCTTTAAATATAGATGGAATAAAAATAGTAGTGGTGGGAAATTTTGATGGAGAAATAACGGAGAAGAAAAAAGAAAAACTAGAAGAGGCTGATGTGTTGTTGATAAGTATGGGAGGGACAGCGGTGGATATTGCTAAAAAATCGGCGGCAAATTATATAGTGCCGATAGAGTATGAAAATGAAGAAAAAGAATTAAAAATCTTTTTGGATGCTTTTGATAGAGAAAATTTAGAAAGTGTTGAAAGCCTTCGAGTAGACAAGGAAAGTCTACCTGAAGGAGTGGAGGTGGTTTTATTAAAGACGAAATAATAAAATTACCACCCAGCTTTGAAGAAGCGGAGATTTGCGTTTTAGGGTCAATTTTAATTGATAATGATGCAATTTTGCTGGTGTCGGAATTTTTAAGGTCGGAACATTTTTATAATCACAACTATGGATTGGTTTTTGAGGCGATGATGCGTCTTTATGAAGAGAGAAGTCCAATTGACATGGTGACAGTGGCGGGGAAATTAAAAGAAAGTAAAACTTTAAAAAATATTGGAGGGAAGGCATTTTTGTCAAAATTGGCCAGTGAAGTGCCGACTTCAGCCAATGTAGAAAGTTATGGGCGGATGATTAAAGCTTTGTCGGCCAAAAGAGAATTAATTTCGGCGGCAGGCAGAATATCAGAAAAGGCTTTTGATGAATCGATACCAGCAGAGCAGTTGTTGGATATGGCAGAGCAAGAAGTTTACGCTCTGTCGCAACGACATATGAAATCGGTGCCATCTTCACTCAAAGAGGTGCTGACGGCTTCTTTTGACCGTTTAGATGAATTACAAAAGCGGGGGAGTGGGTTACGCGGGCTAGCAACAGGTTTTCATCAATTGGACTCAATGTTGGCAGGGATGCAGGATAGTAACTTGTTAATTTTAGCAGCCAGGCCAGGAGTGGGGAAAACCGCCTTTGCTTTGAATGTGGCCAGACATGTGGCAGTAGAAGAAAAATTACCGACTTGTGTTTTTTCTTTGGAAATGAGCAAGGAAGAATTAGTGGATAGATTGTTGGTGAGGCAAGGTTTAATTGATGCCTGGAAATTAAAAACTGGACAATTATCTGATGATGATTTTACTTCTTTATCAGAAGCTATGGGTATTTTAGCTGAAGCTCCACTTTATATTGATGATACCCCAGGATTGACGGTAACAGAGTTGCGAACCAAAGCCAGACGTTTACAGTCAGATAAAGGGATTAAATTTATTATTGTGGATTATTTACAGTTGATGCATGGTTATTCACGGGACAATCGGGTGCAAGAAGTTTCAGAAATTTCTCAAGGTTTAAAAAATTTAGCCAGAGAGTTAAAGATTCCAATTTTAGCGGCGGCTCAATTAAATCGGCAAATGGAAGCTAGGGGTGGTAAACCAAGGTTGTCGGACTTACGGGAATCGGGAAGTATTGAACAGGATGCTGATGTGGTGATGTTCCTGTCAAGAGAAGATGAGGAAGTAAAGGAAATAGTGAACGTTTCGATTGAAAAACATCGTAACGGACCGACGGGGCAATTTAATTTGTACTTTAATGGAAAACAAGTTAGTTTCTTTGATGTCGAGAAAAAAGGTTAAAGTTGGTAGGTTTTTGTGAGATAATACAAAAGATTTGGCCGACGTGGCGGAACTGGCAGACGCGCACGACTCAAAATCGTGTGGTGGAAACATCATGTGGGTTCGACTCCCACCCTCGGCACAAGGTAATAAATTAAGTTTTGCAATAAAATAAATGTTAAATATGGTTTTAGGAATATTGGGAGCAGTAGGATATTTATATTTAAGTTGGCGAACTTTGAGGGAGAATTATCAAGAAGAGGATGTGGTGGCTTTTAGTTGGGTGGCATTGTTGTTGTTTCTAGTCGGGGGAAGAATATCTTTTGGACTGGCCCATTTTGGAATTTGGAACGGAAATCCGGGGGCCTGGTTGGAATTTTGGAAAATTGGAGAGATAAATATTGTCGGTGCCAGTTTGTTTTGGGTAGCTTTTGCCTTATTGATTATTAGAGATAAAGGTTGGAAAATTTGGTCTTTTTTTGAAGATTCTTTAATAAGTGCCGTGTTTTTACTGATAATTTCAGTTTTGGTTTTAAAATCTTGGCCAACAGTTTTGGCTTTGATGGGAGCACTAGTATTAACCGGGGTGATGAAGAAAAAATATCGATCTTTACAGTGGTTTAAAAGTGGCAAAAAAGGTTTTTTATTTTTCTGGTTTTCAATTTGGTTTTGGTTGATTTTTGCAGTAATTTCTAGGATTTGGTGGGTGGCGGGAGCCAGCTTGCTTTTTATAGGGGGATTGTTTATGCTTGGCTATGATAAGCTTTCCAAGTAGATTGACGAAAAATATTGAGGTGTTTTTGGAAAAAAAAATATTGGAATTGAAAAGAAGTGAAAAGTCCCTGAAAGCTAACGATCCTTTTGCTGATGATCAAAGGACTGGTAATAATTCAGTCGAAGAAGACCTGGATGAACAAATAGGTCATTTTGAAACAGAGGTTAAAGTAAGTTTTGTAAAAAAACAAATAGTTCAAATCAGAAAAGCTTTGACCAGATTAAAAATTGGTAAATATGGAATTTGCGAAAAATGTGGCAAAATGATTGATACAGATCGTCTGGCGGTGAAACCGGAAGTAACAGTTTGTTTGTATTGTGAAAAAGAACGAGAGGAATAATGATTATCAATGAGGGAGCTAGTTTAGGTCTAAGATTTTTGGGGATGGAATTGATACAGATAATGATGGTGTTGGTTATAGGAGTGATGTGGTGGCGAGACAAAAAAGCTTGGGGTGGGGGCTTAATGATAATAGGTGGGGGATTAAATCTATGGGAGAGATATAGGTTTGGAGGAGTGAGAGATTATTGGCAAATTCCCATGACTTCAACCTATAATAATCTTAACGATTATTTAATAGCGATCGGAGTGATACAATTAATTTGGTATTTATTATGGAAGAAAAGGCAAAAATAGTTTATCAGGATGAGGATATTTTAGTTTTGAATAAAAAGGCGGGAGTGGTGTGTACCAAAGAGGGTCGGCAAAATTCAGAGACTTTAGAGGATTGGCTGATTCAAAAATTTGGAGATAATAAAATACCCCGACAAGGGATTGTCCATCGTTTAGATAAGGGGACTTCAGGATTAATGGTGGTAGCTAAAACTATAGAGGCAAGAATTAAGTTAATGGAGATATTTAAGAAAAAGGAAATTGAAAAAACTTATATTGCATTAATAGGAGGAGATTTGTCGGAGAGCGGAGAAATAAAAGTGCCGATAGCCAGGTCAAAATATACATTTGGTAAATTTGCGGTTAGTGAGGAGGGGAAAGAAGCGGAAACGACTTTTAAGGTTTTAAATAAATATAACTATTTAGATAAAATTTATTCTTTGGTGGAAATAAATTTAAAAACCGGTAGAACTCATCAAATTAGAGTTCATTTTAGTTATTTAGGTTGGCCGTTGGTAGGGGATTTGATCTATGGGGGGAGAGAATTGTTAGGCTTAAAAAGACCATTTTTGCAGGCGGCGAAATTGGAATTTAAACAACCAATAAATGAAAAAAAACTATTTTTTGAAAGTGATTTAGCGTCTGATTTACAGACAGTTTTAAATAAATTATGAAAAAGTTTTTGATAATTTTAGGGATTATTTTAATTTTTGGGTTAGGATGGCTGTTGAAAAAAGATTGGCGGGAAGATGATTTTAAATTAGGAATTATTACTCCGGATCGGGTGGCCTTATTATCGATTTCACCGGGAAGGGGGATGATTAATTTATTGACAGTTAACCCAGAAGTAGAGTTGTGGCTGCCGGGGGGAATGGGATGGTATCCGAGTAACAGAATAAAAAAAATATTCGATAATGATAAAAATATCGATTCAATTGATAAAATGTTTTATTATAATTTTGGATTTGTGCCGGAAAAAATTGCTTTTTTAACTGGTGTAGATCAGTGGCGAGAGTGGCGACTGATGAAGTATTTGGGAGTAGTGAATTGGTTTCGATATGTAATAGAACAAGACAATTGGTTATATAAAACTGAGACTATTAGTCAGAGCCTGGACCTAGAAAAAGAAATATTGGATGAAACTTTGCCACGGGATTTTGCGGATAATGAGTTACAGGGTGGGGAAATAAAAATTTCGGTGGTGAATGCTACGGAAAAAAATGGTTTGGGTGCTTTTGTAGCTGATAGGTTAAATTGGATGGGTTTTAATGTGGTGGAAGTGGGAAGCGAGGCGATTAAGTTAGAGTGTGAAATTATGGTGAAAACAACCACAAATGCTCTGACTAAAAAATATACCGATTTATTGGCAAAAATGTTTAATTGTTCTCAGGTAAGTAATGCAACATTGTTACCCGATGAAGCAATTTTATATTTAGGTCAAAATTATGCGCAGATGTTAAACTACAATAGTTATGTCAGGACATTCTAAGTGGGCAAATATAAAAAATCGGAAAGGAGCTCAGGATAAGAAAAGAAGTGAAACCTTTACCAGGGCAGCAAAGAACATTATGACGGCGATTCGTGAGGGTGGGGGAAATACTAATCCGGCGTCAAATGTGATGCTAAGAGAGGCGATAGAGAAGTCAAGGGCGGTCAATATGCCCAAGGAAAACATCGAGAGATTATTAAAACGTTTTGAAGAAAGGAAAAACAATTTGGTTTTCGGAGTTTTTGAGGGTTTTGGTCCTTTTGGAGTGCCAATGATGATTGAGGTTGAGACAGATAATAAAAATCGAGTTTTAGGAGAAATTAAATTAATTTTCAGAAATTATGGTGGAAATTTAGGTGAAAGTGGTAGTGTGGCTTTTATGTTTGATCGGGTCGGGGAAATTGAATTAGAGTCGAAGTTAGAAGATATGGTTGAGTTGGAATTAATTGACGCTGGGGTGAAGGATGTTGAAGAAAAGACCATAATAACGGAAGTAGCTGATTGGGGAAGAGTAAGAGATAAAGTGAAAGAGAAGTATTTGGCAATAACGAGCAGTGGTTTGGTTTACAAATGTCGGAGTCTGACGATGCTGGCAACAGAAGCAGAAGTAGCCAAGATATTGGATATGATTGACGAGTTGGAAGAGAACGATGATGTAGTTAATGTTTTCGCTGGTTTTGATTATGTCTAAAAGATTTAAATACTTTATTTCTTCGCTATTGGGTTTGGCTGCCTTTTATTTGTATTTGGGCTTACCGGTAGAATCCAGATATTATGGTTTGATGTTGTTGATCGTCATAGTGGTTTTTTGTTTTTGGTTTGGTTTAGGAATAATCTTTGAGGGAAATATTGATACTAAAATAATGGCAGTTTTGTTACCAGTATTATGGACATTAGGTTTTGGGTTATTTTCAACTTTATTGCCGAATAATTGGCTAAATTTATTGTTTCTATCCTTATTGTTTGGGGTGGTGTTGTATATGATGTTTTTGGCGGAAAATGTTTTCTTGGTGGCAATAGGTTTTAGAACAGTACCGCTTTATCGGGCAGCTTATACAGTAAGTTTAATTTTGATTTTATTGGTGTCCTTCTTTGTGTTTAATAGTCTGTTTTCTTTTAAATTGTCATTTTTAGGAAATGTATTAGTGACGATGCTTTTGGGACTGTTGATTTTTGCTTATCAATATTGGGCGGTGGCGATTGAATTACCCGATGATGGTCAGGCAAAAGGGAAGTGGCCATATATCTTGATACCAACTTTATTATTAACGGAGTTTGCCGGTGTTTTATCTTTTTGGCCAGTAGGGATCTTTAAGGGTTCAATTTATTTAGTAGCGATAATATATGTAATTTCTGCCTTATTACAGGCAGAAATTCGTGATAGATTGTTCAGGGGAGTGGTATTGACTTATAGCTATATTGGGGTGGCGGTAGCGTTGGCAGTGGTTTTAGTAACTAATTGGGGTTGAAATTAGATAAAAAGGTAAGTAGATTATTAATTAATGGTGCGTATTTTAGGCAAAAAATGACATAGGATCTTAAGAGCAGGGAAGTAGGGTAGTGATTTTCACAATATATCCTATAATTTTCACGATAATTATAGGATATTATAGGACAATATTGATGATATATATTGATATAGTCTGTGTGGAAAACTAATTAGCAGTCGACCATATCACTTCTCAGAGTGGGAGTAGGGCCAGAAAAGGGGTAGAGGTAGTGGGATAGATCATTAGATAAATAGTTTAATAGTTGAATAGTAGCGAGGGAGTGATAGGTGTAGTAGTACAATTACTCCCCACTGATGGGGTAGTCATTTATTACTATGTCGCACAATGTATCTTTTACGACTATGTTAAAATGGGAAGTGGAGGGGAGGGGTAAAAAAGCAAAATTTATAATTTTTAGTTTTTAATTTCTAATAATGATTATTATTTTATTTTCGTCCTTTAAATAAAAGGCTTAATTCCTCTATTGTTCCCCGGGTCACCCAAAACTTTGGTCCAGCTTGAAAATGCCACTTGACCACTTCCCTAGCCTTTTTAGGGAGGGGAATTGTATAATTGTGCCTAAAATACGGTAAAATATATACATGACCTCACCAGAGCCTCGTAAACGCACGTTTTTATATTTTGTATGTTAGGATTAAGTATGGATTTAGATTTGGCCATAGCCATCAGGAGATTTCTCGAACATTTAGAAGTAGAGAAGAATTGTTCAAAGTTAACGGTCAGAAATTACCAACATTATTTGGAAGTGCTACAAAGATACTTTGAGAGCGTAGGAAAGACCATGGCAAAGGTTTCGGATATTAATCAGGATACAGTCAGAAGTTTTCGGCTACATTTATCCCGACAACCGGGAATTGATGGAGAAATGAAAATTGTGACTCAGGGCTATTATGTAATTGCCCTAAGATCCTTCTTAAAATGGTTAATCAAAAATGATTATCAGGTAATGCAGCCGGAGAAAATTGAAGTGCCAAAAAATAAAGATCATTCTTTAAAGTTTTTGAATAGTGAACAGATGGAAAGATTACTAAATCAGCCTTTGTTATCAACAAAAGTGGGAATTCGGGATCGGGCGATTTTGGAGTTATTGTTTTCGACTGGATTACGGGTATCGGAGTTAACCAGACTGAATCGTGATCAAATAAATTTAGTTACCCGAGAGTTTGGGGTAATTGGTAAGGGTGGTAAGGCCAGGGTAGTTTTTATTAGTAAAGAAGCAGTTATATTTTTGGATAAGTATTTAAAAACCAGAAGTGACAAAGACCGACCACTTTTTATTCGTTATGGCGGAAAGAAAGACCTTATTACTGAAGAAGAAAAAATGAGATTGAGTCCCCGATCCGTGGAAAGACTAGTTAAACACTATGTCAGATTAGCCAAGCTGCCAGTGGAGGCCACCCCGCATACTTTACGTCATTCAATGGCGACTGATTTATTGAGGGCTGGGGCTGATTTGAGATCGGTTCAGGAATTATTGGGCCATAAAAACATTGCGACTACCCAGATTTATACCCACGTGACCGATGCCCGTTTGCGTGAGGTTCATGAAAAATATCATTCCGGAAATAAAAGTTGATGTGTAACAAGTGTGTCCTATAGTTCTATTGTTTTAAGGGAAGCTTAGGAAAAAAGTGTTTTTACGACTCCCCTAGCCTATTAAATTAGTCTTTATACCCTATTTTAGGCTGTTATTGAGTTTTCTAACCTGGGTAGCAGTTGAGAGTGATGAGTGCTAATATATAAATATATTATATAACTATCTTATAAGTTTGGCATAGTTATGGCCTATATCTTTTTTGGTGGCTCCCCTATTTCTGTGGAAGCCTTCAAAACAGTCATAGCACAAACCTTATCATCATTTTTTAGTCTCATTAAGATGACTCCACGAGTATTACGGGAGAGGGTGGGTATATTTTTTAAAGGCAATTTGATGGTAACAGCTTTTTTGGAAACGAAGATAACTTGTTCATCTTTTTCGTCGACGACTACGGCTGCAGCTAAATTACCAGTTTTACTGGTAAGATTGGCAACCTTAACTCCTAAACCACCACGTCTTTGGAGAGGGTAAAGATAAACATCGCTACGTTTACCAACACCATTTTCGGTAATAACTAAAAGGTGGCGGAAGAATTTACCTTTTTTCTCTTCTTTGGCGGCGACAATACTTTGAGGTAAAACGTCAATACCAACCAGATAATCATTTTCTTTGAGAGTGATACCGCGGACACCGCGGGTGTGACGACCCATGGGACGACAATCAACTTCGTTGAAACGGATACATTTACCGATGTGAGTGGCCATAAAGATTTGGTCATTACCGGAAGTTAGTCTAGCCCAAATTAATTCATCATGGGGATCAAGTTTAATAGCAGCCAACCCGGATTGACGAATATTTTTAAATTTTTCAATGGCAGTTTTTTTAATAGTACCCTGTTTAGTGGCTAAAAGAATATATTTGGCGGGATTGTTCTTACTAATAGGTAGCACTGTTTGAACGGTTTCGCCCTGAATAATGTTGACTAAGTTGATAACCGCCTGGCCTTTGGACTGACGACTGCTTTCGTTGATTTCCCAAACTTTAATTTTGAAACAACGCCCTTTGTTGGTAAAAATTAACAGATCATCATGGGTATCAACAAAAAGCATGTTTTCCACTTCATCTTCGTTTTTAGTAGTCATACCCATAACTCCGACACCGCCCCGTTGTTGAGTGCGGTAAGTTTCCATAGGAACACGTTTAATATAGCCGCCTCGGGTTAAAGTAACTAAAGTCGCTTCATTGGGAATTAAGTCTTCATCGCTAAAGCTTTCCAAACCCTTAATGTAAATTTTAGTCAAACGGGTATCGGAATATTTTTCAGAAATTTCCTTATTTTCGGCTTTTAAGACTTCAACCATTTTTTTAGGCAGAGTGATAATGGCGGTTAATTCGTGAATAGTTTTTTGGATTTGATCATATTCGTCGTCAATTTTTTGTCTTTCCAGACCGGAGAGTTTACGAAGTTGCATATCCAAAATGGCCTGAGCCTGAAGATCGGTAAAACCAAATTTGGTCATTAATTTTAATTTTGGATCTTCGTCAACTTTGGTAGCCCGGATAGTTTTGATAACTTCATCGATAACATCTAGGGCTTTTTTAAAACCTTCTAAAATATGGTTGCGCATGTAGGCGGATTTAAGGTCAAAAACGGTGCGGCGACGAATGATTGTTTCCCGGTGACGGAGGAAAAGTAAAAGAATTTGACGTAAATTTAATGTTTGAGGAATACCATTAACTAAGGCTAGTAAATTGGCGGAATATGAAGATTGAAGAGCGGTATACTTAAAAAGTTTATTAAGAATGGCTTTAGGTTTACCATTCTTTTTAATTTCCACGACGACGCGGATGCCATGACGATCGGATTCATCGCGAAGATCGGAAATGCCAATGATTTTTTTATCGGTAACTAATTGAGCGATTTTTTGGATCATCTCAGATTTATTGACTTGGTAAGGAAGTTCAGAAATAATAATTCTGATTTTGCCGGATTTAGTTTCTTCGATATTGGTTTTACCACGGAGAGTAAATTTGCCCCGACCGGTAGTATACATCTCTAAAATTCCGGTTTTACCGTAAATTTCACCAGCGGTGGGAAAATCCGGTCCGGTAATTAATTTGGTTAAATCTTCAACAGTGGCTGTAGTTTCAAAATTAAAAGAAAGTTTTTCCAGATCTCTTACCGGTTTTAAAACAATTTCCTGGGTGGTTAGGTGTTTATCTAAAATGGGATTAATTTCGATGGGGCTTTCTAATTTTTCTAAGGTGGCGGTGGTTAGGACGTGTTCGATACCGGCACAAAGTTCCTTGAGATTGTGGGGAGGAATTCTGGTAGCCATACCAACAGCAATACCGTCAGCTCCATTGAGAAGAAGATTGGGAATTCGAGCGGGTAAAATTTCCGGTTCTTTTAGAGTGGCATCAAAATTATCAGTCATGGGAACGGTATCTTTTTCAATATCAATGATCATTTCCGGAGCAATTTTGCTCATCTTGACTTCGGTATAACGCATAGCGGCCGGAGGATCGCCGTCGATTGAACCAAAGTTTCCCTGACCGTTGACCAGGGGGTAGCGCAAAGAAAAACTCTGAGCCATCCGAACCATGGAACCATAAACGGCCATATCACCATGAGGGTGATATTTACCTAAAACTTCACCGACAACTTTGGCTGATTTGGTAAAACGACCGCCGGGGGTCAAACCCATTTGATCCATGGCAAAAAGAATGCGGCGATGAACCGGTTTTAGACCGTCGCGGACATCGGGAAGGGCTCGAGCCACAATAACTGACATGGCATAATCCAAATAGGATTTTTCCATTTCAGGAACGATATCGACTTCAAGAATTTTGCCGATATTGTTGATAAAGGCAGGAGTATCGCTAACCATGGTATTTTTTTGTGTATCTATGGGCATATTTTATATATCCAAATTCGCCAAATGGGCGTGAGTAACAATAAATTTTTTACGAGGAGGGACTTCTTCGCCCATCAGAATTCTAAAAATTTCGTCAGCTTTGGCGACATCGGAAATGGAAACTCTTTTAAGTTGTCTGGTTTCTGGATTCATAGTAGTATCCCAAAGTTGTTGAGGATTCATTTCTCCTAAACCTTTGTAACGTTGTAAATCATAACTTTTGGAAGTATCGATAGTTTTTAAATAATTATCCTTGTCCTGGTCGGTATAGACATATTTAACTTCTTTGCCTTGTTTTATCTTATAAAGTGGTGGCATGGCAATATATATATGACCATTTTCGATCAATCCCGGAAGATGGCGGAAAATAAAAGTTAATAACAGAGTAGCGATATGAGAACCGTCAACATCAGCATCAGACATTAAAATAATGCGATGATAACGAAGTTTTTCCAGACTAAAAGTATCACCTATACCCATACCCAAGGCAATGATGAAATCTTTTAATTTATCGGAACCAACGATTTTATCTAGACGCATCCCTTCGGTGTTAAGAGCTTTTCCCCAAAGAGGCAGAATGGCCTGAAATTTACGATCCCGCCCCTGTTTAGCAGAACCACCGGCGGAATCACCTTCGACAATATAAATTTCACAGTCAGCCGGATTTTTACTTTGACAGTCGGCTAATTTACCGGGAAGTCCCATGGAATCAAAAGCGCCTTTGCGCATAATAGCATCTTTGGCGGCTTTGGCGGCCTTACGAATTTGGATGGTTAAAAGGGCTTTACCAATAATGATCTTAGCGGTATCGGGGTGTTCTTCAAAATAAATATCCAGTTGTTCTCTGACGATTTTAGAGACGATGGGTTGAACTTCGGAGTTACCCAACTTGCCTTTGGTTTGGCCTTCAAATTGAAGGTTTTTACTGCCCATCTTGATAGACAGGGCGGCGGTAAGACCTTCACGGACATCATCACCAGTGATAGTGTCGTCCTTGTTCTTAATCATCTCTTTGCGTTCGGCGTAATCTTTAATTGCCTTAGTTAAGGCAATCTTAAAACCTGTTAGATGGGTACCACCTTCGTGGGTGTTGATAATATTGACATAAGAGGGAGTATTTTCCTGAAAAGTATCGTTGTACTGGATAGCGACTTCGACATCAACGCCGTCACTGGCACCGTGAATATAGATAGGTTCATGAATAGTGTTTTTGCCTTTATTTAATTCACGTAAAAGGGAAAGAATTCCGCCTTCAAAATAATAATGATGTTCGCTGTGACTTCTTTCATCATAAAAATGGAAATAAATTTTACTGGTTAAATAAGCCCGGTCTTTAAGAGATTTAATAATAGTTTTATTATCAAGTTCAATAGTTTCTTTGAAGATTTCCGGGTCTGGGTAAAAAGTGACGGTAGTGCCGGTGGCGTTGTCAGGAATAATGTCTTTTAGTTTGGCAACTTTAGTGGAGTCAATGGTAGTTAGCTTTGTTTTGACCTTACCTTGGGAAAATTCCATAAAATAGATTTTTTTATCACGACGAATTTCAACTTGGTAGAGTATGGAAAGAGCGTTGACGCAGGCAGCCCCAACACCATGTAAACCACCAGAAACTTTGTAGGCGGTGCCTTCGAATTTGGCACCAGAATGGAGAGTGGTCATAATGACTTCCAGGGCGGGTTTTTTGTATTTGGGCATAACATCCACCGGAATACCACGGCCGTCATCAGCGACAGTAGCGGAATTATCAGGGTGAATGATAATCCAAATGTTTTTAGCAAAACCGGCCAAGGCCTCGTCAATACAATTATCAACAATTTCAGTTAGACAATGGTGTAAACCATGGATGTCAGTGGAACCGATATACATGGCGGGACGTTTACGAACCGGCTCAAGACCCTCAAGGACGACAATTTCTTTAGAAGTATAGTTGTTAGTATCAGGCATAAAATTCCTCATAAAATAAAAAATTCTACCGAATTATTGAGGTAAATTAATTGTAGCAGATATAAATAGGTTAGCAATAAGCAAATTACATGGAAAGATAGGATAAAAATAATGATAAAAATGTATCAAAATAGGTCAAAATTGTGGTATTTTTTAGCCTTATTTAAGGCCAAATTATCGTGCTATAATTTGGCCAATGGCAGAATTAATAGAGTGTAAACCAAAAGTTGAAAGTCAAGAAACTCGACAATGGTTAGAATCAGAGGGAATTCCAGGGACTATAATTATCAGGGGAGCAGTAACTAATTGTGGACATTATGCAGAGGAATATTGTTCCATCGCAGAGAATAGGTGTAATTTAGTACAACGGTTATCCAAGCCGACTAAATAAGTTTAGATTTTACTAACGGCATTGAAGGCAATGATGGCAGTGGCGACCAAAACATTAAGAGAGATATTAATGCCGTACATAGGAATTTCCACGATCTGATCACACATTTTTAAAGTTTCTTGACTGATACCATTTATTTCGCTGCCGGCAACAATAGCCAAAGGAAATTTGTATTCAGCTTGTTGATAATTAATACTGTCTTTTGTCTGTTCACAGGCAATTATTTTATAATCATCCTGTTTTAATTTTTGAAGACACTCCCCTACTGTAACGAAATGTTCCCAGGGGACCCATTTCCAAGTGCCAATAGAGGCGCGGGTAATTTTTAAATTAGGTGGAGTGACTACAGGGCCACATAAATATAATTTAGAGGCTCCCAGGGCATCGGCGAGGCGGAAAAAGGAACCGATATTGTAAGTGTCCAAGACATTGTCTAAAACTAAAACGATGGGATTGCGTTTAATCTCTTTTCGTTTTTGTAATGACTCCCCTACTCCGGATTTTCGCAATTGATGAGAATTTAGTTTCATAAAATTATACTTTTATTATAACCAAAGAAGCCTCCCGCAGTGGCGGGAGGCTTCTTTTACCTTCTACTTTTTAATTACAACCACCGGCAGCGGGAGCGGTGCCAGTTAATTCATTGAGAATAGTTTTACATTCACTGGGACTTTTTTGAAAAGAAGCACAGATGGCGGTTTTAACTACGTTGGGGGTACGGAATTTGTCTTGAGTGGCAACTTTGTCACCGATTTTCAAACTGCCTTTTCCGTCTTGGGTATAGGCTGATTCAGGGGGAAAGATAACGTCGTTAATAAGAACAGTGGGAGAACCCGAGACGTTAAATTTTTGAGTTTGAGCGATTTGTTCCTCAATTAATCTAACTCCATCTTGATTAAAACATTCGGTAATTTTAGTGGTGTCAAGACCGGCGGATTTAGCTTGGTTTTCCCAACAGGTGTCGGCATTTTGAGCTGTACAATTTTTATTGACGGCAGCGATAAAATTCCACCATTGGGTTTTATCAGTGACTTGATTCCAGGCACAAATTTCTCGGACATCCTGATTGGCCTCTTGACGACCGTGAAGTGAGGCATACATAGTGCCGTCTTGGGCTTTGATGTAACTACTTTCGTCCTTGCATTTGGCTAAATTTTGGGCAATGGTTTTTTGGCATTCGGGAATGGTGGTAAAATATTTACCTTGAACATAGGTGGCACACTGTGAGGGATCACCGGAACTGTTTTTGCAGGTGGTGTCTAAATTAGTCACTTTTTCAAAAATATAGTGGGGAATAATGTCGGCTTTATCTTTAAGAAGATCGTAAACAGGTCTTAGAACATCTTCAATTTGATTGCCGTAGGGACAAAAACTCATGACGAAGAATTTCAGTTCTGGTTTGTCAGATTTTTTAGGAGCAAAGGTGGCGGTAGCGGTACTGGGGGTGTTATTGCCGGTACTATTGGTTCTTGAACGATTCCAGGAAAATCCGGAGTAAAAAGAAGTGGCTAGTAAAAGGAGGACAGTTAAAATGGCTACCGGGGTGGAAACTTTGATATATTTTAAATCTTTTTTAATCATTTTTTAATAAATATTTAATTATTTTCTTCAGTAATAGAGATAGCGGTGACGGGGCAGGAAGACAAGGCGGTTTTAATGTTATCAGTAATAGTTTCCGGTTGTTTTTTGACTTTAGCTTTGTAGATTGAGGTATCCATTTCAAAAGTTTCCGGGTCAATCAGAGGACAAGTATTACAACCAATACATTTATTTTGATCGATAGCAATTTTGAATTTGGACATATTTAAAGATTATAACAAATTATCTTCAAGATACTTTTTATAAAAGCGACCGGAACTGATAACAGCGTCAAAAAGCATGGCAATACGTTCTTCAGCTTCGCCACGGGAAAGATTTTTTAAATTATTTGGAAAATAGTGGAAAATTTCATTACGTCCATATTTCCAAGCGGTCCAGAGTTTTTCGGCCAAAACTTCACCTTCTTCGTTTAAATTGGTTAATTTTTGATAGATAGAAAAACGCTTATATCGAAGTGAGGGATTAAGGGTTTTACCAACCCGAAAACGGTCACTTTCGTAGTCATATTTATCGATGATGTTAGTTTTTAAAAAAAAGTCTTTGAGATAACCTTCGTAAGCTTTGGAAATAGGAGAGACTAAAAAGGAATAGTCATTGATGTGATTGTTTTCCAGGCTTTTAAGGACAATAATGACATCATTAACTAAGGCATCTTGAGGCGGTGAGAGATATTTTTTGGCTTCAGCCACTAATTGCGGGGAAATTTGAGTCATCGAGAGCTGATTAAAAAAACAGTAAAGAGTAAATTCATGATCAAAAAAGTAAGCAGATAATATTTTAGTGACTCAGTCGGGAGCTGTTTATTTTCTCTGGCAAAAAGCCAAAGTTTAAGATGTTCCGGATTGTTGGAAAAATCTTTTATTTCATCGATTAAAAGATGAAGATTAATAGCTAAAAGAAAAGATTTAGTAAAGACATCGCTACTGGAAGTAAAAACGAAAAAAGAAATTAGAGTAATGATAATTTGAAAAAAATAATGATGAAAAATAAGACTAGTGTGATGAAGGTGAGTGGTTTCCAAAAGTTTAAGAAGTGATCTAAAATCTCCTTTTTTCCAGGCCATTTGGGCTAAGCGACTTTCTTCGAGGTTGGGTTCTAAATAAAACCAATAAATCAAATGATCAATGTCAAGAAAAAATGAACCCCAGAGTAAACCAAACAATAGAAAAATAAAATTATACCAAACAGTTTTTTGAAAAAACCAAACTAAGGAAGTAAGTAAAAAAATGCCCAGAAGCGGTAATAAATGATTTTTTAATTCCTGTTTCACCTAAATAATATTAGCAGAAAATCTTATTCGTATCTCAAGGCTTCGATAGGAGAAAGTTTACTGGCTTTGCGAGCGGGGGCAACTCCAAAAATTATACCAACCATAAATGAGACGCCAAAAGCAAGAGTGATGGAACCCAGAGTGATTTTGGCAGGAAAAAAATTATTGATGGCCATGGTACCGAGAGCGCCTAAAAGTATGCCAATAAATCCACCGATACCGGAAAGAATGACAGCTTCAAATAAAAATTGAAGTAAAATCGCCCTAGGATAGGCACCAATAGCTTTGCGAAGACCAATTTCTCGAGTTCTTTCCGAAACAGTAACTAACATAATATTCATAATGCCAATACCGCCGACGACCAGGGAAATGGCGGCAATGCCGGTTAGGGCAATAGTCAGAGTGCCAATAATGGAATTGATGGAATTTAATAACTGAGCAGAATCAAAAACGGAAAAAGCGTCTTTGTCAAAATGTTCCAGGAGAATTTTTTTAGTTTTTTCCTTGGTAGCTTCGATCTGGTTTTTGTCCGGGGCTTTAATAATAATTTGTTGGATATTTTGATCACCAGCAATATCGGCAGCAATACCAAAAGGAACAAAAACGTATTCGTCAACACTGGGACCACCAAAACTGCTACCTTTTTTATCGTTGACACCGATAATTTTTAAATTTTTACTATTAACGACAATTTTTTTGCCCAAAGCATTGCCACTAGGGAAAAGATCTTGGGCAATGGTGGCGCCTAAAATGGCGATGTCACTTTTTTTGTCTTCCTCTTCTTTGGTAAACCAACGACCATTACCAGTAGTGGGAGCAGAATTGTTATTGGGGCCATAGAGATAATTAGTTCCGACAAGAGTGGCAGTTTTTTTGGTAGTATTTGATTTAACTTCAACGGCGGTAGTTTTTAAAGGCATGACTAAATTAGTTTTAAGACCACGCTTGAGATCGGTAATATTTTTTTCGGTAAAAGAAGTGGCTATTAAGCCACTCCGAGAATTGCTAAAACCACCATTGTCGTTGAAAATCTTACCGGGACTAACAAAAATAGTATTGCTGCCAAGAGCTTCGAATTGTTGGTTGACGTAGATTTTTAGACCATTGCCAATAGAGGTTAAAAGAATGACTGAGGTGACTCCAATAATGACACCCAGAGAAGTTAGCAGAGTCCGGCTTTTATTTTTTAAAACGGAATGAAAACTACTTTTAATCAGATCGTCAAGTGAGGGTTTTAGCATGGGTTACTGGTGACTTTGCCGTCTTTGATAATAATAATACGCTCCGCCTGCTTAGCTAAGTCCATATCGTGAGTAACTAAAATAATAGTGTGGCCCTCGTGGTGAAGTTGGTGAAAGAGAGTGATAATTTCTTGGCCGGATTGAGAATCAAGATTACCGGTTGGTTCGTCGGCCATAATAATTTTAGGATTATTAATTAGGGCTCGGGCAATGGCGACACGTTGTTGTTGACCACCGGAAAGTTGAGCCGGGGTGTTTTTCAATTTATCACCAAGACCGACTTTATTAAGCATTTCAATAGATTTAGACAGACGCTCTGATTTGGGAACGTCGGAATAGAGAAGAGGCAAAGAGACATTTTCAGTAGCGGAAGTTTTAGGTAATAAATTAAATTGTTGAAAAACAAAACCTAAAGTAACATTTCTAGTTTTGGCTAATTCTTCTTCATTTAAATGAGATATATCCTGTCCTTCGAGTAAAACTTGACCATATGTCGGATTGTCTAAAAGACCGACAATGTGCATCAGAGTTGATTTACCGGAACCACTGGGTCCGGTAATGGAGACAAATTCACCCCGATTAATACAGACGGAAACACCATCAAGGGCATTAAAAGTAGTGTTGCCGGAAGTATAGGTTTTAACAATATTTCTAAGTTCTAAAACCGGCTTGGAGACTTTAGATTTTTTTGATAACGACTGAGTCATTGGGATTTAGGCCTGATAATATTTGAACTTCGGTGTCATTTTCGATACCAATAGTGACATATTTTTTTGAGAGATTGTCATTGTTTTTAACCCAAACAAAATTTTTACCATTATCATCGTTAAGAGCATCGAGGGGAATGGTTAGGGCATTATCTTGTTGACTCAGGGTAATTAGGACATCGCCATCCATACCGAGACGATAGTTGAGATCTTTATTGTCAACGGGGAGTTTAAAACGAATTTCATAAACTGTCGATGATTGTCCGGCTACAGGAATAAAGGAAATATAGGTAATTTCTGAATCAAAACTAATATCAGGAAAGGCATCAACTTTGATAGTCGCCTTTTGGCCGATTTTAATTTTGGGGACATCGGCCTGATCAATCTCGGACTTAAAATAAACAGACCCGGGATTAATAATAGTAAAAGTGGCAGTGGCGGGAGTAATGTTGGTCCCGGTCAAAGGTTGATCAATTTGAGTAACGACTCCGGCAATAGGACTGACCAGAGTGGCTTCTTTGATAGCCATGTCAGCAATCTCATAAGTAATGACAGAATTATTTAGAGAATATTGAGTGCGATCTAAAATACGTTGAATAGTATCAGTCACTAAAAAATCGTCTTTGGTTTTTTGATAAGTATCTTGGGTATCTTGAAATTGGCTAAGTTCGGTCCGATAGTCGTTGTATTGAGTGGACAGGGATTTACGTAGTTGTTCTTTGTCAAGAGAGGCAATGGCTTGCCATTTTTTAACTCTGTCTCCGATTTTGACACCTACCCAAACTAATTTACCGGAGTTTTGGAAACGGAGAGAGGCAATTTCACTGGCGTTGACAGAACCGGCTAAGGTTAGATCGGATTTAAGGTTTTGAATTTTTGGGGTAATAACAGTATCTTTTTTAGGATTAAGAATGGCGGGATTTTTAGCTTTTTGAGCTTGAACGCGATTAATGCCAATAAACAGTGCAATTAGGATTAAGACTCCAATAATTATTTTATTTTTGTATTTTTGAAAGAAGTTCATAGACAGATTATTATATACCAAAAAATCAAGAATTAAGTTCTTTTTCTTGGCGTAATTCCTTAAGTTTCCACATAAAGAGGCGATAAGGACTTCTGACCTGATGGGGAGAATGGTCTTTGACAAAATAACGGGCTTTTTCTAATAATTTACGATCTTCGGTTTTTGCCAAACGAATATAGAGAGACTTATTTTTCCAGTCGTCTAACTCGGTAGCCAGTTCCAGACCGTAAGCCTGAAATTCATTTTTGACATATTTTTGACGCTTAGCAATATTTTCCTTAAAGAGAAATAAAGTTTGAGCAATGGGGGTGGGTTTATCGGTGCGCATGGTTCTAATATCTTTGACCTTTGGGTTTGGCTACAAAAGAATGAACATTATCTAATTCTTTTGAATCGTGTTGGTAGAGATAAAGAATTTTATCGATATAATTTCCTAAATCTTTATAGTAGTGGACATTTTTTAAGACAATATCATCATTGCTGAGAAGTATTTGATCGGAACTGTTGATACTAGTGGAGGTAGTTTTGGAATGGATAATGACCGTGCCAATATTTTTTAAGCGCCACCAAAAACTAGTGGAAAATGTTTTGATTTTAAGGACATTGTCCCAAGTGAGGGAGCGATGATTAACAGTAAAGGCGTTGGAGGGTTCAAAACGGGCAATTCGGCGATTGGTAATATAGGCAATACGTTTTGAATGGAGAGAATGATAAAGAAAAAAGCCAATAATTAAGGTAAGGATGGAAGAGAAGATACCGATAGTAATGAAAAATTGGCTGATTCTTTGAAGAGAGACAAAGCCAATTAAAATGAAAAGGGAGACGGAAAATAATTTAATATATTCAAGAGTGAAAGCGGAACTATGAGGGGTGATAATGGAAAGGATTTTCTCACCCTCTTGTTGACCGGGGAAAGTGGCATCTTTGGGTTTTTCCATGATGAAATAGTGTATCATGGGCTAGTATTTATGAAATCACGATATTTTATAGCCATAGAAATTGAGCCAAGAATTGTTTCAAAATTGAGAGCTTTTTATCAGGATAATTTTTTATCAAAGATGCCGGTAAAAAATATTCACCTGACTTTGTTAGCCCCTTTTTTTGTTAAGGAAAATAGAAGCGAAGAAGAGCTGGTAGAAAAAATGAAAGAAATAAAATTTATTCCATTTACGGCTAAATTTACTGATCTGGATATTTTTGAGCAAAAAAGTAAAAAGATTCTTTATGCAAAAGTAGAGCCGGAAAATAAATTTTTTGATTTGTCAGAAAAAGTAAAAATTTTATTAGATGGTTTAGTCAAGATGGACGAAACTCCGTATACCAGTGGCGAAGTCCCTTCTTTTAAAGCTCATGTGACTTTGAATTATAATTTTAGAGAAGTAATTCCGGAAACATTTCCTGATTTATCATTTTTAGTGGAAGATGTAGTGGTATTTAAAGAAGAGAATGAGGAGTGGACTAAATTATAGTGGATCGTAGAGTTCTAGATTGGATAAGGTAAACCAGATAAAATAATGATCTTTAACTTAAAAGTTAACAAAAATAGAATTGAGTTTTTTTAAAAAAGACTTTTGCAAATATTGAATTTTACTTTAGGGGGTGTATTTCCATTTAGAACCTGTTATTTATATATTTTTGTTACAATAGGAATAATAAAATATGATTAAAAAAGTAGTTTTGATTATTGCAACCTTTGTTTTTATTTTTATTGTCTATCGTACTATTATTAGTGTTAAAGCCGAAAAATCTGTTGATTTTTCTGTTGGAAAGGAATCTACAAGTACTATTGCAGGAGCAGATGTGGTCGCTGAAAAAACATTCTACGCTTATCAAGCACTACAAGCTAAAGACGATTATTTAGGTACATATAAAAATGAAGAATCCACATGGACAAACCAAACGGATGGTGTAGTGGGTACAACAGGTCTATTATCTGGGGAAATACGAAAAGATGAACGTACTGGGCTGTGGTGGTCGGCCAGCAGTTCGTCTACTGTTATTACCAATCGTCTTGATATTGAAGCAACGGATGGAGTGCGTATCACAGGGGGCGATGCCGTAGCTTTTTGTGATGGTCTCAATAATGCTGTTTTTGGTGGTAAAAGCGATTGGTATCTTCCTACCCAAAAAGAATTGATGCAAGCCTATATTGATGGAATTTATAGTCAAGATCCTGACTTTGGAACCACAAACGGTTTTTGGTCGTCTACGCTACAACTTTCATACGATACTAAATTTATTTGGTACGTCAATGTGAATAGTGGTGATACAGTCGATTTCATTTGGTCTACGCCTTGTGCTGCACGCTGTGTTCGTCGAGACTGAGGTGTCCTTACAGTTTTGAGAAATTTATTCAAAACACTTTTTTATTTTAAAGGAATGATCGTAAATAAAGATTTTTTTGATATGTGTTGAGATGATGGATTTGATAATTCTTTAGATAAGAGGTTGAGCATTGATAATCAATAAGCTCTATGTGGACTCGGGGGGAATTGAACCCCCAATGCGTCAATGCGAATGACGTGTTATACCGTTTAACTACGAGCCCAAAATTTTATCAATTTCGCTAGTTATTGTATCAATTACTGTGGAGATTAGCTTCTTTTCGTCGCTGGTAAAGGGTCTTAAAACATAATCTTCGACAGGGATATTATTTGTAGGATGATTAACACCAATACGAATTCGCCAAAAAGCTTGGGTACCTAAATTTTCAGTAGTAGAGATGACACCATTATGACCGGCGGGCCCACGGTCAAATTGAAGTTTCCATTCTCCTACCGGGAGGTCTAAATCATCATGAACCAGATAGATATTTTGGGGAGAAATTTTATAAAAAGCAGCTACTTTTTGAACGGAAGTACCGGAAAGATTCATGTATTGGGTACTAATAGCAAAAATATTTTTAGATGACTCCCCTACTAGCGAAAGAAGCTTATTTTTATGAGAAAACTTAAAGTCATATTTTTTTGCAAGATGATTAATTAATATTTGGCCCAAGTTATGGCGAGTATTTTCATATTTTTTACCGGGATTACCTAAACCAAAAAATAGTTTCATATGATATTGTTTATTATAGATTGATATATAAATATGGTCTAATTATAGGTTTTATTTAATTTGATATATTAATTAGCACTCGATTGTGTTGACTGCTAAAAGGAGTGTTGTTTATAGAATTGATCCAAAGAAAAGAAATAAGGATCAGTATGAAGATACAAGAGGGTATCACAATTTTGGGACAGTGTTTCTTTTTCCGACTCGGGAATAATAGGGATAGCGATAATAATATTAGTAGTAGGATGGGTTTTTCTGATTTCGTCAGTAAACTCGTTGTATTCCACAGCAACAGTGGAACCGTTATCGACAATTATTAAGTTTTGAGGATTAATAGATTCGATTAAATCGACCCCAAGATTTTCGGCGACTTTTTTGGCAAAAGCTTCTGATTCGGAGTTAATAAAGGTTAAGGAAAAGTTGTTACCAAAATTTTCTTTAATTTTTTGAGCTAAGAGGGCAGCGGATTCAGAGTAATTTTTGAAAATCATTTTCGTTTAAAATTTTAACGTTTAATTTTTTAGCAGTTAAAAATTTAGCGGATTTTGAGTTAATTTCATTGGTTAAAAGATAACTAGTATTTTTAGAAATTGAACTAACAAATTTACCACCACAGGATTCGATTAATTCGATAAATTGAGGACGGGGTTGGGACAGGTCACCGGTGATAGCAAATGTCAACCCAAAAAGTTTTTGAGAGTTATTGAGAGATTTTAGGGTGACTTGAGAGAGAATTGATTCTATCCATTTTTTTCGCAATTGAATCCCCTGCCAGACTTTGTCGGCTAAAGTTTTTTGAAAACCTGGTAAGACTTCAATTTCGCTTTTAGAAATGTTTAAAATTTTTTCTGGACTATTGAAACCGGCAGTAATTAATTGTTGGACTCGGGCGGCACTAAAATTAGGAATAATGGCGGCATCAAAAATTTGTTTAAGAGTTAGAGATTTTTTCTCCTGAATTTGGTGGATAATATTTTTGCCGGATTTTTCACCTAAGTTATCAAGATTACTAATGTCACCAACACTTAATTTATAAAAATCACCAGGAAAGCGAATTTTATTGGCTTGATAAAGTTTGGCAATGGTTTTATCGGAGAGGCCAAGGATCCCCAGAGTGTCGCAAAAGAGCCGCAGAGATCCAAGGATTTGGGCTAAACAGTTTAGAGAATTAGGGCAGCGAATAAATTTATCTTCTTTAATTAATTTAGTGCCACAGCTGGAACAGTGGGTGGGGATAACAGTATGGCCCGGCGTGACTTTAGTAATGACTTTTTCGATATGGGGAATGACATCACCGCGTCGGGAGATTTCAATAATGTCACCGACGTTAAGATCTTTTTTGATAACTAAATCGTAATTACCCAATGAGGCAAAATTAATAATGGCACCGGAAAGCTCGATTGGTTCAACTTCAGCCACCGGGGTAATACTACCCATGGGACCGACTTGCCAAATGATATTTTTTATTTGACTAGAATTCGAATCAGCGGGAAATTTGTAGGCGATTTGAAATTTAGGACGGTTGTTTTTATAACCCAATTTTTGAGCAATTTCTAAATTGTCTATTTTTATGACTAAACCGTCAATTTCAAAGGGATAATTTAATCGGTCTTGTCGTAAAAATTTTTGATAAATAGTTTCGATTTCTTCAAAAGAATGGCAAAGAAAAGAATTAACGGGAGTAAAACTGAATGATTTTAATAGAGCTATTTTTTCTGATTCTGATTTTGTTTCAGGAGTAATATCAACGGCAAAAAGGCTACAAAACTCCGAGTATTTTCCGTCTAAGCGCTGGGATAAGCCGGAAGCGGCATTACGGGGGTTACTATATTTTTCTTCGGAAGTTTTATTTAGCTTTTTAAAATCCTCTCTGGTAACCATAACCTCGCAGCGGACAGATCCGGTAAAAGATTTAGGTAACTTTAAAACAAAGTTTTTCATTTTGACCACGTTTTGAGTGATGACATCGCCGATAAATCCGTCACCTCGGGTAATAGCATCAACGATTTGGCCATTTTGATATTCAATTTCCAAAGAAATACCATCACACTTAGGTTCGACTATAAATTCGAGATTAGCGATTTTTTTTAGTTCGAAATAGTGAATTAAGTCTTTTAAATTATTGACTTTATTAAGAGAGCCCATAGGGATACTATGCTTTTTTTTATCAAAACCGGTGTCAAAATTAGGAGTACCTATTTTGGAAAAAAGCCGATGATGGGGTGATTTTTGCTTGAGTATTTCTTCGAGAGTGTCGTAAGTGTGATCATCCATGATGGGTTTATCGCTGGTATAGTAGGCTTTTTTAGCGGTAACTAAAAGTTCTCCAATTTCCGTGAGGCTTAGCTTTTTTAAATCGATTTGATCAAGAGTGATCATGCCCTATTTTACACGTTGGCGAGGCAATAATAGGCACCTTTAGTAGAACCGCGTTTTTCACAGACTTTGTCATCAATTAGTTTTTTGAGATCACGCCAAATAGTGTCATCGGAAACCATAGGTAAGAGAGATTTAGCATCGGGCATACGTAAACCGCCAAACTGTTGCATGTATTCGACTAATTTAATTTGTCGCTCAGTTAAATGGACTTGTTTACCACCTAACTTTTGTTTAAATTTTAGATCGCGGGAGAGGGACTGAACTTTGTCCTTGACTCGGGATAATTCGATAGCCAGAGCTTCGGTGTAATAAGTGGTCCAATTAGTGGTGTCCCGTTGAAAAATATCACTGTTACCTTCGTGAGTGGCTTGAAGAGTATTGTAATAAGTTTCGGCATTTCGATCGAAATATTCCTCAAGAGAAAAAAGGCGACGGATATCATAACCTTCGACATAGAGGGGTAACATGGCAAAAGCTCGGGAAACCCGGCCGTTGCCTTCGATAAAAGGATGAATAGCCACTAAGATGTATTGGGTAATAGCGGCGCGGATGGCCGGATGGATTTCCCGAGACTTGGGGTCATTTAACCAGCCAATCAGATCAGACATGAGATAAGAAACTTCGATAGCCGGTGGGGGGCGATGAGCGATTTCTCCGGTCCGGGTGTTTTTTAAAACTACCTGTTGGCGACGATATTTCCCGACTTCGGTTTCAGCAATAATTTTGACGGTAGTTAATTCATGAATTTTTTTGATAATAGTTTCACTGTAAAAAAATGGTCGATTTTTTGGATTAACATTTTGATTAAATTTTTCCTCAGGTAGGGCTAAACCGGCGTCATAAGTTGCCCAAATTTCTTCGAGATAAGAGACGACGTTTCGGTAATTGATGACTTCCTGAATATTACGTTCGGTGGCGGTTATTTGGCGACCTTCGACTAATCTGGCAACTTCCTGATAAGTAAGATCGTTACCTTCGATGCGGGTACCATAGTGAACGGTTCGGACAATAGCTTCTTGTTGAAACTGTTTTTCGTAAGCTGGAATCAGAGGGGCTTCATCGATAATCGCTTTGGCAGCTTCGATGATACCGATGTTTTTGAGAATCTGGTTATTGATGGTAAATAACGGAGAAAACATTCTACGGCTATTATAACAGATTTTTTAAAATCAATGAGGTGAAAATGCGGAAATATAAATCTACCCCTTAGTCCCCTGATTATATTTCCCCTCTTGTCAAAGAGGGGTTAGGGGGAGATTGAATTTATTTTAGGAAAAAATAATCCAGAGCACTTTTGGGATCGACATTGGAATTGATTAAATCGATGGCCGTGATTAATTTTTTAATAATTTGGGCAGTAGATTCTTTGGGTGTGGTGGCTAATTGTTGTTGGTAAACTTCTAATTGGGCTAGTAGTAGACTTTTTATTTCGTTTTTGTCGGCGGTAATAGTGGTGGCAAAGTCAAGATCTTTTTTGGAATTACCGGTAATGGGCCAAATTTTAGTTTCTTTTTTAATAGCAGTAGAACTTATTTTAATTTTTTGGCAACGGGAAAGGATAGTGGGCAGTAATTGAGTGGAATTGGTGGTAGTTAAAATAAAATAATTATCACTTCCTGGTTCCTCTAGGGTTTTTAAAAGGGCGTTTTGGGATTCCAAATTAAGATTTTCGGCTTCGGGAATGAAAACAATTTTTGAGTCATGACTAAAAGGTTTTTGAGAGAGAAATTTTCTCAGAGTGCGAACAGTAGTAATGGTGTAATCATCAAAGATAAAAAGATCGGGATTGTTGGTAGCTTGATGGTCTAGTTCCGAGAGTATTTCGAGAGCCTTTTGATAAGCAATTTTTGGGGAAGAAGCAATAATAAGTGTTGAAGGGAAGATGGACATAGTTTACTATAATTATAGAGTATGGCAGATGATGTAAGAATTTATAAAAAATTATCAGATGTTTTGTTGGACAAGGGAGTGATTGAGGCCACAAAAGCAGAGGAAATTAATTTAAGACAAGTAAAAACCGGTGAAAACGAAGAGGAAATCATTAAATCGATGCGGATTTTGTCTGATGCAGATTTTGCCAAGTATAAGGCAGAATTTTTGAGAATACCTTTTGTAGATTTGGAAAATATCGGATTTTCACCGGAAGCATTGTCGTTGGTGCCTCAAAGTGTGGCGGAAAAGTATCACCTAGTCCCCTATCGAATGGATCCCAAGGAAAAATCTTTGTATCTGGCGATGGCTAATCCATTGGATTTAGAGACGGTGGAATTTTTAGAGAAAAAAACTAGTTTGAAAATCAAAACAGCAATGGCGGCTGAGACCCAAATAGATTCTTTTATTCGGGAAAAATATGAACGGGAAAAAGGGATTACCTCGGAAGTAAGTAAGGCTTTGGATGAACAAAAGGTCGATGACATGAAGGTGGAATCGGAAAACATGAAAGCGGTGTCGGCGGAAGCGCCGATTGCTAAAATTGTAACCACTATTTTGGCATATGCAGTTAAATCCCGGGCTTCTGATGTGCACATTGAACCAATGGAGGAAAATGTGCGGATTAGATATAGAATTGATGGTATTTTGCAGGAAAAATATATTCTACCCCGAAATGTGTTGGAGGCGGTGGTGTCCAGAGTTAAAATTTTGGCGAATTTAAAAATTGATGAAAAAAGGTTGCCTCAGGATGGTCGGTTCAATTTTAATGTTGACGGCAATGAGGTCGATTTACGTATATCTACTTTACCGGTATCTTATGGTGAAAAAGTGGTTATGCGTTTATTGAGAAAAGCGTCTAAGGTGCCCAGTTTGCCGGATTTGGGTTTGCGGGGTTTAGCCTTAAAGAATTTAATTGAAGCGATCGAAAGGCCTCATGGAATTATCCTGGTAGTTGGTCCAACCGGTTCGGGTAAAACCACGACTTTGTATTCGATTCTAGATAAAGTAGCGACCCCAAAAGTAAATGTGGTGACGATTGAAGATCCGGTGGAATATCAAATGAAAGGAGTTAATCAGGTCCAAGTAAATGTTCAGGCGGGATTAACTTTTGCTTCGGCCCTGCGGTCATTTTTGCGACAAGATCCGAATATAATGATGGTCGGAGAAATCCGGGATACAGAAACAGCCGAGTTGGCAATCAATGCAGCACTGACTGGTCATTTAGTTTTTTCAACCCTACATACTAATGATGCTTCAGGAGCGCCGCCAAGACTATTGGATATGGGAGTAGAACCATTTTTACTGACCTCATCTTTAACTTGTGTGGTGGCTCAACGGGTTTTGAGAAAAATTTGTCCAAATTGTCGTCAAGACATGGAAATACCAGCGGAAAAAGAAACAGAGTTAAGAAACACTTTGGGGCCGATTTATACCATGATTGAAGAAAAATGGAAAAAAGAAGGTAAAAAATTAATGATGCCCAAAATTGTCGGTTGTGATAAATGTAATAATACTGGGTATTTGGGTAGAATCGCTGTTTATGAAGTGATGCCGATTACGGAAAAGATTAGTAAATTAGTGGTGGAAAAAGCTTCAGCGGCTGATGTTCAAAGAGAAGCGATCAGTGAAGGGATGTTGACAATGAAACAAGATGGTTACGTTAAAGTTTTAGAAGGAGTGACTAGTATGGATGAAGTTCTAAGAGTTGCTCAATATTAAAAAAATATGCACAGCAAAATTGAAGAAATATTAAGGTTAGCCGTGGCTAACAAAGCTTCGGATGTTCACTTTTGTTTTGGCTTAATACCCATGATGAGAATCAATGGTGAGTTGGCTGGAATTACAAATACGGGACAGATTGATGATGAAAGTTTAATTTTGTCATTGTTATCAGCCGAACAAAAAGAAAGATTTTTAAAAGAGAAAGAGTTGGATTTTTCGGTTACCTTAGATAAAGCCAGATTTAGGGCTAATATTTATACCCAAAAAGGGACTCCGGCTTGTGTCCTGAGAGTAATTGCTGATGAAGTACCGGATTTAGGGTCTTTAAATTTACCGGAAACCTTAAAAGGTTTTACTAAATTAAAACAGGGTTTTATTTTAGTGACCGGGCCAACCGGACATGGAAAATCGACGACAGTAGCGGCGATGCTTAATGAAATTAATAAAACCACCAGCAGTAATATTGTGACCATTGAAGATCCGGTGGAATATATGCTTAAACCGATAAAATCGATAATTTCTCAAAGAGAGTTGGGCAGCGATACTATGGGATTTGATCGGGCTTTAAAATCAGCCTTAAGACAGGATCCAAATGTGGTTTATGTCGGAGAAATGAGGGATTTAGAGACAATACAATTGGCTCTAACAGTGGCAGAAACTGGACATTTGGTTTTTTCAACTTTACACACTAATTCTGCCGCTCAGACAATTGATAGAATTGTGGATGTGTTTCCGGAAGGGACTAAAGCCCAGATTAAAATTCAATTAGCCTCAGTGCTATCGGCAGTAGTTTCTCAGAGATTAATTCCGGCAGTCAATGGGGGTCGGGTACCGGCGGTGGAAATTTTGACGGCCTGTGCAGCTACTGCTAATACGATTCGAGAGGGAAAAACTTTTATGATTGATAATATTATTCAGACAGGAGTGGATTTGGGGATGGTAAGTTTGGAAATGTCTTTGGCAAGGTTGGTTAAAAAAGGCTTAATTACCGAAGAAGTGGCGATGAGTTACGCCTTAAAACCAGTAGACTTACAGAGTAGTTTAAGAAATTTAAGACTTAATAATGGCTAAATTTATATATCGGGCCAGAGACTGGAGTGGAAAATTAGTTAAGGGGGAATTGGAAATGGGAAGTAAAAAAGAAATTGTCGATTCGATTAAAAGTAATGGTTTGATTCCTCTTTCAGTCGAGTCAGTAAGTAGTAATTTTTTAACGGAAATATATAAAAAAATAAAAGGGCGGGTGAATTTAAAACAAGTCAGTACTTTTACCCGACAACTATCTACTATGATGACGGCTGGTTTACCTTTGACTGATGCTTTGGCTTTGTTGAAAAATCAACAGGAAGAAAATGGTGGTTTATATCAAATTTTGGATAAGGTTCTAGAAGAGGTACGGGGGGGGATGCCACTGGGAAAGTCTCTAGAACGTTACAGAAGTACTTTTGGAGAAGCTTATATTGCTTCGGTGTCGGCGGGTGAAGAAGCCGGAGTTTTGGATGATATTTTGGGAAAATTGGCCAACAATTTGGAAAATCAAAATGAGTTTCAGGGTAAGGTAAAAGGGGCGATGATTTATCCGGTAATCGTGATTGTGGCGATGATTATTGTGGTGTTTATTATGATGATCTTTGTAATTCCCAAATTAACAGGTTTGTATGCTGATTTTGGAACAGCCAAAATGCCGGCCATGACTCAGGCTTTAATGTCGGCTTCCGGTTTCATGGCTAAGACCTGGTTTATGTTTCCAATAATGATTATTGGAACATATTTTGCTTATTCTGTGGGGATTAAAAATGAAAATTTTCGCTTAAAAAAAGATAGGTTTATGTTAAGAATCCCCATTATGGGAATGTTAAGTGAGAAATCAATTATGGCTAATACTTGTCGGACTTTTTCCATGTTATTGACGGCGGGAATAACTTTAGTTGAGGCTTTAAAAATTGTGGCCACAGTCTCCGGAAATGAGGTTTATAAAAAAGCTTATTTGCAAATTGCCGAAAAAGTCCAAAAAGGTTTTTCAGTAGCGACATCTTTTGAAAACACAACGGTGTTTCCGATAATTGTTAATCAGATGATTTCGACTGGTGAGGCTACCGGAAAATTAGATGAAGTTTTAATGAGGGTGGCGGATTATTTTTCAAAAGAGGCCGAAGAATCGGTTAAAGCATTAACAGCGGCCATTGAACCGGCAATTATGATAGTTCTGGGAATTGGAGTGGGATTTTTGGTGGTGGCAGTAGTTTTGCCGATATACAACTTGACATCGCAATTCTAGAGGTAAATAATGATACTAATTAGAAATTATTTTTTTAAAACAGAATGAAAAAAGCATTTACATTGGTAGAACTGTTAATTGTTATTGCCTTGATTGCGATATTGTCAGTGGCAGTGTTGGCAACTATTAATCCTATTGAGCAAACTAACAAAGCTCGGGATGCTAAGTTTAAAAACGATGCAGCGGAAGTATTAAGTGCTTATGAGAGATATTTTGCTTCGTTAAATAAATATCCATGGAACGAAAGTGCGGGTACTAGTGTGGCGCCAAATAGTCCCTTTGCGGCTTCAAGTATGAGTAATGCTTTTGGGGTTTTGGCGGTGTCAGGTGAAGTGGGTACGACTGGTCTTTTGATTACTAATTCGGAATTAAAATCATCATTTGTGGGTAAGGAACCCTTTGTTAATGCGATCGGGTCGGCAAATTATGGCCAAGATGCTATGTATACGTTCCATAATGGTAATGATGCTAACTATGTTTGTTTTTGTCCTAAAGCTTCGGTTAATAGAACTGGTTCTAATAAGGCGACGTTGAAGTGTTTAGACGGGGCTTTGGATAATACTACGGGAATAGTAACGGCTCCGGTGTTGGTTGATATTAATGCTGGTGGGGCCGGTGGTTGTCAGAATTTGGCAGCTGGAGCATTTACCTGTGATATTTCATCTACAAATGCCAACTTGTTGTGTGTCCCTGAGGGAAATATTCAGTAAGAGAAAATCAAAATGATTTTTAAACCCGCCGTTGAGGCGGGTTTTTAGTGAAAAACAAAATCTACCCCTTAATCCTCTCCTTTGACAAGAAAGGGATAATAAAAATAGATATATAAAAAATTTACCCCCCTTGTCAAAGGGGGGTTGGGGGGATTGAATAAACTATGAATTTGTTTTTAGGAATAATGGTTTTTGTTTTGGGATTAGGGGTGGGCAGTTTTATTAATATGGCTCTATGGCGGGTGGGAAATAAAAAATCATTTTTTAAAGAAAAAAGAAGTTTTTGTGATTTTTGTAGAAAAAAATTAAAGTGGTTTGATAATATTCCGGTAATTTCTTGGGTAGTTTTACGAGGAAAAAGCCGATGTTGTGGTAGAAAATTACCACTTACCTACCCGATTGTGGAAATAATGACAGGAATTTTATTTCTGATTAATTACCAGTTACTTATTACTGATTACCAGTTAATAATTGGTTTTATTATTTTAGCTTTGTTGGTGTTTGAGGCGGTTTTTGATTTTAAATATATGATGTTACCGGATGTAACAGCTTATGCCTTGATTGCTCTGGCATTAATTAGGTGGGTGTTATTGGGGATGCCGATTAATTATATGATTTCGGCGGTGTTATCGGCATTTTTTATTTTTATCCTACATAAAATAAAAATAAAAGGTCGGGAAGCTATGGGTGATGGGGATATATTTTTGGCTTTATTTATGGGTCTATTTTTAGGTTTTCCAAATATCGTAATCGCTTTTTATGTGGCTTTTATCGTGGGAGCAGTGGTGGGGTTGGGGTTAATTTTAAAGAAAAAAATTGGTCGTTTAAGCCCAATCCCTTTTGGGCCGTTTTTAATTTTTGGAACACTAATTGCCTATTATTGGGGAGAAAAAATAATAAAGATTTTAGAAACCAGATTTTAGAAAATAGAAAAAAATAATTAAAAAGCGGTAGAATAAATAAAAGATGAATAAAAAAGGAGTGACTTTAACTGAGATATTAATTGTGATGGCAATCTTAATAGTGTTAATTGCAGCAGCAATTGGAGCGATTAATCCGATTGGTATTTTTAATCGAGCTCGGGATGCCCAGAGGAAAAAAGATTTAAACAGAATTAAAATTTCTTTTGAGGATTATTTCAATGATAAGGGTTGTTACCCCAACAAGGTAATGGTGGATGCTTTAATCAATAGAATTAATTGTGGGGGTCGGGTTTTTTCACCGTGGTTAGTGCCTTGGCCTTGTGATCCTGATGGAAGTCCTTATCCAATTGTAGCCGGAGATGATGATAATTGTCCTAAATGGTATAAGGTTATGACTAATTTAGAAAATCCCAATGATAGCCAGATTTCATATCCCGGTCCCAGTACTTTAGGTTCGGGGGCAACAGTACCGGTAAATTATAGTGTGTCCGGGGGAAATGCCGCTAAAAAGAAAAAGGTGTTGGGTTCAACTTGTTGGGAAGGAGGTTGTTATTATATAACTACTTCTTGTAATTGGGTAATAGGCTGTGTTGGAGATAATTGTTATTCAGGTAGATGTGTTGATGAATGCAAGATAGAGTGTTGCGGAGTAGGTTGTGAATAAAAATTTGTGGTAAATTTATATAAGATGAAAAAAGCTTTTACCTTAGTAGAGTTGTTGGTGGTAATTGCTATTATGAGTATTTTAACCACGATCGCGGTGTCTCAATTTCAAACAGCCAAAAGAAAAGCTAATGATGTGGCCAGAAAGGGAGATTTAAATGCGGTGGCCAAAGCTTTGCAAATGTATTATGCGGATTATGGCAGGATGCCGGAGGCTTCGGTAGACGGCAAAATAATGGTGGTGGCTGACTCCCCTATTAGTTGGGGAGGAGAATTTAAAGACGCGGCCAGTTATATTTATATGAAACAGTTACCAATAGAAAATAATGAGGGATTGCCACCCTATTGTTATAAAACTGATGGTAAAGCTTATGCCCTGTTTGCGATGTTAGAAAATACCCAGGATAGCCAATGTATCAGTGGGGCTACCTATCGTTGTGGTGATCCGGTGGCCAACTATGAGTATTGTTTTGCTTATTACAGTCCCAATATTGGTTTAAATAATGATGGTAGTTTTAAATAAAAAGGTAGGTTTTTCTTTAATAGAATTGTTGGTAGTAATCAGCATTATTGCCACATTAACGGCAATTTTATTGCCAAATTTGATGGGAGCCAGGGAAAGAGCCAACGATTCTAAACGAAAACAAGATATGGTGGCTATAAAAACAGCTTTGCGACTTTTTTATAACGATGCCCAAAGTTATCCACCAACGGCAACAAATTTAGGGACGACTTTGGTGGCTTATATGCCAACCATTAGTGATGTCGGTTTTACTTATAGTTATTACCAAACCGGTACCGGTGATGGCTTTCAATTGTGTAGCGGTATGGATTCAGGAATTGACGAGGCCAAGGCATCACAAATACGGTGTTGGGATAGTATCGCGTTGGTGTGTGGTGCTGGTCTAACGACAAATCCCTATTTATATGTTGTTTGTACAAAATAAAAATGATAAAAAATAAAACCGGTTTTACTTTGTTTGAACTGTTAGTCAGTATTTCCATTATTGGAATTTTAGTGGCAATTGCTTCGATTTCTTATAGCGCGGCTCAAAAAAAAGCCCGGGATTCAAGAAGAATGGAGGATATGAATGGAATCCAAAAAGCGGCGGAAATGTATTATAGTGCCAATAGTTATGCCTATCCGGCGGCGTTAAGTGTATTGTCACCCAATTATCTTCAAACTGTTCCCAGTGATCCCAAAGGAGTGACACCCTATGTTTATACACCAACTGCCAGTGGTTATTGTGCCTGCGCAGCCATGGAAGGGGTGTCTTCGGGCAATTCTTCAGATAATGCCTGTACTTTTGGTAGTGGCAATTTTTATTGTGTTAAAAGTCAACAGTAAAAATGAAAAAACAAAAAAAGGGGTTTAGTTTCATTGAATTAATTGTTGTGGTGACAATTATTGCAGTATTGAGTGTAGCGGGAGTGGTCACTTATTCAGCAGTTAATCGAAAGTCCCGTGATTCCCGAAGGATTTCTGATTTAGAAAAAATGAGGATGGCTTTGGAAATGATCAGACAAGTGGGGGTGACTTACCCCAGTGCTAGTAGTGTTTTAGCACCAACTTATTTACAAGCAATTCCTAAAGATCCAGTAAGCGGTAACAATTATATTTATGCTCAAACTAATAGTGGTTATGGTTATACTATCAATGCGATTTTAGAAGACCCGAGTTCTTCGGGAACTGGCAGTACCGCCTATCAGGTCAGTAATCCATAATTGTGTTAAAGTTTTATTATGAAGCCAGGTTTTACTTTAATTGAGATTTTGGTATCAGTGACTATTGTGGCTTTGATTTCGGGGGGAGCCTTGGTTTATCTAAATAATTTTAATTCCCGACAAAAATTAGACAGAAGTAAAGAAGAAGTGATTTCTGCTATAAAATTAGCCCAAAGTTACGCTAAAACAAGACAATTACCTTTTGGGTCCGCTGAGACAGAATTACAATATGTTCAATTGCAAACAGTAGGAAACTATTTGGTGGCGGGGGCCAATGGAATTGGTTCGACTTATTTCAGTGTTTTGGTTAATAACGAGGGAATGGCCATTGGTAGTACGCCGGCCCTAGTTTATTTTTGGGCAGGTGATGGCAGATTATCACAAGATACCGTGGGAACAAGCTATGCCAATGATGAAAAAGCGACTTTTTATATTCAGGCCCAAAATGATATTGATGATTATGGTAAATTGGAAATAAATTCTTTAGGTCAGGTTAATTTTGTCGGTTATTTTTAATGAATATAATGCTGAAATTTAGATTAGCTCAAGGAGTGGTGGAATCGGTGTTTTCGGTAGGGATTTTGGTATTGTTACTGAGTGGGGCTATAATTTTGATAGTCTTGGGGATTAGCAATCGACGCAATAGTTTTGACCGTCGCAAGGCGACGGAATTGGCAACCATTGTGACTGAGGACCTGATTACCAGAAGCCAAAACAGTCCCGAAGAATTTTGGCAATATAATAATGTCGAGGGATTAAGAGAAAATGGATTCGATGACTATACTTATTCAATTACTTTTACTAATGTCAGTGGCAATGCCACTTATCCCAAATGTGGGGAGGGCGGAAAGGTAAACTGTGCCGAAGTGGTGATTAAAATTGACTGGCAAGGTAAAGTTCCCCAGTCTTTATACTTTAATCGTTTTTTTAGTAAGAATGAAAATTAAACCCACCCTACCCTCCCTTGAAGAAGGGAGGCAAAAAAATAAAATTTTCTTTAAATCCCCTTTCATTAAGGGGGATGTCCGAAGGACAGGGGGTTTTGGTTTTACTTTGATTGAAACTTTGGTGGCGGTGGGAGTATTGGCTATTTTAATGGTGACTACGGGGGGAATTATGATGATGTCTTTTAAGGCTAAAAATACGACGGATAGTAATGAAGTAATGTCTTCCAAGGCAGTGTATGTGTTGGGAGAATTGAAAAAAAATATCTTTGATGCCCAGGCGGGAGAAATAAATTGCCCTGATGTCAATACCAGTATTGGTAATTCGATTAGTTTTGTGACTAAAAATGGAGGGACAACTACCCTACTTTGCGATGAGGGTGGACAAATTGCTTCACAGTCAGCCAATGGGAATTACAATTATTTGGATAGCAATGTTAAGGCCTTAAATTGTCAGAACTTTGTGTGGTGTAATTTGTCGGCTGAGTCGGAAATTATGTCTATCGGTTTTAGTTTAAACTTGATGGTGGGAGACAGTGGTGGGGTAGGTAATACGGGAATTTTTTATGGAATAGTAGCGCCCAGATACTAAAATTTGGCGTTATATTCCACTAATTAAGTATAAATAAATTCACAGATGTGTAACCGATGTGTATGTATTTTTATGGTACTTTCCAATTGATTTTAAGATATGGAGTGATATAATTATTTAATAATATTATAGGTTAATGTTGACAATGAAAGAAATAAACAAAGCTGGACAATTTGAAGATTTTTTAACACAGACACCTAAAGTTAAGCCACTTGAGGATTTTGGAATTGATAAAATTGCCAGCGGTTTTGCTAAATCTAAATTGGCAAAAGTGTTGTTTGCCGGTCTAGGAGTAACTTCGGTGAGTGCATTAACGGCTTGCAACAATAGTCCCCGAGCGGCGGAAACGGCCCCACTGCCAAGCGGGAGTGAAACTTCTCAAAGTCACTATACGTTGGCGGCAGCGACTGCTGAAGCAGAATCTTTTTTAAACCCGACCGTGGAGCCAACATTAAAACCAACCGAAACTAAAAATCCTTTTGAAGGATTAGAGGTGTGCGTGGATTGGAAAAAACCTTGCCCGGCGACAGAGGAAGATTTGATGTCGGGTAGATTAATTGATTTTGCCAAAAGTGTGGGTCAACCATTCCCTAAAGAGGCTTATAATACTGGTCAAATGTCTTTTGGTTATAGTTCCTATGGAACTATAATTGGTTTCGACTGGAATAATGTAAAAGGACAACCTTCACATCCGGAGCAAGAGTTGTATCGCAAAAAAGGTAGTTTGATCGTTCCTTATCGGTGGATGATGCATTTTTGGGTTCCATATAATGGTATTACCTACCAGGTTTCGATACAGCAGTGGTTAAATACTGACGCTTCAGTTTCATATTTACAATACGTAATTGACCGTAAAGATGCGGTGTATAAAAATGGAATGTCCCCCACTAAGACGTTATTTGAAGAAGTTGGTGAAGTTATGCCGGTATGTGAAGTAAGCGGAGGACTAAATTTTGGAGATACTCTTGACGGTCTTTCGTATAATGATCAAGAGAGGGCAGTTTTAATTAAGGAATGGGAGAAAACTGGGGTTATTCCTGAGCAACTACAATATAAGATTCTTTTGCCTGATATTGCGGTAAGTAACCATACAAAAAAGTTACCTTAGGCTTGTATTTTTTTTAGGTTCTGATTAAATAGTAGTATGAAGTGGTTAGTTTTTGGCATTGGAGCTGTGGTTTTGGGGTTTTTGGTTTTAGTTTATGAATTTTCCGGAATTAGGTATTATTGGGAAATGAGTGATTTTGTGAGATCACGAAAGATTGAAGAAAAAGTGGCAATGGAGAGAGAGGTTTTTGGGAGTGATTCAGAGTTGACTTATGGGGGAGTTTTTTTAAGGGCGACTGATAAGGGAATATGGATGTGGGGTCGGGGTGGGCCAAGGTTTTTTACCAAAGAAAATGGAATTTCGGCTTATTATTTTTTCGATATATGTAGTCAGGAAAATATTAAATTGGATTTACAATCGAAAAATATGTCTACAATCAGGGAATTTTTTTCTGATTTTAATATTTGGCAAAAAAAGTTAAAAAAAGGTAAATATATATTTGTCAGATATGACAGGAATAACCCTAAAGCAATGAAAGAAGTCTGGGGATACGGTGGGTGGTATTTTTTAGATAGAAATTTAAGTCAACAATGCGCTATATAACATTAATAATTACCTTTTTTTTGATTTTGTGGTTTTCTATTGGGGCTAAACAGTCTCAAGCGGGGGCATGTATGTGTCCGCTTGAATCACAACAGATTTGTCACTGGTATCGGTCAAGTCTTAAAAGTGGTTATCTTGAGTGGGTGTATGATTGTTATGCTCAGTGGTACTGCCCTATTGGCCCAGATTGTACTGGTACAGTTTCACCATTTATCGTTTGTAGTGCTGGTCAAGTTGCTTGTGGAACTCCTGATAATCCATCTTGTTGTAATGTACCGACTAGTGCACCACCACCACCACCACCACCAGGTTGTACGCCAAGTTGTGGTGGGAGCTATTGTGGAAGTAAAAGTGATGGTTGTGGGGGGACATGCCCTTGTCGGGAATGTAACGCCTGTTTACCACAGTGTGGTCAGGTATCGGATTGTGGATATTGTAGTCCGGGCGATGGGTGGGGACCATTACCGCCAACAATTATAACTCCAAATGGAACTGAGGCTGATCCAACACTGTACAACATTAATGGGGCGAGTTCGGTAGTAAATTTGTCCTGGTTGTCTAATAGTACCTTGACTGATTATTATCAGGTTTATGTTGAAAATAGTACTTATGGAACGGTGTGGAATAATACTAATGTTGTGGCTACCAGTATTGGTAGCTCTGGTTATACCTCTGGAATTTATCATTGGTATGTTGAGGCGGTAAATAGTACTTGTGTTTTGGCTGCGGGGGCAACTTCGGTTAATGGATATTTTATGACAAATAGTATTCCAACGGTGGACTCTTTGACTTTAAAAAATGCCGATGGAGTGGTGGTACCGGTGGAGGCTGGAGATCAAAATCAGATTTGCCAAACTACTTTTAGTAACAGTAGTAACGATCGAAGAATAATTTTTGAAGCTAGTGTTAGTGACTCCGATGGTTGGGCGGATGTTGATACGGCGACTTTAAATTGGAATGGTCATAATTATGCCATGAGTAAATTATCAGGTGTGGGGACCGGAGGAACGATGAGGGCGGCAGTGGATTTTGGTGTGGGTGAAAATAATAGTGGAGTTTTTCCATTATCGGTCAGTGTGAGCGATAATAACGGATCGAGTAATAATTATGCTTTTAGAAATTTGAAAGTATGGGATTGTCAAGTGTCGGTGGTTGGGACGCTTTATGATGGTAGTAGTGGACAAGCATGTAATGAGGTAGGTTTTTTGGAATCAGTGGATAGTAACATGAGTTTTTCCAGTTTGATTTATAAAGATATTAGTGGGAGTAGTGACGTAAATATGACGGCTAGTTTGCCGGCTAATTATGGACCAACAAATATTATCTATGGTAAGGATTATTTGCCTGTTTTTAACGGAGGTGATGTGGTTAATCCTGAGGGGACACTATTAGGCACGGGACGAATGACCAGATTGATAGATTTGGGGGTGGGAACGACGCAGTGTCCGAGTGAGAGTCAATTTAATTTACAAGGTAATATCTCCGCTTATGTGGCTAATCCCAGAGTAAGGGTCGATTTTTCTTATATCAAAGATCAGGAGGCTTGGTTTCAAGTGGGTGGAGCGGGGGTAAAAGCTAAAAACGGAATTAGTAGTGGTGTGCCGGCAACTATGGACAGTGCTTCTCGGGCTTTAAGTATCTCCGGAACCAACGCTGATAATGCTTTGGTTTCTTTTACCAGTTTTAGCAATATAAATGGTTTTAACGACGATAGTGGCTATGGAACACCTAATAACTGGTGGTTAGACCATAGTACTAACGATTTAAGTAGTTATAGTTATCAATATTTTTATAATAACTTTTTAATTAACAATGGGGTGGGAGTAACCGGAACTGACTGGAGTGGCCGACCCAGCGAAGGAGTTTATTTTGTCAATGGTAATTTGAATATCGACAGTGATTTTGCCCTTGATCCGGGTAAAACAATGATAATGGTGGTGAAGGGAAAAATAAGTATTGCCGAGGCAGTTTCCCGGGTTGATGGGATTTATATTGCCAACGGAGGGATTGAGGCTTTGGGAGTTTCGGCAAATCAATTGGTGATTAATGGCATGTTGTATTCCCGAGCTAATATCAGATTGGCCAGAAGTTTTGAGAACAAAATATTAAACAATACCACTCCCCCGGTGAAAGTTAATTATCAAACAAATTTAATTTTTAATCTGCCCGGGAATTTAATGAGGGTATTAAACGGTTGGAGGGAACAATGAGAAAAGCTCAAGTAGCGATTATAGTTTTGTTAGTTTCGGCGGTGATGATGACTGTAGGTTTATCTTTGTCAAAAAAGGCCACCACAGAAACAAAATTAGATATCAACGAAGAATTGTTAAAAAAAGCCTTTAATGCGGCTGAATCGGGTATTAATTATTATCTGGGAACAGGAAATACTAATTATAATGCGCCTGATAGTTTATCTTCGGCTGATGTGACGGCCAGAAATATTGTGGCTGAAGGGGCAATTTTGGATTTTGGAGAATATGTCCCAACTAATGGGACAGAGTTTTATTGGTTGGTAAATCATTTAGATAATGGCGATATTGGAACTACTTATTACGGAGCGCCAACGATCGATGTTTGTGGTACTGGTTTTACCGGATCGGCGGAAATAAATTATTTCTATAAACTAGGGGCTAATTTTGGAGTAAAGAGATATGGTTATAATTTTAGTAGTGACGTGACTAAAAAAGTTAATGGTTTTACCGAAGCTTCGGGGAGTTGTGCTACGATTAGTACTATAAATAATCCAATTTTGATCACCGTTACCCCAATTTTTAATGGGGGCAGATTTTACCTTTCCGGATCAGGAACTTTCCCGATTCAAGGGGTGGAAATCAGTTCGACAGGTCGGTCGGGTGGAGTTTCCACTAATGTTTCAGGAGCCCAAGTGAATAAAAAATTGAGCGTGTTAAGACGCTACAAATTTCCCTCTTTTATGTTGTCAGGGGTAGTTTCCGAGACTTCGGTATTGAGTGATTAGGGGTAGTTAGCATATACTTAAATAATGAGTGATATTGTGGGCATTGATTTAGGCTTGAAGAGTATTAAAGTGGTGGCTTTGAATCGGAATCAAGATTCATTGGTTTTGGCGGCCATTGGTGAGATAAAAACCCCAAATGGTGAGTGGATGAAGGCTGAAGCAACGAAAAAAAATATCGAAGAAATGGCTGAGGCGGTAAAAAATTTACTTAAGGATTTAAAAATTACCAACAGACAGGTAGTAACTGCCCTGCCGGAATACGAAATTGTCAGTCGTTTAGTTTCCTTACCACCCCTAAAAGAAAATGAAATTAAAGATGCTTTAAAATTTGAAGCGGAGACCTTTGTCCCCTACCCTCTGGATCAGGTTTCAATTGATTATGAGGTGATTGAAGAGGACGAGGCAGGGCGTTTGACGGTGTTTGCGATTGCGGCCAGAAATGATTTGATTGCTAATTATATTAAAATTTTTAAGGCCTCAAATATGGAACTGTTGGCGATTGAGTCGCCGGCAGTATCGATGAGACGGGTATTAAAACAAATAGCCACGGCTTCTGAGGCCACCATGTTGGTGGATATTGGTCAGAAATATTCGGACATCATTAGTTTTAAAAATGGCAATATTTATTTCGCCAGATCAATGCCGGTGGGTGGCGAATCTTTGACCAGAGCCATCTCTGTAAATTTAGGCTTAGACATGGCTTCGGCTGAAGAATATAAAAAGGCCTATGGTATAAAAGAAATGGAACTTGAGGGGAAAATTAAAAATGCCATTATGCCGGTTTTTAGTAGTATGGCCGAAGAAATTAGACGGGCCATGGCTTTGTATAGTGAGAACAATAATAAAGCGATTGAACTGTTAGTTTTAAGTGGTGGTGGAGCGAAAATGCCTGGTTTAGCCGAAGAATTGACCAGATTGTTGGGGATTGAGGTTCAAGTAATTCAACCATTTTTAAAAATTGATTGTCAACAAATTGTAGCGCCAATTGATTTGGCGACTGATGGTTACAGATTTTCCACTGCGGTGGGACTGGCAATGAGAGTTTTATTATGAAAACCGGTGATGTCTTAAATTTAAATTTATTACCAAGTCAAGCCAAGTTTCAAGCGGCTAAAATGAAGCTTAAGGCGATTTTAAGGCGTTATATGATGACGGCTTTGTTTATTTGGTTGGCGATAGTAACAGTAGTAGTGATTTTATTTTTTGGGAGCGGACTGATATTAAATGTGCAAAATAAAAAGTATCAACAGGCCTTGAGTAGTTATCAGAGCTTGTCGCAAGACATTATTTTAAATCAATTATTAAAATATCGGGCTAAAGTGTTGGGACAGGTTTTAAAAGAACGCTTTGAATATTCATCAGCTTTTGAAAGAATAAATTCAATTTTTTCAGAAAAGGCTAAAGTGTCTAATTTTGAATTAAATGAAAACAAAAGCTTTGTGATTGAGGTAGTGGCAGCGGACAAAGAAGCGATAAATTATGTAGAAAGTAAAGTGGCTGAGGCTAATGAGGGTGGAATAGAAGGTATAAAGAAAATAACCATGAATAGTGCCAGTTTTAGGGTTAGCGGTGACTGGTCGGTGGGAATGGAGGTGGTATTACAATGATGATAAAAGGACCTAATTTACCGGATAAAGTTTTTGGGCTGGACACTCAGATGTTTTTACTATGGCTTGAGCCGATAGGACTGGCAATAATATTAATCTTGAGTTTGGTTTTAGTGATTGTGCCAAAAATCGGTGAAATATCAGAAAAAGTGACAGGAATTAAATCGGTATCCAATAAAATTAGTGAGGTTAATCAAAAAAGAAATTATTTACAGACAGTTGATCAAGAGGAAATAAAAAATAATGCTCTTAAGTTGGCTTCGGGTTTATTGCCGGAAAAAAATGCTTATTTATTGGTCAGAACAATTCGGGATGTGGCGGCGCAAACAGGCTATGGTATCGATGATTTTTCTATAAGCATGGGTGATATTAAAAATGATGAGATAAAAAAAGATCAGGTAAAAAAAGATAATTCTAGTTATGACAAAATACCGGTGGGTGTAACTTTAGTTGGACCTTCGGATAGCTATATCGCTCTAGTGAAAGCCCTGGAGAGAAGTTTACCGATAATGTCGATTAATAATTTTGAAATGAAGCTGTCACAAAGTGGAGTGGCCACGATTAAATTAAATATTTCGGCTTATTATTTACGGGATATCTCCAACTTGAAATTGGAAAATTTAACTTTGGCTAATTTGACTCCTACTCAGGAAGAAATGAATTTATTGTTGGCAATTGGTGAATACCAAACAATGTCGGTGGGAAGTAGCAGTGGCAACGAAAGTTTTGTTAAATACGAGAGACTGGATCCTTTTTTTACTCCTTAATTTGGAGAAGATAGTGAAGTTCCGGAAAAGCTAAATTAAGTAAAGTACGGATTGATTTAATGATTTTTCCTTCTTTACCAATAATTTGACCAACAATTTCCGGAGGGGCGGAAACTTCGATGATAGTTAATTGATTTTCTTCGCGGGTGACCACTTCAACATGTTCACTGTCGCTAACTACGGCTTTGATAATATATTCGGCAGCACTTTTGATATCAGTCATGTTTATTTGTTTTCAACTGCTTCAACTTTCTTAACTTCTTCAACTGCCTCAACTTTTTCTTCAATTACTTCTGAGGTTTTTTCCTCGTCTTTCTTGACCTCTTCGACCTTTTCAATTTTTTCTTCAACTTTCTTAACTTCTTCAACTGCCTCAACTTTTTCTGATTTTTCTATTTTTTTGACTTTTTTGATTCGAGGATATTTGTCAGGATGTAAAAGTTTGTCCACACCTTCGGTTAATTGAGCGCCGTTTTTTAGCCATTGAGCCAATTTTTCTTTATCGATTTTGAGGGTTTTAGTCTGAGGAGTATAAAAACCAATATCATCAACAAATTTACCATTAGATTTACTACGGTCAGGAGCGATAACAATCCGGAAACTTCTTTGATGAATTTTACCGTTTGATTTTAATTTGATTTTTAGCATGGATGGAATTATACAATAATCTTGGCAGCTTTGGTAGCAGCATCTTCTTCGGCCTTTTGTTTAGAATTACCCGAACCTTTAGCAATAAGTTCGTCGTTTAAAAAGACCCCAACTTCAAAAATTTTTTGATGGTCAGGACCGGTTTCAGAGAGAGTTTGATAGCGTGGGGTAATTCCCCTTTTGAATTGGGCGATTTCTTGAAATTGGCTTTTGACGTCTTTGTAAATATTTTTTTGTGACAAGGTAGTGATGTTTTTTTCTAGAAATTTATTTAAAAATTTATCGACAGATTGATAACCCTGATCTAAGTGGATAGCTCCGATCAAACTTTCAAAAGTGTTGGCCAAAAGGGAAATATTATTTCGACCGCCATGAGTCTCTTCACCCCGACTTAGAAGAATGTAGGAACCAAGATCAAAAGTAGCCCCAATCTCGGCCAAGTTTTGAGTGCAAACTACTAAACTACGAAGGTTGGTTAGTTGGCCTTCATCAAATTCCGGAAATTGAGAAAATAGTTTTTGAGAGGACCAATATTCTAAAATGGCATCACCGAGGAATTCCAAACGTTCATTGCTAGCTTTTAATTGACGATTTTCATTGAGATAAGAACGATGGGTTAGGGCGAGGATAAGTTTTTCCGGATCCTTAAATTTAATTCCGATTTTTTTTTGAAGTTCGTTAATTTTGTCCATTGGATTTTTTAAAAATATTACCTAAAACAGCATTAATAAAGGAACCAGAATTAGTATCGCCAAATTCTTTAGCAATTTCAATAGCCTCATCAATAATGACTTTTGGCGGAGTATTGGGTTGGTTTTTTAATTCCCAAACGGCAAAACGTAATATGGCTAGTTCAACTTTATTGATTTGGTTAATGGGCCACTTGGGAGCGGCGGTAGCAATTGACTGATCGATAGTAGTTATATTCTCAATAATGGGATTAATACTGTCGTCGTCAAGCTGTTTGGTGATTCCCCAGGCAAAAAGGGCCTGGATAGATTTAATCCTTTTTTGATGTCGGGGATCGTTTTTACTTTTCACTTATTGCAATTTTTACAGGTAAAACCGGGAAGTTTTGGCTGTCCGCAATTTTTACAGGCAGTGGCCTGAGCAAGAGGAGAAGTTTTAAAAGCGGCCCGTCGGCGGCCTTGACGGCGACTTGACGGTCGATGTTTAGGGACTGCAGTCATGGGGATATTATAGCAAAGAAAATCGGGATTAATTTAATTCAGATGATTTCCTACCATAGACAAAGAATTTTGGTTAGGAATTAGTTTTTCTAAATTAAGATTAGGATAGGATTCTTCAAGTTCATCGAGAAGTTTTTGAGAAAATTCGATTAGTTTTATATCTGAAAGATGGGCAATTTTAAGTGAAGGGAAACCGTGTTGGAGAGTGGAAAATGTTTCTCCCGGTCCCCGGGTTTTTAAATCATATTCAGCAATTTTAAAACCGTCATTGTTTTTAGTGAGAAAATCGAGACGTTTTAAGGAAGGGTCATGAATACTTTCAGTAAAAAGATAACAATAACTTTGCAATTCTCCCCGGCCGACCCGACCGCGAAGTTGATGAAGTTGAGACAGGCCAAAATGATCAGCCGATTGAATGATAATGGTGGTGGCATTGGGAAAATCAATACCTACTTCAATAATAGGGGTGGTAACTAAAATATTTATTTTATTTTTTTGGAATTGACTGAGGATCTCGTTTCTGGTCTCTATTTTTGTTTTTCCGTGAATTAGGGCTAATTTTAGTTTCGGAAAAACTTTTTGAAGCTGATCAAATTCTTTTTTGGCGGATTTAATAGTGATGGCATTTTCCGATTCTTCAATAAAAGGACAGACGATAAAAGCTTGGGAATGGCGTTTAGTAATATCTTTTTGTAGCCAGTGATAACAGTCGGGAATTTTGAGTTGGGGAACTAAAAAGGTTTTGACCTGTTGACGGTTTAGGGGTGGATTTTTTAGGGTGGAGAGATCAAGATTGCCAAAAAAAGTTAGACTGATAGTACGGGGAATAGGAGTAGCGGTCATAGTGAGAGTATGCGGTGGTGATGATGAGTTTAAAAAAGACCGTTGTTTGACACCAAATTTGTGTTGTTCATCAATAATCAATAGGGCAGTATTTTTGATAAATCTATCTTTTTGGAAAATAGCGGCATGGGTGGCGATGATAATGGAATTTGAGGGAATTTTTTTGGGTAAGAATTGATGGGTACTGAGAAAAAAGATAGGAATTGAGGGAAGATATTTTTGAAAAGTTTCTAAGTGTTGTTTTCCCAAGATTTCGGTAGGAGCTAAAATCAAGGTTTGATGATGATTAAGTGAGGTTAAATAGGCGCTAAGTAGGGCTAAAACAGTTTTTCCGGAAGCAACATCACCACACAGAAGACGATTGGTAACTTTTGTTTTCGACAACAGGTCGTGTTTAATTTCTTGCCAAGCTTGAATTTGTGAGGGGGTTAATTTAAAAGGCAGAGAGTTAATTAGTTTAGTAGTGGAGTAGTCTTTTAATACAAATTTGGGAGTGTAAAGTGTCCAAGCCTTTTTTTGGAGATGGGAGAGGGCTAAAAGAGAAATAATTTCATCAATAGCCAGACGCCAACGGGATTGTTCCAACTGTTTTTGGTTTTGAGGTAGGTGGATGTCTCTGAGAGCTTGAGAGAGAGGTGATAGGTGGTAGGAGGAGAGAAGGGTGGTAGGTAAAGGGTCGGTAATATCAGTTAAAAGAGTTTTTAGATGAAGGCCAAATATTTTTCGAAACCAGCGACTACTAAGGCCTTTGGTTTCCGGATAAATCGGAATAATCTTGCCGGTATTATATTGGCCGTATTCCGGGGAAAAGATAGTAGTTTTGCCCCGATAAAGAGTGGGAGTGCCGGCAAAGGCCCAAGTCTCGCCCACTTTAAAATTTTTTGTTAAAAAAGGTTGATTAAACCAAACTAATTCGATTTGACTAGTAGGGTCTTTTAAAATTATTTTTTGCAGACTCTTACCCCCTCGGATATAGATATTTTTTAGATTAATAATCTGGCCGGAGATGGTGCAATTTTCATTAAGATTAATTTGAGAAATAGGGGTGACTTTGGAAAAGTCTAGGTAACGATGGGGAAAATGATAGAGTAAGTCTTTTGGCGTATTTATCCCTAGTTTTTGTAGTTTGTCTTCTGTTTTTGGACCAACAAGGGGGAGACTAAGGCTCATGGCTATATGTTATCATTGATTATGCGATTCTTAGGAAAAAAGATTGGTAAAAAAGAGTTGAGAAATTTTGTATTAATTGTGGCAACGTTAGTTTTGTTTTTATCCAGTATGATCCCTTTTTTAGCAATTTTGATTAAATGAAAGTTTTCTGGTGTCGTTTTAAAAAACTATTTAAAAGTAAGCGATTTTGGTATCGGTTTTTTTTGGTTTCACTAGTTTTTTTAGGGGTGGGTTTAATCATGACAGTGGGGCTTTTTGTCTGGTATTCCAAGGACTTACCTAGTCCAACCAAAGTGGTCAGGCGGGATGGTTTTGCTTCCAGAATTTTTGATCGCAATGGAGAGCTGCTTTACGATTTGTATCATGATCAAAAAAGACAACCGGTGGGAAATGAGGATATTCCCGAAACTTTAAAAAGGGCAACGGTGGCGGTGGAGGATAAAGATTTTTATAAACATCAGGGTTTTGATCCCCTGACTCCTTTTAGGATAATAAAGAATCTTTTTTATTTTCGTAAATTAACCGGTGGTTCAACTTTGACCCAACAATTGGTTAAAAATGTGTTACTGACTTCAGAAGTGAGTGTCACCCGAAAGATAAAGGAATTTATTTTAGCAGTGCAAATTGAGGCAAAGTATAAGAAAGAGGATATTTTGTTGATGTATTTAAATGAAGCACCTTATGGAGGTACGGCTTGGGGGGTGGGGACGGCTTCAGAACAATATTTTGGTAAATTGGTAAAGGATTTGGATTTGGCTGAATCGGCAATTTTGGCGGGTTTACCTCAAAGACCAAATGTTTACTCCCCTTTTTCAACGACGCCCACGGCTTATGTGGCCCGGACGGAACATGTCTTGAACAGAATGGTGGAGGAAGCTTACATTGATGTGGAAACAAAAAATTCAACCATGGAAGAGGTTAAAAATTATAAATTTTACCAAAATTCTTCTAAACTAATAGCACCTCATTTTGTGTTTTGGATAAAAGATATTTTGTCGCAAAAATATGGTGAAGATGTGGCTGAAGGTGGTGGTTTAAAAGTAACTACCACTCTGGATTTAAATTTACAAAATCAGGTGCAGCAAATAGTCAGTGACCAAATTGATAAGTCAGAAAAATTGTTAATTAGTAACGGAGCGGCCCTGGTAATGGATCCCCGGGATGGCCAAGTTTTGGCAATGGTGGGATCACGAGGTTACAATAGTGACAAAACTTCTGGGCAATTTAATGTGGTGACTCAGGGACTAAGGCAGCCGGGTTCGGCGATCAAACCAATTACTTATTTAATGGCTTTGCGCCAGGGTTATAACGCGGCCAGCATGATAATGGATACACCGGTGTCTTTTCCGGTAGCGGGACAAAAAGATTATAGTCCTCAAAATTATACCGGTAAATTTTTAGGACCAATGAGTTTAAGGGATGCTTTGGGTAATTCTATAAATACTATCGCCGTAAAAATGTTAGCCAAGGTGGGAGTAAGTAATATGTTACAACAAGCTTATGATATGGGAATTTCCACTTTGGAGCCGACAGTGGAAAACATGCAAAAATTTGGTTTTGCGGTGACGCTGGGAGGGGCTGATGTAAAAATGATTGATTTGGCTTCGGCCTATAGTGCTTTTGCCAATGGTGGTCTGCGAACTGATCCGATAGGGATATTAAAAGTAGAGGATAAAAATGGACGGATTTTAGAAGAGTTTAATCCGGTGAGTGGCAGAAGAGTGGCCAGTCCCCAAGAGACTTTTATTATTTCCAATATTTTAGCGGATAACAATGCCCGGACTTTGACTTTTGGGGTGGTAAACAGTTTAGTGATTCCTAATTATCAGGTAGCGGTAAAGACTGGGACTACTAATGACAAAAAAGATAACTGGACTATTGGTTGGACTCCAAATTTATTGACCAGTGTTTGGGTGGGAAATAATGATAGTACTCCGATGGGGAAAATTGCTTCCGGAGTATCCGGAGCGGCGCCAATTTGGCGACAAATTATGCTTTATGTTTTACCAAAACGTGATAAACAGGATTTTCCTATTCCTGAAAAAATTGTCAATATTTCCGTAGACAAACTTTCCGGATATGGAGTTCATGATGGATTTGAAAGCAAGACAGAGTACTTTATTGACGGAACTCAGACTAACATTTCTGATCCAATTCATTTGAAATTAAAAGTGTGTAAAGATAAAGTTGGTTTAGCGGCTCCCGAGGATGTGGCCAATGGTAATTTCGATCAAAAAGAATATTTTTCTTTTAAAGAAGATGATCCGGTGAGTACTGACGGTCGAAACCGTTGGCAGGAAGGAATAGATGGCTGGATAAATGAACAAAGTAATAAAGAGATGTATCAGCCACCACTTAGTTTATGTCGGAGTGATGGGGCGGTGGGGGTAAATTTTGATCAGCCGGGTGATCGATCAACTCAGGGAAATGAAGTGGGTGTAAAAATTAGTACCAGTTCGTTGAAAAAAATTACTGAAGTGAAATTATGGATTGATGGCAGTGAGGTTAAAACTTGGAATGAGAGGCCTTTTGAAGGTAGTTTTAATATGAGTACCGGACCGCACACTTTAAAAGTAAAAGCGACGGATAAAGACGGAGCTAGTAACGAAAGACAAATTCAAATTGGGGTAAATGTACCTTGGGATTGGTCCCCTAGTCCAACTCCAACGATGACACCAATACCTACTCTGACGCCAATTTTGATTCCGACATCAATACCCACTGCCATACCTACTGGAATTGGTTTGACATAGATTGATATATAAAAATAGTCTATGATACTGAATAATTTAATTTGATATGGATATTAGCAGTCGATTGGATTGAGTGCTAGTGTGTAACTGGTGTGTTTAAATTAAAGGTAGACAGATGGATCTTTTTGGCGGTTTTGTCGTCACAATTGTAGTAAGAGACCTGAAAGGTATAGCGATACTTGTTTAATTTAGCATCCTGATAAATATCGGTGATTTGCATAGCCCAGAGTATTTTAGTGTCGATTAGGGCACTATATTTTTTGATTAGTGTGAGAGGGTCCTCTTTGGTGTCCAAGGTTAGATTGGCATCGAGAGTAATAATTTGAGAGGTTAATTCAATAGCCCGTGACGAGGCGTTAATAGGAATATATTTTTCCGGTTTTGGTAGATCATCCAAAATCATTTCGGCAAAATTATCAATTCCCCTTAGTCCCCCTTTGGCAAGGGGGAAATTAAGATTGTTAAGATCTGATTGTAATTTTTCTGGATTAGGGTTGTAGACACCTAGTGAATCTTTTTCAATATATTGACCGTCTTTTTGGGAGAAGACTTTTCCAATTTCAAAAAATTGGGGTTGAGGTAGTTTAAAGCGTTGGTATTGATCTAATTGTTGTTTTAAGGATGGGATTAGGGATTGGCGAAGATAAATACATTCAGAGTTGACGCTATTTTGAGTAGTAACCACAGTCTGGGGATCAACACTTTGATTAACTAGCGGCCAAGTGAGAACTTCGTCGTAGCCTAAAGCCACTAATTTATCTTTTAACTCTTCGATAAGATAAATGATTTTAGGGGTGATATCTGGTAACTCTTTAAAAGTTAGGACTTGGTCGGTAGGGATTTTTTGATAACCCCAGAAGCGAATAACCTCTTCGATAAGGTCAGCCTCGATGGTGATATCAGAACGGAGAGAAGGGGGGGTGACAAGGTCCGCCTTAATGACACAACCGAGTTTATTTAAAGTTTTTAAAGAAAAATTAGTGGGAATGTCAATACCGGCGACAGCAGAAATTTTTTGAGGATTAAACTCGATGGGGGTAATATCTATTTTTCGGGGATAATAGTCAAAAATATCGGAAACAATTTGCCCGCCGCAATTTTCTAAAATTAATTTTACAAAATGATTAAAGGCTTGGGGAATAAGTTGGGGGTCAAGATCTTTTTCCAAACGAATACTGGCTTCGGTAACACTTTTGAGCTGGCGACTGTTTTGACGGACTGTAGTGCGGTCATAGATGGCTAATTCAATGATAGTGTCGGTGGTATCAAGGTCGATGGCACAGGCTTCCCCACCCCAAAAACTGAGACTAAGAGCTTTGTCCGGATTATTAATCATTAAAATATCTTTAGTTAAGGGTAATTTTGTGCCATCAAGACTGGTAAATTCTGAGAAGCGGGAATTGATTTCCCAAATTAAATTGTCGGTGGATTTGGTGATGTCAAAACAATGGGTGGGAATGCCATAAAGAAACATAATGTAATTACTTAAATCAACCAGAGTATTAATAGAATTAGTTCCATGTAATTTGACAAAAGTTTTTAACCAAGGTGGTGAAGGGGAATTTTTTAGACCGGAAATTTTAAGAGCCATAACCCGTCTAACTTTGTTGGTAGTGACGATGATAGGGAGGGAATAGTTGGAAACGGGAAACGAGAAACCAGATTTGGTAATAATGAGAGGAATGTTATATAAAACTGACAAATCATGGGCTAGGCCGTAATAACCCAAACAGTCACCACGGTTAACTTTGATATCTAAATCAAAAACAATTTCTTCTTCGATTTCTTCAAAATAATTAGTGAAATGACCAATCATGGTCAGATCATCACGAAGTTGTTGAGGATTAACCGATAAATCGGGTAAGAATTTTTTTAATTCAGAATAGATTAGTTTCATAGATTTGGCCTATAGGCTAAATTGCCACCTCTTAAGGTTCTAATGTCTTTAATATTATTTTGGGCCATAGTCCAACGATCAAGACCCATACCAAAAGCAAAGCCACTCCAAATTTTTGGATCAATACCGGCAGCTTCTAATACTTTTGGATGAATCATGCCAGATCCACCCATTTCAATCCAACCGGCATATTTACAAAGTGGGCAGCCGGCTCCATGGCAGCTAAAACATTGCATGTCGGGACCAACGCCGGGCTCAACTTCAGGATAATATTTACAGCGATAACGGACTACCACTTTTGGACCATAAAGAGTTTTAAACATTAGGTCCATGGTGCCAATTAGATCTTTCATAGTAATACCTTTGTCGACAACCACAGCTTGATATTGATGAAAAACAAAATGATTGGAACGATTTACTTTTTCATTTCTAAAAACAGATCCCGGAAAAGCAGCTCGAATTGGTAAATCTTTATTTTTGGCCTGTAATAGGTAAGATTCTATTGTGGAGGTTTGAGTGCGAAGAAGATACTCGGGTTCTTTGATGTAAATTGTGTCTTGCATATCACGGGCGGGATGGTCGATGGGGACATTGAGGCGGGTAAAATTATATTCATCAGTCACAATTTCCGGACCGTTGTAAACAGAAAAACCTAATTCTTGAAAAAGTTTATTAAGTTGACGTTCGGTTTGGGTAATGGGGTGAAGATGGCCAATTTTTGGGAGATTAAATGAGTTGATTTTTTCATTGGTTATTTTAGTTTCATTGCCTGAAGATATATTTGGTAATTTTACTTGGATGGCATTTTCGATTTCTGTTTTTTTATAATTTATTTCTTGACCACGTTGTTTTTTTATTTCAAATGGGAGATTCTTTATTTTTTGAAACTCTTGATTGATGGTGCCTTGGCGTCCGAGATGCTCAACACGAATTTTATCTAATTCATCAAATGTTGCTGTTCCCGCTATTTGATTTAATATTTGCTTTATATCCATTTTAGATTATATGTTTATATTAACAAAAAACCCCGCCGTTGCGGGGTAATATTTTTTGTGTATAAAATTTCCCCTTATTTCAGGGAAGTAAAGATAGATTTAAAAGTGGTGGAATCGTGAATAGCAATTTCACTTAGCATTTTACGATTTAATTCCACTTTATTATCTTTGAGTTTTTTAATGAAAGCTGAATAACTAATTTGGAAAGGTCGCAAGGCGGCGTTGATTCTAACAATCCAAACTTTTCGGATGTCACGACGGCGGATCCGACGGCCATTGAAGGCATATTGCCCGGCGTGTAAAACTGCCTCAGAGGCAACTTTATACCTTTTGTGGCGGGTCATCCAATAACCCTTGGCTAGTTTTAGAACTTTTTTATGGCCTTGACGTCTAACGACACCGGTTTTGACTCTCATATTATTTTATCTTTTACCTAATAATTTTTTAATCCTGATAGCTAGGCGACCAGTAACTACTTTTTTACCGTTAAGACGGCGCAATTGTTTTTTAGATTTTTTACGGCGAAGATGGCGGCTAAAAGAAGATTCGCGCATAACTTTACCGTTTTTAGTAATCGTAAAACGATTACTGACTGATTTTTTAATGGTATGTTTACGGCTAGCTTTTTCCATGTTATTTTTTAGATTTTTTGACTGGAGTAAAAGTAATTAATAGTCTTTTACCGATTAATTTAGCGGTGCCCTCAGGGGCAGAAATTTCAGCTAAATCATTTTTAAATCTTTCGACCAGCTGATGACCGAATTCAGGTTTCTGAATTTGGCGACCTTGGAATTTTATACTTAATTTGACTTTATTTCCAGTAGTTAAAAATTCTTTGGATTTTTTAACACGGGTATCGTAGTCACCCTGACCGATAAAGGGGGTCATTTGAATCTCTTTGGTCTCGCCACCTTTCATCCCCTTTTTTTCAGCTTTGGCTTTTTTAGCTTCCTGATATTTAAATTTAGAATATTCAATTAACTTGACAACTGGAGGTACGGCACCGCCGGCAACTTCGACTAAATCTAGACCGGATTCGGATGATAATTGGAAAGCCTCGGCCAGGGAAACAACATTGATTTGTTTGCCATCTTCGTCCAAGAGACGAAGGGTAGGGGCGGTAATTTGTCGGTTAATTCTGTAATACTTTTGAGACATTCCTGTTATTTTATCAAATTTAAAGACTTGGTGTTGATTTGCTCCTTAACTTTGGCTAAAAATTCACTAAAGGGAATGGCCCCCAGATCTTGACCATCACGTTGACGGATGGAAACGGAATTAGATTCGACTTCGCGGCCACCAATAATTAACATGTAAGGAATTTTTTCCATTTGAGCGTCGCGAATTTTAGCTTGCATTTTTTCGGAACGGTCGTCAACTTCGGCCCGGATCCCCTGTTCTTTTAATTGTTCTAAAATCTTAAAAGCATATTTATGTTGGGCGTCAGTAATGGGAATTATTTTGGCTTGAACAGGTGAGAGCCAAACGGGAAAAGCGCCGACAAATTGTTCGATTAAAATGCCCATAAACCTTTCCAAGGACCCATAAATAACGCGGTGAATAACTACAGGAGTTTTTTCAGAACCGTCAGAGTCGGTGTATTTTAGGTCGAATTTACGAGGTAATTGGAAATCTAGCTGGATGGTACCAGTTTGCCATTGGCGACCTAGACAGTCGTCCATAAGGATATCTAGTTTGGGTCCATAAAAGGCACCATCACCTTTGCCGATAAAATAATCAAATTTGTTATCAATTAGAATTTGTTCTAATTCTTTTTCGGCTCGATTCCAAGTATTAATGTCTCCCATAAAATCATCTGGTCTGGTGCCTAAACGAATTTTAAATTTTATACCAAAAATAGAATAGAAAAGATTGGCAATTTCCAAAATTCTTTTATATTCTTCGCCGATTTGATTTTCAGTTACGAAAATATGAGCATCATCTTGAGCAAATTTTTGAACACGTAAAAGTCCATTAAGCTCACCAGATTTTTCATGACGATGCAAAGCATCACAATCAGAAAGTCGGAGGGGTAGGTCACGGTAGCTATGGATTCCCTGTTTAAAGATAGTCATGGCGTTCGGGCAATTCATCGGTTTCAAACAATAAATTTCATTTTCGCCCATGTCACAAATAAACATATTTTCGCGATAATGATCCCAATGACCGGAAGTTTCGTAGAGTTGTTTTTTATTTAATTGGGGAGTAATTGTTTCCAAATAATTTCTTTTTTGATGTTCTTCGCGCCAAAAATTTAGAAGTTCATTGATAATAATGGTACCTTTAGGTAGCCAATAAGGCATACCAGGAGCGGTTTCGTCTATAAAGAATAGACCTAATTGTGGGCCTAATTTACGATGGTCGCGTTTTTTAGATTCTTCGATCATAAAAAGATATTTTTCCAAAGCTTTTTGGGATTCAAAGGCGGTGCCATAGATACGGGTTAACATTTTATTTTTTTCATTACCGTGCCAATAAGCTCCGGCAATAGAAAGTAGTTTAAGGGCTTTGATATCACTGGTATTTTCCACATGAGGGCCAGCACAAAGATCAATGTATTGGTTACCAGTTTCATAAACAGTGATAATTTCTCCCCTATCTTTAATTGAATCCAGCCACTCGATTTTGTAAGGATTATTTTTAAACATAGTTCTGGCTTCTTCCATGGAAATTTCTTTTCTGACAATAGGAAGATCGGCTTTAATTATTTTTTTTATTTCAGCTTCGATTTGGGGAAAATCTAATTCGGAAATTTTAAAGTCAGGAATAGTTTCAATGTCCATGTAAAAACCGTCATCAGTAGCCGGACCCATGACCCGAATAGTTTTATTGGGGTAAAGTTGTTCCACGGCTTGGGACAAAAGATGTTCGGCACTATGGCGAATTTTGTAAAGTTTATCTGAATTGTGTTTAGAAGCGTCTATTTGTGACATAAGTTATTATATAGAAAAAAGTGAATCTAAGAGGACTCGAACCTCTGACCTCCTCAATGTCAATGAGGCGCTCTAACCAACTGAGCTATAGATTCAGTAGGAAGATTATAGCAAAACTTAATTGACACTTCTGGCGGCGGAATGTTCATTACTCATCAAGTATTGTTCGCCGCCTTTTTTCTTATCCTTGGCGGTATTCCAAAAATAATTTTTCTTTTTCTTTTTGGTAGTAAACGATTCTAACCAAGCTCCGGCTTCGTTGACATTTTTACGGAAATTAGCAATAAAATTTTTGATTCTGACTAAAAAATTTATTTGGTATTCAGAAGCTTCGGGAATGTTTTCCAGGGGAATATTTTGAACATCTCTTTCTAGATTATCAGTAGATTTGGTTAATTTTTTTATTTCATCCTGTAGCTCAGTGACGGCTTTTTCCAGTTCTTTCTGATGTTGATCAAATAAAACTTTTTCCTGTTGTTGAAGTAAATTGACATTGCCAAAAAATTCTTTACCCCAATTTTCGAGTTTTGGAGAATTCTGGTGGAGTTCGACAGTTTGATTTAAACCCAAAATACCGCTTAAGGAAAATTTTTTCGGAGCTGAGTTGTTTTGGGAGTCTTTTAAAACTTCGCTACTTTTACTGTTACCAAAGAGGTTGATTTTCTTGGGGTCAACTTTTCCCATAACATTTCCACCTGCCATAGTGAAGGAATTATAACAGAATTATGAGATACTTTGAAGGTAGTCGAGGACTTTTTGTTGAGTTAGGAGATAATAGACTAAATTAGGATCTTTTTTTAGCTCCGGACTTTTAGTAAAAATATCCTGAATTTCTTTTTCCTCGACTTTGAGTTTTTGATTGATGGCAATTTGATTGATGGCTAAATTGAGAGCCCAGTCATTTTTAATTTGTTTTTCCTGTTCCAGTCGATATTCAGGTAAAGTGGTTTTTTTGTTTTTGAAGTATTGATCGACAGTTAATTTAGCGGATTGTAATTGTTCCACTAGATCGGATAAACGACGATTGACGTCATTGTTTAAGAGGACGGCGGGTAGTTCAATTTTGGTGTGATTTATAATCAGAGTAATTATTTGATCCATTTTGGCTTTTTTCTCGATTTTTAGGTCTTTATTCAATTTTTTAATATCGATGAAAAATTTAGGATCAATTATTACTTCCGGAAGTTCTGAACTTTCTAGCTCTAAAAGCCAATCAGAATCAAGAGATAATTTTTCAGTTTTAATTTTAATTGTAGGTTCAGTCACTGGCTTAAGGTGATGTTCCTCAATAATACTTTTATAGGTCTGAGGTAAAAGATGATTAAGAACTTCTTCGATAACAGATTGAGGAGAGATATTCTGTTCGACTACATCAAGAGGAGCTTTGCCTTTACGGAAACCTTTTTTTTCAAAAGTTGCCTGAATTTCGCTTAAAACATGTTGATATTCTTTTTTAATATCATCGGCGCCTAAAGTAAGCTCGATGGTGAAGGATTTATCCTTAAGTTGCTTTAATTGGTGGTTTGTTTTCATAAGTCTGATTATGATAGCATAATTAAATAAATTCATGGAAAAAACGATTAATAAAATTGGTAAAGTGTGTTTTTGGGGTATTTTAGGGGTATTATTGATTGGTTTAGTGGCGGGAGAATGTGTTTATTTGCTGAATTACAAAGGAAACAATAATGTTGTTCAAAAAAACTTTACCAACAATAAACTTTTAACGGTATTGGCGCAGGCGGCAGGAAGTGAAGTTGGGGCGGAAATTAGCGGTCAGGTAACAGAATCTGATGCTAGACCGGTGATTATTGAACGCTATTTGGCAAAATACAACTCCCCTCTTTTGCCTTATGCTAAGCAAATTTTTGAGTTATCTCAAACTTATGGTTTTGAATATTACTGGATAGTGGCCATTGCTCAACAAGAATCTAATTTATGCAAAAAAATACCCGAGGATTCGTACAATTGTTGGGGATATGGAATTCATAAAAGAGGTACTCTTAAGTTCGAGAATTATGATCTGGCCTTAAGGGCTTATGCTGAATATTTAAAAACCCAGTATTTTGATAAGGGTCTGAATACTCCGGAATTGATAATGAAGAAGTATTGTCCGAATTCCAATGGCTCCTGGGCTTATGGGGTACAGCACTTTATTGATGAAATGGAAAGCGGAAATTTTTAGTTTTAATGATTTGATACAGTACATATCTGATTCGTATTATTGACATAGTTATAATATTTTGATATATTCACCCTCAGATCCCGGGGTGGCTCCTCTAAAAAGCATGCTCTGGGATTTTTTGGTCTAAAGAGGTGGTAGAATAGCGCTTATGGGAATGATATCAACAGCACAATTTAAAAAAGGAATCTATTTACTTTTTCACGGAGAACCTCACATGGTGGTAGACATAACTTTTGTGTCACCGGGTAAAGGTTCGGCCTTTTATAAAACTAAGTTTAAGAATTTATATACGGGAAGAGTAGTAGAATATACCTATAAATCGGGTGAAAGAGTTGAGGAGGTATTGGTGGAAACTCATGAAGCAGAGTATTCGTATTTTGATGGGTCTAATTATGTTTTTATTGAGCCAAGAACCTTTGAACAATACATGGTGCCACTAGAAGTTATCGGTGAGGATAAAGTTTACTTGAAAGAAGCTTTGCTTTATAGAATTAAATTTTATGATGAAAAACCAGTTGGAGTGACCTTGCCTAAAAGTATTGTTTGTAAGGTAGTTGAGGCAGAAAACTCAATTAAGGGTGATACGGCTACTTCGGCAATGAAAAACGCAGTTTTGGATACCGGGGCTAAGGTATTAGTACCTTTGTTTATAAAAACTGGTGAGGAAATTATGATCAGTACGGAAAGTGGAGCCTATTTATCAAGGAAATAAAATATTTAGAGACCGGTTTCAATGTCGATGGCCGGAACTTCGAGGTCTAGGTCGTAATTGAAGCTATCTTCGAGCTTTTTGAATTTGTCTTGGTAAATATCGGGAATCAGAGAATTGGAAGTGGTGGGTAAAGGAATTTCACTTGGAGTTGGGGTGGGAACAGGAATAATTTTTTGATTTTTTTGACGGATAATATTGATGATAAGGCTGGTGATTAATAAAATAACGGTGATAGTTCCTAGGACCAAAAGAATGACTATTTTGGGGTCATCTAAGGGAATTTTTTTCCCAAGAGGGGTGACAGGAGTTGGTGATGGGGAATTGTCTAAAGGATTGTTTTGGAGACTGTCGACGTTTTGATAGAGATTTTCTTGCATATTTAGTTGTTTAATTTAATGGCGACTGATTTTAAATCAGTAATTAGGCTTTTAAGATAGTTGTTAGTTTTATTAATTTCAATTCTAACTTCGGGATAAAAATTGGAAAAAGTATTCCCCCGTTGGGCGCGACGACAAACTTGGGCGGCGGTTTGAAGTGATTTGGTAATTAGATCTGATTTAACCGGATAACTGGCAAACCAATCATTACTATAATTTTGATTCTTTGGATCATTTTTGATGTTGTTGGCGAGACTTTCAATGTCGTTTTGGATTTGGAGACGGAGGTTGATCTGAGATTGAGCTAAACCGGAATAGATGGTGCGTTGGATTTCAACGTAAAATTTTTTAAAATCCCTGGACCAAGTTTGGATATCAGAATTATTGTTAAAATTGGGAATAATTAGGTTTTGTTCGTCTAACCAAGTTTCCCATTTTTTGATCTCAATCTGGTTTTTTTCGGTCTCAGCAGAATTCATAACTTTGTATTTATCTAAACCGACTCTAAGAGCCATAAAATAGCTTTTTAACATTAAATTGCGGGAAAAAAGGACAGTTTTAGTAGCATCGATTTTATCTTTTTCGGAAACAAGAGTGCGGTATTGGGTATAGATGTCTTTTTTATTAAGATAATCGAAATAATTTTTTTGATAAAGATCACGCTGGTATAAATAGTCGGTACGATATTTAGTGTAATTATCGGTAGAATCTTGGGCAAAAACTGGTTTAGCGAGTAGTAAAAATAGCAACAACCACATAAATAATTGTAACAGAAAAGTGCCGCTGAGAGGACTCGAACCTCCACACCTTTCGATATACGCTCCTAAAGCGTACGTGTATACCAATTTCACCACAGCGGCGACATGCCTATTTTATCAGTAATCTGCTAAAATAACGAAGCTTGTCCCCATAGCTCAGTTGGATAGAGCGCTTCCCCTCTAAGGAAGAGGTCACAGGTCCGATCCCTGTTGGGGATACTTAAATCAAGCGCCTATAGCTCAATGGATAGAGTAATAGTCTTCGGAACTATTGATGAGGGTTCGATTCCCCCTGGGCGCACAGAATTATTTATTGAAAATTAAATAATCATGACTGAAAGTCTGGATAAACTTAAGGCTAAAGTTGCTTCACTAGGAAACTCACCCTTGGCGGATATTTTATATCGACAATTATCAAACGGAATCCCTAAAACTGAATTGAAAGATGACAAGAAAATAAAAGTCAAAACTGTTAAAAGGGATGATGGTGTATTTCATGGATCAATTAAACCAAGATCGACAAAATTTAATAGTGATGGTGACCACATAGGTCACGGTGATTAAATAATTATTTTCAAAAAATCTTACTAAACGTATGAACATTAAGTGTTATGGCTGGGAACAGGGTAGCGGTGGTAAAATAGTTGCCAAATTTACCACTGAATTTCAATTAATTCCTAAAATTAAGGATGTTATCCTTTGTTCCCAAGAATGTCGAGTGTGCTTATTCGATCTTGGTGATATTAACGTTAATTGTCCCGGAGTCAGAAAGCCTGATGGTGATTTTCGTTTTGTTTTTACAGTTAGAGAGGCAAGAAGAAACGGAAATAAAGTGATTTGTGATTTATTGCCTGATGAGAGAAAATGTCCTGATTGTCTGTTAAAATTGAGAAGAAAAAATGAGCCGCTAGCTCAGTGGTAGAGCAATCGCCTCTTAAGCGATTGGTCGTGGGTTCGAGCCCCACGCGGCTCACAAAAATTAACTAAGAAATACTTTTAGCCAGAGGCGGAAACGTTGCCAAAGATTGTCTTTTGGGCGATAAATAGTAGAGGTGGGACTAATAGAATCAATTTCATATTGGGGAGTATTTTCCCAACCTAAATAACTTTTTTCAAGATAAGAATCGATTTTAAATTGGAAAGGAATTTTGGTAATTTTGCCGGGGTAAACAAAATTATTATCGGTACAAAGTGAAGAGGCTTTAATATTGACAGAACTTTGGCTTTCTAAGCAGAAATTATTTTCACCCCAAATGGATTGACCAATATTTTTGAGTTCAATGCTGCCGTTTTGTTGGTTTTGACTAAAAATTAATAAGGGTAAATTAATTTTTAAGACGGAAAATTTAGTAATTTGTTGGGGATTGTTTTTATTTTTAGGTAAATCTATTATTTGTTGATATTCAGGATAAAGTTGACCCTGAGGGTTAAGCCAGGAAAAGTGATCAAAGGGATCTTGGGAATAATTGTAAATAAAAGGAGTAACTGCCATAATCCGCTCGTCTTGTCGCCAAATATTCAGAGCTTTTTTGTAAAATTCGACGGCAGTTTTAAGAGAATAGTATTGATTATTTTTGCTTTTACCTTCCCGATGGGGCCAGCCGGTTTCGGTAATAAAGACAGGATAGGTTTTGTTTATACCTAAATTTCGGATAAAATTTAATTCCCACTGGTAACCACGAATTGAGTATTGACTGTTGTCACTCGGGATACCGACAAAACCGTGATTAGGGTAAGAGTGTGAGGCCAAGCCGTCGATGATTTCAAAATATTTTGGATTGTATTGGTAAATTTCCTGATAAATATTTTTAGCAGATTTGGTTTTGGGAAAATTTTCTGGAGCGGCCAGATCTAATGGTGAGGAAAGAATAAAGAAATTAGAATTGTAGCTTTTAAATTTTTCTGAGGTGTAAATAAAAATATCAACAAAATTTTTCAAATCAACTGCCCCACCCCACTCAGAGGCGTGATTAATTTCATTAAATGGCACAATATATTTTGGAATCATGGGCCAATTTAGAGAATTAAGCAGATTGGCTAAATTGTCTATGTCGCTTTTAGTGGGAATTTTCCAATAATTATTTTCCATAATGGTGGCCAGACGAATAATGGGAATTAGGTGGTATTTACGGCAGTTATCAAAAAAATCTTGCCAGGTATTTTTATCAAGTTGATCGGTTCTGATGACGATAGTAACGTAGCCCCAATCGCCGCCACTACTGTTGATAATATTTTTTGCCGAGTCTAAATCAGCAGTCTGGGTCAGATGTAAACCAAAGAGGTTACGGTCAGATGCTAAAATAGGGTTGGTATTTAGAAGGAAAATTACCAAAAGGCAAAATAAAAACATAGTCCTTGTATTTTAGCAAAATGATTAAAGAGGAAATCTTATCAAAAATTGTAGCAGTGGAGAAGGAACTTCACGATACGCCTTATGACAAAAGCAGTCAGTTTCATCATGGAGTTTTAAAAGCAAAATTGTCACGATTGAAAGATGCTCTGGAAGATAGGATAAAAATGGGTAGTGGTGGCGGTGGAGGTGGGATGGGCTATGCCATAAAACATTCCGGTGATGCTTCGGTGGTTTTGGTTGGTTTACCAAACGTGGGTAAATCAACTCTGTTGAATGCGGTAACCAATGCGGAATCAAAAGTGGGTAATTATGATTTTACGACTTTAGGGGTGGTACCGGGAATGATGGAATATAAGGGAATTAGAATTCAGATGTTGGATTTACCGGGGATTATTGAAGGGGCGGCCCAAGGTAAGGGTTTTGGTAAAAAAGTTTTGTCAGTAATTCGGGCTTCAAATTTAGTAGTGTTGATGACCGATATTAAAAGAATAGCTTGGTTGCCAAAAGTAAGGCAGGAACTGGAAGATGCCGGAATCAGGTTAAATAAAAAAGCACCTAAGCTTCATATTCATAAAATGAGCAAAGGGGCAATTCAAATTATTGATCCTTTTGGGTCTTTAGATAAAGAGATGATGATTGAGGTGACGGAAGAGTTGGGTTTTGAAAATGCCGTAATTCAATTGGGGGAAAAGTTAAATACGATTGACCAGTTTATTGACGCTTTAAGCAAAACTCGGACTTATATTTCCCTGGTGGAAGTGGTGACCAAAATGGATACAGAGAAAAATTCTAAAATTGAAATTTTAAAATCTAAAAACAAAGAAGTTGTTTTTATGAGTGCTAATAAAAATATAGGAATCGAGGAATTTAAGGAAAAAGTGTGGCAAGGTTTGGCCTTGGTGAGAGTTTACTTAAAGAGAGAAAGAAGTGGTGGGGCAGATAAACAAGAGCCATTAATTATGAAAAAAGGACAAACACTTGATGCCGTTTTAAAAAAGGTGTCAGGAGGGATGAGGGATGATGTTAATAGGGCCTGTATTTGGGGTAAAAATGCTAGATTTCCCGGACAAGAAGTTAGCTTTTCTTTTCCGGTTTTTGATGAGATGGAGGTGTGGTTTGGGAGATAAGAGAGCGGAGTTGTTGGGAGCGAAATTTTAAGGTGTCTTTAGAAATTTTAGGAGACTCTAAAAATAGTTTACGGGCGGCGGTGCCGGGACGGGGGGAATATCTGAAAACGTGGATTTTGGAAAAATTAATTTCTTTACAGAGGTCATAAGTTTTTTGAAAATCAACATCTGTTTCACTTGGAAAACCAATAATGATGTCGGTGCCAAAATTCAACCTTCCCTCGGTCCCCTCTTTGACAAGAGGGGAAGGAATATTATTTATAGAATTAAGTAATTTAAATTTTTCTAGAATAATTTTTTTAGTGTAATTCCGGGACATTAATTTGAGGATTTTATCGGAACCGGATTGAAGAGGAATGTGTAAAAAACTAGAGACGCGAGACGGGAATCTATAGACGAGAGATATAAATTTTTTATCAATGCAATTTATAGGGATAGAACCAAAACTAATAAGTGAGATTGAAGTTTGAGTCAGTAGGGCTTCGATTAAATTTGAAAAACCCGGAGTGTATTGGTTTAAATTAACACCAGTAATAATAATTTCTTTATAATCATCATCGATAGCTTTTTTAACCGTATTAATGGCTGTTTCTATGGGTAATGACCAAAGGTAAGGACGTTTATAGGGGACAGTGCAGTAAGTACAAAGGGCGGTACAACCGGATTGGATTTTTAGTAAAAAACGATTGGTGTGAGAAAATTTGTCTTTGATCTGATGAGTGTAGATACAGTTGAGGTCAACTAATTTTTCTTCTTTTTTTTGGTTGTTTAAGACGGAAATATTTTTTAAATGGGAAATATTTTTTAAATTGGCACAGCCGGAAACAATTATTTCTGATTTTGGAAATTTTTTTTGGAGACGGCGAATTAGACCAATTGATTCAATATTGGCTTTTTTGGTAACGGAACAAGTATTAATAAAGATTGTGTCGGGATTATTTTTGTCTGGAATAAAACCTTGATTAATTAATGTTTGGGCGTATTGATTAGTTTCGGCGGCGTTAACCCGACAACCAAAGTTGTAAGTGGCGAATGTTTTCATTAAACTTTAGTTTTAAAGTAGGCAATGGTTTTGATTAAACCTTCGTCTATTTTAATTTTTGGTTCCCAGTTTAATTTTGTCAAAGCTTGAGAAATATCAGGACGGCGACGAATAGGATCGTCGTCGGGCAATTGTTTATATTCGATTTGGCTTTTAGATTCAGGAATTAATTTGAGAACTTTTTGGGCCAATTCTTTGATGGTAAATTCATCGGGATTGCCTAAGTTGACAGGTCCGGTGAAATTATCAGAATTGTTCATCATTTTTTCCAGACCATCGAGTAAGTCATCAATATATTGGAAACTTCTGCTTTGAGAGCCGTCACCAAAAATAGTGATGGGGAGATTCATGAGAGCTTGCATAATGAAATTACTGACGACCCGACCGTCGTAAGGGTCCATTTGGGGGCCATAGGTATTAAAAATACGAACAATTCGAATGGGAGTTTTGAATTGACGATAAAAATCAAAACAAATTGATTCGGCGGCACGCTTACCTTCGTCATAACAGCTTCTAACGCCGATACAATTGACATTACCTAAATAATCTTCAGTTTGGGGATGGACTAAGGGGTTGCCATAAATTTCAGAGGTGGAGGCTTGAAGTAGAGGAATATTGCCGTTTTTTTGGGAGAATTCGAGCATATTGTAGATACCAAAGACAGAAGTTTTCCAGGTAAAAATGGGGTCTTTTTGATAAGCTGGAGGAGAGGCAGGACAAGCCAAATTATAAATTTGATGGAAATGAGGTAAATCAGGAAGAACTTTAGTGATATCGTGATTAATAAAATGGAAGTTAGGATTTTTTTTAAGATCGGCAATATTGGTGTCAGAGCTGGTATATAAATTGTCGAGACAATAAATAATATGACCCTCAGTAAGAAGTTTGGCACAAAGGTTACTACCGATAAAACCAGTGCCACCGGTAACTAAAATTGTTTTTTGCATGGGTTAATTATAACTCAGAATAAGTAGATCTTAGGGTTTCCATTAATTTGGAATAAAAGCGGAGATTGTGAATTGTGGCCAATCTTAGGGCAGTAATTTCTTTTATGCGGAAAAGATGGGCTAAATAAGAACGGGAATATTTTTGACAGAGGAGACAGTCACAATATGGTGAAACCGGTCGGGAGTCGCGATAATGAATATTTTTATCGGGAGTGTAATATTCGTAATCACTGTAATTAGAATCCTTGGCAACATAGAGACGTTTATGGCGAGCATCACGGGTGGGTAAGACACAATCAAAGATATTCCAACCCATTTTGACTAAAGCAGTAATCTCGTGGGGTTTACCAATACCTAGGGCATAAAGAAAATAATTTTTAGGGGTAAAATTGGCGATAGTTTGGGCCACTTCATAATCAAAAGTGCCATCGGCTTTGATGGGCCAACCACCATAGCCCAGGCCGTCAAAACCGATTTTAACTAACTCTTGGGTACAATATTTCCTAAGATCTAAATATTTTCCACCCTGAACAACACCTAAAAGATAGGGAGTTTTGTCTTTAGTTAGTTTTTTTTGGACGACTAATTTATCAAAAATTTGGCGACATTCCCGAGCCCATTTTAAAGTGCGTTCAACACTAATTTTGGCCTCTTCGCAGGTACTTTTGGGATCAGTAAAGTCATCGAGAACAACCACCATATCGCTTTTTAATTCCAGTTGAAGTTTAATGGACATTTCCGGAGTAAAAAGGATTTTTTTACCATCAAGTTTAAAGGTAACGCCGGTATCGGTAACTGCTTTATTGCCACCCATGGTTTTGGCTAGGGACATAACTTGAAAACCGCCGGAGTCAGAGATAACTCCCCCACTCCAATTCATAAATTTTTTAACGCCTTTAAATAGTTTAATGACGTCGTGACCAGGGTCGTGATAAAGATGAAAGGTGTTAACTAAAATACCTAAAGTTTGGGTGTTTTTTATATCTTCGGAGTCAAGAGTTTTGAGGACAGCGCGAGTAGCATCTGGGAAAAAGATAGGTAGTTGTATCTTGTCGCCTTGGAGAGTTTTAAAAAATTGGGGACGAGTAGAATTCATTTGTCGGGGATACAGGATTCGAACCTGCAACCTCATGGTCCCAAACCATGCACGCTAGCCAATTGCGCCAATCCCCGGGTGCCGCTGGCGGGAATCGAACCCACATGGTTGTTGAGACCACAAGATTTTAAGTCTTGCGTGTATACCAGTTCCACCACAGCGGCTCAGATTTAGTTATGAGCGAGAGACGGGACTCGAACCCGCGACCTTCTCCTTGGCAAGGAGACGCTCCACCAATTGAGCTACTCTCGCAAATTGTTAAAGGTGCCGAAGGTTGGACTCGAACCAACATCCCAGGTTTTTCAGACCAGTGCCGTGACCATCTTGGCTACTTCGGCTAAAAGTAGATTTATTATAACAATTTTTGTTCTTTTTTTAATTTGATAAATGTGCCGTCGAGAGGAATCGAACCTCCATGGATTGCTCCACACGCTTCTGAAACGTGCTTGTCTACCAATTTCAACACGACGGCAACAAGCCTATTTTACCTTAATATGATTATCTAGGGAGCTTTTTGATAAAATAAGTAGCAGTGCGGGTATAGTTTAGTGGTAGAACGAAAGATTTCCAATCTCTCGGCGAGGGTCCGATTCCCTCTACCCGCTCCATGGCAGAAGAAAAAGACATTCAAACTTTTGTGTTGGCGGTGATGGGAATTGTCAAAAAGAATGATAAATATTTAATTGCCAAAAGAAGTTCCAGTGATAAACAAGCTGGTGGGGTGTGGAGTTTTCCCGGAGGTAAGGTAGATCATAATATTGGAGAGAATATAATTGAAAATGCCTTAAAGCGGGAAATAATTGAAGAAGTTGGGGTGGAGATTGAAGACCATATTGAATTTATTTATAACGATGGATTTATCAGGATAAGTGGACATCATGTGGTGATGATGACGTTTTTATGTTTTTATAAATCAGGTGAGGCGCGGGCATTAGAAGACCAAGAAGAAGTGAGGTGGTTAACTTTAAAGGAATTGGAAAAAATGAAAGAAGAATTGCCTGATTATACTTGGAAAAGAATTATGGCCTTGAAAGATCACGAGAAGATTGATCCGAGTAGATTATTGATATAATTATTCAGTTTTGTCTGGCTGTTTAGCTCAGTTGGTAGAGCACCCCGTTTACATCGGGATGGTCGGGGGTTCGAGTCCCTCAACAGCCACAACGTAGGTTATAATATGAGGTTCTTTTATAATCTGCCGCCATGGTGAAATTGGTATACACGTACGCTTGAGGTGCGTATGCCGAAAGGTGTGGAGGTTCAAGTCCTCTTGGCGGCACTAATTTATTTGGGATGAAAGTGTTTTTCAGTTTCAAGACGAATTTCTTCAATAGTTCCGGAGGCATCGATAGTAATAAGACGGTTCTCTTGCTTAAGCTTATCGAGTAACGGCTGGGTTTGTTGGTGAAAAGTTTTTAGACGACGTAGAACTACATCAGGTTGATCGTCGTTTCGGATATTTTCTCCGGAAACCAAACATTTTTCGCGACGATGTTTGGCACGTTGCTGGGAAATTTTATCGGAGAGTTGATAGTTTATAAAATAATTTTGAGAATTTAATTGGTGAGTCATTTTGTTAACTTCTTCCAATTGACCTACAGTTCGAGGAAAACCAGTAAATATAAATTCTGAAATATTATTTTTTTTATTTTCTGTCAGGATAACTTGCTTAACAATAGGGACAATAATATCGTCTGGTACGAGTCCACCTTTATTATCAACAAAATCGATATGGGGTTTTATTTGTTCGTAATACTGGCCATATTCCCCTTCCGGTGTTTTGGCTCCACGATAAATATCACCAGTGGAGATACGTTTAGAAATATTGGGAAATAATTTTAAAATTTCGCAAGCTTGAGTGTCTTTACCGCAACCCGGCTTACCATTGATATAAATTATTTCAATTTGTCTCATGAGCGTATTATAAGCCAAATAGTGGAGAAGTGGGAAAAATTAAGATAAAATACTAGTCGTTCCGATGCCCCGTCGTCTAATGGTAGGACAGCAGCCTTTGGAGCTGTTTACTGTGGTTCGAATCCATGCGGGGCAACAAAACATTATTATCAGTAGCGATAATTGTTAAATACTCCAAGAATGGGGATAATTTAGTGTTAGAAAAGCCTGGAAATGAATAAATGATTTTTTCTGGAAAGAACTTTCTCTGAATTTTTAATTTAATGGAATAATCGGCTGAATCCCAAAAATCTTTAAGTGTTAGAAGAATTTTTTTACCATGTTCAATTAGATATTCAATTTTGAATTCTTCTCCTATATCTCCAGTTAGGTTTAACTTTGCTTCTTCAATTTCGTTTTTAATTTTTTTTAATCTATCTTTTCCATCATTTTCATCATAAGAACCATTTTCCATAAGCTCCATAATCTTTTGTTTTTTAGAGTTAAGTTCTTCCAACACTTTTATCGTTTTTACAGAGCTATCTTCAAACTCTAATTTTCTAGCTTCGTATTTTTCAATCAATTTCTTTTCAAGGATTTTTATATATTCCTCTTTTATTTTGATGGTAGATATAAAATCTTGAAATTCTTTTTCTAGGTTTTTTTTTAACACTGATTTCTTTGTTATTGAACAATTAGGGTTGTGGCAATAGTAAAGAGGGGTTTTATTTTCTTTATGACCACAAAAAGCTGCTGTCATCTTACTGTTACATATTCCACAATATAACCTATCTCTGACAGGAAATTCTTTGTTTTCACCAACATGCTTAATACCTTTCAACTTTCCTGTATTTAATATTTCTTGACATTTATTATATTCTGCCAAAGTAATCATGGGTTCGTGTTTCCCTTCATATTCTCTTTTTTTACACCACTCTGGAGCAGATAAAATCCCAGCATAAAATTTTGTGTTTAATATTTTTTGGATAAATTGGGGATAAAAACGAATTCTTTTACTTTTATGGTCATATACTTTTTTATTCTCTAGCTCTTGTGATAATGAGTTGATTGTATAGTTTTTGGTTAAAAACTTTTTGAAAACATTTTTTATATCATTAAAACAAATATTATCTTTTATGCTTACGGTAGCCCTTCCATCTTTATCTTGTTGATTTATGTAACCAGTAGGAACTTTCCATGGATAAATACCATTTTCAAGGCGATTCTCCATAGCAAGTTTTACTCTTTGTTTTCTTACTGCATTATCAAACTGTGCCATTGTTGCCAGTATCCCCTCCATCAATTCTCCAGTAGGTGTTTCGTCTATTGGTTCAGTTGCACTTCTAATTTTGAAACCTAACTTCTCAATTTCCCGAATCATAAAATAATGTTCAGAAATATCTCTAGCAAAACGGTCAATCTTAAAAACGACCAAAGTATCAGCTTGGTGCTGATATTGTTTACAAAAAGCTATCAACTCCATTAATCTTTTAACATTACCAGTATCTGCACTTTCTGCTTCCCACGATTTTGTGCCAACTACAGTTAGATTATTAAGCGAACAGTAACTAATACACTTGTCTAATTGAACTTCGGTGCTTGTATTCCCAATCTGTTTAGCATTACTAAATCTAGTGGCTATAATGGCATTATTCATATTTTTATTATGCTTCTGATTTGATTTCAGTATAGCATTTGGTGCTTTTAAGAGTTTCATA
>Ga0247841_10000633_pt1 | contig 88889 bp, 83 predicted proteins | sample LaCruzMarch2015__2_FD_192410 | JGI IMG/M metagenome (GOLD analysis project Ga0247841, IMG submission 192410) | Freshwater microbial communities from meromictic Lake La Cruz, Castile-La Mancha, Spain - LaCruzMarch2015_18m | ecosystem: Environmental > Aquatic > Freshwater > Lake | place: Spain...
GTATTCTCTCGTAACTCTTCATGTCGGAAATTGCTTGATCAACATCACTCGCCACTGTGTTGCAAGCTTTCACAAAAACCGCTCTCATCTGTTCTCGCAACACCCGCCTCCTTTCTGCCGGGTCCCTGATCAGGTGCTGGACAGCAACTTCCAAGATTCTTCGGAAGACTTCCGACCCCCTAAGAATATGCGTGTTGTGAAGAGGCGGAAAGATGTAGAGATGATCGCCGACAATTTCGGCAATCGGGCGGTCGTTGTCCGGGTTATTGATCAGTTCACCCTCCCCCGAGGGCGCAAACCAGTGCCAAGAATGACCCTGATCGTTGAGATCCAAACCGAACGCACTGACAAAGCGGTTTCCTTCTCCTTCATCACATCTTCCTCTTTTGGAGGACCAAATGTGGATGTGGAAATCCAAGCTCAAGAAACTAGCTGGATTGTAGATGTACTGATATCCACAGATCATGACCGACCTTTGGATGGCGGGCAACAAGACCTCTTCGGCAGCTCGCAGAAAAAGAGACGAATCACTGCCATCACAATCACTGCGCCATTTGAGAATCCGAACTCTCGGCGCCGGCGGTGATACAGCTGTCTTTAGAACAAGGATGGTAAGTCCCGAAACGTGGTTCCTTTGCCCCTCATCTACGAGCTCCAATCCCAGATGATACAAAACAAGGTCAAGGTTTCTCTTTGAGACAACAATGCCCTTCTTGCCTTCCGCCACGTACGATTCCCAACGCTTAACTCCGCAGTCCTCAGTCAGAAGCTTCTTTTGCGCTTCCGAAACACCGGGGATAAAAAACTCATTACTCATCTTCGGCTCCCTTTTGCTTGGCAAAAACACCATCTTTTCCAGATGGGCCTTGTCGTATTGTGTTGTTTTGCCTCTTTTTGACTGAATCTATTTCTCTCTTTTTGGAGAAACAAACTCAGTAAAAAGGGCGTCTATCTGTGTTGAAAACAGCTAGACGCCGGTTGACTACTCACCTTGGTGAGTGACCCTGTCGACGAGGCCGACCTTCGGGCTAGTTGCCCTTGATCTGCTTCACCAACAAGATCGTGTCGCCCTGGTTCACGGCGGTCGCGAAGTCGGTGACGGGAATGTTGTTCACGCGAACCTCGTAGCCCTGCGCGACCATGTTGGCGGCCTGCAACGCGGTGCGGACGTTCCGTTCGCCATTGAGGGCGTATTCCTGGATCTGTCCGGGAAGTTTGCCTACTCGTACCGTGATGAAACCTTCGGCCATGATGGAGCGCTCCTTTTCTCAAGTGCGGGTGCATTCCTGCAAAATTACACCCATCAGGGGGAACAAAAGTTGCCTGCAGGGACAACGCTTTATCTCTTAAAAGTGTCCCGTCACTCCCTTTGTGCAAGTGTATTACGAAATACCCTCGCGCAAAAAGTGTTGTGGCTCCGGGACTTAAGCCAAGCCACGCCTCCGAGGAACAAGGTCTCTGGACCAGTTAGGAATCAACCGCCCTTGTCTGGCTAAGCAACCCATGTGTTCGGTTTTATTCCTCAAGCTAAACCAACGCCGCTGCTTCTTTGAGGTTTTAGGCATGTAAGCAGCTGGTTCCTCCCCCCAAAAAAGAACGAAATTTTTTGTTCTTTTTTTCAAGGAGGCGGAAATATCTTTTCTTAGTAAAAAGATGGTTCCGTCTCTTTGAAAGAGGAAAACGGATTGTAGCAAGAAGAAAGCGCAGCCCTTGAAAGTTTTTGAGACCAAAGGCCTGCTGTTTGGGCTACAGTGATAGGACCCTCTGTCAGATTCCCTCAATGGTGCTTCAGGGTCTCTTTTCAACAAAAGTTGAGAAGGTCACTCCCTGCTACCCTCTTGATTCCGCAGCAATTTGTTAAAAGCCCACTCTTTAGAACCAGACCCAAAGAAATACAGGCGAAGGGGAATATTACACAACAACAAAACACTTGTCAAGTCCTGGTTGTTTTTCTTGTTCCCGATAATATTTTTTTAAAAAAATACAGGCCAACTACACAAAAAACAATATTAATTTACTTTAATAATATTGTCAAAAAACATATTAAATTATAACCATAAATTTAAAAAAATACATAAAAAATTAACCACCTCCAGCTTTACTTTTATAAAACCGTATTGTAATCTGCTCTGTTATATCAGAGACGTTCTCTTGATATCACAGCCATTTTTACGGCAGAATTGTACCCTTTCACAAGGAATAGTCGGATGATCAGAGAAATGTTCTTGTATGTCTTCGAAGCGGTGCTCTACACACACAAACGATTTGGGCTCATTGGAGGACACGACACCCACCACGCTCTCCGTGTTGCAGAAATGGCATACAAGATTGCCATCGGCGAGTGGAACGATGAACACATTGCCAAATTGGCGGCTCTGGCGGGACTTTGCCACAACGCCGATCGTGTGATTCAGAAGAAACTCAAGATTGGCAAGCAATCGACGCCGGATAAAGAAGTTGAAAACCTTGTCATATATTGGCTCGGACTTCTTGAAGAATTGTCTCTGACAGATCGGCGGGAGATCATTAGCACTGTCCTAAAACACGAGTGCGCAAACAGCGAACAAGACTCGAATGTCCTGATCGCGCTAAGAGACGCCGACCGTGTTGTAAACCTTGAACTGGATTTGGTTATCAGATCTGGTCAACACTACCACAAACTTCCTGCCGTGGACTTCGAACACTTCATCGACGATCCAAGCGCGACTTATCAGGAGCCAAGATCGGTCCTCCGCGATATTGCCTACGCGTTGGAATGGATGGATGAAAAAAGCCCATACTGCATTCGTACGTCTCTTGGCAGAAAGTTCGGCGAAGAACGCGCGACTGAACTGCGCCGGTACACCGACACCCTCCGAAAACAGCTCGAGGAAACGGGGCTTCTTAAGCAGCACAAGCAATAACGACGGCCACTCGAAAGTAGCGCTGCCCCTTCACGCACTCCATGGAATTTGCGCAAGCAAAAACATCGAGTGCTTTTTCTTTTATAAATTTTTATTATAAAGCTCGTTTATAACTTCTTTTACACTTTTATTTTTTTCTTTAGCAATCTTTTCTATTTCATAAACCTTCGCATCCACCAGAAATCTGTACCAACACCCCTGCAGAAAATGCCACATTAAACCTCTTTTCCCGTCCAAAAATCCAAACAACAAAAAATACCTAAAAACAAAATAAAGAAATGCCCGAAAAAAAATCGGCATGCTTGAATAAATATTTTTTTTAACCCATCTTTTTCTCTGTTCCTGCGATCCGGATATTTTGGCGTTAATTTCATCCGCGGGCAAAAATTTATATTTTCGATTAAGCAGATCAATAGCTTCGCGGGTAGCGTAACGATTGTGTTTTCCTATCCACCAATCAAGATTTTTTTTATTTTCATCGCTTATATCATTCTTGAGAAAAATCGCTCTACCTTGATTAATTTTTGCGTGTTCATCCATCCAAGTATCTTCAACAAAACCACGACCCGTCCTCCAAATTCTCAAATGCCAAAGAGGGTAACATCCCCCATGCTTTATCCATTTCCCCATAAAAATAATTTTTCTTTTTACCCGTAACCCTGAAATATCCGATGGCAAATTAGGCAAAGAATGCAACAACTCATTTTTTAATTCCGGAGTTACTATCTCATCGGCATCCAAACGTAATATCCAATCTGTTTCTATGGGCATATTTTCCATTCCCCAATTAAATTGCCGGGCTTGATTTTCAAAAGCGTGTTGATAAATTCGATCCGTATACTTTTTAGAAATTTCTAATGTCTTGTCAGTTGAATATGAGTCAACAATAAAAATATCCTCAACCCATCCATAAAGACTTTCCAAACATTTTTCAATATTTTCCTCTTCGTTGTAGGTCAGTATAATTGCCGAAATAGAAAGTTTTTCCATGTTGCCACTCATTAACGTTTAGCTATTACCTGGTCAAACATTTTAATTGCATTATCGGCTGTTCTGTTTGAACCAAATCTGTCCTTAACTAATTTTATAGCATTTTCTCTCATTTTTTTTCTTAAATCGTCATCATAAAGCACTCTCAGGATTCCATTTTCCAAACTTGATACTTCGCATCCCACCACTATACCTGCCTGATACTCCGCAATATCGTGACAAAGTGCCACCTGATCGGAAACTACCACCACAAGTCCTGTAGCCATCGCCTCAAGAACAGACATTCCAAAGCTTTCAGAATACGAGGGCGCTACAAATATGTCACTGCCGGAAAGGGCTGCCAACTTTTTTTCTCCACTCAAAATGCCCGTAAAAGTTACTTTTTCAGAAATTCCACAATCATTAATCCAAGTACGAACTTCCGATTCATGTCCGGCTTCGTCATTTCCAACGATTAACAAGTGCAAATCATCGCGTTTTTTTATTAAATTGGCGTAGGCCTTGATCAATAAATCCAAACCCTTCTTCCAATTAATACGCCCTAAAAAAAGAATTACCTTTTTGTCTTTAATTTGCGGGTAAAGTTTTTCCAAAACAGAGCGGCTGGGTAAATTACTAAATTCTTGTTGATCAATACCAAGAGGCACAACAAAAGCGTTATTTTTAAGCTTCAAATTTGAATGGCACTTTTTCGCTTCTTCTTCAGTTGTATAATGAACTCCCGCTGCTAAGTTAAAGTTATTTTTAACAAACAATTCATAAAACAGTTTCTTTTTCCAGAAACCTTTTTTAATAGTGTACGGATACAATGAACCTCTGGGAGAAACAATAAACGGTATTTTTTGTTTCCGGCAATAAAAACCGGCCAATATCGGGGGATAATTCCAAACTCCAACAATATAAACAACATCAAAAGAAGATGCTTGTTTCTTAAATACAGCGGAAAAAATTGGTGAAAAGTGCCAACCGCTGGATGTTAAAAAATCAAATAGTTTCCAATGCGAAAAATAGGTAACCCTTACACCATCAACATCCACTTGTTTGTTTGAAGGCACTTTCCCTTCTAGGCCCGCATCTGTTGTATAAACAGTTACCTCCACACCTTTAGCAACCAAAGCTTTATTCATAGCGTGTACTGAAAAGATAGGACCCCCGAAAATAAATGCCGGCCAATAACTGGGAATAACACAAAGTATCTTCATATAATTGCCCCTAAACCATATCATCACCACGGCACAAACAAAAATACCATCAAGCAAGCAACTAAAATTTGTAAAGCATATTCTCTTGAGCGGCCTCACGACTTCGCAATGCGTTGCGAAGCGTGCAGAGCGAGACCAGTGGCGCAGTTCGACACTGGTCGGAGTGTACGCTCAAGAGAATATGCTTTACAAATTTTAGTTGGGAATTTATTTTATTTCCTGTTACTCTGCCCTTGCGGAGGATGCTCATTTCAACTAACTAGAAACGGAGAGTCTTTCTATGTGTGGCATAATCGGTTTTATTGGTCACGGTCCTGATGATCTCGAAAGGGTCATTCAGTGCCTTGGCAACGTCAACCATCGCGGTCATGAAGCAGTGGGTATCGCAGCAACTTCCGGATACAGACATGGCAAGTTGCAACCGCTCATTCATTTCCGTCACTTTGGTTTAGTGCGAGACGCCTGCACAGCAGATCGCGCCACTTTTCGCTCGTTTACGTCTGCTGTCTTTGAGGACGAGGCAAACACATTCATCGGCCAAACTCGCTATTCGACCATTGGAAGAAATGATCCGGAACGCACTCAGCCGATTCGTATTATGCATCCAAGGTGGGGCGAAGTTGCAATCACCCACAATGGACAAATCTGCAACCACAATGAGATACGCCTTGGCTGCGAAGCCCGTGGACACACGTTCCGTACAAATCCTGTTGGCGATACGGAAGCACTTGCCGCTTACATCGCGCAAACAGATGCGAAAACCCTTGAAGATGCTGTCGCTCATGTTGTCAGGACAATAGTGGGAACATTTTCCCTGCTGATCATGACAAACAAACAACTCATCGCCGCCCGTGATCGACTTGGTAACAAACCCCTCTGGAGACAAGCTGACGCTAATTACATCGCCTACGCCTCCGAAGTGGCTGCTTTGCCACAAGGAAACAACTTAGCGACCCCGGTTGCACCAGGATCAATAGAAGTTGTCGACTTTTCGACAAACACGATATCGGTAGAGCAAATTGTGGAGCCAACTCCTGCCTACTGTATCTTGGAAGACCTGTATTTTTCTCGACCCGATCAGATACACGGGAACATGATTGCGGGAGAGTTTCGCCGGATGACAGGAGTTAGGACAGCAATGGAATGCCCTGTCGACGCTGATCTTGTCTGCTACGTTCCCGCATCAGGGAGCGACGCGGGCTTAGGATTCGCGGAACAAAGCGGCATTCGCTTTGAGCCCCAGGCAATCGTCAGGAACTTCTACAATGTTCCCAGTCGTTCGTTTATTCTGCCAGGCCAAAAAAACAGAACATCTGCGGCAAGACAGAAATATTCCGTCTCCTCGATTGTTCGAGGCAAGCGCATCGTCATCCTCGATGACACGCTTGTCAGGTGCAACACCCTTCCCGTAATTACAGAAATGGCTTACGCGGCTGGTGCTACAGAAGTACACGTACGTGTTGCCGCAGCACCGATTGTTCATCCATGTTACGGCGGAATCGATTTTCCGACCGAGGAAGAACTCCCCGCTGCTCAACTTTCCGAAGAAGGAATACGTGACCGCGTCGGAGCTAAATCTTTGCGCTACCTCCCTCTCGCATCAATGCTTGAGGAAGCGGGAAGAATATGCTCCGGACATTGCGCCGCCTGCTTCAACGGCTGCTACCCGTATCCGCACCCGTAGCAGATACGTCTAGTCTAGATCCTCCCCCGTACACCAAGTACGGGATTTTTCTTTTCTGCTATATTCAAAGTAATGAAACCCAGCCGAGCCACCATCCTATTTGTTGCAACTATCGTGGTTTTACTATTTTTGAGTTTTTCTTTTTTTTACAAAAAACCTTTAAACATACAGGGAGCAGAATCGTCGAAAGCAAATCTCACAGAAATAACAATTGGAAATTCAAAACTATATGTCGAAAAAGCATTAAACGAAACTGAATGGTCACGCGGACTTTCTAATCGTACAGAACTAAACACAGACGGAGGAATGTTATTTGTCTTCCCTACTTCTGAAATAAAAACATTTTGGATGAAAGATACTTTTATTCCCCTCGATATTATCTGGGTGGCAAATAAAAAGGTTGTTGGCATAGACCGAATGTTTCCCGAACTTAATACGCCATTATCCCAATTAAAACGCTTTATATCCCCCTCCCCAGTTGATATGGCAATAGAAACAAACTTAGGTTGGACCGCCAAGCACGGCATCAAAATAAACGATAAAATTTCCTACTGATGTCTTTTAAAAAAGTATTTTTTACGAGTCACCATTACTGGAAAGATTTGTTGATTATTTTTTTTATTGCTGCATCATTTTTTCCATTTCGGCATGTTATTAACTTTCAAAACGCTAGCCGCTTTGGTTGGTACATAGAACCGCTTGCCATCAGTATTTACGCCGCCGATTTTATTTTTATCTCCATCATTTTATTTTTTGGAAAAAATTTACTTGAAGCGTTTAAAAGAAACTGGCTTCTTTTATCCGCAATCATTGTTTTTTTCTTAGCTCAGAGTGCGCGCAATTCAGATCCAGCATTGGGAGGATACATGTTCTTGCGCTTTTTCCAGTTCGCCGTCCTCTTGCTTTTATTTTCCATAACCCTCAGATCAAAAAAAAATATCAAACTTCTCTGTATATTCCTACTAATAATCGGCTCTCTGCAATCCACGTTAGTTTTATATCAAGTCACAAATTCTCACTCGTTGGGACTAAAATGGTTTGGGGAACAAACAATTGATATAGGTAAAGCAGGGGTCGCAAAAGTAGATTTAGCACACGGCAAACTCATTCGTGGCTATGGAACCTTGCCTCATCCAAACATATTGGCGGGACTCCTTACTATCACAATAGCCGCAAATTTGTGGTTGATAAGAACAAAAACGACTAAACCAACAACTACGGGTTGGTTCGAAAGTCAGTCTTTGCGAGCAAAGCGAAGCAATCTCCAAACTTTTTCATGGTTGGGGATTGCTTTATTGTCTAACCCTGAGCCAGCCGAAGGGTCAACGCGCGACTATCGCGCACTTCGCAAAGACGACGTTTTTAGTTATATCCAAACAAATATTGGGTTGTGGATACTATACTGCCTTGTATTACTACAAATCATCGGGATGACATTAACGTTTTCACGCGCCGGCTTTGTGTCGCTAACTATTTTATTTATCCTATTTTTTTATTCTCAAGCAAAAAAGGGAATTATCAATTTAAAAAAATGGGGAACTTTTATCTTGTTTATGTTGATACTACTCTGGTTGATCAACTCATTTACCAGAGGGGCGATTTATCAAAGATTGATACCACCAAAAACAGACATCTCATTAACAGAAAGAATTTTTCTTTTTCGGGAAAGTGGGGAAGTTTTAAAACAAAATTTTCTTCTTGGACTAGGTAATGGACAGTATATAATTAACTATATAATTTCAGTTCCTCCTGGAACTGGGATTGAAAAATGGCAATATGACTTTCCACACAATGTAGTTGTTCAATCGTGCTCAGAATTGGGCTTTTTGGGTTTTTTGATTTTTGCACTTTTAGTGTTCACTTTAATAAAATATAACACGAAAAATTGGCGATATTTTTGGTTTTCGATCGCCATAATTTTCCCTTATTTAATGTTTGATCATTTTCTTTTAACCAATCAATCTGGAAGAATTTTGCTTGTTTTATCTCTTACTCTTCTGCCCAAAATTTTAGAGAGCGGATCCGTAGAGTTTGGTAACAAAAAAGGATACTAAACGTTCCAAGATTCCTGTTTTAGAGTTTACAAAAAACAACACCAGAAGTACCAAAATAAATACTAGTGCCACACTGGCGGAAATTTTAATGTCTCGCAGATAACGTTCTTTTGGATGAATTGTATTTGCCATATTCAAAAGATAAACCATCAGGAATATAATTTCAATGCAATGGCAATTCCTCACTTGGGACCAGTCGGACAAAAAGGGGAGAAGCTAGCACGTGAATATTTAGAAAAAGAAGGATTAGTTTTTCACAAAGCCAACCTGCGTGTTCCGGGAGGAGAAATTGATTTGTTGATGGAAGATACTAAAAGAAAAGAGCTTGTTTTTATAGAAGTACGTACACGAACTAATTCCGAATTCGGAAGCCCAGAAGAGTCCCTTTCACCCTCTAAAAGACATGCTTTAAAAAGAAGTGTTGCTATGCATATGCAAAATTATCCATGGAATACAAATTATCGCCTTGATCTTGTAGCGATAATGATTATAAACAACAAACCCAAAATTACTCATTATAAAGATATATTTTTAACGTAAATCGTAATCTATAGAGTAGACGTCCTCACCACGAAAGTACGGCTCGCTCATTCTCGTCCGCTGATGCGTCCTCCGAGGCAAAAACTTTTTTGCGAAAAAGTTTTTAAATCCGCTTACCGCACTTTCGTGGCGAGGACGTAAGCGCGAAAGCACTAATCATATTCTCTTGTGTGGCCTCACGACTACGCCTCGCAAGGCGGAGCGTGCAGAATGAGGACAGTGGACGTAATTCGTCCACTGTCCGGAGTGTACGCACAAGAGAATATGATTAGTGCTTTCGCATCAACAGGTCACAGGTTTGACAAGTGTTATTATTTACAATAATATTGCATTAGTACCGCCTGTTCATTAAGGCGGTTTTTCGTACTAAACACGAAAAAGAATAATAGTTTAAGACAATTAAATAACAATATATATGCCATCACAAGACGAATTTGCCTCCGCTATCGCGCAAATCGCGGAAGAAAAGGGAATCAACCCAGACAAAGTAATTGAAACCATTGCCGCAGCTATTGCCGCAGCATATCGCCGTGACTACGGCAAACGTGGACAAGATATCCGCGCTACTTTTGATCCCAAAACCGGCCGTGCCCGTATTTACAAGGTAATGACCATCGTAGAACCGGTTGCCACAGTTGAAGGAGAAGAGCCAAAAATCCAGAATCCAGACGCAGAATTTACTCTAGCCGAGGCCCAAGAGCACAAAAAAGACGCCAAAGTCGGTGAAGAAATCTCTTTTGAAGTGACTCCAACCGATCCCAACTACGGTCGTATTGCCGCACAAACGGCTAAACAGGTCATTATTCAGCGCATTCGCGAAGCGGAACGTTCTGCTACATTTGATGCTTTCAAGGATAAAGAAAACCAAATTCTCAATGGAACTATCCAACGCATTGAAAATGGCAACATTTTTGTTGATCTTGGCCGTGCCACAGGCGTGCTTTTTCCATCAGAGCAAGTTCCTACGGAACATTATCGTGTAAACCAACGTATTAAGGTCTTTTTAGCTAAAGTTGAACTTACTTCCCGTGGAACAGACATTATCTTGTCTCGTTCTCACCCAGGAATGATGAAAAAGCTCTTCGAACTAGAAGTGCCGGAAGTGTACAGTGGAATTGTAGAAATTAAAGCGGTTGCCCGCGAAGCCGGACAACGTTCCAAAGTCGCTGTTATTTCACACCAAGATGGTGTGGATGCAGTCGGCTCATGTATTGGACAACGTGGTACGCGCATTCAAACTGTTATTTCCGAATTGTCGGGTGAAAAAATTGATATTATTCAATGGGATGATGACGCGATAAAATTTATTCCACAGGCATTATCTCCTGCTAAGGTAATAAAGGTTGAACTGCAAAACGACGATCATAAAGCAATTGTGCATGTCAACGAAGATCAATTAAGTTTGGCTATCGGCAAACGCGGACAAAATGTTCGCCTAGCTGCCAAATTGACGGGGTGGAGAATTGATATCGTTAAGACCGGCGAAACAAATGTTGTGGAAGGAAGTAGCGGCATGCTGGAAGAAGAATTTAAAAATGACGAACAGTTGCCAAACGAACAAAATACGAATCCAGAAAATCCTTCGACTGAAGAAAAGCCAATAGAACCAACAGAAGAAAAACCCGAGGAAAAGCCGGCAGAAGAACCTGCAAAATAGCTTTACTTCTTGTTGCAACTCCTCACTTATGATAGCAACAAGATATGTTCACTTGAGCGGCCTCACGACTTTGCATAACAATGCAAAGCGCGCAGAGTGAGGCTTGTGTCGTATTTCGACACAAGCCGGAGCGTACGCTCAAGAGAATATATCTTGGCGCAATTCATGAATGAGAAGCTAAAAAAATAATTAATCATTAATTTAAAATCTAATGTCGCGAATAGATCTATTTATTCCGGGGGTGGGAATTCTGGCACTGGCATATGCTTGGATGCTGTGGTCTCAAATTTTTAAGCAGAGTACCGGCACAGACACGATGCGTAAAGTTGCCGATGCTATCAAAGAAGGATCAAATGCTTTCTTGAAGCGTCAATACAAAACTATTGTTACGTTTGTTGTTATTGTTGCGGTAGTTATCCTCTTGGCGCACGGCATAACAGGCGCAAACGGCGGATGGACAACCGGTATTCAAGTAGCATTCGCTTTTGTTGTTGGCGCGTTCCTTTCAGCTCTTGCCGGAGCAATTAGTATGTTTGTCGCAATACGCGCAAACATTCGCACTGCGGATGCTGCCGGCAAAGGACTAAATAATGCTTTGTTAACTGCGTTAAAATCCGGAGCTGTTTCCGGTATCACAATTGTTGCCTTATCTCTTCTCGGAGTTTCTGCATTATATTTGGGATACCAATTCTTCTTCGGCATCGCACCAAACCATATTCCAGGATTAATTGTCGGCTACGGTTTCGGTGCCAGCTTCGTAGCGCTATTTGCGCAACTAGGTGGCGGAATTTATACGAAAGCGGCTGATGTTGGCGCGGATTTGGTGGGAAAAGTTGAACAGGGAATTCCAGAAGATGATCCTCGTAACCCGGCAGTAATCGCTGATTTAGTTGGTGATAATGTTGGTGATTGCGCTGGCCGTGGAGCGGATTTGTTCGAAAGTATTTCCGCGGAAAGCATCGGAGCAATGGTTTTGGGTGTCGCTTTATACCCAACATTCGGTGTAAAAGGCATTCTTTTCCCGCTTGTTCTTCATGCTTTTGGATTACTTGCCACAATCATTGGTCTGTGGTTTGTAAAAGCAAAAGACAAAGAAAATCCGATGAAAGCTTTAACTCGCGGTTACTGGGTCACGACAGTTTTGGCCGTCGTAGCGCTTTTCTTCACAACACGCACAATGCTTGTTGCAGAGGGATTCAACACGATGCCTTTCTTTTGGGCCGGTTTCGTTGGTATTTTGACCGCTTTGGCTTTTGTTTACATCACCGATTACTACACAGGAAAACAATATCGCCCTGTGCAATCAATCGCTGAGTCTTCCCAAACAGGCCATGGCACAAACGTCATTACTGGTATGTCTGTTGGTATGGAAAGTACGGCATTGCCGGTTATTGTTGTCGCCGCAGCTTTGTTAATTTCTTACTACCTTGGAAAAAGCACTGGAATTGAGTTTGGTGGTTTATACGGAACAGCTGTTGCCACGATAGGCATGTTAGCAACTGTTGGTTACATCTTGGCTATGGATATGTATGGTCCGATCACCGACAACGCGGGCGGAATCGTAGAAATGAGCAATGCTCCCGAAGCCACGCGCGAAGTAACAGACGAATTGGATGCTACAGGCAACACAACAAAAGCACTGACTAAGGGTTATGCGGTGGGTTCCGCGGCCTTGGCGGCATTCTTGCTTTTTTCCGCGTATTTGGAACAGGCAAAAATTGCCGTAGTTGATTTGGCAAAAGTACCGGTGTTCGTGGGTGCCTTAATCGGTGGTATGGTTGTCTTCTTGTTTTCTTCTCTGGCCATTCGCGCTGTCGGCAAATCAGCTGGTGTTATTGTGGAAGAAGTCCGTCGCCAATTTAAGGCCAAGCCGGGAATTATGGCAGGAACAGACAAACCGGATTACGCCGCGGCGGTTGATATCGCGACAGTAAGCGCGTTGCGCCACATGATTTTGCCGGGCATTTTGGCGATTGCCGCACCAATTTTGGTTGGCTATTTCCTTAGAGCAGAAGCAGCTGCCGGATTCGTTATGGTTGGCACAATTGTTGGTATTTTACTCGCAATCATGCTCAATAACGCCGGTGGCGCTTGGGATAACGCCAAAAAATTCATTGAAAAAGGTAACTTTGGCGGAAAGAAAAGCTTTGCCCATCAAGCAGCGGTTACGGGTGACACTGTCGGCGACCCATTCAAAGACACTGCCGGTCCGTCATTGCATGTGTTGATCAAACTCTTCAGTACGCTCACATTGGCATTGGCCGCGTTGTTTATCTAAGAGTAAAACATTAGTCTTTAAAACCGCCCATCATATGGGCGGTTTTAGTTATTACTATACAAAAAGAAAATCCCGCACGTAATGTGTGCGGGTGATCAAAGAACGAGTTCGCGCGGGTAGCGAATAGGCAGAACCTAGGTCCTACCGATTCCTGCCTCCTGCGACCGGTAGTTCCTGAATGTTGAGCGCGGAACGGTTCCACCCGTGTTCTGCATACTCTTGGTGATGTCAGGCGCCACTGTGACGGAGAGAATCCGTGGCCGTTCATAGGCGATGCGCTGCCCGGCTTTGCCAATCGGCGTACCGGTTAATTTGTCCTTGCCCATAGTCCTCCTCCTGGCTCGAGTAAAGATCAATACTTATCTACTAGTCACCCCTCTGTCTACTTTGTACTAAATAATATGCTCTTGTCTAGTGTGTTTATATCATCTCGAAACGCCCAATATATCTTGCTGGACATTTTCTTTATATCGTTTTATTGTTTGTAGCACTATGAAAGTATCAATCGAGAAGCTCCCAAAGTCACAAATCAAGCTTACAATCGAGGTTGAGGCGGAAGACGTCCAACCATTTTTGGATTCAGCGGCACGTGAAGAATCAAAAAAACACCCTGTAAAGGGTTTTCGCCCCGGTTCAGTGCCTTTTGACGTTATGCGTTCCGCAATCGGTGACCATCATCTTATTGAAACAGCATTGCAAAAACTTGTGCCGAAAACATATGTCGACGCCCTTATGGAAAATAATGAAATTGAAGCTATTGGCCGCCCAGAAATTGCCGCAAAAGAAGTGGAAATAGGGAAAAACTGGGTCTACGAAGCCACTGTTGCCGTTTTGCCGGAAATGGAGCTTGGTGAGTACAAGAAACTAAAAGAGGAAAAGAGAAAAATAGAAGTAGAAGAAAAAGAAGTAGAAACAGAAATTGAAACATTGCGAAAAATGCGCGCATCATACGTCACTGTACCGCGCGAAGCGCAAAAAGGTGATCGTGTAGACATTGATATAAATGTTTCAGCGGACAAAGTGCCGTTGGAAGACGGCAATGCCAGAAAACAGACAGTAATTTTGGGAGACAGTCATCTTTTCCCCGAATTCGAAGCGCAACTTTTGGGCGCAAAAGAGGGCGATGCAAAAGAATTTCCTATAAAATTTCCAGAGGATCACCCACAACAAGACATGCGCAACCGCACAGTTGATTTTAAGATAAAAGTTTTGACAGTCCAGCAAGAGATTTTGCCGGAGCTGGATGATAAATTTGCGCAAGGATTGGGAAAATTCGCCAATATTAGTGAGTTAAAAAGCAAAATAGGAGAAAATCTGAAGTTGGAAAAAGAAGAAAAAGAAAAACAACGCATTCAACAGGCGCTGTTGGATCAAGTCGTGGAAAAATCTGTTTATCACGAAATTCCTGATGTTTTGTTAGAAGGGGAAATTGATAAAATGCTGTCAGAAATGGAAGAAGGTCTTTCTTCTATGGGTTTGAACTTGGAACAATATCAGCAACAAATCAAAAAGTCTCGTGAAGAATTACGGGATGGATTTAAAGAACAAGCGATAAAACGCATCAAGGCCGGACTGGCCTTGCGTGCCATTGGAAAAAAAGAAAATGTAGAAGTTCCGGATTCTGAGGTAGAAGAAGAGGTTTCTAAATTTCTAAAGCGCTTCCCAAGCGCCGAAGAAGCGAAAAAACAAGTAGACATTGAAACACTGACAGATGTAACTGTTGGCACCCTACGCAACAAAAAAGTCTTCGCTCTGCTCCAAAAATTTGCGGGGATAGAATAACGGAATATACTAAAAACATGACTAAACACGCCGAAGAAACATCCTATCTCATTCCTACAGTTATTGAGAAAAGCCAATTCGGCGAACGGGCATATGATATATATTCGCGGCTTTTGCGCGAAAGAATTATTTTTTTGAGCGGACCAATCAATGACGCCCAATCAAACACTATTATTGCCCAACTCATCTTCTTGGCAAACCAAGATGCAAAAAAAGATATCTCAATTTATATAAACTCTCCGGGAGGAAGCGTTACGGCTGGTCTCGCAATATACGACACCATGCAATTCATTTCGTGCGATGTTTCCACGATTTGTGTCGGCATGGCTGCGAGCATGGCCGCGACTCTTCTCGCTGCTGGAGCAAAAGGCAAGCGCATCGCTCTTCCAAACGCGGAAGTGTTGATTCACCAAGTCATGGGTGGCGCAGAAGGTCAAGCCACGGAAATTGAAATTTCCGCAAGGCATATTCTTGCCATAAAAGAACGACTCAATCGCATTCTTGCAAAACACACTGGTCAAAATATTAAGAAGATTGAAAAAGATACGGATCGTGACTATTACATGTCCGCCGACGAAGCCAAAGAATACGGCATCGTTGATAAAATCCTATCGTCTAAAAAATCTTAGTATAAAACCAACTTTTGCGTCTGCGTGAAGTCCTTTATTGGCTCTCACTCTTTTCGTAAAAAACTATGTTTGGAAATTTATTTCGGTTTTGGAAACGCGCCAACACTGATGAAGTAGTAGAACAACCTATAATAGTTCCTCAATCAAAACAATTTCGAGGGAAACCGCAACAACAATCGGCAAAAAATACTGCCAAAAACATTCATCATGCGCAAAACGAAGCCGCGCAAGTTGTTCTGGCCGCTAAACAAGAAGCATTGGAAATCCGCCGAAAGGTGGATGAAGAAATGCGCCAAGAAAAACAACGCTTAATGCAATTAGAGGAACGTGTTGTTCAGCGTGAAGAAAGATTGGCAACAAAGATGGATGAACTTGAAACAAAAGCCCGCAGACTGCAAGAAAAAATAAAGGAAGTCTTAGAAAAAGACGCTTCGGTTGAAAAAATGTACGCCGAAGAACTGCAAAAACTTTCCGACATTTCCGGACTAACGCCAACAGAAGCAGAGGGAAGAGTTTTGGTAATGGCAGAAGATCGCACAAAACAAGAGATCGTTCGCAAGTTGCGCAAACTAGACATGATGGGCAAAGAAGAATTGGAAAAGAAAGCCAATAATTTACTGGCCAATGTGGTGCAACGCTATGCCGCTTCTCAGGTTTCCGAAACCACAACATCCAATGTGCATCTTACCGATGAAAGTATGAAAGGCCGCATTATTGGAAAAGAGGGCCGTAATATAAAAGTTTTGGAAAATATAACGGGCTGTGAAATTCTGGTGGACGAAACTCCGGGCACAATTGTTGTTTCAGGATTCTCTCCTTTACGCCGCCAAATCGCCAAAACAGCTATCGAAAAACTGGTGGAAGACGGTCGCATTCAACCGGCAAGAATTGAAGAGGTGGTAACAAAAGCAAAAAAGGAAGTGTCAAAAAATGTTACCGAAGCGGGCGAAGAAGTTGTTTACGACTTAGGCATCAACGACTTGCACCCCAATTTGGTGCAATTAATCGGTCGGCTTAAATTTCGTACAAGCTATGGGCAAAGCATTTTGCAACATTCTTGGGAAGCTGCCCGTATCGCAACAATGCTCGCCGAAGAACTGGGAGCGGATGTAAATATTACAAAACGCGCGACCCTTCTTCATGATATTGGCAAAGCCGTTGACCATGAGGTAGAAGGCAATCACGTGGAAATCGGCATAAACATTATGAAGAAATTCAATATTCCGGAAGCGATCATCAAAGCCGCCGCCGCCCATCACGACGATTTTCCATACGAAACACTGGAAGCACTTATTGTGCAGGTTGCCGACGCCATTTCCGCCTCCCGCCCGGGCGCGCGACGTGAAAGTTTGGAATTATATGTTAAACGTATGGAAGATTTGGAAAGATTAGCGAGTGCTTTTGAAGGAGTACAAAAAGTCTATGCGATTTCTGCCGGACGTGAAGTTAGAGTTTTTGTAAAACCGGATAAGGTTGATGACTTGGCAGCCATTAAACTGGCGCAAGATATCGCCGCGAAAATCGAGCAAGAACTGCAATATCCCGGTGACGTAAAAGTTAACGTTGTCCGCGAACTCCGCGCCGAAGCAATCGCAAAATGACATTGCAAAAACACAATGTCATCCCCGAGCAGCATCGGGGATCTGCCTTACGCGTAGATTTTCTGCTATCATCCAAGTAATGCCAACTAAGACTAATTTTTTGGAAATATTTTCTAAAGATTTTTCCTTAAAAATACTTGCCGTAGCCGTTGCAATTATTTTGTGGGGCAGTATCAATTTTTTTGGTAGCCATACTGTTACATTAACCAATATCACACCAGATATAGTAAATATGCCCACGGGGCTGGGATTAAGCGACAGTTTACCAAAAGTTTCCGTTCAACTTAGAGCGCCTCGCACAGCAAATATTTCAGACGAAAAAAGCGTTACTCAGCCAATCCGTGCTTTTATAGATTTAGGCGAAAGTAGTATTGGAGAACGAACGGTCACAGTCAAAGTAACAACAGATATTCCAAATGCAACAATTATTTCCGTTGTTCCCAACACTATTGATATCGCCCTTGATCCATTGATTGAAAAAGAGATACCTGTGAGAATTGTTCCCGAAGGAGTTCCGGCGGATGGTTATCGCATTGGCACTATTCAATCTGATCCGCAAAAAATAAAAATTCGGGCGGCACTAGGGCTTTTCCAGCGTATTTCATCCGGTGTTGATGCAAAAATAAATATTGAGGGAGTAAAAGATTCATTTGAAGGAGACGCTTATTTGACCTTGCCTGAAGGAACACAATCAGCCACAGATAGGGTAAAAGTAACTGTCACTGTTGAACAAGCGGAAAAAACAAAAAATGTCGGCATACGAGTAAAAACAGCAGGAAACCCGGAGGATGGTTATTTTGTACGCGGCATTACCACTGATCCACTAACTGCGGAAATAAGCGGTGTTCGCGATGTTGTAGACTCGCTTAATGAAATTGATACCAGTGTTTTCAATATTCAGGGATCAAACGCCACAAAAGACGCTGATTTGCAATTGCAACTTCCCGCTGGCGTCACTTCTGCCCAGAAAAATATTAAGGTACACATCGATATTGCCCCACTAGAAGGAACGAAGGAATTTAACGCGACAATATCGCTCAAAAATATCCCCGACGGACTGCGTGCTGGCAGTATTTCTCCATCTACTATTCGCGTTTCCATCCGTGGAAACGGAATTGAGAGTATCCAAAGTAGTGACGTAAAAGTTGTTCTTAACGTCTCAGACAGAGGAGAAGGAAACTTCACAATCCAGCCACAGATTGGCGATATTCAGGTGACGGGACAGGCACGTGCCATCTCCGTTGAAGCTCGAGACATAAGTATTCGTCTGGAAAATCAATGACAAAGATCGGCGCGCATGTCTCCGCGGCAGGGTCGCCGGACTTGGCGCCGGACAATGCTAAAAATCTCGGCTGTGAAGTATTCCAGTTTTTTTCACGTAGCCCAAGAGGGGGAACAGCAAAACCAATCACTGAAGAAATTGCAAAAAGCTTTCAGAAAAAATCTGAAGAATACGACATGGAAAGTTACATCCATGCGCCTTATTACATAAATTTCGCTTCCCAAAACGACAGAATATCTTTTGGCTCGGTTAGCGCCATCCAAGAGGAATTGCGCCGTGGAACGGCCTTGGGTGTGAAATATGTCATGACACATCTTGGATCAGAAAAGGATCTTGGAGAAGAAAAAGCCCAAGAACAAGTAATTGAACGAGTAAAAGCCATTTTCGAAAAAAAAGAAAAATGGACGACAAAATTACTTTTGGAAAACTCAGCAGGAGCTAAAGGTGTCGTGGGTGATACTTTCGAAGAATTGGGAAATATTATAAATGCCTTGGATGCAGAAGTGGGTGTTTGTCTTGATACCTGCCATCTTTTTGCTTCCGGTTATGATATCCGCGATGAAAAGGGAATTACCAGCACTCTCAAGGAATTTGAAAAATATCTTCCAGTGGAAAAAATCAAACTTGTTCATGCCAACGATTCTAAGTTTGATTTAAATGAACACAAAGATCGCCACGCAGACATAGACGATGGAAAATTATCTTTAGAAACATTTAAAAATCTACTCGCCAACAAAACATTCCAAAAAATAAATTTTATTTTAGAAACTCCCGGCGGAGAAGATCGACAAAAAAAGGATATCGCGATTTTAAAGAAGTTGCGCGATAAAAATAACTAAATAAATTTTTATGAACCTAGAAGAAAAGAAAAAATTGCTGGAAGAAATTAATACAAAAGTACAAGCATGTACTTTGTGCCCACTTTACGAACAAGCGACTCGTGGCGTACCTGGAGAGGGTAATCCAAGCGCTGATATTTTTTTCATCGGAGAAGGTCCAGGAAAAAAAGAAGATGAATTGGGAAGACCTTTTGTTGGTGCGGCGGGGAAACTGCTTGAACAACTATTACAGCACATTGGCTTAACACGTAATGATGTATTTATTGGAAACGTGGTAAAACACCGCCCGCCAGGAAACAGGGATCCCTTACCGGAAGAAGCTGCCGCTTGTTGGCCATATCTTGAAAAACAGGTAGCAATAATCCAACCAAAAATAATCGTTCTGTTGGGACGACATTCTTTAGCAAGATTTTTACCAGGCCTGGTAATCAGCCAAGTTCACGGCAAACCTTTTAGAAAAGAAAATCTTATTTATTATCCAATGTATCATCCGGCCGCGGCGTTATATAACGGCGGTCTCCGTGACACTATGTTTCAAGACATCGCGCGAGTGCCTGTAATCTTGAAGAAAATAGGCAAGTAGCAGATTGACTTAGTGTCCGAAATCCTTAGTATGTAAGCATAGTTTCGGCTCAGGTGGCGGAATTGGTATACGCGCAACCTTGAGGAGGTTGTGGACGCAAGTCCGTGCAGGTTCAAGTCCTGTCCTGAGCACTCGAGATTAGTTTCGCTTTGCGAAACAATCAAATGTACACAAAATAGACTTCGCAGCATACGAAGTCTATTTTGCACAAGAATCGAAGAACCCCAGCGAAGCTTCGCAGTAGCGATGCGAAGCGTGGGGCCAGCACAAAGATAGACCAAGAACTGCTTGGTTCGCGTGACAGGACTTGAAGCCCGCAGCGATGTTTTTGTTTGAGCCGAAGGCGAAAGGCAAAAACCGCGAGGGCTGGCAAAGAGAAATTTGCGTCAGCAAATTTACTCGTGCCAAGTCCTGCTTCCCTAAGATATCTTGAAAATAATACTAAAAAGAAGTAATCTCTTGTTACTTGAGGGCAGTTAGCTCAGCGGTAGAGCAATTCACTTACACTGAAAAGGTCAGGGGTTCGATTCCCTTACTGCCCACCAAAATTCTTTGCACATATTTTAAAATAGCTCAGTTGGGCATTTGATAGTGCCCTTCGACTCGTCACGCTGTTGCGTGACTCGCTCAGGGTCCTCGATTCTTGTGCAATAAATCCTACGCGTATCGTGTAGGATTTATCGTATACATTTGGTTTGTTTCGCAAAGCGAAACTTATCTCGGGTGCCGCGGGCTAGAATCGAACTAGCGACGCCAGCCTCTTCAGGGCTGCGCTCTACCACTGAGCTACCGCGGCGTATTTCGGTGAGGCAATTGTAACCAGAATATCCCCTTTGTGTAAATGCTTAAAAAGGGTTGATTACTCCGAAGTTTTGCTTTATATTACCAACCACGCGGGTATCGTATAACGGTATTATGCTACCTTGCCAAGGTAGAGACACGAGTCCGACTCTCGTTACCCGCTCCCGAAATTAGTTTCGCTTTGCGAAACAAACCAAATGTACACAAAATAGACTTCGCAGCATGCGAAGTCTATTTTGCACAAGAATTGAGAACTCCGAGAGGATGCGCCAAGCGGCGCATAATCTCGGAGCCCCTCAACCGCCCAACTGAGCTTCTTTATTTTGCACAAGAATCGAAGAACTCCGAAACAATGCGCGCTGGCTTATTGTTTGTGTTTACCACTTGTAATATATTTAGAGGATTAAACATAAAAAATAATTTATTCCAATGACACGAACTCTCCTTATACTTCAAGTGTTGGTTTCCATTATTGGAGCTATTTATGCTTTTTTTCTAGTATTCAGTTACTCATTTTTCCAGTCCCACGATTATCATGACACGCTTGCTATTATTGCAAAAATTATGGGATTAATTGAGATTATTTCTATTTTTTTATCGCTGTCACTGTTTTTCTTTTTATCAAAATCCCCACTGCAAACACACTTAATTGCTGGATTGTTGATTATTTGCATTATTCTTCCTTTTGCCGAACGAACCGTTTATTTTGGTTTAAAAAAGTGGGACGAGATACAATTTAGCGCACACAATAAAGAAAGAACCTTGGCGATACAAAAAGAGATAGAAGAAATGAGATTGGATATAGAAGAACGGACTCGATCGGCACAATATAAACCGTACACTGGCAATGAATCCTTGGATTTTCTATTTAAAATTATTGATTCTGATCACGGGTACGAGGGTCTGCCGGATTATTCCGACACGACAATGCTTTTGGCACAACAAGCTTTCGATAACAAGCTAATTGATCCAAATGCGAGCGTTCACGGGGAAAAATACCAAGATCTAGATGGTGAAAATGTGTATTCATATATTGCGGAAGTAAGAAATGTTTTTGCTAACTATTATTTATACGATTCAGAGGCAAAAAATACTAAAACTATTTTAGAGATGTTTATCAAAAACGGAGCCAATACAAAAACCAAAGATCGCAACGGAAAAACAATAATTGACTACGTGAATCGTCTGAAGTCTCTCGAAAAATTGGAACAACTTAAAACAGCTCCGTAAGGAGCCGTTTTAAGTATTGATTAGAAGTAGCTAAGGGGGTTTACAGTTTTTCCGTTTTTGCGAATCTCAAAATGCAAATGTGGACCGGTAGAACGCCCTGTGGAACCCATTTTACCGATTGTTTCGCCTTGCTTAACTGATTCCCCGACCTTCACGTAATCCTGCGACAAATGAGCGTAGTAAGTACGTGTCGAGTCACCATGATCCAGAATTATCAAATGTCCATATCCACCAAGCCAACCACTAAACGCCACCTTGCCACTCTTAGCCGCAAAAATAGGCGGGAGCGCACGATTGGGAATATCTATACCTGTGTGGTGCCAGCCAAAATACTGGGAAAGCTTCCTTGTTGTAGTTGGCCAAATAAATCCTCCTTCATTTTTTTGCGTTGACGGTTTTTCCTCTGCTGGAGGAGCTTCCTCTTCTGGAGGAGAGACTTCTTCTGGCGCTTCAGCCACAATTATTGGTTTATTAGCACGAGTAGAGATATATCCATCCGGTACAATCAACTTCTGACCAATCTTCAAGCTGGCTGAATCTTTAAGATTATTTTGCTTTGCAACATCTTCCACATTAACGTCATATTTTTTGGCAATAGTGGAAAGATCATCGCCTTTCTTTACTTCATGCAAAATACCGGTGATTGGCAAAACGACCAAGATATCACCTGTCTTTATTACATCACCATCACTTATACCGTTCGCCCACATAATGGTATTTGTACTTACCCCAAAACGTGCTGCTATGGTAGACGGGGTGTCACCTTCGCGCACAGTATAAGCAAATGTACCTTTTTGTTGTTTTTGCTCATCGGAAGTAGTGGACGTAATCGGCTGTTCAGTGGAAATAAGTGCGTTGCCATCCAAAGTATTAGACAATTGAAATTCCAAGTCGTTTTCAGTGATTCCACCGGAAGACGGAACCTGAGCCAAGGCATAATTTTTGCCCGTTACAGAAGAAAGCGCGGCTTCACGCAGCGCTTTCGTATTTAATGGCCCTTCTTCTATTTCCGCGTCGCTAAACAAGCGAAAAAGCATACTTCCACGATCAGCTGCCTCTGTGGCATAGCTTGTAACCACCACACCACCAACAATCAAAAGCACAACCATGTGTACTACGTATTCCTTAAGAATGGAAAAACGACCACGAGGAATAATACGTAGCACTCGCGGCGAAACCCTTATAACAGGGAGATGCCTTACTAAGAGTCCTATATCCAAAGTGTCACGATGAAAGCGAGCTTTAATCGCCTCACCAAACACATGCTTTTTTTTCATCACTTCGCCACTTTTGGCATCCTGGGGCAAAGAAGCATCCTTTTTTTGCTTATTTGCTCTACCCCAAAGGGAAAAAGAAGTAATATCTGACCTTTCCTTGCTTGGATTCCCGAAGGCACCTGAACTACTCAAAAACGAATTTCTAAGTATTCACCCCCTTCGTTATTCACGCCCCCCTTTTGGCGCAACTCCGGTAATCACTAATGGATCTTTTTTCGCTTGCGTTAGCCACTTTTTTAAAAGACTGACGCGCTGCGACAATCACCATACTACATGGCACGAAAATGCCGTCAAGAGCCAGTGACAAAAAACATGTTACAATCCTTTTTATGACTTCGGCAGGAAAAATAGACGATAATCTTTTATCTTCATTAAATAAAAATCAACGCGAGGCTGTCGTCACAACAGACGGCCCAGTTTTAATTATTGCCGGGGCGGGATCGGGAAAAACAAAGACTTTGACACATCGTGTTGCCTATTTAATAAAGGAAAAAAAAGTTGCTGCGGAAAATATTCTTTCTTTAACTTTCACCAACAAAGCGGCGAAAGAAATGAAAGAACGTATAGCCAAACTTATTGGCAAAAAAGAACAGATTCCAACCATGGGAACCTTCCACAGCTTTTGCGCACGATTTTTGCGGAAAGAAGGGCATCTTATTGGTCTTCCGCCACACTTTACTATCTATGATACCGATGAGTCTCGTTCAGTCATGAAATCTGTCATTGTGGACAACAATCTTTCTCCCAAAGACATAAATCCGGCCGCCATATTAAGCAAAATTAGCACGCACAAAGATGACATGCGTACATCCGGCGACGCAGAGGAAACGGCAGGAGATATGTGGGAACGCAGGGTTGCCAAACTTTGGCGTGCATATGAAGATCGTTTGCAGGAGCTTGCGGCTGTTGATTTTGACAGCCTACTACACAAAACTGTTCAAATTCTCCAAAAATTTGACGACGTGCGTGCGAGATATGAAAAACAATTTCATTATATTTCCGTAGACGAATATCAAGACACTAGCAATTGCCAATTCCGTATGCTAAAACTTTTGGCGGGAACAACAAACAATGTCTGCGCGGTTGGCGACGACGCGCAATCAATCTATGGTTGGCGTGGAGCAAAAATTGAAAACATTCGCTCTTTTCCGGATCATTTCCAAGGTTGTAAGGTCATTACACTGGATCAAAACTATCGCTCTACTCAAGCTATTCTTGTTTCCGCAAACCAAGTAATTGGAAAAAGTAAGGAAGGTTTTAAAAAAGACCTATGGACAAAAAACGATCAAGGAACACCGCCGTTTTTGATTCGCGCGCATGATGAAAAAGACGAAGGCAAAAGGATTTTGCGCCAATTTCAACTACTGTTTACTTCTGGAAAATATCGCCCTTCCGACGCGGCTATTCTTTATCGCACCAATGCTCAATCACGCGCTTTGGAAGAGGCATGTCTTTTTACCGGCACTCCTTACGAAATTATCGGTGGCCTAACTTTTTATGAACGCAAAGAAGTAAAAGATATTATCGCCTACCTGCGCTTTATTCAAAACCCAAATGATGAACTTGCTTTTCGTCGTATGGCGAACGTTCCCACCAGAGGAGTTGGCGATAGATCGGTAGAAATTTTGCTGCAACAGGCACGAAAAAATGGCACGAATCCTTTAGACGCGGCAAATCGTGCCAATATTCCAGAGTCGCGTCGCGGAGGCCTTGATAAACTGGCGATTCTTATAGATGAACTTCGAGCAAAATTAGAAAACACACGACCAGTGAAAATATTTGAAGAACTGCTAAAACAGCTTGAGTTTCGTGCTTGGCTTCGAGAAGAAAGCGAGCGCACACATGGCCGTTCTGATTTGGGAGACAACCGTTTTGAAAACGTCATGGAATTAGCGACTGTTGCCAATCGTCATGAAAATTTGGCTGAGTTTATTGAGGAATTGGCATTGATTTCAGACGTGGAAAAATCTTCCAACAAGGACGAAAATCGTCAACGCATAAAAATGATGACTATTCACGCCGCTAAAGGATTAGAATTTCCTATTGTTGCGGTTGCCGGAATGGAAGAAAGATTAATTCCACATCAAAACTCTCTCGATGACGATTCGCAGTTGGAAGAAGAGCGCCGACTTTGCTATGTCGCAATTACTCGCGCACGCGAACAATTGTTTTTATCTTTTGCGCGCACGCGAACAATTTATGGAAAAATGGTTGAGACCACGCCGTCACGTTTTTTGGATGACATCAAAAATTATCGTGGCGACACTAGCGATCCAAAACTTGCTGATGGCATAGTGGGATCGTTTATTGATGAGGCAAAAGAATATGCCGAAGAAGAATTAACTTACCGAACCGGCGAGAAAGTAAGTCACGAATCTTTTGGCGAAGGTACCATTGAAGGAATTCAAGGAACAATCTTGTCTGTCCGTTTTAAGTCCGGCTTGAAAATGCTCGATGGTACTATGGCACCTCTGCAAAAAGTTGAGCAATCTTTTGTGGAATACTAATTTTGCCCCGTCTTTGCGAGGACTAACAAGTCCGAAGCAATCTCCAATTTAAGACATCTGCACTTGTAAGCACATCTTGTTATATATTGCATTTTCGTTATTGGAGTTTGCTTCACCCGTTGCAACGGGTTCGCAAAGACGACTTTTTCCCTCTCTGCTATAGTACTAACTACTAATGCCAAAACACAATAATCAATTTCTCCCGTTAATGCTCGCGAGTATTTTTTTTGTTGCTTCGGTAATTCACGCCAAAGAACCCATAATTATAGATGTTCCTCAACCAATCGTAGTCAATGAGGACGATATTTGGTTAACCATACCAAGAAAGGGTAATACTGTCGGAGAAGCTCTAAGCAGTTCTTCTATAAAATGGAGTGACCGCGATTGGCTCACGCCTTCTGCCGACACACCCATTAAATATGTAAACAATATTTTTCTCTCCAGAGAAAGAACTGTCCACATTGTCATTGGCGATGAAAAACCGCGCGATTTTACGGGATATCGCGTCACAGTTTCAGAAGTATTAAACAAAACAAAAATAGCACTGAGTGAGATAGACAAAATCACGCCTCAACGAGACACCTTCATAAAGGAGGGAGACACCATAAAAATAACGCGCATAACCGAAGAAGAAAAAACCGAAGAAGAACGTCTTGATCCACCTGTAAAATGGAAAGATGATCCAAAAGTTTTGCTTGGAGAAGAACATGTGGTTGAAGAAGGAAAACCTAAAATTATTGCCGTCACCGTTCGCATTCACAGTGAAAACGGCAAAGAAACTTCGCGCAAAATTATAAAAAAAGAAATTAAACAAGAAGCTGTCACAAAAATTATTACACGCGGCACAAAAGTAGTGGTACTGGGAGCAGAAACCGGCAGGGCATCATGGTACGACACGTACCCCAAAACCACGGCTCATAAAACTCTTCCATTTGGCACAAAATTGCGTGTCACTAATTTAGAAACAGGGGTAGCAACAATAGTTAAAGTGGCTGATCGGGGTCCATATATTGCCGGTCGGATCGTAGACTTAAGCACTGATGCTTTCAAAGCGTTGGCACCACTCTGGCAAGGAACAATTCCAGTCAAAGTGGAACAACTGTTGTAGACCGGAAAGCCCGTCTTTGCGAGGGCTAGTAAGCCCGAAGCAATCTCCAAAAACGAAAAAGTAGTATGTGATTGCATGTGCTTACAAGTGCAGACGTCTTGAATTGGAGATTGCGTCGCTTCGCTCGCAAAGACTAATTGTTTTACTTTTCTCAGTTTATCTATACTATAAACAGACTCATATGGACGAGCTCTTAAACGCCCAATCATTAGACAGCTACCTGCGCAAAAATAATTTGCCATTACTAGATCGTTTTGGGCAAAATTTTTTAATTGATGAAAATGTTCTCACTCAAATAGTAACGGCGACGCAAACAGAACCAACTATTCCGGTTATAGAGGTTGGCGCTGGCCTTGGTGTACTAACAAAAGCTGTAGCTCAAAAAAGAAAGAGTGATTATTTTGCTGTTGAACTTGATAAAAGAATGATTTTGTTACTAAAAGAACGTGTGACTGATTTACCTTTTGTAAAAATCATCCACGGGGATATTTTAAAAAAGTCTCCCAAAGATTTTTCTTTATCTTCCCCCTATGACGTAATCGGCAACATCCCGTACAACATCACTTCAAAGTTATTGCGGCATATTTTGTCATGGCAACCGCAACCCCGCTCAATAACATTTATGATGGACAACGAAGTGGCAAAAAGAATTACCGCCACTCCGCCCGATATGAGTGTTTTGGCTTTATCGGTACAAGTTTTTTCTGACTCTAAAATAGTTGGTCCAATAATTTCGCCAACCGCTTTTGTCCCTCAGCCAAAGGTAAAATCGGCAGTCGTGCGCATGGAAATGCGCGATAAACCGCTTGTGCAAAACGAACTACAACGTGAATTTTTCAGTTTGGCGCGAGGCGGTTTCTCCCAACGCCGTAAAACTTTGCAGAATTCCCTGCGCGCACTTTGGCACTGCACGGGAGAAGAGTCGGCAAAAATATTAAAAAAGGCGGGTATTGACCCAGTTAGACGTGCGCAAACTCTTACCATTGCGGAATGGTTGAATCTGCTGGAGACAAAAAAACATACTCTGTAGAAATAAAGCAAGCGTTGTGCTAATATTTATTTAAGGATAATCTTTCAAACAATTATATGGCTCTCAATCGTAACACTGGTTTAGCTTTGGGGTTTGGCATAGGTATTGTTATTGCCGCCGTATTTTTTGGTACTAGTTGGATGATGAAGAATGGCGGAAATCTTTTAAAAACCCAAGCGCTACAAAACACTACTCCTTCTGTTATTCCAACCACTAAGCCAATACAACAAATTGTTACTGCGCCAGCCACACCTACGGCTGACACTAATGACACAATTTTAAACCGCATGGCTCCTTCGCAAGATGAAGTTATAAACGACATTCAAAATAACCTTCAAGAATTATACGGATCAAACAAAACAGAATAAAAAAAACTAAACAAAAACACAAACTTTAATGAATAAACGCAACATAATAATCATCTCATCGGTTTTGGGGCTGTTTTTTTTGGGTTTGATTGGATATTTTATACTCAACAAAACATCAGAGTCAGCAGACACTGACATTTCACCATCCCCAAGCTCCTCATCGATGCCCCTGGCTAGTGATGGTCCGATTTTTTCTCCGACTCCCGGTGAGATTGGAGACGTAATAAACAATATATGTCCTTCTTCTTGGGTAGGTATGGATTCAGACGGTGATAGTTTACCCGACAGTGTAGAAGCTATTTATAAAACCGACCGAGCCAATCCCGATTCCGATAGTGATGGCTATAAAGACGGCGATGAAATTAAAAATGGATACGATCCAATGAGCCCCGGAACCGTGCGTCTGGACAGTGACAACGACGGATTACTAGACAACGAAGAATGCACGTGGAAAACCAACCCTCTCAATCCCGACACCGATGGGGACACTTTTAAGGATGGTGCTGAGATTAAAAATGGTTATGATCCAACTATAAAAGGTGATGGAAGTGGAAATGATAAGATCGGTAATATCCCACCAACACCAACACCAAGCGGGGGATTGATTCTAGGCACTCCAGTACCTACGCCCGAAAATACAACCACACCAGTGAACGCATCTCTAGAAATGATAAAGCGTAGCGAACTAAAAATTTCATCAAATAATAGTGCGGCAGCCGTAAAAACTTATCTCGCATCAATAAGTGAAGCCAGTCCCACTGATTTAATCACCGGTTCTCAGATTCCAGATGCTCTGACCGCGGCCTTCAAGGGTGATGCTTCCGAACTTCTCCTAATTATCGCCCGTCTAAAACAGCATGAACAGAAAATAATTGCAATCTCCACACCAGAAACGGCGGTAACACACCAAACATTGCTGGTTTCGCTTATTCGCTTTGTAAACCAGCAACTTAACGTTATAGCCACAACCGCAGGAAAAGATGCCGCTCAGCAATATAATGCCGCTTTGGAATTACAAAAAAAATTGTCCGCCAATATAGGACTACTCGCAACAGAGAGACAAAAGCTAGAAGCACTGGCTAAGTAATTTTTGTAAGGCATTTAAGCAGTTTAATTAATCGTGTTACACTGGCAATAATAAACATGTCAAAAAAGATTCTTTATATTGTTTTGGGAATAGCGCTGATAGTTCTCGCCGGTGTTGGCATGTTTCAAATTTTTAGATCAAAAAATAACACTAGCACCTCAACACCAACAAATTCTACTGCTCCAAATGCGTCTGAACAGCCATTGTTTGGTGATGCAAACAACAACGAATCAGATTCGCTTTTTAGCGGCACCCCAGATCCAAACGTAAATGATAACGGAAGCACCCTAACTGTTGATTCAAAAAGTATTTGTTCAGATCAGTGGACTGGACAAGCAGATACCGACCAAGACGGCCTACCAGACAACGTGGAAACTGTTTACAAAACCGATCCAGCCAATCCCGATTCTGATAGTGATGGCTATAAAGACGGCGATGAAGTTAAAAATGGATATGATCCAATAAGTTCAGGGAGTGCACGCTTGGACAGTGATCAGGATAACCTAACAGACAACGAAGAATGTCGTTGGAAAACAGATCCATTCAATCCCGACACTGATGGAGACACTTTTAAGGACGGCGATGAAGTTAAAAATGGTTTTGATCCCACAGTAAAAGGTGATGGAAAGGGAAGCGACGCCTTGCCTGAAAAAAAAGCGCAACTGTCAGATGCAGCATTACGTCCAAATCCCAATTCCTCAAACTACACCGAGGGGTTAGCAGGAATAATATTGGGCGACACACCTCTTTCCCAGATGGGTCAAACAAAAGTCACTTCTGAACAAGTTCGCACCACCCTTGCAAATGCGAGACTTGATCTCACTCTGCCCGAAACAAAAACATCAGAACTAAACATCCTACAAACAAACACTCCTGCCGATATCATCGCGTATCTTGCAAAAATAGACACACTAAGTCCTGCAAAAATTTTAAACACTAACAATTTCAGCGAATCACTTATTGGAGCTTTTAATGGAAATACAACTGAGATTATTGCCGTTCGCTCCGATTTATCAAAATACGAAGATTCTCTTTTGTTTGTTTCTGTACCACCAAGCGCTGTTCAACACATGACCTTACTTGTTTCCGTAACGCGCTTTTTAAACGAAAGACTGCTTTCCATACAACAATATGGTCAAAACGATCCAACGAGGGCATATATTGCGACACGTGAAATACAAGAAGGCCTACCACCAAACATTGCTTCTTTAGATGTAATGCAACAAAATTTAACAGGGCTTGCTCAATAAAAAATACAATATTATTAAAACGAAAAACAATCTATACTGAAATTACTGACTTAATTTGGATATTGTCGAAATTTAGAAGAATCATGTATAATGTAAAGGAAATTAAAAATTATTAAAAAAACAAACAAATGCCCAGAGCAAAACTTAGAAAATTTACGCGCGAACTTCGAATTAGCTTAGGTATATTTCATAGAACATGGCGAGCAAGTTTCAAACTTGTTTTTCTTCCAATTATTCCTTTACTATTTACTATCCCGTATCTCATTGAATTAACAAATAGTTTGCGCTACAACGAGATCCCCGCTTTGACCGGCACGACAATATACACCTTCCTCTTAGCTCTCGTTGGAACAATAGCTTTTCTTATGTTGTTGGAAATAGTTCGTGCTTCTTTATTTATCATTTACGACAACAACAAGGTTGGTGCACGTAAAGCGTTGCAGCTTGCCACGAGACGTTTTCCAAGATTTTTGTATACCGATATTCTGTCATTTGTTTTTTTGCTTGTCGCCATGATTCCACTCTTGATTCTCGTTTTTTGGACAAATAATGGTGGCAGGGAAATTATGTATAGTGCTTCCAACCAAATTATTGGAGACATAGTTTTACTTATTGTTTTTGCAATCTTCGCGATTCCACCGTTTATTCTTGCTATTTGGTTGTCTTTTGCCCAAATTATTGTGGCTGTTAGAAAATACTCTGGTTTCCGAGCCCTAACATACAGTACGACATTAATAAGACCAATACTCAAAAGTATTCTAAAACGTTTAGTTGCATGGATTTTCATCTACGTTGTTGTGTCTTATATAGTTTCTCCTCTTCCCATCGCTTCTTGGTTCATTCCACTGGTTCTCAAATTGGTTGGAGCAGCATTCCTGGTGGTTTTGTATAAAGAAGCATCAGGGTCTATTAATACAAATGTCTCCGTAGCCACACGAACAAAGAAAATTGCGCGTCGTAGCAAAGAGTAATTATTGAAAATAAAAAACGATAAACCCGGCCCAAAAAAGCCGGGTTTATGCTATCCTCTTCATAGACACGGTCAACCTGCTATCCATCATGAAAAAATAATAAGCATAATACCGTGAACTAGCGAAAAACAAATTAAAAGAAGTCGTCTTTGCGAGGCTGCCAGAGCATGCCGAAGCAATCTCCACAGATAGAATAAAACTTTTGAGATTGCTTCGCTCGCAAAGACGCGACTTTCAAACGGGTGAGTAGTTATAGTCTAAAAAATAATTTTCAAAACAGCCTAAAATAAATGCCAAAAACCAAATTCAAGACAGTTTCAAAACCAAACAATGGATCATTAAAATTATTAGCATCTTTTGGCGGCACCCTGCTTATTCTTGTTGTTTTTTGGTTTGGTTACAAAGCGATATTTGATCACAAGAAAACTGGATCTCTCGCTTTTCTCCAATCTCCCGGAATAAATACGGCCCTTTCTACTCCAAATCTGGCGCAAAAAGAAACCATCGACTTTAATGTTCCATCGGCAGAAATAGATTCTGACCAGGATGGCCTGTCCGATGCCATGGAAGCACTGTACAAAACTGACCCAAACAATTACGACACTGACGGCGATGGGTATAAAGACGGAGACGAAGTCGCCAATGGCTATGATCCAATAATAAAATCACCAGACGATAAAATCGACCACTCGGTAACAACTATAAATACTGCATCATCACCGCTTCCTTCTCCTCCTTCTTTTACTCAGCAATTTGTAAACAGAACGGGTATTGTACCAACAAAAGAAAACCTCTTAGCCAGCGAGACAGAAGTTAATCAATTTATAAACGAAACAAACGCGCGGGGTGTTTTACCAATTATTCTCGATAGTGACATCAAAATTATCAACTCTTCCGGAAAAACGGCGATTATAAAATATTTAGACACTCTTTCTGTTGATAAAAACACTAAACTTAAACCCATTACCCCCGAACAAATAACCGCCGCTTTTACAGCACTAACCCAACAAGACAACCCAACACCATTAACAAAAATAATCACCGATCTCGAGAACAACGCTGCCATTTTTCGCGCCGTGGAAGTTCCCAAAGAAGTAACTGAATTGCACAAAAAATACCTTTCCGCGGTCCTCGCCCTATTAGACGACACAAGAATGCTCAAAAACTACAAATCCGACTATGTTTCCGCGCTCGTGGCCGCTTCACGGCTGGAAGGACTAAAACCCGTGTTCACAGAAGTGGAAGACGAAATAAAAGCACTAGAAACTAAGTACGGAATTAAATAGGTTGCCAAGCGCGTCTTTGCGACGCGCCACAACGCAATCTCCGTCGCCGTCCATCGCAGTCTTTGCGAGGAGGAGGCGCCGACGAAGCAATCTCCACAAACGAAACAGTAGTATGTGGTTGAATGCGCTTACAAGTGCAGACGTCTTGACTTGGAGATTGCTTCGCTTCGCTCGCAAAGACGACGATCTAATTCCCCCTAACACCCTCTTTGATGTACAATTTACCTTGGAGATGATATGTCCACACAACAAAAAACAAAACTAAAAAAAACGAGAAAAAACAGCATTTCTCCTCTGTCTTCAAGGATAAAATTGCTGCTTGTTGTTGTTTTTGGATTGCTGGCAATTATAGTGGTCGTTAAACCTCGTCTTGCCTTGGCTGATCCACACGCGATGTTCTACACCGACAGGGGACAAGAGCAGGTATTTTACAACGTTTTAGCCGCGCTAAATCAAGCGGACTACGTTGAAGCCCCACCACAAATTTACAATGGTCTCGTACAAACACCTCAACCAAACGCTAGTCCAAACGCGACTAGTCCACCAAACATTGACTACAATACTCGTATTGGAAATTACTTGGCCAGTGGAATATATGTACCAAGAAATGACAAAAGAGTAGCATCGTCACCCAATACAACAACCGGAGCTATTGCTGTTGGTCCCGGTGGTTCACCGGTAGGGCTAGAGCCCCAAGAGCGCACAAATCTTCCCCATATTACCGTACGGCAAGTAACAAGCGATAATGGTGATGCCTTTTTACGTGAATCACTGCAAAGACGCGCTCTTGCTGAACAAATGCGCGTTGAAATAGCTGGAATTTCATGCAGAATTTTGGAGGGTATTTATGGCCCCCAGAGCGTAAAAGATGCTACTGGCTTAACCACAGCAAACGGGAAAAGTCCATGCGATGTGTTTTTAGACGGAGATGCGGTTGTTATGGGAGGAACATGAAAAATATTCAACACAAAATAATCCCAAATGCTGTATTTGTTTTGTTGTTTGTTTTTCTTTTGTTTCCCCTTTGTTTTATATATTCCCCTTCAGCACAAAGCGCTGATGAAACTCCACAAAAAACACGAGAACCAGGCATAGATGAGGGCATGCTTTATTATTGGTTAAGGTTTGGAAAACCAATCGCTGACAGCATAGCAGAGACTCTTGGCTATCGTGGAACCGGTTTCAACGTAAATCCTTCTAACACAAACCAAATAGTCAGTGCTATTGCCCTGCAGGGAATTTATGGGGTAACACCAACTGCGGGTGTCAAAAATTACAGCTCCAGCGTAGTCGAAAAAATGATAGAGTCCGGGAATATTCCAAAAGAAGCCGCTCCATTCGTGATTTCTGCCGGATCATCAAGTCTTTCTCTCCCAACACAATTTGCACCACTTACCTTAAGCGGAAAAACCAGTGCGGAAAAAGCAAAAATTAGTGAGCCAGAAGACTTACCAAAAATTTTTCTAAGCGGAGCAAATCGTGCCGGCAATGATATAATTCTCAGTGGATTAGCTCTCGCTGCCGCAGGAAATTTAGACAATAGCCTCCCAAATTCTGGTGATATGTTACCAGAACAAGCGGGCAGTAGAGACATTGGAAAACAATCTGGAACAACAACAGGAAGCACTTCAAAACAAAATGTATATGCTAAAGCTTTAAGTGGAGCAGGGGGTATAACCACTGTGCCAGGAAACGTAAAAAATGCACAAGGTGGTCTTCAGGCGTGGACACAGGCATTGTTGGCATTTTTCAATCCTGATGGTGGACAAGTTGCTGTAACCACAGGAGTTATGGCATCAAACATTGGAAAAAAGGAAGCAGAGCAGAGTGTAACAAGCGCACGTGTTACTGGAAACGCGGGGCCGGCTGGAGAAATAGGCAGAGTATCGGGATACACCGATGAAAAACCAGGAGCAGCATTGGCGGACATAGATGATGTAAACAATTTGGCTATCAGAAATACTGTTGACAACATAAACAATCAAGCAAATCAAATAAACAACGCAAAAAATCATTTTGGTGATGGAAATTTAAACAATCTCGTCAACCAATTTTCTCCTGATCAATTTAATGATCTTTTTAATAGCAGGTTTCCAAGTGATAGCGGGGGAAGCGGTGGTGGTACCCAAACTCCACCAGTAACACCAACTGCCCCAGACACAACTGCAACAACTTGCAAAGATTCAACAGCGGGAGCTCTTACTCAACAAGAAGTAGTAAATATTGCTGACTTTATGGGGCTCACGCTAGATACAAGTGGATGGACAATCTCATATTTTAAAGCAGAAAAATTTAAGGGAGCAGAAATCTATTTAGAAGATTCAAACTCAACACAAATTGTTGGATCCGATCTTATTCCTAATCCTAATGCATGTGCTTGGGTAGTTTACGCACCAAATGAGGGTGAGGGAGTTTATGTGGTTGATGAAAGAAGCCAAACTGGAATTAAATTTTTCTTTACGATGCCATGAAAATAAAAGGTAACTTTTTTCCTTTTTTGAGGATATTCGCAAGTATTATGATGTTTATTATATTATTCAGCGGACCACTACAAACCAAAGCTCAAGACTTCGCACCAATGTCTAATAGCCCATCAGAACTATACTTAAGCCGACAAACTGATGGATCTTACAACGCAACTAAATACTTACTAGGGAACAGAAGTACCCCAGAAAACATTGGTAATTATAGCCAATCTGATGTTGATGCTGGATTAGCCGCCGTTAGAAACACCCCAGGTGCTGTTAAAAATGTTGCCGACGGATACATTATCACTGGGGATAGCATAAATAATGCAGCAAAAAACATGACCGCCTTTACCAGCACCGCAGAGGCTGCAAAAAAAGTAAGGGACCCAAATAGCACAACAACGCCAGGTGCTAAATATATAGCTGATGGAAAAAACGTTGATAAAGGAACCGGTTTAACAGATAAGGCCATCAATTTTTTCATTTGGTTAATCAGTTTTTCTTTTCACTTTATATCTTTAGTTGTTGGGTTTTTAATTTATATTTCAGGATTAGCTATAGATTTCTTTTTTAGCGCAAATAAACTAGCGGGCTCTGACATGGTTAAGGCCGGCTGGACATTTACCAGAGACGCGCTGAACTTCGTTTTTATTCTTGTTTTGTTGGCTATCTCTTTTTCTACTATCGCCGGAATAGAAACTTTCCAAATGCGTAAAGCATTACCCAGTCTTATTTTTGCGGCATTGTTGGTAAATTTCAGCTTGGCGATTGCGGGGGCTTTCCTGCAAATATCCAACGTGCTGACAAAAAGTATAGTTGACACAGTATTACCATCCACTGGAACAAGTGATTCAAACAAAATTGGAAAAAGAATAACTGTCGGATTAATGAACGCTGGGGATATAGGCAGATTCTATACCTACACAGACAGCGAATGGCTATCATGGAAATCGGAGGATGGAAAAAGTGTAAATAAGATGACATTTTTAAAACCCAAAGATGACCAAATAACTTTTACGCAGGCAATGGACATGGAGTGGTCGCAATATCTTCAAATGACCGTCAATTCTGCTTTATCTCTTGTCATGATATGTATTTTCGCCGCGGCGTTTATTTTTCTGGCCATATTAATGGTGGTACGCCTTGTGATGCTTGTTATACTTTTAATTCTCTCTCCGGTTCCTTTTGTGTTTTCTATTATTCCACAAGCGAAGTCTTTTGCTGATAAATGGTGGTCAAACTTCATTAATTACGTCATTTTTTTACCTGTCGTGACATTTTTTCTTGCTCTAGCTATTAGAATATTGAAAGAAAAACCAGCAGGATCACCACTTGCCGCTCAATTTTTTGAAGGCTCAGGCGGCGCGGCATCGGGAATCGCCGGCAGCATTTTTGATTTATTGTTTATTGCTACTTTTGTTTTTGCAACTGTACTGGTGGCTAAATCACTCGGAATTGCTGGGACTAACGCTGCGCTTGGAGCTGCCAAAAAAACTACATTGGGTGCGGCAAAAATAGGCGCAATACCAGCAAGGTTGGTTGGCAAGGGCGTAGCCGCTACTGGGGTAATGGCTGGTCATGGCGCCGCTAAGGTTGGTCTCATGGCAGCAGACGCTGCTGGCACTGGAATTACTAAAATACCAGGTGGAGGTAGTGTGCTCAGAGGGGCGCGTACAGCCGGCCGAGCAGCCCAACGATTGTATAAGGGTCAAGAATCTAGAGAACAAATAGAAGAAAAGAAGAAAGCTCTCACTGGAATGGGTGAAGATGAATTACGTTCCGCGTATGAACGAGGCAACGTTGCCGCTGGTGTAAAACTTATGGAGAACGACGATTTGAAGAAAGAAGAATATGACGGACTTTCTGCGAGAGTACCAAAGGGGACTGAAGCACATGATAAAGTAAAAAGTAATTGGAAAAGAAAGGATCCTATTGGTGCGGTTGTGGGTGGTGATATGCGAGCCAAACTGTTAAGCACTACACCACTCAATAAACAAGACCAAGACAAAGTTGATGGCCTAAAAGATGACCTGCAATCTGCATTTAAAAAAATGAAACCAGAAGACTACGCTAAGCTAGATGGAGACGACTTAAGAGCCGCCATAAAAGCTGGAGTAAAAGTACCATTAACCAAACCACAACTAGATGCTGCCGTGGGGTCTACAAATACTGATCTTCAACTAGCTGCCAGTGATCACTTAAAATTTCTGGAAGCAAACCAAGCTCTAATGAACCCTGGACAAAAAGCGACTTTGGATTACGCAAGAAATAAACTTAAAATGACCTAACAACCATGGAAACCACAAATTTAAGCGAAGAAGAAAAAGCGGAATGGTGGCTCTTTCTAAAAGCTAATCCGATCGGTGTTGACCCCAATATTGTCAGCCCTGAGGCAATAGCTGAACTCCCAGAAAACGTAAGAAAAACTCTATGGGCGGATACCACTTCCTCCTTAATATATCTTTTAGGTTATGAAAATGGTCTAGATGAAGCAAAAATTTCAGATATTGCCCGAATTGTTCGCCAAATAGCTTTAGGGGAAATCAACTCATCAGAACTAACCAAAACGCTTTCTAATAAACTTGGTGTAACTGATGCCACAGCGCAACAAATATCTTCCAAAATCACGACAAAAATTATTGCTCCCAACTATTTTCAAATTTCTCAGTTGTACGAAAAAAAACACGGGACTAAACCAGTGCAAGCACCTCAAGCAACCACAGCCCAACCAAAATCATTATCCGGTCGTCCATTGGAATCAATGACACCCAAAACAGCGAGGGAGAAAGCCCCCTCCACTCTAAGTGATTGGGCAGAACTTGAAGAAGACAAAGACGCTCCCAAGATAACTGAGAATAAACCATCAAAAAATGTTGTGGATCTTCGTAGCAACAACAACCCTCTGCCGTCTAAACTTCCTCCGGCTCCTCCAATAGTTCCAAATAATATAAAATAGTTTTATGCCCCAACAATACCAAGTTCCTCAGTTCGTGGATGTTGAAGATAAAATCTTTGGCCCACTCGATGCTAAACAATTTATTATGTTTATTGTGGCTTTTTTGATTATCGGAGCGCTGTGGGTTTCGCCTCTTCCACCTCAGGCAACAATTATTTTGGCAATTCCAATCATTATTTTCACGATTCTTCTTGCTTTTTACAAAGTAAACGGCCGATCCTTCATATGGTATTTATATTCGATCGGACATTTTCTTTTCACCGGCAAACAATTTATTTGGGAAAGACGCTGGGAAGCAGATGTTATTGCGCTTAGAAGCGAGCAAATAGAGCGAGAAGTAGAAAAGAAGCACGTAGCAGGAACTCCCACCAAAAAATCTTTTGATGGAGGGCGCATCAAAACCCTCGCGAGGATACTCGACACAACAGGGCACACAGTAAACGAGGACGCAGAAGCGCCGGTGGGATTCGAAAAATAGAAAACCTGTCCGTCTTTGCGAGGCACAACACAGTGCCGAAGCAATCCCCAATTTAAGACGTCTGCACTTGCAAGCACAGATAACAACCTGCTGCTGTTTTGTTTGTGAAGATTGCTTCGCTTCGCTTGCAAAGACGAACATTCAAGCTAACGAGTGATTACACCTTCAGGGCGTTTCTTTGGAGGGGTTTAGTGGAAGATGCAGTTTTGTTGTAGAATAAAGACAACACAAAATGGCTAAAGTACAACTGACTCCAAAAAAGAAAACAAAATATTCCGCTCAGCAATATCTTGATATAGAAGAAATCCGCGACGGGGTGGTTATTTTACGTGACGGCTCTTTTCGCGCGGTACTTATGGCTAGCAGTTTAAATTTTGCCTTAAAGAGTGAGCAAGAACAGGACGCAATCGTCTTCGGTTACCAAGATTTTATTAATTCCATCTCATTTCCCATTCAAGTTCTCGTGACATCAAGACAAATTGATATCAAACCCTACCTCAAAGAGTTGGATCTGCGGGAAGAAGAACAAAACAGTGAGCTAATGAAAATTCAGCTACAAGAATACAAAGAATATATAAAAGAATTGGTAAAAGTTTCCAATGTTATGACAAAGAATTTTTATATTGTGATTCCTTTTGGTGTCACACAAACAGATGAAGAAGGTGGTTTCACAAAATTTTTCAAAGGACTAAAAATTCGTGGCGGACTTTCAGGAATCAACGATACTGAATTTGAACGCTATAAAGATCAGCTTTGGCAAAGAGTAGACCAAGTAGCAAGCAATTTGCGCAATTTGGGCGTACGGCTCGTGCCTATGAACACGCAAGAAATTATCGAGCTTTTCTACACACTTTATAACCCTGATGTTTCTCGAAATCAACGCCTACCAAATATCGAAGATCTTGATATAGAAGATACGAAGCCGGAAACTATGGCTGAAACAAGCACAAATTCCGAGCCGGAGAATATGAAAGTATTTACAAAACAAGCTCCCGACATCGAAGAAGCCCAACGGCTTTATCAACAACATCAATCAAGAGACGACTAAAATAATTTCTATGCCACTTTTTGGAAAAAAACAAAACAATACTAAGCAAAAACTTCTGGACGCGCAGAAGCAAAAGATGGAAAAACACGAAAAGATATTTCGTGAGGGAGTAGCGACTCTGCGCGATATCATTGCTCCATCTGCTCTTAATGTCACTCCTCGCTTTCTTGAACTATCGGGAGAGTATGTAGTCACTCTTTTTACTTTTACATACCCTCGTTTCCTGCAATCAACATGGCTGGCGCCCATTATCAACATGGACTTGGAACTGGATATTTCCATGTTTATGTATCCCATGGATTCCGGAACAATTCTAAAAAATCTCAAGAAAAAAGTGGCGCAAGTTCAAGCCAGTATCGCCATGGCACAAGAAAAAGGCCAGGTTCGCGACCCAATGCTGGAAACTGCCTATCAAGACATCGAAGATTTGCGTGACCGCCTAATTCAGGGAACAGAAAAATTTTTTAAACTTGGTATTTATTTTACAATCCACGGAAAAGACAAAAAGGAATTGGATGATGCTGTTGCCCGTATAGAAGGAATTTTGGAGTCAAAGCTTATTTATGTTAAACCGGCCATTTATCAAATGGAGCAAGGTTTTGTTTCCACGTTACCAATTGGCCACGATGTTTTGCAGGTCAATACAAACATGAATACATCTCCCATTTCCACCACTTTCCCGTTTGTAAGCTCGGATCTCACCTCAAACACCGGTATTCTCTATGGTATTAACCGGCACAATAATTCACTGATCATCTTCGACCGCTTCTCAATGGAAAATGCCAATTCGGTTATCTTTGCCAAGTCCGGTGCCGGAAAAAGCTACACTGTAAAACTGGAAATTTTGAGAAGTATGATGTTTGGCATCGACGTAATCGCCATTGATCCTGAAAATGAATACCGCTATCTCGCACAAGCAACGGGCGGTACATTCTTGCGCATTTCTATTTCGTCTGAACATCGCATCAATCCGTTTGATCTTCCTCCTTTGCGCGAAGATGAAAATCCCGAGGATTCTTTACGTGAAACTGTCACACACATAACAGGGTTAATCGCTATTATGGCGGACGGCCTAACCGCAGAAGAGAAGTCTATTGTGGACGCGGCTGTCTGGGAAACTTACGCTTTGAAAGATATTACCCCACAAAGCCGTTCATTCGACGTAGATCCTCCTACACTGATGGATTTTTACAACATTCTCAAAGATATGGATGGGGGAAAAGACTTGGCTTTGCGTATCCAACAATTCGTCACAGGAACCTACGCCGGCGTGTTTAATCGCTCAACAAACATTGACCTAAATTCACAATTGGTCGTTTTCAATTTGCGTGATATGGAAGAACAACTACGCCCCATGGCAATGTATGTGGTTTTACAGTTCATTTGGAAACGTATTCGTGCTCAAATGAAAAGACGCATTCTGGTTATCGACGAAGCGTGGGTACTTATGCAACACGAAGAATCAGCGCAGTTTTTGTTTGGTATCGCCAAGCGCGCTCGCAAATATTATTTAGGTGTTACAACAATTACTCAGGATATCACGGACTTTTTGACTTCTCGTTATGGAAAACCAATTGTCACCAATTCCAGCATCCAGATTTTGTTGCGCCAATCTCCGGCTGCCATCGACTTAATTGCAGATACATTTTACCTAACAGAAGGAGAGAAATATCTGTTACTCGAAAGTGACGTCGGCGAAGGACTATTTTTTGCCGGATTAAAACATGTTGCTATAAAAATTGTGGCCTCCTACGCAGAAGATCAAATTATCACCAGTGATCCGAGACAGGTTTTGGAAATTGAAGCTGCTCGCAAAGAATTGGCAGAAAATGAATCAGACGGCGATATGGGATCAGAACCAATAGAACCCACAGCTGAAATACCTATAGAATAAAAATGCCAAGTGCTCCAAACGCCAGTGATTTAGCTAAGGAAGCGGCTAAAAAAATAGCAAAAGAGGCTGTAAAGAAAGCGGCTGTATCAGCAGCTACCGCAATTGCTCCATATGTTGGAATTGGTTGCCTTGTGCTCATAGGAATTTTCTTGGCAATTTTTCTTATTTCTCTCTTGGCTTTTATCTCACTTTTTAGCCTTTGTAATTACGCTCCTCACACAACGAGCTGGTTACTTTGGTGGGAAAATATGGGCGATTTGTGTGGTATAATAGTAACTAAATAAAATGCTACAAAAGAGACACCATCACAATTTAAGAATAACCGCTTTTATCGCCTTTTTTTTGATGTTGGGTGTGGGACAAGTTGCTTTTGCCGCAGGCAGTGGCAATGATTTAGACAAACCTTTTGGAGAACAAGAGAACATGGCATCGTTGACGCAGACTATTTTTGAATTTGCCATTGCTTTGTGTGTTCTTGCCGCCGCTGTCTACATAGCATGGGGATCCCTCCATTATTTTTATGCCGCAGGAGACGCCAAGGCAGCAGCAGAGGGCAAAGAGATCATTACTCGAGCAATCACTGGTCTTGTTCTTGCTTTAGTTTCGTGGATCATTCTCAATACAATTCACCCACAATTTACAGAACTTAAAAATCCAACTTACAGTAATTCTAGTAAGTGAGGATTTTGATTTATTTGGGGTTTGAAAAACTACAAAATACTAGCCGCTAAATAAACCCACCACAGCACTGCGAGGTCGTTTTTCCAGTAGGGTACATCAAATAATCCAAAAATAACCAATGTAAGCATGGCCGCTCCGGCAAGCATGCGATATTGATTGGTCGTCGTGTCATCCCTGCTGAAGCAGGGATCAGTTTGACGTTTGTCGGATTCCTGCTTGCGCAGGAATGACATCGCCCCCATAAAAACAAGCCCAGCTATAGAGAGCAAACCAAGTAACCCCGTGTTTAACCAAAAAGAAAGAAAAATGTTGTGGGGATCACGAACAACCCACTCCAAAACCCCGGATGTTCCAAAATTTGTGTTTAGAGTTTTTAGTTTTTCTTGATAAGCCGGTTCAAAGGTGCCCAAACCGGTTCCTAGCAACACATGATCTTTTATAAGTGCCAAAGCCACTGTCCATATTTGCTCACGAGCAATAAAAGAGGATGATGTGCGATTTAACAAGTGCGGAATTTTTCCTGAAAATGTTTGCGTACCGATTGCCAATAATGCCATTAAAAACAATCCAACCATTACTCGACGACTTAATCTTTTTTTAATAAAAAAGATAAACATCAGCGCCACACCAACGGAAACTATTCCTGCGATCGATTGCGTGGCAATTAGTAGAATGCTAAAAACACAGATTGTAAAAATCAAAAGCCATCTTCTGCTTCTGAAGAATCGGAAGACAACGTCATTCCTGCGACAGCAGGAATCCGTAGTCGCTGATTCCTGCTTCTGCAGGAATGACGACTTCTCCGTAAAACGTGTTAAATAATACAAAACTGCCACAACTAGAAGCGGTGCCAAAATAAGCGCTAAGGAGTTTGGAACATCATAAATACCCCGAAAACGCCAAAAATCTGCGCCAAAACGCCAAAAAACAAGCGAGGATAGGCAAGATACAACTCCTCCACCCAACAAAGATGCTATAAGCCAGTTTCCAAGATTGTATCTCTTCACAACCAAAATCAATGTCAAAGCATAAAGAATCGGCTCAACAATAAGCGCCTTCCACGCTCCCCACGCGGTGGTGGAATGTGGAGCAATTAAGGCCGATACGGTTGAACTAATAACAAATAACAAAATTAATGCGCCGGGAACGATGTAGGGGAGCACCTCTGCGTACTCCCACACAAACATTGTTCGCGGGCGGGCACGGAGACCCGCCCCTACGAACGCCAATATCTGATAATGTTCCGCAATCCATACCCCCAAAAGCACGCCGATGATTAATAATTCCAACCCTGTTGATGGGACAAAAAATATTTTTGTCTTCACTAAAAAAGACACGTGAAAAACAAGCGGCAAAAATATTGCCGCCTTTGGACGCCACAAGGAAAACAGAAAAACCGCGATAAATATTGGTATTAGAGAAAGAAAGGGAAGAAACATAAATTATCTGGGGATTTCTTTTCGATTATTTTTAATCGGGAGGGAAGCAATCAAAATAGAAAGTGGTAAAAGTAAGTGAATATACGTCACACTCTGTACAAATTGCCCATGAACAAGTAACGAGACAAAAACCAAAAAAATCGCTAATCCTACTTCACTCCGAGCCCTAACTAAAACGATTAAGCGTCCAAAAAAACGAGTGACCGCAAAAGCAGTAATGCAAAATCCCCAAATTCCCATTGTAGCAAGCAAAAGCAGAAAAAAATTATCTGCTCCAGCCAGAGAATGCAACCCGACATTATTAACATTCCCGGAGGCGAGCTGTTCGATACCATAGGCATTATAACCAGATCCAAACAAAAAGAATTTCTTAAATTGCTCCCACGCTTGTAACCAAGAAGTTATTCGCAATTGTACTGTTGGATCGCTCAGGGGTGCCACAAATATTCTTCCCGCAAAGACCGGAAAAATCAATAAAGCAGCTAAAATTGCCGTCGCCAAGGGAAAAATGAAACGCTTTATTTTTCCAAACACAAAATATGCCCCACACACCACAAAAAAAGCAAGAAATGACGAGCGTGATTGTGTGAGAACAAGAGCTGTAAAAATGATTAAAGCACAACTAACAGCTAAAAATGACATGCGTTTTTTCGTATTGGCCACAATTTTTCCAGCCAACAGAAGAGATAGCATCATCACAAAAAATTCTCCTAAAAAATTTGGATCCAGCCATGTAGCAAAAAGACGATAACGATGTGGGTCCCAGCCACCTCCTGAGCGCCCCAAAAACAGTTGAACAAAAATATTGTTTGATGTGGGAGGCAAGATCGGCAAAAAAACCAGCTGTAAAAAACCCAAAATAGCTAACGCGACAGCCGTTATAATCAATGCTATTTTGACTGTTTTATAGCGCAACTTTAAAACTTGCCAAAGCGGTATCAAACACAAAACAGCAACCAAGCGCAAAAAATAAGAAAGCGCGATAATAAAGTCCTGTAACGGCAACCGGTCAAAAGCAAAAATAATGCCCGGCAGAAACGCCGCAAAAAACCACCAAAAACGAAAGGTTCTTCTTACAAATTTTTTTACATGTCCACGAATAACAATGGCAAAAAATAACCCAGACAAGACCAGTGGCAACAACATGTCAGTAGTTGTGATATAAACCCCACCGATGGGTAATTTTGTTGTTTGTCCGATAATAATACTTAAAAGAAGAGAATATATGCCAAAGTTGGGCCAACGGCTCACAAAAACAACTATCGCAATTCCAAGTGTGGATGCCAAAAACATACGCTCACCGGAAAATAACGTTGCCAAAACACTTAAAACTATTAAACACGCCACAAGTATAAAGGCGCTGAAATGGCGAAATATCGGCCGTAGCACGCTCAGCAAAAGATACTCGTGGTAATTTCTGTGAGCAAAAAAGTATCGTGATTGAGAATTATCATACGCGGTCAAACGCTTCTCCTCTTCCGCGCTTCTGCCGCCAGCATGAAATACATCCGCGTCATAATTAAGAAACGTTCTATAACCAAGATTTTTGGCTCTACGGCAAAAATCGACATCTTCAAAATACATAAAGAATTTTTCAGAAAAACCCTCTAAAATATCAAACACTTCCTTTTTAACTGCCAACGCACCTCCGGAAACCCAATTGCATTCTATGGTCCCGCTCTTTGGTTCCTTTTGCTCATTATTAAAATGCGAAAGAATTACATCTTTCAAAGAAGGAAAATCTATTGCCTGCCAACGTTCAGGAACACCACTGTTGTCTCGAAGAAATGCTCCAACAATCTTCAAATCTTTTCTTTCAAAACTCTTCTCAATTTTTTCCAGCGCACCTTCCGCAAGAGTCGTGTCCGGATTAAGAAAGAACAAAATGTCTCCCGTGGCTTTGAGAGCACCAAAATTTGCCGCAGCGGCAAAGCCCACATTTCTCAATTGAAAATATCTCGCCGCTGAACAACTCTGTTGTATAACACTTTTAGTGTCGTCCACAGATCCGGCGTCAACCACTATAATTTCAAACGGGGTTTTTTCTCTTGTTTTAAAAACAGAAGAAAGACAGCGACCTATTTCTTTCTCCGACTGATGGGTTACAACAATTACAGAAAGCTTCATCGGTAACCCCCAAAGAAGTTGTCTTTGCGAAGCTGCCAGAGCATGCTGAAGCAATCTCCACAAACAGAAGGTGGTGTGTAGTTGTGTGTGTTTACAAACGCAGACGTCTTGATTTGGAGATTGCTTCGGGTTTGCAAACCCTCGCAAAGACGCGACACCCTCGCAAAGACGCGACTTTCAAAAATTTGAAGATTTATCCCCATAGACTTTTAGGTCTACTAGCTAAATCTATTCTATAATCAATCTTTCCTGAAATACCTTTCTCGGCATCCAAAAGGGCGTAAACGATCTCCCAACGACGGCGCAATATTGCCCACAAAATTCTTATTTCTTCAACAGCAAGAAGCCATTGTTTTAAAAGCGGGGAGGCAAATTCTCTGACAAACAAAGATCCGTTTCTGACCAGGTAATAGGTTTTTATTTTGCTTTCTCCCATAGATTGTGAGCGCAAGTGGGGAATCTCCGGTGTATCGACATATCCAATTTTAAGGCCCTTTTTGCGTATTAAAAAACTGTAAGCAACATCTTCCCATGTATGAAAATATTTTTCCGGTATAGGGCCAACCTTTTCAAAACATTCTCTAGAGATAAGAAAAAAAGCCCCGGAAACGTAGTCTATTTTTCCTTTTCCAAAATTAGGAGCGGTACGCCCACGCAACCAAGACAATCGTCCACCACCCTTAACGGAAAACTTGTATCCTTCTTGCACTGTACCACCAACACAATCAAACTCATTTTCCACCCCAAATAAAAGTGCTTCTGCCGCTCCTTGTTGATATTCCAGATCATTGTTCATTACCAATACATAACTAGCGCCTCCCATAACTGCCAAATTGATACCCGCATTAACTCCGACAGCATAACCGCGATTTTCTTTTATTTCTAAAATTGTCGCATCAAAATCCTCGCTCTTTAAGCTGGCGCCATTTGCCACAACAATCAGGCGATTTTTCGATATCGACGTATTATTTTTTACGCTTAATACAGCTCTTTTTGTGAGATTTTCATCGCCCCAATGAACTATAACGAAAAATAATTTATGATTCAGCATAATCTATATCTTAATTAAATACCTGTTCTCAATTTGTGTACAAACCTGTGGATAACACATATTAAACCATTCTCTGCGATACACACGAGCCCTATAGACAACACCACAATAATGGCTACTATTAGCCATTATTTGCAAATAGTATCTCACTTTTCCTTTAAAATGCTGGCAAATTTCTTATCCACACATTTTTCTCCTTTTTTGAGCGCCATGTGAACACTATTGTAGAACGGTTGCGAAATAGCCAAACGAAATAATGCCGGGAAAACAAAACGAGTCTCACAATACATGGCCAATCGCTCAATTATTCCACCCAGAAGCCACCCGAACACTATTCGACGAGGCCAGTACTTTTTACCCTCCTTTTTGAAGTTATAATCTACCACTTCACTATGAATTTTTTTTAAAGCAACCAAACCCCCACCTATGGCAGACATCCTTTTTTGTACATCCTTAAGCGACAAGAGGTGCCAATGATAACCCCGTGCCTGCGGTTCATAAAAAAGCCGAAATCCTTTTTTTGCCAAACGCAATCCAAGCTCTGCATCCTCCCACCCATAGCCACTAAAGTGTTCCGTATCGAATCCACCAACCGCAAAAAAGGTTTCTTTGTGCAGAGAGATATTTGATCCATAAAAATATTTTTTGGGATCTACCTCAGTCTTTCCGGAAATTTCCCCAAAAGCATTTTGGGGACCACCATGCTCCAAAAAAACCATAAACGGAGTAGGAGGCAAATCAGGCGCCCATGTAACAAATCCCAAACAACCCGCTTTTGTGTCATTGTTTTTTTTGTATGCCACCAGGTGCATGCCTAAAAGATTATCTGTGGGCAAGATATCTCCTCCCCAAAAAAGGAGAAGGGGAGATCTTGCCGATATGGCACCCTTATTCCTTGCCGCCCCGGCTCCTCTTTTTTCTTCAGTCAAAAAAACTAAATCTTTTTGGGTTGCGGTTCTTTTGTTTAAATATTCGCGCGAACCGTCGCTTGACCCATTGTCTACAACAATAATTTCGCTGTTAATTTTGTTTTCCTTGGACAACACGTCTAAAATACGCGGCAGTGTTTTTATGTTATTGAAACACGGAATGATAACAGATATTTCAGGAAGTCCCATTTTTTTGGCGATTAAATAAAAATATGATGTGCCGCCACTCAAGTACTTTCAGCCAAAACAAAGAAACAATATAAAGAACCAATGCAATAATTATTTTTGAGGTTGGATCAATTGGCAAAGCCAGGGCGGTTAAAAAAAGTAGCACCGCGAGAAAAATTTTTGGTGTTCTTTTTGTGCCAATTGCAGCAATTCCATTTCTGTAAATTATAAAAACGGCACAAACAGTGGAAAGCACTTCCGATGCCAATGTTGTCCAAGCAGCGCCAATAAAAGAATATTTGGGAATAAAAATTAAATTCAATGCAACATTAAAAATAATTAAAAACACATATACATAGATAAACAACTTTTGCTTTCCAATTGCCACTATCGCATTGCCGAACAGATTGCCAAAAAACAAAACACCAAGAGCGAGAGCTAAAATTTTCAAAGCCGAGGCAGCCGGAGAAAAGGCCGTTCCCCCCAAAACATTAATTATTTGTGAAGCAAAAACCCACAATAAGGCGCAAAGAGGGAAAACACCTATCGCATACAAATCTACTGATGTCCGCATGGCTGGGGATATATTATCGGCATTTTTGGTACCAAGCCGAGAAAAAATAGGCATCAACATTCCACCGACTATGGCCGGAAAAAACAATAAGCTCTCTAAAACCTTATAGGCCAAAGCATAATACGCAAGGTCGGTTGCCGGACGCAAAAAAGAGAGCAAAACCGAGTCAATCTTAAAAAAGATAATTGAAAGAACAAGAGATATCCCCATTGGCACAGCTTCAAACCATATTTTTTTCAAGTCCGACTTACTTGTTTTTGCAAAAATCCTAAAGTATACAAGTTTTCGCACGGCAACCAAGTTAATCCAAAAAGTAACAGCAGCCCCAAGCACAAAAGCAAGAATAAAATAATTAATTCCAAAACCAAAAAAACCAAACGCCACAACAAAAAGCAGTTGAAAAATTCTACCCGCGACTTCGCCAATCGCAGGCGCCCATAGTCGCAATTTCTTCTGAAATATGCCCATAAACAATTGGCTTGCCAACTGAAAAGATATACCCCAAATCCCCACCAACATCCCAAAACGAATCGCTTGAGAGTACGGCAACAAAACAGCCAAAAGAAGAGCGGCAACAACAGTAAAAATAATCGTAATTAATCGAAGTACCCATGCTGTTTCAAACAAGTGCCTCTCATCAGCTCCATCTTTTGACGCCTCGCGGGTAAAAATAGTGTAAATACCGCCATCGGCAAAAACGGAGACAATGGACAAGTATGCCATTACGGCGGCATATATCCCATATGCCCGTACACCTTCCTGAGCACCAAGAGCGGCCGTCAACGCGCGCGTCATGACAGCAATGGTAAGGATAGATACCGCCGTACCTATAACGCGCCCCACGGAGGAAATAATTGTTCCCGTAAAAAGCCTAAATGGCAGTATGGCCATGGGTTGAATGTACAGCAACAAATTAGAAGGGGGAACCAAGGTTCCCCCTTCTATACATCTCCTTCCTTCAAAGTGTCCCGAAGCTCGGGGCCCACGAGACCCGTAGCTTCGGGACCGAATTTACTATTTATAAAACCCACCCTAGCCCTCCCTTATCAGGGAGGGGAACGCATCGTATCTCTCCCCTGATACGGGGAGACGAAGAGGGGTTTAATAAAACTGTTCGCAAAGTTTCGGGTCCCCCGAACTTTGCGACACTTCTAAAGGAGAAAGATGCCTAGAAGGAAGAACCTTGGTTCTTCCTTCTAAATAATTTTATTCTTTGTATTCGCCTACACCAGCTAAGACTGGGTCTCTTGGACGAATAATCACTCTGCGAGCCGGATCAACACCAACACTGGTCGTTTCCACCCCAGTTTCTTCTAGCAAAGCCATATGAACTATCCTGCGCTCCATAGCAGTCATCGGTTCCAGTGTTATTGCGTGCTGGCTCAATACCGCTCTTCGAGCAGAATCCTTGGATAATTTCTTTAAAAATTCCATGCGACGCAACCGATAAGTATTGACATCTAAAATACATCGGCACTCTTTTGGCAAGATGTCTCGCAAAAGCAGGCGCAAAATATGCTCCAGAGCACGTAAATTGTTTCCTCGCTCTCCAATTAGTAAGCCACTGTGTTCGGTTAACACCTCTACCCAGAGATGTGGCGAATCGTCCTTGCGATGATCACGACAAAATACTGTGCCCGGGACATTTAAATGGGCTAATAACTCCTCCGCTACTTTACTGACTTGCGCCGGTAAACTATCTTGTTGTTCCTGCTGATGATTTTGGTCCATGTTCTTTAGTAATTATAAATTGTTGATAAATTCCAAGGAGTGTCGTAACCACCCAATAAAGCGACAAACCGGCAGGAAAGCGTAACCCTATAACAACCGTCAAAATTGGCATTACGTATAGAGACTGGGTGTTCATCATAGAGGCGATATCCGGTTCACTCGACTTTTTAGGATTAGCAGAAGCTGGAGTTTTCGGCAACATCATTTTTGTTTGAACAAACTGGGCTATTCCGGCCAGTATTGCCAACACAACATTTGGAACGGCTAAATTTAGAAAACCAAAAGCAATTGGATTTATAGATTCTGGGCGCAAAACCCAAGGATACAGCGCAGACAATGAGTTAATATTCAAACCATCAAAGAAGACACGATAAAGAGCAATTAAAATCGGCAATTGGATAAGCAACGGCAAACAACCTGATGCCGGGTGAATCCCTTCTGTTTTATAAAGTTCCAAAGTTTTCTTTGTCTGCTCTTCTTTATTTGGATATTTTTCTTTTATCTCTTTCAATTTTGGTTGCAAGGCCGACAGGGCTTTTTGAGAACGAAATTGCCTCGTAACAAGGGGGTAAAGAATAATACGCACAATCGTGGTCAGGAGTATTATCGCTATCCCAAGATCGTGCAGAGGAATAACGTTGTAAAGGATAATCAGCCCATTAAAGAGCGGGCGATAAAGTCCCTCGTGAAACAATTGTCCAATTAGTGTAAATATATTCATGATATCTATTTCGTTCTAAGTTTAGTGGATAAACTGGGCACCGGGTCGTAACCCCCCTCATTAAAAGGGTGACAACGAAGAATTCTCTTTGCGGCCAATGCGAGCCCCCCAGAAGACCCGTGGACGCAAATCGCTTCTTTGGCATACTCGGAACATGTTGGAGTATAACGGCAAACACCGGAAGGGAACATAAAACGCAAAACACTATGATCGGGTGAGACGGTTTTTTGATAAATACTAATAAAAAAGATGAGAAATTTTTTCATTACTTCAATATCTTAGCACGCTGAAAAAGTGAGAATATCTCTTTCTCACAAAGTTGGAAAGAATAGGCGGAAATTCCACGTTGAGCATAAACAGCCACATCGTACACACTATTGAAGGAAACAAGGAGGTTTTTAACACTCTCGCGCGCCCAGCGAGTAACTAAATTACGCTCCACTGCTTTTTTAGAAACCTTTTTACTAACAACAAAACAAACACGGCTAACTTCTAATTTTCCAGGCAAAAAACGCAACTTGAACAATTCTCCCGGCACAACTTTACCGGCACTACGCACCCTCTCTATGTCGCGCTGCAAGTGCAAGCGGTTTTTTTGGGGAAGCATTTCCTTACTTACGACGGCTTTTTACAGCCAACCGTTTGCGCCCCTTCTGTCGACGTCGTCTTAAAACATTACGTCCACCCGGAGTTTGAGAACGCTTACGAAAACCATGAGTTTTAGCTCGCTTTCGTTTTTTGGGTTGATATGTCCTTTTCATAATCTAAGCCGAAGAATACTGGGAAAGTATAAAATAGTCAATTCTTATCTTTTCCCCAGACCCTATTTCTTTCCTGAACCAAGCCATATTTTCCCACTATTAAACCACTTAATACACAGATACACACAAGTTTTCCACATGTTTACGCACTTTTAAACAACTTTTATTTTTTCTGCTTGTGCTATAATTTTTCCGTGAACACAAACCTTCCCGAAAACGAACTTTGGAAAACAGCGCTGGGAGAGATAGAGTTGGCTGTAAGTAGTGTAAACTTCAATACTTGGTTCAAAAACACAATCCTCAAGCGAAAAGATGATGGGTCAACGGTTATTTACGCCCCAAATATCTTTAACCGCGAATGGTTGGAAAATAAATATCATCCAATTATTCTTGCTGCCCTTCAAAGAATTGATAGCGAAATTAATACTATTACTTATGAGGTGACACTGGCATCAAATTTTGGCAACAGTTCGATAAGTGGTTCCACTGTTCTATTAACAAAGCGCCAAAATCAGCCAGTACAAGCCGTGTCTTCCAACACAAATGTTTCATCGCCAAAATCAGACCAACCCGCTCAGCCAGAAAAAGAGGAATTTGATTATATTTCTAATCTCAATTGCCGCTACACTTTTGACTCTTTTGTTATTGGCGCCAACAACGAATTGGCTTACGCCGCCTGTCAGGCAGTAGTAAAGAAGCCGGGAAGCACTTACAACCCTCTTTTTCTATACGGCGGAGTAGGGTTGGGAAAAACACACCTTTTACAAGCAACGGGGAACGCCATCATACAAAAACACAACAAAAAGGTCATGTATCTGACTAGTGAAAAATTCACCCACGAGTTGATTACGTCTATTTCCAATCGCTCTACGCATGATTTCAAATCAAAATACCGAGGAATAGATGTTTTGATTGTAGATGATATTCAGTTTATTGCCGGCAAAGAAAAAACCCAGGATGAATTTTTTCACACCTTTAATGAGCTCTATAGTCTAAACAAACAAATAATTATCAGCAGTGATCGTCCGCCAAAAGCAATCCCCACACTGGAAGACCGGTTACGCTCACGTTTTGAGGGAGGAATGATCGCGGATATTGTTATGCCTGATTTGGAAACACGCGTAGCAATTCTGGAAAAAAAGTGTGAGCAAAAAGGCGTAACTATCATTCGCGATGTTTTGCAATACATTGCCACTCATGTAGCCCACAATATTCGTGAACTCGAGGGCGCCTTAAACAGGGTTTTGGCTATAAATCAACTCAACGGAACCACAATAACCCTGGAATCTGCTAAATCAATTCTTTCGTCTGTAATAGAACCAACAAAGAAAAAAGCCGTTCACGCGGACAAAATCGTGGAGGCGGTTTGCGGGTATTACAACATCGTTCACAGCGAAATATTCAGCAAAAGCCGCCGAAAAGAGATTGTGCGCCCGAGACAAATAGCAATGTATATTCTACGAAAAGACAACGGCAGTTCTTTCCCAACAATTGGATCATCTTTTGGGGGAAGAGACCACACTACAGCAATGCATGCCTGCGAAAAAATAGAAGGGGATTTGGAAACAGACGAAATTTTAAGACAAGATTTAACTCTTATTAGGCAGAAAATTTACGCTTGATGTTTGTGTAAAAAGGTGTGGAAAAATATTAAACATCCTGTGAATAATAAACAAACTACCTGTGTATAAAAAAGAACTTATTAACACTCACTCCAAACATTCCACACAGTTGCCAAAACATCTCCTGACTATTCCACAGCATACAAAAAAACAAACCCTAACAATTTAGCTATACAAAGCCACAAAAAAGTAGTCTTCCACAAATCCACAACACCAACAACATAAACCGTAATTTTAATTAATAAACTAACTACTGTAGAAAGGTACCTGAGGATAATGAAATTTACTTGTACAAAAGAGCATTTAATAAAAGCGTTGAAGAGTGTTAGTGGTGTTGCTGGGAGAAATCCAACCCTGCCGATTTTACGTAATGTTTTATTAAAAACAGAAAGAGGGAGATTGAAATTTTCGGCAACTGATTTGGAGGTTGGGGTTTCAACTTGGATTACAGGGAGAGTGGATAATGAGGGAGCGATAACTATTCCCATAAAACAATTAACTGAGTATGTTCAAAATCTCCCAAATGAACACGTTAACTTGGACACAAACAAAGGTGGGTTGTCTATTGTTTGTGGGTCCGCCCATGCTTCGTTTCAAGGGGAGATTGCTGAAAATTTCCCTTTAATTCCTGTTATCGCGGAAGGGATTAAATTTGTTATTTCCGCAAGCAAGTTGGCGGAAGCGTTAGATCGTGTTGTCTATGCCGCGGCAGTTGATGATACGAGACCGGAATTATCAGGTATTCTTTGGGTTGGAAAAGACAATATCTTAACATTGGCGGCTACGGACTCTTATCGTTTGGCGGAGGTGCAATTGCAAATTAATAAGAGTTTGCCTGATGAATTTAGGGTTATTGTGCCACTTAGGGCAGCACAAGAAATTAAGCGTATCTTGGATGGAGAAGAGTCTGTGACAATTGTCTTGGCTCAAGGACAAGTTTTAGTAGAAACACAAAACACAAGTTTGGTATCCCGCTTAATCGAGGGGAACTATCCTGATTACAAACAAATTATTCCTGCCAAGTCTGATACAGTCGCTTCTGTTTTAAGGTTTGATTTACTGCGTGCCCTAAGGGGAGCAAGCGTTTTCAGCTATGGAGAAGTTAATAGTGTTTTGGTGGAAATTACAGATAAAGCAGTGAGGGTTACCGCAACGGCTCAAGAAATTGGTGACACTGTTTCAGAGGTTTCTGCGGATGTCACGGGGGAGATTGTAAAAATAAATTTTAATCCACGTTTTTTAATTGATGCGTTGAACGGCGTGCCGGGAGAAAGGGTGCGGCTTGGTCTTACAAATCCCTCGGTGCCGGCGCTGCTTAATCCGGAAGATCCAAATGAAAAAACTCTGGCCTTAATTATGCCAATAAAAGCTTAAAGGATTAATAAAATGGCATATCGGCGGCTCTTCCTTGAACGTGTCGCGGCACAAAATTTTCGCAATTATGCTCAAGTTGAAGCATATTTTTCAAAAGGTTGGACGGTTTTAACTGGACAGAATGGCGCAGGGAAAACCAATTTTTTAGAGCTTCTGGTATTAAATTTACAGGGCGTAAGTTTTCGGGGGAAATTAAACAATTTATTGCGTTGGGACACAAAAGAAACAAAAATTGTTGCAGATTTGTCGTCAGGGGAAAAAATATCCACCCGCGTTTATTTTGAGGGTGGTCGTCTTAAACACGACCGAAATATCGGCAAACATTCTTCGGAGTTAATTCAAGAAGCAGTTCCGCCAATAGTTTTGTTTATTCCCCAGGAAGAATATTTATTGGATAGTCCTGCCGGAAGAAGAAAAATCTTAAGCCGAGGGCTGCTTTTGCAATCCCAACTATATAGAAAATATTTTTTACAGTATCAGCGTATTTTAAGACAACGTAATTCTCTTTTGCGTACGGAAAAATTTTACGAGCAAGCCAGCGGTGAATTGGACGCCTGGACCGATGCCCTAGTTGCTCCAATGTTAGACATTTGGCGGATGCGGGAAAATTTTTTAAAGATGCTTAATGATAATTTGCCGGCGGTTATTAAAAAATTGGGGGGCATAAGTATCGCGCTGGATGCGCGGATTGTTTTGGGTGGGATGCAGCAACACACAAAGGCGGATGAAATATCTTTCCAAGATATTATTGCGCGCTTTAAAGAGGTGCGAGACCGCGAAAAAGAACTTGGCTCAACACTTGTAGGGCCCCACCGTGATTTGTTTAGTTTCCAGCACGATGGCAGGGATGTTTTGCCATTACTCTCACGAGGACAGAGGCGCCTGCTTCTATTGGCCCTGCATATTGTCGAGGGGGAATACGCGGCAAAATCTTGTACAACGGCTCCATTGTTTGTCTTGGATGATATTTTTAGTGAGCTGGACCCCAAACATCGTTCTGCGATTTGTTCTGCTCTTGCGGGGGAGCAAGTGGTTGCCACCACAGCCGATGAAAAAATGTTGCCAGAATTGCGGGATGGCTCATTTTATTATCTTGTTAAAAATGGGAAGATGGAAAAGACATGCCACTCACAAAGTTAAATGTTTTTGCTGGTCGAGATATAAAGTCAATTGCCGGAAAAGAAGGCAATACCCGTTCGCGCAAATTGGAACCGGAAGATTTGCGACAGGCGTTTTTGCGCGCGGCGAAAGAGAAGTGGGGGGAGGAACACCCTGTGGACGTAAAAAAAATTATTAATGGCGTTATTAAAGTCACAGTGCCATCGGCGCCATGGCGCGCGGCGGTTTTGTGGGCACGGCAGGAAATGGTCGAAAAAATTAATATAGAACTCGGAAAGGAAGAAGTAAAAAAAATCGTGGTTTGGTGGGAATAGGGAGATTCCTGTCTGGTCGTGTCGTCGTTCGTCTTTGCGAGGCTGCCAGAGCATGCCGAAGCAATCTCCAACTTTCGAGATTGCTTCGGCACTTTTGTGCCTCGCAAAGACGAACGACGTGCGTGTGTCGTCTCTGAACCTATTCTCTCTTCCAGATGTTTATATTTTCGTTACTTCCGCCACTTCTAATTCTAGAATTGTGGCCCCGCCTACTTGGATGTCTGTTTGCGTGGGTAGCCCGACACTTTCAATGTCGCCAGCCGCGAAAGATGTATCAACTTGCTCGGTGTGGGATTGGCAGACATCTTTGATGATTTTTTTTGCAAGCACAATTTTTTCTTCTTGAAGTGCCATTAAAATAGTCACGTTTTTGCGCTGGAGAAATCCTCCTTCGCTTTCCATTGCAGTAGCAGACAAATTTTCTTGGCTAAGCGCGCGGAGCAATTTTTGGCTATCTTCTTTTTGCACAAAAATTATTACGAGTTTCATGGAATAGTAATGTTTATGGGTGAAGTTTGGGCTTTTTTATTGTTGTTTCCCGTTGCCAATATCCAAAGTATGTATTTCCCGGGACCGGGCATGTCTCGCCACATAATTTCATATAAACCTCCACCGGTGTCTTTATCTGTGGCACCAATACTAACAATTTTGTCTCCGGATCTAAGTAACGCCTCCACACTTTTTATGCCGCTTTTGTCGGAGACGTTTGCTTTGATACTGAATGGAAAATCAACAGCTGTAAGCGTGGCATCTGCCCATGGAGAAAAAAGAGAAACTTTTGGCAGATCGGCGCCAGGGTTTATTTGAATTGTGCGTCCGCCTTGGCCGACTTTGCCTTCTTCCGTTGTGGCTCTGGCTTTTAGCACAACTTGTCCAGACATTTGCGCGGAAGCGAATTTGTAAAGTACTTCCCATGGTTCAGAAGTTCGTTCTCCAATTTTTTGGTCATTGGCAAAAAATTCCACCTTGGTAACTCGGCTTGGCGCTTCGATTTGGACGGATACTTTTAGCGGTGAGTTGCGAATTATTTCATCCACCGGGGAGGTGAAAGATATTTTGGGCTGATTTTCCAGTAGGCCGGGATCGCAAGAAACATCCGGTATTTTATCAACGTACATTTTACTGTCGTCTGGATGTTCTTTATTATATTGTTCACGCCAAGTGGCAACGCCGGCTTCCCATTTTGCAAACATGGGGTCACTTCCAAGGTCGTTTGGTGGACCATCAAGAGGAGAGTCTTTGTTTAGGAAATATAGGGGCGAATGGAAAGAAATAAAATCTACGGATTTGCCGATTGGAACCGAACAATCTGCCGGAAGGATTGTGCCACTGGCTCGATCGTAGCGTAATTTTGTTGTGGGCAGTTTGCCGTTAAGAACATTAATATCTGTTTTGATAGGTTTTGGTTTGTTGAAATTTTCAACCGGAGTGCCGGCAAGTACGGTGCGCATAAAACTATTCCAGATAGGAGCGGCGGCCACTACGCCGTCTATGGCGTTCATTTTAGTGTTGTCGTTATTTCCCACCCAAACACCGGCGACAATGCTGGGTGTGTATCCGATAGTCCATCCGTCCGTATAGTCTTGTGCGGTTCCAGTTTTGGCTGCTACTGGTCTTGGTCCGAGTTGTAGGGGGCTGTTCGTGCCAAAAACCAATCCTCGAGCGTTATTGTCGGAAAGAACATCCGTAATTTGACGTGCAACTTCCGTGTCGAGTACGCGATTTTCCGCTACTTGAGTCTTGGTTGCATCATAGATTACGCGTCCACTGGAAGATTCAATTTTAAGAATTGGACGAGAAGGACGCTGTATCCCTTCTGTAGCAAAAACACTGTACGCGGAAACCATATCAAGCAGGCGTACTTCTCCTCCACCCAAAACGAGAGATAGCCCATATCGATCGCCATCAGTGAGGGTTGCAAGACCCATTTTTTGGGCGAGAGCTAGCGTGTCATTTAGCCCGGCCATATAAAGGGCTTCAACGGCCGGTATATTGAGAGAGTTTGATAGGGCTTGTCTAAGTGTGACCGGGCCACGAAATTTTTTATCATAATCTAATGGGCGATAAGGCTTTGCTGGTGTGCCAAAATCTATTGGTACGTCAGCAAGAACAGTTTCAGTGGTAAATCCTTTTATTAATAACTGTGCGTAGGTAATTGGCTTAAAAGATGATCCGGGAGAGCGGGGGCGGATGGACACGTTAACGTTGCCATCGTTTTCTGTATCAAAATAATCCACACTGCCCACCATTGAGAGGATGTCGCCATTTTTTGGATCTATTGCAACAAACGCGGCGTTTTTTGCTCCCCGTTTAACGTTTTTGGGGGCCTGGGCGGCAACGGCGTCTTCGGCCGCGCGTTGCATTTTATAATCCAGTGTCGTTGTTATTTTTAGACCCCCTTCATTAGCCAGGGTGGTACCGAACTCTTTTTCAAGTTGCTCACGAACATAAAAAACAAAATGCGGAGCAGAAATACGATCTGCTTTGGATTTAAAAGTTAATTTTACCTGTTTTGCCGCTTCGGCTTCTTCTTTTTTTATATATCCCTGATCCGCCATTTGATCCAAAACATATTTTTGTCTAGCAAAGAGACTGTCTGTGTGTGAGCCAAATGGAGAATAATATGTTGGTGCTTTTGGTAGCGCGGCCAACAGTGCGGCTTGCGCTAGGGAAAGATCTTTTGCGGAAGTGCCAAAAAAAGACTGTGATGCCGACTCAACGCCGCTGGTATTTGAGCCGTATGGCGTCACATTCAAATATGTTTCCAGTATCTTTTCCTTGGTCAATTTTTTGTCCACCTCTATCGCCAAAATGGCCTCACGGGCTTTTCTGGTGATCGTTTGCTCCGGGGTGAGCATGGTCTGTTTTATAAGCTGTTGAGTAATCGTAGATCCGCCTTGCAGTGATTTTCCGCGTATATCTGCCCAAAGCGCGCGCATAATACCACGGATGCTTATGCCGCCATGTTTATAAAAATCTTTATCTTCCACGGCTACTGTTGCATCACGCAAAAAAGGAGAAATTTCATTTATTGGTTTCCACGTTCGGCGAATGTCTCCGAACTCATAAAGAACATTTGTACCGGTGCGGTCAAAAATTTTTGTAGATTCAGCGCCTTTTTGTTCTCCCAATTTGCTTGGGTCGGGTATGCCGGCAAAGATAAATCCTCCATAGGCCAAGCAAAAAAGCGCTACACCCGCGACAGCCAACGTAACAATACGGCGCAAAAGAGGAGGGAACTTGCGCTTAATAATTCCGCGGTGTTGCGGCGAATTTTGTCCTCCATTATACATTGTGCGTCGAACGGGCATACGCTATCTGGGAGTGTAGGTCGGAATGGCAGGTAATGCAAGCACCTGGCCATGTTTGGAAGATTAACCGACTTGCGAAGTTCGCAACGTCGTCCCCGAGCGACATCGGGGACCCGTTCTCTCTTCCAGGCACTATTTAATTAATCTTTTTTGTGTCGGATCAATTAAAAACTGGACTAGGTCTCTGCGGCCTATTAACAGTTCGTGTTTTAGGTGGTCGCGAGCGGCAATAGTGACTTCAGTAGAAACTTGTTCTCCTCCAAGGATAAATTTTAGGGGAATAACATGCCGTTCTTCTCTTCCCAGGGCGCTTTTAATAGTTTTGCTTTGTAAAATATTGTTTTTTAACAGGCCGTATTCTTCAGCCAAATCGCGATCGATAGATGAGCGATATGCTCCGGTATCAATTTTAGCCACATAGTTATGAGGATTGCCTTCCGAGTCAAAAATTAGGACATTCTCTCTTACGCCAATGCGTTTACGTTTTTTTTCGTTTTGTGGTTGGGTATATAAGGATAGCGCAACATCCACCGCGTGTTCCGGAGTGCTTATGGTTAATTCTTCCAAGCGACGCAAACGATCGCGCAGGGTTGTGCGGTTTGCCAATTGAATGGAAAGTCCCGGGCGAGAATTCATTTCCAAAACCATAGGACCGTCTTCGCGATCGATTGCTATGTCCACGCCGGTGTACCCAAGATTAAGAATGCTTGCTGTTTTTGCGGCAAGAAGTAAAATCTCCCTAAAATTTTCAATGGCTATATCTTTTAACGGCAAACGCGTGCCCGGGTAGTATGATATATATTTATCGCGACAAATGGCCGTTGTTGTTTTTCCTGTGCCCAAATCTATTCCGATGCCGATACCACCAATGTGTAAATTAGAACGCCCGTGTGACTCGATGGTGGGAAGCCGTAACATTGCCATCACCGGCACAAAATTTGCTACCAGAATACGAATATCCGGAATTCCTCCAGTGGAATAGGGTTTCAATTCTTTTTGAACTTTAATTCTTTGCTCAAAAAATGCGATATCGGGGACGTTGTTGATGGAAAAATTTCCGTCTAAAATATTATAGGTGTGTTCGCGGACGTCAGCAAAATCTACGGGTGTTCTGTTTGCCTTAACCCAATGGCCCTTTTTGCTTCTCCCAAAAATAACCATTATTCCGGCGCCACCGTAGCCGTAATTTGGTTTTAACACGAAACTGGCAGGCAATTTTAGCCAATCGAAATTTTCCACGTCGCGGCGGGATTTAATAATTCCGTATAAATGTGGTGTGGGTATTCCGTGTTTAATTAGTAAGTTTTTTGTCGCCAATTTATCGTTTGCAATTTTTGCTGCCTTGGCCGAATTTAGGGGGCGAATATATTGCAAAATGCGGGCATTCATGCCCAAAACATTTCTCCTTCTTTTCGCCAAAGTGCTCATTTTTTGCCAGAAAATAGGATTTTTCTAAAACGGAAATATTCCGTTATTCGAAGACCGGTCCAGCGACCGAGCAAAATATTTATTGGAATTGTTGCTAAAATAATTTCCGGGAAGCCAACCACAAGTGATTGCAGCGCGTCCCATTGGATAATCAACGTGGCGGCGACAGACAGAAATAAAGTTTCAACAGTCAAAAGTACCGCTTCTCGAAAACCCAAACGAATTTGCGATTCCACAAACTGCTCGGCCAAGGAAACCAAAATAAGAATTGGAAAAACCGAAAACGCCAATGTCCCGGTTTGTTTGAGGAATAATCCTCCTATTGCGAATAAGCCGAGTACGGCAAAAGATGTGGCTGTAAGAACGAGAGCCATTCTTGGCAAATAAAGCAGGCGGAAACGTCTAAGTAAAAAACGTGAAGCGGTTGCCGCCAAGAGAACGACGAGAAAAATTAATAATCCATATTGAAGACCAATGGCCAAAAACGACAATGTGACGGCGGCGGGTGTAAAAATACCGAATGCCTTTAGTCCGATTATTTGGCGAGAAAATGCCAAAAGAGTAGCGATAATCGGCAACATCAAAACAAGAATAATACTGGATATCGGCACCCCTGAATTTACAAGAGCGTTGACCGCGTAGGAAAGTGCGTTCCATGGCATAAGGCGGGAAACGGCACGTTCGCTGTATGGGCCAAGATTCCAAAATGGCGTGCTTTGGGTGCGAATAATATTCAAAACATCGTCTGGTGTTTTTGCTTTGATTATTAGGGGTAGTGTTTCTGATTTGGCCAAAAGGACATAGTTTGGCCTAAGCACGTTAAATGCTGTTTGCGCGGGGCGCGCCACAATCGAAAATGTTTGATCTGTGATTAAAACCACACCTTTTTCTTCCATATGCATTTTTTTCTTTGCTTCAGATGTGTCTTTACTCAATAATTGTCCAATATTTGAAATAATGTCTGATCCGCGCGTTCCATTGGCCCAAACAAAAACGAGTGGTACGCGTTCTAAATCAGAACGTTTGTCTACAACCTGTTGGGCAATATTTTCAGCTACTATTGTTGCTGATTCCTGGGGGGTAAAAGTTGTTAATAAAATGTCTTCTTCGGCAGCTTTGTCTTTAAGGGGGGCAATCTTTTCTTGGGGAACCGTTTCATCGATTAAAAGCAAATTTTCCGTGCGGAAAACTCTTACACTGGTATTTGATTCACGGCTTTCGCTGCCGTTGCTTATAGTTAATCGTACCGAGTAAGATCCTGCACGACGATACTGATGAGATATTCGTTCTCCCGTGCCTTGTCCGCCATCGCCAAAATACCAAGAATAAATAGGATTGGAATTTGGGGGAATAGTTGATTCGGAGGCGTCGAACGAGACCATGTCTCCAATTAATGCGTCCTGGGGCTGCCCGATATTTGCTGTGAAATTATCTTGGGCGATAACGCGAGACACCGGGAAAAATATCGTGCCGCAGAGTAAGATAATAAAATATAAATATTTTTTCATATAAAAAGATTAATGAAATTAATGAAAATGAGAAAGCCCCACAAAAGCTAGTGCTAAAGCGTCTGCGGCATCGTCTGGCTTTGGCAAAGCTTCCAAAGCAAAAAGTCGTTGAACCATCAATTGAACCTGAAGCTTAGTCGCTTTTCCATAACCTGTAACACCAATTTTAACCTGTTGTGGAGAAAGTTCCAGAATTGGAATGTTGGCTTGTTTGAGGGTTGTGAGGATCATGCCACGAGCTTCCGCTACTGCCATGCCCGTGCGAATATTTTTTGAAAAGAAAAGCTTTTCCACAACCGCGCCGTTTGGCTTTTGGGTGTTGATTATTTTGAGTAAATTATTTTGCAGAAAAACAAGGCGTTCGGACTGTGCTGTTTTGGGCTGTGTCGTAAAGCATCCTATCGCATGGCAAAGATATTTATTGCCGTTTTGTTCTGCCACACCAAAACCCATTCTCCCGGTTCCCGGATCTATCCCCAATACACGTGTATGTTTTGGCATAAGTTTGTATCTTATTCAGATACGGCGTTAGTTGTAATAGATGTTGTGTCAGCATGGTCTTCCAAAAGTTCAACCAACTTTTGTAATCGATCATATTCTTTTTCGGAAAGTGTAACGGTGTTTTTGGGATGCATAATTAATTGGGAGGATGTTATTTGGTATTCTTTTTTCTTTAATTGTTCCGTTACAAAATGCAATTGATCCGGTTGAGTAATGACTTCCAATGTTTCTTCGTCGTTATCTATTTCATAAACTCCAACATCAATAGCATCCAATTCCGCTTGTTCCAGATTTTTCACATTTTCAATAATAATTTGACCACGCCGGTCAAACAGCCATTGAAAACTGCCGGGCTCTGCCGGACTACAGTTGTGATCGGAAAGAATATTTCTTATTTCGCCGAAAGAGCGATTTTTGTTGTCACTCAAAACATCAATTAAAATTGCGCTCCCTCCCACGCCTCGCGCCTCTATTTTAATAGATTCTAAAATCACCCCGTCCCCGGCTCCCGCGGCACGTTCAATAGCTCTCTCGATATTGTCTTTTGGCATATTTTCCGCGAGAGCGCGGTCTATCGCCATACGCAAATGAAAATTTACAGCAGGATCCGTGCCCGCACCCTCGCGAGCGGCAATAGTAATACCGCGAGAGAGTTTGGAAAAAACAACGCCACGCTTAACATCAGTTACACCTTTTTGGCGTTTAATTTTTGCCCACTTGGAATGTTTGGACATGCGTTTAACTTTATCGAGGAAATGGTGACACATGGACCGAAACGTGTAAAGAGTGGCTTTGCGATGTATTATGCCAGCGGAGTGTAAGCCCCAAAAACACAAAGCACATTTAAAGGAAAATATATGTCTGCCACGAGAGATTCGAGAGGGATATTTTTGCTGCAGGATGAACAGCTTGCCACTTTTAGAAATCTTGGACGCATCTGTGGTGTCCGATTAAAGAAAGCGGCGCGACTTTGCGGGGAAGACCCCTTTCTGTTGTCGGTCATGATTTTCAATAGGTTCTGCAACAGGTTTGGCCGACTGGAGCAGGAAAAAGGGAAACTTCGGGCGATGCTAGACAAAAAATGGCGGCAAAGAAATCCACACGGATCATTTGCTCCGGTAGCAGCAGCGGACCTTGCTATTGAGTCGTACATCCAAAGGTATGTGCGTCGAACCATGAACTATTTGGGAATTTTTTTGAGAAAGCATACCGGTGAAACATCGGCGAGCGATGAATTGGGTGATGACAAAATTCTCGCGCAGCTGGTTCTTTACGCGGCAAACGCGGAACAATGTTCTTTTTCAAATAACCATGTTTCTGGTTCTGGTGCATGGCGACGTTTGTGCAGAATTCTTCGCGAAGAAAAAAGACGGGCTATGCGAGAAGACAATCTTGTTGTCTCACGCGACAAAGCAATGTCTTTTCTGGCTTCTGTTTTTCTAGCGCAGCTTTTAGGCACATATCGCGCCGAACCGAACACGGCATTTCTGGATTTTATTGTTTCATTGCATGACACGGTTGTCAGCGCTTCCTAAGGGGGCGCTTTTTCATGTGGACCAAAGGCATTTTCACCCAGTTGCTCTAAATGCGTTCAATTAGTAAAATAAGGGGGCGCATTTGATCTTTGCAAACATCTGGAGGGATGTTCACGTTTTGGTGTTACCAAACGGGAATTAATAAATAATCCACACAATGAAGGGAGGTGAGTTTCATGGCAGATGAACAGAATAAAGAAGGAGGATTTGTTGAGCGTCTTCGTAACTCCCCAAGAACAGTCTCTACAATTATCGTGATTTTGATTATTGCCGGCGCGATTTTTGCCTTTTCCGATAGAAAAAATGATGTAGCAAGTCCCTCAGAAGAACCAACGGCGGAAGAGCCGCAAAATTCCGCGGAATCGTCGGCTTCACCATCTGAAAAAGCGGTGTCAAGCGCGGCGGCTACGGCAAATTCGGAAGGCAATGTAAAGGAAACGCCCAAACCAACGCCTCTTCCTGAGTCAAAAGAGACTGCAGAAGCTTACGTAGAGGTGGCTCAGCGCGGCCAGAGCGTAACAAAGCTCGCTCGCATGGCGACAAAGCGTTATATCGATGCGAATGCCTCTGAAAAAGAGTTGAGCAACGAGCAGAGAGTTTTTGTCGAAGACTATCTAAAAGACCAAATCCAGCGCAAACCGTTGGCTATTGGTGCGGAGATAACATTCTCAAAGGACGCAGTAAAAAAGGGTATAGAAGCAAGTAAGAAGCTAACAGATGCGCAGTTAAAAAATCTACAAAAATACGCGCGAAACGTGAACTGGAACTAAAAAACAGATTAGCCGTTCTAAATTCGCCAAAAATTATTTAGAGTCGGTTATTTGTCTAACTGGATCGGCTATCGTTGCTGGACAACGAGGCCGGGTTCCATTAGCTTATTAATTTTTTATTACTACTGCTCCAGTTTTGTATTCCTGCCCGTTGAGTTTGTGGGTTGGTTGGTTTTTGCCGTCAAAAATCAACTTCGTAATGTCTTCTGTGGGGGTGAATATTAGATTATTTATTATTAAATCCGGTTCTGCTAAATAATGAATAATTTCATGGGAAATAAATAGTAAAGATATATTAGAAATTTTAGGAGATGCTGAATGAAAGACGCGCATCCCGTCGTATAGAGATTTAAAAACAATATTTTTTATAACCGGCGAGCCACCAATAATCTGGATGCCGACAGTGCCGTTTTCTATCGTTGAATATGTTATTTCTGCTATTGACCCTGGCATCGTTACCAAGCTAACCACGTTATTCTGCAGGTCTGAATTTTTTATGGTGACTTTCCCGCTCGCGTCAGCCGTAACGGCCGCCGTGGCGTTTTTTACAGTGGATTCGGAAAGAAAAATCTCCCCGTCTTTTTTTGTGATTAGTCCGTGCCAATATTGTCTGGATGGATGTGCTTGGTTTGAGAGCCACGTGGTCTTGGTGGCATTCAATTTTCCTTCTACTGCTAATTGTGCGTCACGTTCCGCGTAAATAGTTGTTTCCGGCATAATAGTTATCATCGCGTTTTGCGGAATTATCGCTTGGCCACGCAGGACATAAGTTCCTTTTGTGATGTTTTTATCAATGATACCGGTAATTATCGGCGAAGAACTTTCATAGACCGCGTTACGCTTTATTTCCTGTTCTATACTCATATCAATAAGCGGATTGCTTAATTTTGGTTCATCCCGTAAAAGAACAGTCAGAAAAACAGCCACAAGAAGCAAGGAAACAAAAGCGCTTATTTTTAAAATTTTAACCGAAGACAACATGCCAAATAATTTCGCTTTAGTAACGCAAAATGGCGCCGATTCCGCCTAGCGCTTCCAGGTCTACGTTGTCCATAACAAACTCAACTTCGCCTTTTTCCGCAAAAACGCGCTCAGCGATTTCTTCCGCAAGATCATCAAGATGTTCTGTCAGTAGATTGCAATTTGGACATTGCGTTGTGGGGGCAAAAAGCATTTGGCAATTGCGGCACAAAGAGCCATCGAGATGAAAATCGCTGTGCAAAATCAGCTTGGTTATTTTTTTATTATTTATTGCGTTTAGAGTTTCTTTTATGCCGGATACCGCTTTGCCGGCGTGAGCCAACGCGTCGCGCAATTCTTGTACCGCCAGTTGCTCACTGGCTCTTTCCGCTTCACTGGCGACTTTTAATGTTCTTTCCAATGTTTCATGTGCAGATTCGTGTGGATTTGAGGGAACAGTTCCAACAACCATTTTTAATTCTCGCTCGGGTAGATTCTTTTTTAATAAGTGAATCATATTGTCGTCGCCTCCCAAAACGATGCGCCTGGCACCCGTTTCCCTAAGACGTTTGGTGGCAAATTTTGTAACACGTTGGACATGTTGTTCCACCGCGCGTTCTATTTTTCGTTCAAATCTTTTTTGTGACCAACCGCCTTGATCGTGGCGCCTGGGTATATCGCTTACAAATTCTTTTCTTTCGTGGATTTCTCCCAATGAAATTAAGAAAAAATTAGCGATGTGCCGGTTGACTGTGATAACCGTATATGGTTCGTATTGATCCAACAAAAACATTAAGGGTCTTAAAAAAGCGGTGTCTTCAATGTGCGCTTGGGAACGGACTGACTGGGGAAGAGTGTAGATCACGATACGTCGGTTGTCTTTCGTTAATGTTTCCGAAAGAGATGCAAAAATCGCGATGGCGCGAATGTCTGGATGAGGCAAGACCTCTTCGTCTAAAAACGCGAGTATTTTTGGTACGATTTCTTCTTGCAGATAATTTTGAAATAAAATAGGTTTTTTGTAGCGGGTGGAAATCTTTTTGTTAACCAAAAAAAGTTGGCGGCGCAATTCGGCTAAGTAGTGTTGTCCATCGGATGTTTTTTTGTCTGTATTCAGGTACATGCTCACCACAGGAGATCGCAAAAGCTTGTCTTTCTCTAAATCTTTTAACTCCTTCTTTGTGAACATACCTTTATATTATGCCATGGCGATACTATTTAGAAGGAGAAACGGGTCCCCTGATGCCTCTCGGGGACGACATTGCGAATTACACAATGTCGGTTTCTTGTCTAAACCCCTCCCAACCTCCCCTTATCAGGGGAGGAGACGCTATGTCGTCGTTATATCCCCTGATAGGGGGAGAAGAAGAGGGGTTTGTAATAAAAAACCGGCCTTGTGAGCCGATTTTTCAGATTTCTAGCGCTATTGTTTCTGTAGACAATAGAAGGTAGCCACCGAGGAGAACGCTCGCTAAAAGCCAACGCACCCGATCTGGGCAGAAACCCCCGAAGCATTGCCTACAGGAACAATGGCGCGGTGTCTTATTTTTTTATAATCAAGAAAGATAATCCGTTCTTCTTTGAAACAGTGTCTTTTACCGACCCACCAACCCATCGGTTTATTGACTTTGCATAATATATCAGTATGTAAAAGATGTCAAGTGTGTACGTTTCGGTGTAAAATGGCTTTATGGAATTAGAAGAGGCACAAGAGGAAATTGCAACAATTTTGGCACCGGAAGCTGGAAAAATGGAGGATGAAGCGGATGCTACTTTGCGTCCACAGACCCTTAAAGATTTTGTCGGGCAAGATGGGATAAAAAAACATTTGGATGTTTTTATTGCCGCTGCAAAAAAAAGAAACGAACCATTAGAGCACGTGCTATTTTCTGGTCCTCCCGGTTTGGGAAAAACAACTTTGGCGATTATCTTGGCGAAAGAAATGGGTGTTAATCTGCGAATTACTTCCGGTCCGGCCATTGAAAAAGCGGGAGATTTGGGAGCTATCCTGACCAATTTGGAAGAAAACGATATTTTGTTTATTGACGAAATTCATCGTCTAAATCGTACAGTTGAGGAGACGCTTTATTCTGCCATGGAGGATTTTGTATTAGATGTTGTTTTGGGACAGGGGCCGGCGGCCAAAACAGTACGTCTTACTTTGCCCCATTTTACAATTGTCGGCGCGACTACACGTATTGGCTCACTCTCTGCGCCGCTTAGAGACAGGTTTGGTGTGGTACACAGACTTCAGTTTTACGAACCGTCGCACATCATTTCTATTTTGTGTAGGTCGGCGCGTATTCTTGGGGTTGATTTGACGCACGACGCTGCTGATGAACTGGCAAAGTGCAGTCGCGGAACTCCCAGAATTGCCAATCGCCTTTTGAAACGTACGCGTGACTTGGCGGATGTGCGAGAGGAAATAAAATTATCGCAAGAAGTTGTGCATAAAACTTTAGAAATGTTGGAAGTCGATCAACTTGGTTTAGACCAAACGGATCGACAAATATTGGCTGCAATTATTGATGTTTTTCAAGGGGGGCCAGTGGGTGTGGAAACCTTGGCTGCCGCGACGCATGAGGAAGTAGAGACGCTGGAAAGTGTTTACGAACCATATCTGATGCAATTGGGTCTCATGCAGCGCACCCCCAGAGGAAGAATTGCCACTGATTCCGCTTATGCACATTTGAATCGACCAAGAAATGTTGGACAAAGTACGTTAATATAAAAGATGTAATGAGCCCCCTCATTTTAGTCGCCTTAATAGTTTTCTCTGCTTTTCTTGTGTTCTTCGCGATTTATAGTTTTTTTCTTGTCTATCATTTGTACGAGTTTTCTATGAATTCTAGCAACGCATTGATTTTGATTGCTACTTATTTGGTTATAGCGGTGATTTTGATAATTATTGTCCTCTTTTTTCTTTATCAAATAGATTGGAACGCACCAGCTTTTTCTTTTTTTCAAATATGAACAACGCAAATTCAACACATAGGCAAGTAACAAAAAATTTTAGAATTCCGGGCGGTTTTCATGAAAATGAAGAAGTGCTGATTTTCCTGCGCAGGCATTGGTTTGTAATGTTTTTGAATTCCCTGTTTTTTGTTTTTATGATAATTCTGCCATTTATTATCTTTTGGCTTACGCCCCAGTCTTTGGCAAATTACATTGTGGGCACTGCGTGGCAGGGAATTCTGATAATGTTTTTTGGCGGATATTACATGTTGATGTGGTTATTTTTCTTTGCCGCCCTGGTTGACTACTATTTGGACGTCTGGGTGGTTACAAATGAAAGAATTATTGACATCCAGCAGATTTCTCTTTTCAAGCACGTTGTTGCCGAGCAAAGAATCGTACGCGTACAAGATGTGACCAGTTCGGTGCAGGGAATTCTCCCAACTTTTTTAAATTATGGAGACGTGAATATTCAAACCGCCGGCGAGATGGAACGTTTTTCTTTCCAGCAGGTGCCAGATCCTGAGGGTGTAAAGAAAATTATTTTTCAAGCATATGAAGAAGCCGTGGCAAGTAGCGGAGGAGAAGCGCGGATGTTGGATGTTGAGAATCGCCGTGACGGGGCGGGGCCGATGTTTGAAAGAAGATTTCACGAATAAATAATCGTGAAGACAAGTAATCTGGATTATTATTTGCCTAAAGAGCAAATTTCACAGCAGCCCATGTCTCCCAGGACTGCGGCAAAGCTTTTTGTGATCAATCGAAAAACAGGAGAACAAAAACATTCACATGTTTCGTACTTGGAAAAATTAATTAGGGAAAATGATTGCCTGGTTTTAAATGTCACCAGTGTTTTGAGGGCTCGTCTTTTTGGTACTGCTACAACCGGAAGCAAGCGAGAAGTGTTTTTGATTAAAAAAATCTCAGCAGAAAATGTCGGCGAAAATACTTGGGAAGCTTTGATTAAAGGATCGGCAAAACAAGGAGACGAAATATTTTTGGACGGAGATCTTTCTTTGTGGGTGGAAAGAAAAAATGATGACGGTACTTTTTTAATCTCTTTTACAATATCGGACGAAGATTTTCAAAAGTTTTTGGCGCAATATGGACACGTGCCCGTACCTCCGTACGTTCATCGTGAGCCCGATTTGGCAGAATACGAAACAGTTTACGCCGACCCGAGCCAACGCAGATCCGTGGCTGCTCCAACTGCCGGATTTCATTTAACAGAAGAAATATTGGCGCATCTTAAAGAAAAAGGTGTTCAAATAGAAAAAGTTGTCTTAGACGTTGGGCTGGGGACTTTCCAGCCAATAAGAGCTGATATTCTTGAAGATCACAAAATACATTCGGAAAATATTTATGTAAGCGAAGAGTCTGCGCAACGAATAAACGAGGCAAAAAAGAAGGGCAAAAGAATCGTGGCTGTGGGTACAACGACATTGCGGGTTTTAGAATCGGTCGCTAACGAAGACGGCACGATAAAAAGTTTTTCGGGTGAAACAAGTTTGTTTATTACCCCTGGTTACAAATTCAAGGTGGTAGACGTACTGCTGACGAATTTTCATCTGCCAAAATCTTCTTTGTTGGCGTTGGTGGCATCGTTTATCGGGTCGGTTGAAAAAACGTTGGATATATACAACGAAGCAGTGCAAGAAAAATACCGTTTCTTCTCGTTCGGAGACGCGATGTGGATCGAGTAACTTTACAGAAATCTAAAAGTGTTACCATTCCCGCGAAGGCGGGAATCTTGTTTCTGATTTAACGAAACATTTTTCTTTTAACCAAGGCCCCCACTTTCGCGGGGGTGGAAGGGTTTTAGATATTTTATAGGTGCAATTTCTGTCTTTATCTGTGTTGTAATATAATTATACACATGGAAAAAATGGCGTGGGTAATTTTTGCGTTTATTTTGTTGCCAGTTTTTTCCACTCACGCCTCTGTTGATGATATTGTAATCAATGAAGTTCTGTCTGATCCAACCAACACCACCGAAGAAAAAGAATTTATTGAAATATGGAATAAAGGTGACACTGAAGTTGATTTATCAGGATTTTTTATTGACGACATTGATGGTGGCAGTGACCCGCGTGTAATTGAAGATGAAACAAAAATAGAAGCAGGTGGGTATTTTGTTTTTTACATGAAAACAATACTTAATAATACCGGCGATAGCGCGCGATTGCTTAACCCGGACGGAACATTATTTAAGGAGGTGGTGTTTGGTAATAGTCACGGAAAAGATGTTTCGTATTCTCGCAAAACAGATGGAAATTATGAGTGGACAACCAAAAATACGCCGGAAGAAGAAAATGTTTTCGACGTGATTGTTCCAACACCAACGCCTACTCCAACCCCCACAGCTACACCAACTTCGACGTCGTCGCCCACTCCTGCTCCAAGTCCAACCCCCGACTATAGCGGAGCGAAGTCTTTGATTGTAAACGAAGCGTTGCCTGATCCCGCTGGGAATGACGGCGAGAATGAATTTACTGAAATAAAAAATACATCCGGCCAGGCAATTGATCTGTCTGGTTTTTATATTGACGATGCCGAGGGTGGCAGTTCTGCTTATAAAATTCCCGATGGCACAACAATAGAGGCCAACGGTTATTTGGTATTTTATTCACGTGACACAAAAATTTCTTTGAATAACACGGGTGATAATGCGAGGTTACTTTTTCCCGACAAAACTCTGTTGGCGGAAATTGTTTTTGGCAAAAGCCCTAAAACAGATACTTCGTATGCGCGAAAAACGGATGAATCTTGCGCTTGGACGACAGAGCCGACGCCTGGAGAAGAAAATAATATTGTGGATGTCGATGCTGTTTCCAGTCCAACCCCAACGCCAAAATCTTCGGAAACGCCGAGTCCAACATCTTCGGCAAAGCCCAAAGCAGAAACCGCTTCCGAAAAAAACACGCCAAAAGTTCTTAGCAGCGCAACGGCGAAATATGTTCAGAAAAATGTAAAAACAATTACCACAACGTCACTTACTAAAGATGCAATTGAAGTAAAAATTGAAGATTTGAGGCAAATGCTTTTAGGTTCAAGAGTAAAAGTACATGGAACGGTTTCACAAAGCCCCGGAGTTTTTGATCAGCAACTTATGTATTTGGCCGGTTCCGGTATGGGCGTATATTTGGCGCAGGGCGTTTTTCCCGAACTTGCTGTCGGCGAAACTGTTGTGGTTACCGGTGTTTTGGCTAAACCGAGTAAAGAATTTTTTATCGTTGTCACTGGGCCGGAGGATATTGTCAAAAATGGCGCGGGAAACATTCCGATTCCGCACAAAATAAATATTTCAGAAATTACTGAGGAAAATATTGGCTGGCTGGTAAATATAGAAGGAGAAATAATCCAGAAGGAAAAAGATAGTTTGATATTGAAGGACAGAGACAAAACGATGGAAATATTGTTGGCAAAAGAAGCGGACGCAAAGGTTGGCGAGAGGGTAATTGTGACAGGGATTGTTTCAACGACTGGCGACAATTTGAGGATTTTGGCATCGGATGTGGAATTAAAAAGTAGAGAGTCGTTGGCGATTCAAAACAATATAAAAAACTCAATAATAAGTCGCTGGAAAGAGATCGCGTCAACTTTTTGTTTTTGTTGTGCGGCAGTAATGTTTGTTTATTTAAAAATGGAACCACGAAAAGTGGAAGAAGTTACTGGTCTGGTCTAAAAATTTTAAAAGCTATGTCATTCCTGCATCAAGCAGGAATCCGTCGTAGTAGCGTCTTTGAGAGTCACAATAGTGCCGAAGCAATCTCCACATCAAAAAGTCTCCAATCGTAAGCACATATGGTTATGTGTTGCTGTTTCGTTTGTGGAGATTGCTTCGGGCTTGCTAGCCCTCACAAAGACGACGAACGCCTTAGACCGTTCCGACTCGTCCTACTTCATCCAGAGTTGTAATGCCGTCGATCATTTTTATTACCGCGTCTTGGGTAATAGTTGTCATGCTCTGGCGCAACGCGGCATCACGAATTTGGTTTGTATCCGCACCATCGATTGTAAGTTGTTCGACTTCGCCCTCCATGGAAAATATTTCAAAAACTGCCATACGGCCGTGGTAACCGCTGTTATTGCAAGCATCGCAACCGACAGATTTTTTAAATTTCAAATCGGGATTATCTAAAATCGCCGGATCAAAAACTTCTTTTTGCACTCCTGTCATAAGTTTTTTGATTGAATCTCGTTCTGCTTGGTCCGGTACATAATCTTGCGCGCACTTTGGGCAAACTCTTCTCACCAAGCGTTGAGCGATAATGGCGTTTACTGCCGGAGCAATAATAAATGGCCGTACTCCCATGTCTATAAGGCGAGGAATTGATCCGGGGGCATCGTTTGTGTGTAAAGTAGAAAAAACCAAATGACCTGTAAGGGCGGCATGCATGGCGGTTTCAGCTGTGTCGGTATCGCGGATTTCACCAACAAGAATAACATCAGGGTCTTGGCGCAAAATAGAGCGTAGTCCCGCACTGAATGTATAACCCTCTTCCGCATTTACTTGCGTCTGCTCTACACCCGGGAGGCGATATTCAATAGGATCTTCCAAGGTGATAATTTTCAGATCTGGCGAGTTAACGTGCTGGATAAATGCAGCCAAGGAAGTTGTTTTTCCGGAACCTGTGGGGCCCGTACAAAGAATCATGCCGTCCGGTTTTTTTAATACGGCGCGAATCAACTCAATATCGCGTTTTTTCATTCCTAGATCTTCTATATTGGCCACAGACATGTTGCGATCTAAAAGACGTGTGACGATGTTTTCGCCAAATCCACCAGGCAAAATGGAAACACGGACATCAATAGTCATGCCTGCCGATTGAATAACAAACGATCCATCCTGAGGTGTTTCGTGAACATTTAATTTTAACGCGGCAAGCACTTTTATGCGCGACAAAAGTTTTTTATATCCCTCAAGAGAAAAGTTGGTAATATCTTGCAGAACACCATCAATGCGGTAACGCAACCTCGCGTATCCTTCTTTTGGTTCCACGTGAATGTCGGATGACTTTGTTTTTACAGCACCGGCAATAATGGTGTTTAGGACTTCTGTTGTGGGCATTTCCATAATGCGCTTGCCAAGTTCTCTTAAGCCCTTTATTTCCCGTTCGAAGATCTCTAATTCTTCTTCCGGCAGCTGCATGTAACGATCTTTCGGACCTTCCGTTTGGTAAGTTACATGGGAGTAAAGTTTGAGAGCGACATCCAAACTGCGGGGTGAAATCAAAAACCGACGGACGTGGTATCCTTCTCGGTCAACCAGTTCGTTTTCGATATCTTTAACAGCGCGAGAAGTTGGATCAATTGATGCCAAACGCAGGTCTTTTCCTTGGTGCCAAAAGGCAATAGTTTTTGCAGTTTTGGCATCTTCTTCGCGAATCAATGCCAAACTGTCAGTGTTGATTGGAAAACCGAGTAGATTTATGTACGGCACGCCGAGGCGTTCCGCTTTTTGCATCGCCAATGTTTCCTCCTCATCTTGTTGGAGTTTCTTTAACGCGGTAGATAATTGTTTTTTGCCTTTTTTAAATTCTTCCTGTGTGGAACGGGCAACGCCGTCTTGTTTTGAATTTTTTTCCGGCAAATGCGGTCGCATGTCTTGTGGGGGAGCCATGGAGAAATAATAGCACGACTCTCATAATGTGTTTCGGCTAATGAGTTTAAATAGGATATAATAAAAACATGTTGCAGGAAGAGTATGATTTGATTTCGGTGGGTGATACGACAACCGATGTTTTTATTCAGCTGAAAGAAGCTTCTATTTTGCGGCGCCCCAAGAAACGCGGGGACGCTCTTTGTATGAGGTTTGCCGATAAGATTGCAATAGGGGGTGTAAGGGGGATAGACGGTGTTGGGAACGCTGCCAATGTTGCCGTGGGGTCTTCTCGGCTAGGGCTGAAAACGGGAATCTGGACAATATTAGGCAACGACGACAATGCCGAGCGAATAGCGACAAATGTTTTTGAAAAAGAGGGAGTAGAACAATTGGTTGCTTTTAGAGACAAAAAACATCGAACAAATTTTTCTGTCGTTTTGAATTTCAATGCCGAAAGAACGATTATCGTTTATCATGCTCCTCGTGTCTATAAATGGCCTCAAGAATTACCAACAGCAAAGTGGCTATATTTCACCAGTATGGGAGAGGGTTGGGAAAAAGTTATTTCCGGTTTAAAAAAATATCACAAAGAAACAGGAGTGAAGATTGCTTTTAATCCCGGTACCCATCAATTAAGATCATCATTGGAAATTTTGAAAAAAGTACTCACCGAAACATCTGTTTTGTTTGTAAACAAAGAAGAGGCGGTAAAAATTTCCGGAATAAAGGGCGGATCGATAAAAATGTTGCTTAAGGAGATGCAAAAAACCGGACCCGAAACAGTTGTGATTACTGATGGCGATAAGGGCGCGTTTGCTGTTTCTGCGGAGGAATTTTTGCATATGCCCATCTTGCCGGCACCAATTGTAGAACGCACCGGGTGCGGAGACAGTTTTGCGGCTGGATTTTTGGTCGCTTTGAACAACGGGCTAACTTTTTCTGATGCCTTGATTTGGGGTGCGATTAATTCATCGTTAGTAATTCAGTTTATTGGCGCTCGCGAGGGATTGATAACGAAAGAAAAAATGGAAGAATTGTTTGCAAGAGTTACGATTAAGCCGGAAAAAATATGAAAAAAGAAGATAAGATTTTTGACGTAATTTCTTTGGGTGATACAACCACGGACGTTTTTATGGAAATTGAAGACGCAGAAGTTTTTTGTGAGAACAGAAAAAAAGATTGCCTTATTTGTTTTAACTATGCGGGCAAAGTTGCAGCGAGCGGAGTGACAGAAATAGATGCGGTGGGAAACGCGGCGAATAATGCGGTAGGTTCGGCACGGCTTGGATTAAAGGCCGGAATTTGGACTATTTTGGGAGATGATATGAATGGGCGACAAGCATTGGATGTTTTTCGTGCCGAGAAAGTGGCTACGGATTTCATTGAAACAGATAAAGTTAAGGATACAAATTATTCTGTGGTACTTAATTTTAATGCCGAAAGGACAATTCTGGTTTATCACAACGATCGCCAATATGTTTTTCCCGAGTTGCCAGCGTCTAAATGGCTTTATTTGACCAGTATGGGGCAAGGATGGGAGACAATCTCTGAAGATTTAATTGTTTACCTAAAGAAAACTGGCGCAAAAATGGCATTTAATCCCGGTACGCACCAGATAAACTCGGGACTAAAAAAACTTATGCCATTTCTGCGTTGTGCTGATTTTTTTATTCTGAATGTCGAGGAAGCGCAAAAGATTTTGCGCGTAAAAGATGATGTAAAAATTTTACTTCAAAAAATAATGAAGCTTGGTCCTAAAAAAGTTGTTATTACTGATGGAAAAAATGGTTCTTACGCTATTGAAAATGGGCAGATCTGGCAGGTACCGATTTTTCCGGACCTGGGGCCGGTAGTGGAGCGTACTGGCTGTGGCGATAGTTATGCTACAGCAACAGTCGCTGCTCTCTGTTTGGGAGAATCGATTCAGGAAGCTTTGAAATGGGGTGCGGCAAACGCTCGGATGGTTGTGCAATTTATTGGAGTGCAAAAGGGATTGCAAACCAAAGCGCAAATTAAAAAAACTCTGCGAGAGTTTTCCAGAATAGAGCCAAAAAAAATAGGGTAGAGCAGCCGCGTCTTTGCGAGGTTGCCAGAGCATGCCGAAGCAATCCCCAATTCAAGAAGTCGGCAATCGTAAGCATGTATGATTATATGCTGCTGTTTCGTTTATAGAGATTGCCACGCCTCGCTTGAAAGCGATGGCTCGCAAAGACGGACTATTAAATAGCTCGGGGTAGTTGCGGAGCAATTACTTCGTTAACGGTTTTTTCGAGATCTGCAATAGCGATGTTTCCTAAAGATGCCAGTATAAAATGTCCTGCGAAAACGCCATTTAGTTTTTCACGGATTTTTTCTCTGTCTTCTTGGCTGATTTTTCCGGCGGCGATTAGGGCTTCAATGTTGCCTTTTGTGCGTTCAAATACAAGGATAACTGGTGTTTGTTCTCCCGCTCTTTCTGTCATTTCTTGCAAAACAGCGGCTAGGTCGTCATGTTTGGCGCCACTTTCTTCAAAATCTTTTTCCAAAATAGCAGACCACAAAATACCTTCTGTCAGTTCACGCAATCTCGCCATACTGCGGCCAAGAAGACGAAGCTCCGGCAATTTATGTGTTTTGAAAAGATTGCGTGTAACAGTTTGACGATCGGCCTCTTGATCCAATAGCTCGGAAGCGATAGTAAAAGTGCGCGGTGTTGTGTTGACCGATTGGAAAGATCTCGTGCCAGTAAGAAGACCGGCGAATAGCACAGTGGCTATTTCCGGTGTAACAATGTTCACGCCACCCAATGCATCAAGCAGTTCATAGACGACTTCCGTTACTGTGCCGGCCGTGGCGGTTACTATATTTACAGTGCCGAAAAATTCGTTGGCGGTGCCACGATCAATATTTAAAATTGGTGTGTCGTAAAAAAACGGGGCATGTTCAGTAAAAGGAATTCCCAAAGAGTTTAAGTCCGCGGCCCCCACAGTGATGATTAATTTCCAAGGGTAAAGGCCATTTTGGATATAAGCGGAAGTCTCTTGGAAAACTCCTCCACGTTTTGGTGTGATAATAAAGCGTAAAACATCCCCGTGTTGTTCCCATGCAATATTTGCCGTTTTTGTATTATTGAGAGGAATATCTACCAATAAATCGTTGGTTCTTTCCAAATAGTCCTGTACTTGTGACGTGCCGGGCAAAAATTGGAGCGATTGAGGAACATGGGAGGCGCAGACCATTTTTACTTTTTTGCCTTGTTTTTCGAGCGCCATTGCCAAACCGACCATTGCGCAAAAAGCGTCGGCAGTATTTTTTTCAGGCGCCACAATTAAAACTTCTTGCTCCTTACCCAGAAGTTCAATGGCTTGGTCGAGTGCAGTGCGTTCCATATGACGTATCAATGTAGCTTGGCTTTATATTTTACGCAAGCGTGGAATTCACGAGGGAATAAATAGTCGTCGTCGCGTCTTTGCGAGGAGGAAGCGCCGACGAAGCAATCTCCACAAACGAAACAGTAGTATATGATTGAATGCGCTTACAAGTGTAGACGTCTTGACTTGGAGATTGCTTCACCCGCTGCAGCGGGTTCGCAAAGACGCGACGAAACTGATAAACCCTCCCACGCCCTCCCTTATCAGGGAGGGGAACGGCGTCATATCTCTCCCCTGATAAGGGGAGACGAAGAGGGGTTTTTCAGCTAAACTTTCTTTATGGAAATTCTGCAGACAGCTGTTCTTGGTATGGTACAAGGATTGACGGAATTTTTGCCGATTAGTAGCGATGGGCACTTGGTATTAATCCGCCATATTTTGCATTGGCCTGATCAAGGGCTTCTTTTTGATGCCATGTTGCATTTAGGTACGTTTTTGGCAGTGCTAATTTACTTTAGAAAGATTTGGGTACGGCTTCTCAAAGTGATATTTAAGAAGGGCACACGCAATGACGAAATATTGCTGGGTTTGCTGATTTTGGCGACAATTCCTGGAGCATTAATCGGATTTTTTGGTGAAGATTTTATAGAACAACATTTTCGCGGTGTTGTAGCGGCTGGTTTTGGTTTTTTAGCAACGGCGGCGCTGCTTTATTTCGCGGATAAAAGTTCCCTAAAGAATAAAGATCGTGTCACAAAAGAGAGATTGGGTTTTTGGCAAACAATTGGTGTTGGAGTAATGCAGGCGGTAGCGCTTTTGCCCGGTGTTTCACGTTCCGGTTTTACGATGTCGGGAGGAATTTTTGCGGGACTGTCCCGAGAAAAAGCAGTGGAATTTTCTTTTTTGATGGCAATGCCCATTACGGGAGGAGCTGGTCTTCTGGCTTTGTTAAAAGATTTCGGGCAGAGCGGCGTAAATTGGTTGTCGCTTTTTGTGGGATTTATTTTTTCCTTTTTTGTGGGACTTTGGGCAATCGGATTTTTGATTAAGCGTGTGTCACAGCGTGCGACTTTTAAACCCTATATAATTTATTTGGTTATTGTTGCGATTTTATCTTTTGCCGTAGTTAAACTGTGATCTTCAAAACACAATCCGCAGAACAAACGCAAAAACTGGGAGAAGAAATTGCTCCCAAGTTGCAACTTGGCGACCTTGTTTTATTAAAAGGAGATTTAGGAACCGGAAAAACAACACTTGTGCAGGGTATTGCGAAGGGACTTCAGGCAGAGCGCCAGCCCAACTCGCCGTCATTTGCAATTGCGACAGAATACAAAATACCAAACGGAATTTTCCGCCATATTGATTTATATCGTTTAGATAACCCGGAAATTGATATCGATACTTTGGGGTTGCCGGAAATATTAACAGACGAAAAATCCATCACAGTTTTGGAATGGCCAGAGCGGTTGAAACAAATGTGGGAACGAAAAAGCCGAACAATTGAAATTTTGTTGAGATATGGAGAAAAAAAAGAAGAACGAGAAATAGAAGTGAAAATTTGAAGAGAATTTGAAACAAAAGCCACATTTGTTGGCTTATTGGCGGTTTATAGTAAGCTAAAATCATGTCTGCTAAAAGATTTATGGCGATTGATGCTAATGCGCTGATTCACCGCGCGTATCACGCTTTGCCCCCCCTTACCACCTCTAAAGGTGAGCCGTCTGGCGCGCTTTATGGGCTTTGTTTAACTATCTTAAATGTTCTGAAAACATTTAAGCCGGCATATATTGCGGCGGCGTTTGACAGCCCGGAAAAAACTTTTCGTCACAAAGAATACGCGGCATACAAAGGCACACGAAAAAAAGCGGATGATGATTTAATAAAACAAATTGTTCGCGGACAAGAAATTTTTAAGGCATTCGGCATTCATGTTTTGGCTGTGCCGGGTTTTGAGGCGGACGATATTATTGGCACACTGGCCTCAAAAGCGCAAAAAGAAAAATTGGAAACAATTATTGTTACGGGCGATCAAGATGCTCTGCAACTCGTGAACGATGATGTAAAAGTTTTTATGCTCAAGCGAGGTATTAAAGATACGATGACGATGGGAGAAAAAGACGTTATTGAAAGATATGGTTTGCGACCGAATCAAATTGTTGACTACAAATCTTTGCGTGGAGACGCCTCCGATAATATTCCCGGTGTTCCGGGTATCGGCGAAAAAACCGCTACCGAACTTCTGCAAAAATATGGCACAGTTGAAAGTATCTACAAAAAAATAAATGAATTGCCTGAAAAATACCAGAAAAAATTACGAGATGGAGAAGACAAAGCGCTGATGAGCAAACGGTTGGCGCAAATTGAAATGAACGTACCGCTTGAAAAAGATATTCCTGAAATGGCATGGAAAAATTATTCCCGTGACAATGTTGTAGCACTCTTAAGAGAATTGGGTTTTTCCTCTTTGTTGACGCGTATCCCGGATGATACACAAGGAAAAGGTGAACAGAAGAAAAGCCAAGGGACACTCCTTGGCGGTTTGAATGAAGTTTCTGATACAAGGGCAAAACGTCGGACTGCCGGTTACGAATTGGTTAATACGGAAAAGCGGGTAAAAGAAGTTGTTAAGTTGTTAGAAAAATCAAAAGAGTTTGCAGTGGATACGGAAACTGATAGTTTAATTGCTCACACGGCTCCGCTTTGTGGCATATCGCTATCGATTGAGCCGGGAAAAGCGTGGTATGTCACAGAGAAGTTTGCTCCGTTGCTTAAGGAAGTTTTGGAAAATGAAAAGATTGGTAAAATCGGACATAACTTAAAATATGACGCGGAAGTTTTGTTGAACGCCGGCATCGATTTGAAACCGATTGCTTTTGACACAATGCTGGCTTCATATGTTGTGTCGCCAAATAGTCGGGCGCATGGATTGGATGGATTAGTCTTTACACTTTTGGGACACGAAATGATTCCCATTGAAGCGTTGATTGGTAAAAATGGGCGTGGACAAAAAATAATGTCGCAAGTTCCATTGGAAGATGTCGCGGAATATTCTTGTGAGGATGCGGATTATTCTTTGCGTTTGGCTCACCATTTTCGCACGGAGCTAAAAAAACTCGACAACGCGGAAAAAGTTTTTTCCGAAATAGAAATGCCGTTGGTAAAAGTGCTCGCACACATGGAAATTGCTGGAATAAAAGTTGACCCCAAACCACTGCAGGAACTTTCAAAGAAACTTGGCCGACGCCTAAACACATTGGAAAAACAAATTCACGAGCTTGCGGGCGAGCCGTTTAATGTGGGTTCTCCGCAACAGATGCGAAAAATACTTTTTAATAAACTGAAACTTTCCACGGTTGGTATTGGCCGCATTCAAAGCGGACTTTCCACCGCGGCGGATGAACTGGAAAAACTACAGGACGCCCATCCAATTATTGCTAAAATTCAAGAATATCGTGAGTTGTCTAAATTAAAAAACACATACTTAGATACGTTGCCTGAATTGTTGGACAAAAAAACCGGTCGTTTACATACGAGTTACAACCAAACTGGTACGGCAACGGGACGGCTTTCCAGTTCAGATCCCAATTTACAAAATATTCCCATTCGCACAGAAATTGGTGCGGAAATTCGCAAAGTATTTGTGGCTGAGAGAGGGCATCTGCTAGTTGGTGTGGATTATTCGCAAGTAGAACTGCGAATTGCCGCCCATGTTGCGAGAGACAAAGTGATGCAACAGGTTTTTAAAGATGGAAAAGACATTCACACTGAAACAGCCGCGTTTGTTTTTGGCGTGCCACTTTCGCAAGTAACAAAGGACCAAAGACGTCAGGCAAAAACATTAAACTTCGGTGTTTTGTATGGTATGGGGCAAAATGCTTTCGCGCGTTCTGCGGGTGTTTCTATTGGCGAAGCGCAGAAATTTATTTCCGAATATATGCGCACTTATCGCGGTATCGCGGAATACATGCAAGAAGCAAAAGCGTTGGCGATTACCAATGGCTATGTGGAAACTATTTACGGGCGACGCAGTTACTTGCCCGAAATAAATTCCGGAAATCCGATGGTTCGCTCGGGTGCGGAACGTGCTGCGATCAATCACCCTATTCAGGGGGCGGAAGGGGATATTATTAAGCGAGCGATGGTGGCTGCTTATGGCAAAATAGCGGAAGGCAACGGGATTTTTAAGGGAGTAAAAATGCTTCTGCAAGTACATGATGAATTGGTGTTTGAGGTGCCGTCTAATGCCGCACAAAAATTTGCCAAAGAAATAAAACCGCTTTTAGAGGGCTTGGAAAAACTTTCCGTGCCGTTAATTGTTGATGTAAAAATTGGAAAAAACTGGGGAGAGATGGGGTAGAAAAACCACAAACGTCGCGTCTTTGCGAACCGTCTGTCGTTCGTCTTTGCGAGCCATCGCCCATTGAAAATGGGCGAGGCGCGGCAATCTCCAAGTGAAGATATCGGTAATTGTAAGCACACCTGGTTACGTGTTGCTTTTTTGTTATTGGGGATTGCTTCGGCATGCTCTGGCAGCCTCGCAAAGACGAATACTAACGCCGCTTGACAAAATCATAAATAATGTATATAATTGGCTGTTTAGTGTTCTTTTTGCAACCTGACTTTTGAGCGAGGGAAGAAACCATGTTTACGACGAAGACTTTGTGGAAGATGTGGTACGCTTTTTTTTGGACAGTGATGGCTTGTGGTCTCGTTTACCCGAGCTACACGTTCATCAAGAGCGCCCGCGAGGCCGCCCAAAAGGGCGAGGCGACGGCGACTTTTTGGCTGCCGAAAGACGTCCAAATCGAAACCGATCCCGAGTTGTGGCGATCATGTCTCCGGAAGCTTGAGGAGAAGGATTCTTTTCACAAGATTCAAATGGGGATAGGCGAGTATAAGCGACTGTTTTGCGAGGGTAAGCACTTGGTGCTGCTATTGCCGGGCAATGTCACTTATGCGACGTTCGTGGGACCGATCATCGTGTCGGCCGAGGAGGCACTTAACTATCCCAGCTTCGTGTCTATCAAGACGTACAAACACATGGGTGAAGGTAGGGTCAAGTTTGAACTGACGGGCGGCGTGAACTACATCGGAGCCGTCGTGACCGGGCTACTTTGCGGACTCTTGTTGGATTTCTTGATCTTGGTTGTGATCGGCGTGTGTTGGGGAATCGGGACATTAATCGAAGAAAAGATCAAGGGTTTCTCCTAACGACAGCGGAGCAGATGATCATCGCTCATTTCGTTCAAACCTCGGGAAGATTTTCTTCCCGAGGTGTTTTTTATTATTGGAGCAAAATACTTGACAAAGCATCATTTTTGTATAAAATAGTGCTGGACGTACCCAGTTTTTCTGTTTTTTCCCCTCTCTCCCCGCATGGAGGTGCACAATCATGTTGGTTCTTTCCAGAAAGAAGAACGAGAGTATTGTCATCGACGATGACATTACGATCGTGGTCGTCGAGATTCGTGGCGATAAGGTGCGCTTGGGGGTGGAAGCTCCCAAGGAGGTGCCTGTTCATCGTCGCGAGGTGTATGACCTCATACAAAGACAAGCGGTCGCCGCTGCCGAATTGGCCGCCAAAGAGAGGGAAGCCAAGACTCCGGAGCAGAATCCAGACTCGCCACCGCCGACCAGTTAGCGTTTCAGCTACGACCCATCTCGTTCTTCTTATCGCATCCTGCCACTCCCCCGGCAGGATTTTTCTTATAAACGATTGTCATTCCTGCCGCAAGCAGGAATCAGTGTGTTTGCGGATCCCTGCTTACGCAGGGATGACACGACTTTTTGTATTTTTGAGCAGTCTGCTAAGCTCAAGTAATGCCGGAACTACCAGAAGTGACCACAATTGTAAGCGACCTTAATAAACTGGCTCGCGGAAAAATTATTAAAAATGTAAGCGGGGATACGCCAAAACTAATCAAGCCGCTGAGTTTTTCTGAGTTTAATAATCACGTTAAAGGGTTGTGTTTTTTAAAATTTGAGCGGCGCGGGAAATATGTTATTGGATATTTGGGAAAAAAAGTTAACGATTCAAATTCATCGGGAAAAGTTTTAATTTGGCATATGCGAATGACCGGCCATTTGCTTTTTCGTGATGAAAAAAAAGAAAACAAGAAAGCAGTTGAACTGTTTAACGATTCAAGAAATCAGTTTGTTCGTTTTAGTATGTTGTTTACCGATGGCACGCATTTGGATTTTTCCGATATGCGAAAATTCGGAACTCTGCACTTGCTTGCGGCCGGCAAATTGAAAACCCACAAAGGAATTGCGTTTCTTGGCCCGGACGCGTTGCTGACAAAATGGAAGCCAGAAAAGCTGCAAAATATTTTAATGAAAAAAAATATGATTCTAAAACAAGCACTTCTGGATCAAAGCGTAATTGCTGGTATTGGTAATATTTATGCAGATGAAATTTTGTGGACAGCCAAGCTGCACCCTTTGTTAAAAACAGTCGCGTTAAATTTAGATGAAGCCAAGGCACTTTTAAAAGCGACGAGTACAGTGTTAAAAAAAGCGATACTTAAGAGGGGAAGTTCCACGGATGATTTTCGAGATGCGTCTGGTCGCAAGGGCGAATACGCAAATTTTCACCGAGTTTATCGTCGTACCAACAAACCGTGCTTCCGTTGTGGCAAAAAAATTGTTAGAATTACAGTTAACGGACGGGGCACACATTTTTGCTCGGTTTGTCAGAAGTTAAAACGCGGCACTTAGTTGAAAATTAAAAACAAAAGCGCCAAAACACTAACTCATTATAATAAGTATTTTTATGGCAATGGATATCAGACCAAACCCGTTGATAGATAATTCTTTACAAGGAAATTCCGGGGGCAAAATGCCGGACGAAAATAAAATGAGACTGATTGTTGTTGGCATAATAGTTGTTGTGCTGGTTTTGATTGGCGTCGTTTGGTATGCCACCGGAGCACCGGGCGCGTCAGAGGGAGTAAAACGGTCTATTGGAAAATTGCCGACTGCGGGAGACAGGGCACTTTCAAACAATTCCGGCAATAATGGTAACGGTCTTTCTTTTGGTGCGCCTACCCCGCAAAGCAATGCCGGAGAAAGCCCTTTGTCCGGTATCGCTTGTGCCAATGCCAACAAGCGTCCGATTGCGGTTATGATCGGTTCCGATCCGATAAATCGTCCTGATTCCGCTTTTTCTCTTGCCGACGTTATTGTGGAAATGCCGGCCTTAACAAGCAATGTCACACGTTTGATGGCAGTTTTTCAATGTAACGAGCCGAGAGAAATTGGATCAATAAGAAGCGCGCGTCACGACTTTCTGTTTTTGGCCAAGGGTATGGATGCTGTCATTACGCACTGGGGTGGCTCTTATTGGGCACTCAATATGATAAAGAATGAGAGTCAAGTTTACGATTCTATTAGCGCACTTGGAACCGGCAATCAGGCATTTTTCCGAAAATCAAATTTGCCGGCGCCATATAATGGATTCACTTCTTATGAGCGTATTTGGGATGCGTTAGTTAAAGCGGGCTACCACACGACCAATCGCGCCACACCTTATTTACACACAGATGATGCTCCTCGAGATGCGCGTGGAGCGGGCGGAACACTGGATATTGGTTGGCCGGGTTCAATGCGCACACGTTATGTCTACAACCTGGAAAAAAATTCCTATGAACGTTATTGGGGAGGTACAAGGCACATTGATTCTTTGGATAATAATTCTATTGATCCAAAGGTTTTGGCGGTTGTTTATACCGATCAACGTTTGGCAAATGGTCCCGGAGGATACAACGACGTGGATATTGAGGGTTCGGGCAAGGCGGAAATATACCAGAATGGCCAAGTAATCCAAGCCACTTGGTCGAAGAGTGTTGTCGACAAACAAGATCCCCTTCATTTCAAAGATGCTTCGGGTAAAGAAATATCTTTTGTGCGAGGACAGCTTTGGATCAGTGTGGTAGACAAGAGCACAACAGTTCGTTGGACTCCTGGCAGTTCCGCTCCGGCAGAACTGCAAACAGGGGATACTCCAGCAAGCTTGGGAGGGTAAAATATTTAGAAGAGAGTCTGATTCAATCCCGCGGTTTGTTCCGCGGGATTTTGGTGTAGTTAGTCGTCTTTGCGAGGGCTAACAAGCCCGAAGCAACCTCCAAGTGAGGACGTGAGCACTTGTAAGAACGCAGGGTTATGTGTTGTTGTTTCGTTTTTGGAGATTGCTTCGCTTCGCTCGCAAAGACGCGACCACGCTGCCACTCTCGCAAAGACGGACTCCGCAAGGTAGTATTTCTGTTGTATGAGCATCAAAGTTTTTGCCGGGGAAGATTCTTATCGTTCGCGTGTCGCGTATCTTTTTGCGCGCGAGGAGGCCAAAAAACGGATTGGCGTGGTTATTTTACGCGATGAAAATTTAACCGAAGAAAACTTGTCTGATGCTCTTGGCGGGCAAACTCTTTTTGGCGATTCTCCGGCGATTGCCGTAGAAGGCATCACTTCTTTTACGGGGAAAAGAGCCGATATGTTTGTCGAAATTTTATCACGAGCTAAAACTGCCGAAATTATTATTTGGGAGAATGGGAAAATGAATGCGCAATTGAAAGTTTGGAAGTATCTGCAAAAGTCTGCCGAACAGTTAAAAATATTCGGTTTGCCGACAGACTTTGAGGTGAAAAATTTTATTGCGGAAAAAACAAAAAGCTTGGGGGCAAAAATAAACACGATGGCAGTGGCGTTTTTGGTCAACGCTTTTCATGGTGATCTTGCCAGTATTAATAATGAATTGGAAAAGCTGGCGCTATTTTCCCATGGCAAGGAAATATCAACTGAGGATGTCAAAGAAGTTTCGGCCATAGCGACAAAGGTAAATGTTTTTAATGTGGCAAGGTCTTTAGCGCTTGGTGATTACAAAAATGCTTTAAAAAATTTAGCTGACAGCAGGGCTGCGGGAGAAGAGCCGCGTTTTATTTTATCGCAGATGATAAAAGATGTTCGTGCTCTTCTGGCGATCAAGGACGTGTTGGATAGAAAACAAAAGATAAATCCAGTTGAATTGGGGGCGCAGGTTGGAGTACGTGATTTTGTTATAGATGCGCTGTCTCGCTCGGCAGTAAAAATGTCCGCTGTGAAGTTGCGTCGGCTCTTTGACCAGCTGATTATTTCTACTTATGCGCTAAACACCGGTCGTGCCGAGGCAGACGATATTTTAGACAATATCGCTTTGCAGAGTATCGGGTGAGAGTAGTTCGTCTTTGCGAGCCATCGCTATCAAGCGAGGCGCGGCAATCTCAGTAGTCGTTCGTCTTTGCGAACCCGCCGAAGCGGGTTAAGCAATCTCCACCCGAAAGTATTAAGCTGACTATATGGATAAGGTCGGCTACGTTTATATTCTTTCAAACAAAATAAATACTGTTTTGTATGTTGGTGTCACCAGTAACTTAATAAAAAGAGTATGGGAACATAAAAATAAAGCAGTTTCTGGTTTCACAACAAGATACAACGTAGATAAGCTTGTTTATTACGAAATATCGCAAAGCATACTATCTGCTATCGAAAGAGAAAAACAAATCAAAGGCGGTTCAAGAAAAAAGAAGACTGAGCTGGTTAATTCCTTTAATCCTCAGTGGAAGGACTTATACGAGGGTATTATTTAAGTTATTTGATTGTTGGAGATTGCTTCGGCATGCTCTGGCAGCCTCGCAAAGACGAACGGCGAAGAACACTCGTTTTGCAAAGACGCTGTTACAAAAACCCCCGCGAAAGCGGGGATTTGTTGATAGAAAATTGGATTTTACTTAATTCTTTGTATTGCTGCGGAAAAACGTGACACGCTTCTGGAAGCCGTGTTTTTGTGTAAAATTTTCAATTTAGCGGCCTTGTCTAATGTTTTTTGCAAATCTTTCGCCAGTGTTTGAGCTTCTTCTTTTTTACTGCCAGCAACGGCTTTACGGAATTTTCTTTCCAAATTAGCAATTTTCGAACGCCATTCGTCGTTTTTCGCTTTTTTCTTGGCGCTCACGCGCACATATTTTTTGGCAGAATCTTTATTTGGCATGAGAGGTACTTTAAAGAAGACAGCTGTTTTAGTCAAGCGACGCGCGTCGCCGTCTTTGCGAGCGAAGCGACTCCGCGGCTGATGCCTGGGGTTGAACAATAAAGCAATCTCCAAATCAAGATGTCTGCACTTGTAAGGACACATGGTTATATGTTGTTGGTTCGTCATTGGAGATTGCTTCACCACGCCCATTTAAAAATGGTCGGGTTCGCAAAGACGAATGACTACGTCGCGCGTCGCCGTCTTTGCGAGCCATCGAACATTATCAAATGGTCGAGGCGCGGCAATCTCAGTCGTAACCGCGTCTTTCCGAGCCCTGCATACCATCTTTTCATGTTATAATTTCCCTCGTATCGATACACAAAAAAACACATGCCACGAGATGAAAAGGTAGACACAAAGAAGGGAATATTCCATCGAGTATTTTCACGACCAAAATTAACAAGCGTGTCATTCCTGCAGAAGCAGGAATCCGTATCAAGCCACAACCCACAAACTGATTCCTGCTGTCGCAGGAATGACGTTGCTGCGTTTCGAAAACGCTCTTCAAA